>Ga0105050_10000179_pt1 | contig 88069 bp, 75 predicted proteins | sample FRY01_FD_78088 | JGI IMG/M metagenome (GOLD analysis project Ga0105050, IMG submission 78088) | Freshwater microbial communities from Lake Fryxell liftoff mats and glacier meltwater in Antarctica - FRY-01 | ecosystem: Environmental > Aquatic > Freshwater > Ice > Glacier meltwater ... | reverse complement strand
GAGGTGAGTACACGCAAACCGCGCATAGAGAGCAGTGTGACCATGACCGCGATGGCCGGCAGAATGGCGGTGTATTTGGAAAGTCCTGCCAGTCCCAGTAAGAGGCCGAGTGCGAGCCATTGGGACGTGCCAGCAGAGGTGCCGGCGGAGGTGTCAGCAGAGGTGCCAGCAGAGGTGCCAGCAGAGGCGCGGCGATCTGTCGCGATGCTCAGCGTGACGGACATGATCAGCAACACCAGCACCATCAGCAAAGTGTCGGGGAGCAAACCGACCGCCAGAACATGCATCACTGGTGCAAGTAAGATGAGTGCAACCGCCCAGAGGCCGACGGATTGAGCTGACGCTTTGTTCGGCATGTCACGCGTCATGCCATAGAGCTTGAGGGCGAGCTGTCTTGCAAGCAAACAGGCGATCAACCAAAGCGCCTGTGGAATCAGACGGATGACACTGTCTGGGGCGCCAGCTGCGACCAGCGGCCATTGCACCCAGCCGACGAGCGGGGGGTGGTCAAAGTAGCTCCAGTCGGGCTTTGCTGCATAAAGTACGTAGTGTGCTTCGTCGACTGACAGTGTCAGGAGGTAGCCAAAGCCAAAATGAATGAGCAGACCGAGCGCCAGCAAAGTCGCTAGATTGGCATAAAACGGTCGAGCCGCTCGGCGAGCGTTAGAGTTCTCCACGTTGGATATGACGCGCCTACTGAACCTGAACAGGCAAAATGCGCCATGTCACTTGTCGTTTTCCGTCTTCGCTCAGAATTTTTGCATTTACACGCGTGGCGAAAAATCCCTCTGGCAGCTCGGCCGTCCCTGTGACGTGCAGATAGTGATTGAGCTTGATCTCAACGCGGGGAATCGAAATTGTTTGTGTTCGACCATTGGCATAGCGACCTTCAAAGGAGAGGTCAAGCCAGCCTTTGAACTCCGGGCGTTGGGCATTTTCTTGAAGTAACCAAATCAAGTAGGTGAGTTTTCCTGTTTTTTTATCCTGCGTAAAGAGGTTTGTACTGACGCCCACCGGGCCGTAGCGAGGGTCGAAAGGCAGTGCTTTTGCGAACAGGTTGAGTTGTTCGCGCAGAGGACCAATGGTGGATTCTGCTGTGCTCAGTTTGAGTTGTAGCTGTTTGACGAGCGCTTCATGTTCCTTGATGGTGCTATCAAGTGTTTGCTGAGTGCTCTCGAATTTTTTTTGAAAAGATTGCCTTTCAACTGAGACTGTTTTGAGTTCTTCGGTCAGTTTTTGGGTTTCGGCAGCGGATAGGCGTTTTTCTCCGTAGCTGGCTTGCAGAAATAGCACACCGGCACCGCCCAGAATGATGCCCACGATAAACAGAATCAACCAGCCAGGAAGGCCGCGTGAACCCCGACTCGTGTCATAGGGGGCGGGCTTGAATATTGCACGTTTAGCTTGAACGCGTATAACCATGTGTTTCTCCGCGTGACGGACGTCAACCTTTAAGCGTACATTCTAACGTGCTGAGCCGCTCTGGTGTCCCGACATCGATCCAAAGGCCTGTATATAGCTGTCCTGAAATAGCTTGCCTTGATATGGCTTCGCGCAGCAACGGGGCGAGTTTTGCGGCTTGATGCGCTGGAGTCTTTGCAAATAGTGACGGTTTGTAAATACCTATGCCAGAAAAAGTGTACTGAGGTGTCCCGGACAGACTTAAATGACCTGTCGCAGACAGACCAAAATCACCTGTCGCATTGTGCTCGGGGTTAGGGACGAGCAAAAGCCAGGCGTCTTGGGATTCTTGCGAGAGCTGCCGGCCAATCTGGAGGGCCTCGGCGGGATCCCAGTCGCACCAGATATCACCGTTCATGACTAAAAAAGGCTCAGTGCCGAGTAGGGGCAGGGCTGTGGCAATCCCCCCTGCAGTTTCCAGCGCGACTGGCTCGGCCGAGTACTGGAGGCGCACGCCCCATTGCCGGCCATCGCCTAAAGCACGCTCAATGAGAGAGCCCAGCCAAGCATGGTTAATCACAATGTTTGTGATGCCCACCGACGCGAGTTTTTCGATATGCCATTGAATGAGAGGTTTGCCAGCCACAGGAATGAGAGGTTTGGGTAGCGTATCGGTGAGTGGCCGCATACGCTCTCCACGACCCGCGGCAAGGATCATGGCACGCATTAAAAGGTGTATCCCACTTTCGTCTGTACTTGGTCGAGCGCATCCAGAATGCGAATGAGAGGCTTCAACGCGATGTAGCGTCCCGCCACTTGCCGGACGTACTGGTTGACCCGTGGCATATGCGCCAGATAGGCGGTTTTGCCATCACGATGATTGAGTCGCGCGAAAACACCTAGGATACGCAGGTTGCGTTGCAAGCCCATCCACTCATAATCCCGATGAAAATCCGCAAAGTCAGCCGTAATTGGGAGTCCTTGCTTGCGCGCTAACTCCCAGTAACGAATCGCCCAGTCGAGTTGCTGCGGTTCTTCCCAGGTGGTGCGGGCATCGAATACCAGCGAGGCGAGGTCATAAGAGATCGGACCAGACACGGCATCTTGAAAGTCGAGGATGCCGGGGTTTTTGCCATATTCCGGTTGCTCGCAGTGCATCAGGTTTGGCGAGTGAAAGTCGCGATGCACAAGGACCCGAGGTTGTGCGGCGTTATGTTTGACCAGCAAATTAAAGACTTGATCCAGCCCCTCGAGTGAGGCGGCAGGGAGTGTCACCTTGCAATGGACGGTCACGTACCACTCTAAAAAGAGACCGAGTTCGTCCTTGAGCCGTGCTTCATCGTAGCAAGGCAGGCCCTCTTGGTTGGCCGTCTGCATCTGCACGAGCGCGGTGAGCGCCTCGCGATACATCTGTTGAAGTGTGGTGTCACTCACACCGGCCTGAATACGGGCGTAATAGGTCGTGGGGCCGAGATCTGACAGAAGTAAAAAGCCCTGAGCGAGATCTTGCGCCAAAATCTTCGGTACGTTGAGTCCTACCTCTGCAAGCCTATTGGCAACATCGATAAAGGGCGCGCAGTCCTCCTGCGGGGGCGGGGCATCCATGACAACCAAGGTCCCTGCTGCAGCAGAAATGCGGAAATAGCGCCGAAAACTGGCGTCACTTGAGGCGGGCGCGAGAGTGCTTGGATCGAGTCCAAGCGAGGCAGGGCATGCCTTGAGCCAAGCAAGCAGGCCAATCATTCTGGAGTCGGAGTTTGAGGTTGACATAATATTAAGTAATCGGACAAAAGGTGAGCCAGGCGGGTCATTTAAGATGCCTCAGCAAATATAAGACGCTTCTCTATAATACTGGTTGGTGTACACAGGATTTTTCGAGTGCCGAGGGCCTCTCTTCAGGTGTGCTGTAAGCTAAGTACTTGTATTCAGGTGATTTTTTCTAACGTGCGTATCTTTCATTCGCTGTGGTTGATGTTGGGGTTAGGTGCTGCAGCGGTTTGCGCGCAGCCTACTCCTGCTGCGTCCCCTACCTCGGTGATTGTAGGCCCTGGTTTGCGCGTATCGCCTATGCTCGAGCCCAGCACAGTGCCTGATCGCGAAATGCCCGCGTTTCTCGAGGGTGCCCAGATGGAGGGCGATGGCTTAGGGAACGTCAAACTGCAGGGCAAAGCCACGATCAGACGTCAGGACGCTGTTCTGAAAGCCAATATTATTGATTACAACAAGCGCACGGGTGTGATGGATGCCCAGCTGAACGCGCGTTTGATCAGAGATGGTACTGTCATCACCGGTACCAGTATTATTTACAACTCTGAGGATGGTACGGCGAGTGTCGACCAGCCAAACTTCTGGTTGGATAGCGGCGGTTCAGGCGTGGGTTCCTGGGCAGATGTCTTTAACCGCGACCAGATGAGTCTGACCGATGTGACCTATAGCGGTTGCCCCTGCCCGGATCCTGCGTGGTATATCGAGACGGAAAAGCTCGATCTTGACTATGCCGCCAACGAGGGCGTCGCGCGAAACGGTGTCCTGTATTTTAAAAAAGTCCCAATTTTGGCCTCGCCATATTTGACATTTCCCATCAGAAAGGAAAGAAAATCTGGTTTCTTGCTGCCAACGTTCGGTAACACGACCAATACGGGCTTTGACTATACACAACCTTACTACTTCAATCTGGCACCCAATTACGACATGACGGCGCAGGTTCGCGCAATGTCCAAGCGTGGTGTGCAGTACGGCAGTGAGTTCCGCTATATGGGTGCAAGCTACACGGGCTTGATGGCCGGGACGTACTTACCCAATGATATCCAAACCGCTCAGGATCGCTGGCTTTACACCGCCCAACATAATCAAAGCTTTGGTCGCGGTTTTTACGGCGGCTATAACGTCAGCGGCGTCTCTGACGATAACTATTTCAACGATTTTGTCGCGCTGGGATTCAATCAGACGGTTATTAGTGCACTGCCCAGAAATGTAGGGGGTGGTTGGGCCAATCAATACGTCAATACCGCTGTGCAATACACCACATTTCAGACCATTTCCCCCCCCGGGACATTCGTCGCACCTCAGTACAACAAGGTCCCTGAGTATTCTTTAAACGCGGCCAGATTTGACATCGGGGGCTTTGATATTCAAAGCCAAAACACCATGACGCAGTTTCAGGCGCCGATCGACAGGCGATTCGCGTTCGGACCAGGTGGCACCTTGCGCTGGCGTCCAGATGGTCAACGTGTGCTGTCTTACAACTCCATCGCCTTTCCGATCGTCAAGCCGGGCTGGTACATCACCCCGAAAGTTGCGCTCAGTCTGTCGCAGTATCAGACGGACTGGTATGGGTTAGAAAAATATTTCGGTTATGGTCAGCCATCTAATTCGCGTGTCTTGCCTATCATTTCTGTAGACTCCGGCATGACCTTTGAGCGTGACACTACGTTTTTTGGCAAGGCGGCACTCCAAACCTTAGAGCCCCGTGCATACTACCTGCGCGTACCCTATCGTGATCAGTCTCAGTACCCTGTTTATGATACGACGCTGGCTGATTTCAGCTTTTCCCAGGCCTTTCAGGAAAATATCTTTGCAGGCTCCGACAGAATTGCCAACGCCAATCAAGTCACGTTTGCACTGACCAGCCGTTGGCTTGACGCCAATTCTGGTTTTGAGCGCTTGCAACTCGGGATTGCGCAGCAATATTATTTTGAAGATCAACAGGTCACGCTTCCTGGTCAGATACCTCGTACCAATACTAAGTCCCAGTTCTTGTTTGGCGGTAATGCCGCGCTGACGGATACGCTGAACTTATCCACAACGGTGCAATACAACCCCTACATCAGTCAGGTCAGCCGCGCCCAAGTCACGAGTCGTTGGCGCCCTCAGCGTTTAGCGACGCTTGCGCTGTCATACCGTTATCAAGCGAATCCGCCCGCACTGTCCTTGTATCAGCCTCAGGGACAAAATCAGGTGAGCGCAGCGTTCCAGTGGCCGCTGACAAAAAAATGGTATTCAATCGGACGCGTAGACTATTCCTTGAATAACGCGGTCGCGCCGAGCATTGCTGATCCGTCGCGTATTGTCGCCATCCCTAAGGTCACACAAGCTGTGATGGGTTTGGAGTACAAAGGCGATTGTTGTTGGACAGGACGGGTTGTGGTGCAGCGGTATGTTGTCAGTGTGGATCAAACCAACACTGGTGTGTTTTTTCAGCTAGAACTCGGTGGTTTGGGTAATCTCGGGCAGAATCCGATGGGTGTGATCGGTCGTAGCATCCCGGATTATCAGCCCATCAATCCTCCGATTCCCGGCGTTGGTAAATTTGAAAGGTACGAATAATGAGAAGCGCAACGAGCTTACGCAATGTTTTGGCGCTGTTGGCGTTTATCGGTGTGACGGCGTGGACACTGCCTGTCACGGCTCAACCTGCCGCAGGCGGACAGGGTCGGACGGCGGCACCTCCTAAGGTGATTGAACGCGATGCCGATACCATCGTGGCTGTGGTCAATCGTGAGGTCATCACGCGCCGAGAGCTCGAATCGCGTGTGCGGATCGCCAAGCGGGAGCTGGCGGCACAGCGTGTTCAGGCTCCACCCGACGCTGTGTTGGAGCCGCAGATTTTGCAGCGACTGATTACTGAGCAGCTCGAACAACAAGAGGCGCAACGGTTAAAAATTGACGTGACGGAGCAAATGGTGCAATCAGCACTTGAGACGATCGCTAAGCGTAACAACGCCACAGTGGCGGCGATGCGTCAGCAGGTTCAGGCAGCTGGTATCCCTTGGGCGGATTACACCTCCATGATTCGCCGCGAGATCTTGCTCGAGCGCTTGCGACAGAGCGTTACCGACGGCACGATTTTGGTGAGCGATTCGGAGGTTGACGCATTTTTGCGTGAGCAGAAAGCACGTAAGGACGGTAATTTGCCTGTGATCAAGCGTCCTGAGCCTCCGCCCGCACCCAAGCCCCCGCCACCTAAGCCTCAAGCTGCCACACCCGCCATCATGGGGATTGCACAGATTCTGGTGCGCGTCCCAGAGGGTTCGAGCGAGGAAGAGGTCAAAGCATTGCGCGCCAAGGCACAGGGGCTGCTTGCCCGCGTTCGTAAAGGCGAAAGTTTTGAGGCAGTGGCTAAAGCGCAATCGGATGGTCCAGAAGCAAGTCGTGGGGGGGATATGGGCGTGCGCTTGGTGAGCGACTGGCCTGATTTGTTCCTCAAAGGCGTAGCGGGCGTCCCGGACGGTCGCATCAGCAACATCATTCAAAGCGGTAATGGCTTTCATATTCTCAAGGTCATCGGTCGTGCGGGAGGGACGCCTCCGGCGCCACCACAGCCAAAACCTCAGGCAGCGCCTGCGCCCGGGACGCCTGGCGGTCCGGCACCTACAGGCCCGATGCCTGTTCAGCAGACTCAAGCCAGACACATTTTGATCAAGACGACCGCCGTCATGACCGATGATATGGCGCGCCAGAGGCTTGACCAGATTCGTCAACGGATTGTTCAGGGCGGTGAATCATTCTCTGATTTAGCCAAGCGGTTTTCAAACGACTCGTCGGCCCCCCAGGGTGGAGAGCTCGGTTGGTTGAACCCTGGCGAAACGGTACCGCCGTTTGAGAAGGCAATGAATGCCTTGAAAGAGGGCGAGGTGAGTGTGCCTGTGCAAAGTCAGTTTGGTTGGCATTTGATTGTGGTTGATGGTCGTCGTACTCAAGATATGGCGGATCAATTTCTGAGAAATCAGGTACGTCAGCAAATCTTTGCCCAACGTTCTACTGCCGCGTTTGATGCTTGGTTGCAACAAGTTCGAAATCAGTCCTTTATCGATAACCGGCTTGAAAAGAGCCAGCGACAGGGACGATAAGGCGTGGTCGCACATCAGGCGCGCAAACGTTTCGGTCAGAACTTTCTGGTTGATCAGGCCGTGATTGAGTCCATCGTTCGCGCGATTGCTCCACAACCGCAAGATCATGTGATTGAAATTGGTCCTGGTCTCTCCGCACTCACCACGCCTTTACTCGAAAGGTTGGAGCGGTTGACCGTCGTTGAGATCGATCGTGATCTCGCGCAGCGGTTGCGCGACAGGTTTCCTGCTGAGCGATTAAATGTTGTTGAGGGTGATGCGCTCGAGATTGATTTTGCACAGTTCGGAGAGCAGCTTCGGATTGTGGGAAATCTCCCCTACAACATCTCAAGCCCATTGCTTTTTGCGTTGGTCGGCTATGCGGATCGCGTCATTGATCAGCACTTTATGCTGCAAAAAGAGGTGGTCGACCGTATGGTTGCCCAGGCCGGAGAGTCTGACTACAGTCGTTTGTCTGTGATGTTGCAGTACCGCTATCGCATACAAAAAATGTTTGATGTTGCACCCGATGCGTTCGATCCGCCTCCTCGCGTGACGTCTTCGATCGTTCGCATGATTCCGCTAGGCGCGCAGCGCTTACGCGCGCAAAGCGATGCCCTGTTTGCGCGGGTGGTACAGCGTGCCTTTTCTCAGCGGCGCAAGATGCTGCGAGGTGTGATGGGGGAGTGGACCGCGTTGATTCCTTGGGAGTCACTCGCGATCGCGCCGACCTGGCGTGCTGAGCAGGTTTCAGTGAGCGGTTTTGTTGGAATAGCGGATGCGCTTTGGCAGGCAGGCGAGCGCTGAGCTGCGCTATGTGTTGTTCACGCTGCACGGCTGCAGCGTCCTGATTGCGGTGCTGTTATAGATTAGCCTCGCCGCGCCGCCAACCAAAGCCTAAGAATATCCTGTGCGCGATCTTCGAGCAGTGAGGCCGCATCAGTGCATGCCTGCGCCAAGCTAGTCGGCCCTGACACTAGACTAAAGGCTGAAACAACACCGGCGTCATACAGTGCTTGATAGCCAGGTCCGAGTGAGCCAGCGATCGCAACGACCGGCACACCGGCAGCCTTAGCAATATTGGCAACACCCATTGGTGTTTTACCATGTAGTGTTTGCGCATCCATTCTACCTTCGCCCGTGATGACGAGCTGCGCGTCACGCACGGCATGCGCTAAACCACCGAGCTCGGCGACGACTTCGACACCAGGTCTAAAGCTTGACTGCATCCACATATGCGCAGCAAAGCCGAGCCCACCCGCAGCACCCGATCCCGGTGCTTCACGTCGATCGTAACCAAGCGTCTGTGCACACAGGTTTGCGAAGTGCCCAAGCGCCTCATCCAAGGTTTTTACTTGCTCAGACGTTGCACCTTTTTGTGGTCCAAAAACTGCAGAGGCACCGCGAGGGCCGCACAGTGGATTGTTGACGTCAGAAGCAATGATAATCTGGACATCTTTGAGCCTTGGGTCAAGACAACGACTGTCGATGCGCGCGAGACGGGCGAGTGCTGCGCCACCTGGGGCCAGCTCTTTGTTTTGTGCATCAATGAGCTTGAGACCGAGTGCCTGTAGCATGCCAGCGCCGGCGTCGTTAGTTGCCGAACCGCCCAGACCTAAAACGATTTGTGTGGCACCAAGATTCAGTGCGTGGCCAATCAGTTGTCCCACGCCAAAACTACTCGCACGCAGAGGATCACGATCTTCTGTGGCAATGTGTTCTAGTCCAGCAGCGCAGGCCATTTCGATGACTGCGACGTTTCCGGCTAGCCAGCCCCAAGATGCCTGAATAGGGCGACCGAGCGCATCATGGACCTCATGACATTTCCTCTCGCCACCCGAAGCCGCCAAAATCGCCTCGACAGTGCCTTCGCCACCGTCAGCCATCGGCACGCAGACAATGTTTGCGTCGGGCGCCACGCGGCGTAATCCGCGTGCGATTGCTTGCGCCACAAGTGGAGCGGACAGTGATTCTTTAAAAGAGTCTGGAGCGATGACGATTTTCATGCACGTAGACTTAAGCAGCTGTTTTTTTCTGAACCAGTTCGATTTTGTAGCCGTCTGGATCCTCCACGAAGGCGATCACGGTTGTGCCATGCTTCATTGGGCCTGCTTCGCGTGAGACTTTACCGCCGCGCGCGCGCACGAGATCGCAGGCTTCGTAGGCATTGTCGACTTCGAGCGCAATATGGCCATAGGCCGTCCCTAAGTCGTATGACGATGTATCCCAGTTATAGGTAAGTTCAAGCGCAGGGCCCTCACGTTCATCTTGAAAACCAACAAACGTGTTGGTGAACCGGCCAGTTGGATACTCAGTGCTACGCAGTACACGCATACCCAGGACGTTGGTATAGAACTCGATCGATCGTTCAAGATTGCCAACGCGAAGCATTGTGTGCAGAATTCTCATGAGTTTTCCTTAAAAGGGCAAGTTCAAGTGGGTCGATTTAAAGTGGACAGCTAGATCATACCAACCTCATTATTAATAATGGGTGCTAGAGATCCGGGGTATTCAGAGGTCGGGTATGTTGTCTGGGGTATGACTTTGCAGCATTTTTTTTGCTTGCTGGAAATCAGGATACAGCTGTTGTACTTCTGACCAAAAATCTTGGCTGTGATTCATCTCACGCAAGTGCGCGAGCTCATGCGCGATCACGTAATCAATGACCATGGGCGAGAAATGAATCAGACGCCAGTTCAGCATAATATTCCCATCGCTGGTGCACGAGCCCCAACGGGTGGCTGCCGAGGATAGACGCCAGCGACGAATGGTGAGTCCAGTTTTTTCCAGAAAATGCTGAAGACGCAAATCAAACCATATCCTGGCGCGCGCTTGTAACCAAGATTGCGTCATGTCCCGCATCCGGTGTCCATCCGCATCGACTGGCAATGGCAACCACAGCGCCTGTCCGACCTCGGGTGCCTCCGGGTTGCCCTCGAAATACACAATCCCCCGGGTGGTATGTCCGTCTGGTATGCCGTTACGCAGTGTGATCTTGCATCCCATATAGGGCAGTTCACCGCCTGGTTGCCAGCGAGTCTGAGACATCGCTAGGCGTTCTTTACGCGCTTGCCATTCTTGCAGTTTGGCAAGAATCCAAGGCATTTTTTCGATCACGGCCTGATCAATTTGCGTGAGGGTGACCCAGTTGGGCGCGGTCACCCGCAGGCCTTCCTCTTGAATGACAAAACCAATACTGCGTCGGCGAGAGCGCAGGAGTGTGAAACCGACGGCTTGGTCGCCATGTTGCACGATGCGCCATTTAGCGCCGAGCGGGATGGTTTCGGGCGCGATTAGCCAACCGGGTTTCGGTGTGTCTGCGTCGGAAAGCAGCAACTCAAGCTGACCCATGGCTTTGTTTGCGATAACGCTCTGGGTTGAGTCGGTGCATTTCAGTCTCGATCCATGCCTGAACGCGCTCGTTTAACTCTTCGGGGGTGAGACCAACGGATTCGATCGGTGGGCCAATGGAGACTGTGATGCAACCAGGTTTTTTAATAAACGCGTTTCGTGGCCAACATTCACCCGCATTATGGGCAATCGGGATAACCGGCGCACCCGTGCGTGTTGCGAGTAAAGCGCCGCCCATCTTGAAGCGCCCGCTCTTGCCTGGAGCAATCCTTGTGCCTTCAGGGAAAAGGATCGGCCAACGCCCTTCGTCTAATCGTTGCTGACCGACTTTCACCACTTGGTCGAATGCATCGCGTCCTTTGCTGCGATCAATCGGAATCATCGCTAAAAGCGCTAGACCCCAGCCAAAAAATGGGACCCGGTGCAGCTCGCGTTTATAAACAAAACAAACTTCGCGTGGCAAATGAGACGGTAAGAACAGCGTCTCCCACGCTGACTGGTGTTTTGACAACACAATCGCGGGACCATTAGGCAGATTTTCCCAACCCTGTACTTGCCAGCGTACGCCGCAGATCACCTTGGCGCCCCAGATCGCCAGTCTCGGCCACCCCATCGTGAGTTTGTAGCGCCAGTGCAATGGGAGCGGTGACCAGACCATGCAAGCAAACGCGTAGGGGATGACCGTGATCACCAACAGCGCGGTGTAAATGATCGCGCGAACGGTAAGAAATAGTTTATTTGGCATTGGAAAGTATCTGTTCGACTGCTTCGGCTAAATCCTGCACCACGCGAGTGTCAGGCGGCAAACTTCGCTGTTTGAGTGTCTTGGTTCCATTGCCGGTTTGCACCAGCCACGGACGGCAACCGGCGGTGGATGCGGCTTGAATATCGCGCAACGAGTCGCCAACTGCAGGGACATTTTTGAGGTCGACATCGTAGCGTTTGGCAATGTCGTGAAACAGACCTGGCAAGGGCTTGCGACAGACGCAGTGGTCATCAGGCCCATGTGGGCAGACAAAAAAAGAGTCAATGGCGCCACCGAGTTGCGCTAACTCTTTGCGCAGTTTTTGATGAATGGCGGTGAGCGCGGAAATGTCGAACAGACCGCGGGCTAGGCCTGATTGATTAGACGCGATGGCCACCCTCCAACCGGCTTGGTGCAGGCGAGCAATTGCCTGCAAGCTACCGGGGATTGCATGCCACTCGTCCGGATGTTTGATGTAATCCGGACTGTCTTCGTTTACCACGCCATCGCGATCAAGAATGATGAGTTTCATGGCGCAAGTCTGGAGATATCGGCTACTTGATTCATCAGGCGATGCAGTTGATCCAAGAGTGCCAGTCTATTCTGACGGACGGCAGGATCATCTGCCATGACCATAATGTCATCGAAAAAGGCGTCAACGGCGTCACGCGTCTGCGCGAGGGTCGCCAGCGCGCCTGTATAGTCGCCCTCATTAAATTGTTGTTGCGCCACCGGCTGAAGCGTCTCGATACGCTTAGCCAGAGCTTGTTCGGCTGGCTCAGTCAGTAAGGCATGGTTGACTGGCGGTAAGTCACCCTCTACTTTTTTAAGTAAGTTGCCAATGCGTTTGTTTGCAGCCGCGAGGCTTGCCGCATCGGGTCCTTGGGCAAACGCCTCGGCTGCGATAACGCGGGCAGGGACTTGATGAATGGGGGGCGTGATGGCCAGCACGGCTTCGACTGCATTGCGATCATGCTGTGTGATGAGTTGGTTACGCAGGCGCTCAAGCACAAAGGCCTCGACCTCAGCCACCGTATCGGCTTGGAGAATACCGGACACGAAGGTCTCTGCGCTGGCGGTCAGTAACGCATGCAGAGTGAGGGGGCCTGTCTGTTGAATCTGCAGGATTGAGCCCGCTGTCAATTGCTCGAAAGCGCTGATCAAGCCCAGCGCGGCGCGACGCAAACCGTACGGGTCACGCTCACCCGTTGGTGCAAGTCCGATTCCCCAGATGCCCACGAGTGTTTCTGCACGTTCGGCCATAAAGAGGACGGTTGCGGTGAGATCCTTGGTCTGAATGGGCGCATCGAGTCTAATCCGATATTGACCGGCCAGCGCTTCGACGACAGGCGTGGGCTCTTGATCTGCACGCGCATAGTATGCGCCCATGATGCCTTGGAGCTCGGGGAATTCGCCCACCATATTGGTGTTGAGGTCAGCCTTGGCGAGCAACGCTGCACGTTCACATTGGGCAACATCGGCGCCAAGGGTACGCGCGAGCCAGGCAGCGATCTGCTGGACGCGTCTGGTGCGGGCGAGCTGTGTGCCAAGTTTGTTGTGATAGACGATCGCATCGAGTTGTTCGACGCGCTTGACCAAGGGCAGTTTGCGGTCAGTTTCAAAGAAAAACTCGGCATCGGCCAAGCGTGGACGGATGACGCGCTCGTTGCCTTCGATGATCGCGACAGGCTTGTCGGTTGGCATGTTGCTGACAATCAGAAACTGATTAGTCAATGCACCGGTGTCGGGCTGAAAAAGTGGAAAATACTTTTGATTCAAGCGCATCGTCAGAATCAAACACTCTTGAGGCACCGCCAGAAATCGTTCTTCGAAGGTACCGACATACACAACGGGTGCTTCAACGAGTGCGGTGACTTCATCGAGTAGTGCCGCAACCTCGGGGTCAGTGCCAAGCGAGGCGCCAAGCTGTTTGGCTTGGGTGTCGAGCAAGGTCTTGATCTGAGCGTGGCGCTCTTTAAAAGAGGCTACGACATGACCGGTTTGTGCAAGCTGCTGCTCATATTGATCTGCACTGGTCAGTGAAATGGCCTGTGGGTGTAAAAAGCGATGGCCGTAGGTGATGCGGTCGGCTGATAAACCTAAAATTTGAGCAGGAATGACCTCATCGCCAAACAAGGTGACGAGGGCGTGGGCGGGTCGGACGAATTTGACTGAGGTGTGTCCGTCCGCGAGCTGGTACTTCATCACTTTTGGGATGGGGAGTCCGGCGATGGCGTCTTCTATGGCTGCTTGCAATACGGCTGCGAGTGTGGCGCCGGGTGCGGTGCCACTGGCCACGAGGTAGTCTTGTTTGCCGTCGGATTCACGACCGAGCTGGCTGACGTCGAGTTGACTCCAACCTTTGGCAGCGAGTTTTTTAAGTAGGGCGGGCGTCCCTGCGCCAGACGCATCTAAACCGACTTTGACGGGCATCAATTTTTCAGAGAACGCTTTATCGGGGGTCACTGCCAAAATGTGACTGAGTCTGACGGCCAGACGGCGCGGCGTCGCGAAGGCGGTCACGGTGTTATCTGGCGCCACCAAGCCGTGCTGCGCGAGTGCGTTGCATAGTCCATCTGCAAATGCCTGGCCGAGTTTGGGTAAGGCTTTTGGCGGTAGCTCTTCTGTAAATAATTCAACAAGTAAGGGGCGCGTGCTCATGGCTGCGCTCCTTTGTTTGATGCAAGCATAGGGAAACCTAACTTTTCGCGTGACTCGTAGTAGGCCTGAGCCACTGCGCGAGATAAATTACGGATACGGCCAATGTAGGCGGCGCGTTCGGTGACGCTAATCGCGCCCCGTGCATCCAGCATATTGAAGGTATGTGCAGCTTTCAGGGTTGCTTCGTAAGCGGGGAGTGCCAGCGGCACTTCCATCAGACGTTTAGCTAAAATTTCGTAGTCGGTAAAGTGTCTAAAGAGCGTCTCGGCATCGGAGTGCTCAAAGTTATAGGTCGACTGCTCGACTTCGTTCTGGTGAAACACATCGCGATAGAGTACGCGTCCATTTGGGCTGTCGGTCCAGACCAGGTCGTAGACGCTTTCCACGCCCTGCAGGTACATGGCTAAACGTTCCAGGCCGTAGGTGATCTCTCCGGTCGTGGGTGTGCAATCCAAGCCGCCGACTTGTTGGAAATAGGTGAACTGGGTGACTTCCATGCCATTGAGCCAGACTTCCCAGCCTAAACCCCAGGCACCGAGGGTTGGGTTTTCCCAGTCGTCTTCGACAAAACGAATATCGTGCTCGGTTGGTCGAATGCCAAGGGCTTCGAGTGAACCGATGTAGAGGTCAAGGATGTTGGGCGGAGCTGGCTTGAGAACGACCTGGTATTGGTAGTAGTGCTGTAGTCGGTTAGGATTTTCTCCATAACGGCCATCTTTTGGTCGGCGCGAGGGCTGCACATAGGCGGCGCGCCAAGGCTCGGGGCCGATTGCACGCAGAAAGGTCGCGGTGTGAGAGGTGCCGGCACCAACCTCCATATCGATGGGTTGGAGCAGGGCACAGCCCTGTTGATCCCAGTACTCCTGCAAGCGCAGGATAATTTGCTGAAAAGTGATCATGTAAATTTGAACGCAATATAGGGCGAAATAAGCATTCATTTTAGCTTGGGGGCGCAGGGTGTGGTGTCGACCCCAAGTCACTAGCGGCTGATTGGGTGTGAATCGCCTATGATTTAGGAAATACTGTCTAATTTATTGAATATTTTGCCTTTTTCACTAAGGAACACCCATGTCAAACTTGGTCAGTGTGGATTTCACCGAAGGGATCCTGATCATTACGATTAATCGTCCTGAGGCACGAAATGCCATCAGCTTTGAAACTGCACAGCAGCTTTCCGCCGCTTTTGATCAAATGGATGCGCGCGACGATGTCAAAATCGGCATTCTGACGGGTGCTGGTGGCACGTTCTGCTCTGGTATGGATTTAAAGGACTTCGCCAAGACGCGTAAGCGTTCGTCGGTCGAAGGCAAGGGCTTTGGCGGACTCAATGAGGCACCTCCTCAAAAGCCACTTATCGCCGCGGTAGAGGGTTTTGCGGTTGCGGGTGGTTTTGAAATGATGTTGGCCTGCGATTTGATTGTGGCTGCCAATAATGCAAAATTTGGACTCCCTGAGGTCAAGCGTGGACTAGTGGCCGGTGGCGGTGGTTTGATCCGTTTGCCGCGTCAGATTCCTTACCATGTTGCCATGGAGGTTTTGCTGACAGGTGACATGTTGTCGGCTGAGCGTGCATATCAACTTGGGCTCGTGAATGTGGTTGCCGATCCTGGCCAAGCGTTGTCTGAAGCGATCAAATTAGCAGCTCGAATCTGCGAAAATGGTCCCTTGGCGATTCGGACCGTCAAGGAGGTCGTGATCAAAGGGCTCGATTTTCCAGCCGCTGACATGTTTAAACTGCAGCGTCCGTTGACTGATCATATTTTCATGTCGGAAGATGCCCGCGAGGGTGCGACGGCGTTTGCGGAAAAGCGCAAGCCTGTCTGGAAAGGCAAATAAAGTGGGTTGCTGCGGGATGACTTAATCGCACTTGCCATTGATCGTTTAAGTATTCATCATTTTTTCATACCTCGTTACACAGATAGGGTTTTCTATGACTGTCACTATTCAAGAAGAAGATTTTGTGAGCTCGATCGCTGATACGATCCAATTCATCAGCTACTACCATCCCGCGGATTACATCCAGCATTTGGCACGTGCTTATGAGCGCGAGGAAAGTCCAGCGGCTAAGGATGCGATCGCACAGATTCTGACAAACTCGCGCATGAGCGCCGAAGGGCGACGTCCCATTTGTCAGGACACCGGTATCGTCAACGTATTCCTGAAGATCGGGATGGATGTGCGTTTTAACTCTAAAAAGAGCGTTCAAGAGTTGTGTGACGAGGGTGTGCGTCGTGGTTATCTGAACCCTGAAAATCCTCTGCGTGCTTCGGTGCTGGATGATCCAATTTTCCTGCGCAAAAACACCAAGGACAATACGCCCTGTATCGTCAATGTAGAGTTGGTGCAAGGCAATACGGTTGACGTGCAGGTGGCTGCCAAAGGTGGTGGTTCGGAAAATAAGTCCAAGCTTGCGATGTTGAATCCGAATGATTCAATTGTTGACTGGGTCCTCAAAACGGTGCCGACGATGGGCGCAGGCTGGTGCCCGCCAGGGATGCTGGGGATCGGCGTGGGCGGTACGGCTGAAAAGGCTGTGCTGATGGCTAAGCACTCGCTGATGGCCGACCTTGATATGTATGAGTTGCTCGAGCGTGGTCCACGCAGCAAGCTCGAAGAGTTGCGCATTGAGATTTATCAGAAGGTCAATGCGCTGGGCATCGGTGCGCAGGGTCTGGGTGGTTTGACGACGGTACTTGACGTAAAAATCGAGACGTTCGCGACTCATGCAGCATCATTTCCCGTTGCCATGATTCCGAACTGTGCGGCGACGCGTCATGCGCACTTTGAGTTGGATGGCTCGGGTCCGGCTCATTTGCATCGTCCTTCTTTGTCAGACTGGCCTGATGTGCACTGGGCCCCTGATTACAAATCATCCAAGCAAGTTGACTTGAACAATCTCACACGTGAGGAGGTTGCAAGCTGGAAGCCGGGTCAGACGCTCTTGTTGAACGGCAAAATGTTGACGGGTCGTGATGCGGCACACAAGCGTATTCAGGACATGCTGGCTAAGGGTGAGCCTTTGCCTGTCGACTTCAAGGGCAAAATGATTTATTACGTCGGGCCGGTTGATCCAGTCGGTGATGAGGTGGTGGGGCCCGCAGGTCCAACCACGTCAACGCGCATGGATAAGTTCACGGACATGATGCTTGAGAAGACTGGGCTGTTTGCAATGATCGGTAAGGCTGAACGAGGCCCTGCAACGATTGAGTCTATTCGTAAGCATCAATCTGCTTATTTGATGGCGGTGGGTGGGGCGGCCTATTTAGTTTCCAAGGCGATCCATGGTGCCAAGGTTGTCGGCTTTGAGGATCTGGGTATGGAAGCTATTTATGAGTTCGATGTGGTGGATATGCCTGTGACGGTGGCGGTTGATTCCAAGGGGACGTCAGTGCATACGACTGGGCCTAAGGAGTGGTCGTCGAAGATTGCAGGGATTCCTGTGGTGGCGGGCTGAGGGTAAAGTTTTTGGTTTGTACGCAGACGAGCGGCAGAGCCCCTGTGCCGCTCGTTTTCTCGGCCTGCTTCGCAGGCTTCCCTCGGTTCTCTTGATTTGACGGCGACGCCCCAACTCGCTTCGCTCAGACAGGGGCGTCTATCCCCGCCAAATCTGCAATCCCCTCGGCTCGAAAGAGAGCAGCAAAGGGGCCCTGCCGCTCGTCTGCGCGATGAGTAATCCTTAATGAGTCTTAGATTGTATTTTTCGATAGACCTGATTATCAGAGTAAATCGAAGCCGGTTTAATTAATTTTTTGGTAATCCTTCATATAATTTTGCCCAAATTTTAATTTCTTCTTCCAAGCGCTTCTTATGACCCTCCGGCGTTCTATATTGCTCAGCAATAGGCACAATTCCATAATTCTCCAACTGCTTTTGTATAGCCGGAATGCGAACAGCCTGCTCTAATGCTTCAGAAATATTTTTCACTATTGGGGCCGGGGTACCAGCCGGCGCATACAAGCCCTGCCAGATAGAAAATTCGAATGGAAATCCTTGCTCAGTCAGAGTTGGTATCTCCATCAAAATAGGAAGACGGGCCTTTGATGCAACACCATAGGTCTTGATATTGCCCCCTTTGACCTGGGCTGCTGCCGTACTAGTTTGATCACAGATCATGTCTACCCTTCCTGCCGCGATATCAAGAAGTGCGGGCGGAGACCCTTTATATGGAACTAGAGTAAATCGTTCTCCAATTTCCTTCATTAACAACGCGGCGCATAAATCAGAGACACTACCCGGCCCAGAGGTTGCTACCGTTACTTTATCTTTCTGTGCCTTCAAGTAGGCTATTAACTCTTTAGTTGATTTTGGAGGAAAGTCCTTACGGGCAACAATCATCATCGGCACTTCGGTAGACAACCCTATCGGAATGAGGTCCTTTTGTGTATTGAAAGGCAAGTTCGAATACAGGGCAGGTGCTGTTGCCACACCTATATGGTGAAAAAGTAAGGTGTACCCATCCGGTGACGCACTAGCAACACGAGCTGTTGCGATTGTGCCGCCGCCGCCAGGAAGATTTTGTGTAATGACGGGTACTTTTTTAATTTGTGAGATCCCCTCCGCTATTGCACGGGCTGGCGCATCAATTGCTCCTCCAGCAGGGCCGGGATTTGCAATCGTTATTGGTTTAGACGGATAAGTCACTTGCGCATTAGCGGAGAACGTGACCACCATCATCAAAACTGAAAAGATAACTTTATTAAACATAATATTTACCCCTTTTTGAATAAATCAAAAAATCCTCTGGCATCAGACATAAGTTCTAAGCACTTCACCTTTTCAATAAATTGATACGCTGCATCGGTGCTAATAACTCCAGCTGAGTTATGAAGAAATTTATTAATTAAATCTTCTTCACTCATAGGATTCTGAGGCGTACCAAGCAGATCGTCTACGCGATGCTTAAGTTTTGCGCCATTTTTATAAGTAATAATTACCTCTCCGCTCCAGCGATTACGATTTGCTAATGCGGAGTCCACCGAATAGACAACCTTATTTGTTAGCGCTAGAATTTCTCCATTTGAGAGACTTGTTGTTGACAGACTATTCTTATCAAAACCCTGATTAATTAAACTTGAAGCGACACAGAACTGCATGCTGTAGCGAGCATGCCATGATGTAGTAGGCTTTATTTTCTCCTCTCTAGGCTCGCAAATTAATGGTACCCAGTAATCTGGCACCAAACACTTTACTTCCAGGATTTCATTAATATTGAGCTTATTGTCATTTGCAATTTTTACCGCTGCAGCAACATATGGTTGAATATAATGACCGCACGGATATGCTCTTGGAACGATATTAAGTACTTCCCAATGGCTACCTAATCTATCCAAAATTGACTCATAGTCAACCTCATAGTTTTCATCTTGAATGTGGGTTTTATAGAAACCAAATCGACCCTCGTATACCTCTTCTGGACCGCTTATGCCGTGTGAAGCAAAGTGGCTTGCGCTGAGACCAGCCGCACCAGACCAACCAGCATGAAGAGATTTTGCTGATGTACCGTCTTGCCATGACGCCATGATTCCCGACGAAAAGCTTCCACAAATACCGACTGCATTAATGATGGCACCCACTGGTAGATTCATTAATGCAGTCGCAGAGTAGCAAGAGCCAAAGGTACTCAACACTGCAGTTGGGTGAAAACCGATACGGTGAAATTTACCTGGGGCAGCGATGCCTAGTCTGCAAGTCAGCTCGTTTCCAATCAAAACCGCTTTGATTAATTCTTTTCCTGATGAGCCCAATTGTTGGCTGAGTGCAATAGAAGTAGAAACGATTGGAGTACTTGCATGAATTCCAGTTGAAAGGTGTGAGTCGTCATATTCGAGCACACACCCCATCGTACCCATTAAAAGGATCGCCCCTTGTAGATCTGAATATTCTGAACATCCAGGGATCTGTATCAGTTCATTCTTCGAGTTAGTATGAAAAGTTGCCTTTTTGACTTGCTCGATTAATTCTAAATTTGATCCGCCTAGCATTGCACCAACAATATCTAAAATGCGAAACTTCGTTTGTGTAATCACATTTTGGGGAATGTCATTGAAACTAAGTTTGTTTACCCAGTTTGCCATTACTCGGCTAACTGACATTTCATCATCGCGTCTTAAATTATTTGACTTGTCCAAGACACTCCTCCTTTGTATGGTTTAAGGTCTGGCATGATTCAATGTGGTGAATCACAAGTTTTCATCAACGCCTCAACTGACATCGCTTTATCTAGTAAATAAACCTCTCTCACAATAGATTCAAAATTAATTTGATATGGGCTCATTTCGATGCAATATTTAATTTTGTCCATAAAATCTTTTTCGCTCATGGAGCGATCCGAGTTTTCCTGATCATGTTTGATTACTTCAAGAGTTTTCCCGTTTGTTGTTTGAATACGTATCCAGCCTTTGTAATTACGAGAAACTTTCGCACTATCATCGATGATGTAATTGATACGATCTACTAAATTTAGTATCTCTTTAGATTGCAAGTTTTCATGTTTGTAACTTTCTGCATTTAATCTACCGAAATACAAGGCTTCAGCAATCGTATAGGGCAAACTGACACGCCCGTGCCAAGGCGTCGTTGGGCGTTTCTTTTGAGTCTCAGGCTCACACACAACAGGAACCATCCAGTCTGCTACTAAACAGGTAATTCTGTCGACGTCGGAGTGGCGCAAACCGTCGCGATACATTGAGAGAATGCAATCAACGAAAGGTTGACTGACGTGGCCACAGGGATACGGTTTGATTTCAATTTGTCGCATTTCCCAAATGTCACCAAACCCTCGAATCATTCGATCAAAATCGAACTGGTAGCCCTCTTTTTGAATATGACTTCTAAATAATCCTAACTTACCCTCCAGTACTTCGGGGGAACCAGTGAAGCCGTGTTTAGCCATTGTTGCCGCGGTAATGCCTGCCTGAGCAGCCCATCCGTTATCAACTAATTGTGACCAAGTTCCATCAACCCAACACTGATTAATACCGGAGGCCATATTGCCCACAATACCGATGGCATTTATTGTTTGTTGAAGGTTTAGGCGAAGTATGCGTGCAGCCGCGTATGCCGCACCTATTGCACCGATAATGCCTGTCGGATGTAAGCCGTTTCGGTGAAATTCGGAAGGCGCAATAACACCTGTCCTGCACATGAGTTCACTTGCCCCAGCAATTGCGACAATGATGTCTTTTCCTGATGTCTGATGTTCTTGAGCAAGTGCTAAAACTGTACTGACGACTGTTCCGTATACATGAATGAGCGTTTCTGTATGTGAGTCATCAAATGCGAGCGCCGCTGTCCAAGTTGCATTTGCAAATGCAGCAGTTGTTTTTGATGTTTTGTCTCCATAGCCAAATAGCTGAGACTTTCCAATACAACCAAGGTCTTTTGCCGTAGCTCTTATGGGTGGTCCATATTCAAGGCCACTTGCCGCAGTGGCGACTGCGATCGTGTTCAAAATTGCTCGTTGAGTTTCTTTGACAATATCCGCCGGTAGGTCTTCGTATTCGAGACGTAAAAACCATTTAGCTGCCACTGCGCTCAGACTTTCCAAGTGATGCTCCAACAAGAGAAGTGGTTGACTAATACAATCACATTGTGAGATATTATTTACAGTATTTACTGAAATTTTTCCGTATTATGTTCAATTAAAATTTAAATCCAAACAAATTTATCTCACGATGTGAAATAAGATGAATTTTCTAAAATTTAGGTTATTCGCCCTTAGTTGGGTGTGGAGTGATGCATGTCAGAACGCTCGGGAACTCAAGCGTTAGAGAGAGGCGTCGTACTTCTGAGAGAGATTTCCGAGCAGAACCATCAAGGTTTGAAACTCGTAGATCTGGTTGAACGAACGGGACTTGATCGATCCACAGCACATCGCATATTGAAATGTCTTGTCACTGAGCAGCTTTTGGCGTTTGACTTGGGATCTAAACGTTATCGCTTGGGGCCCTTAGCCTTCTATATGGGGCTCATGAGCTCCATAGAAGGAAACTTGCGTGATGCCGCGGCGCCTCTTCTCTCTCAAATTGCAGGAGAAACGGGTGATACCGTTTTTTTAATGGTTAAAGTCGGAGTAGAGGCGATTTGTGCGGATCGTCGAGAGGGAAGTTATCCGATTAAAACATTGGTGGTCGATGTCGGAACTAGACGTCCGCTCGGCATCGGGGCAGGTGGGACGGCAATACTCGCGTCACTCAATGATAATGATATTGAGTCCGCCATGAATATGAACAAAACTCGAATCGCTCAATTTCCCGGTATATCGAAAGAGAGTATTGAAGATGCCGTAGCGTGGACAAGAAAGAATGGGTATGCATTAACAGACGTTCCAACATTAACAGGCGTAAAAGCGATTGGCTTCCCAATTTGTCCGCGAGATCGTCCCGCTATTGCCGCATTCAGTATTGCCGCTGTAGCACCACGGATTAGCCCACAGCGAACAGCATTTCTTCTTGATGTACTAAAAAATGCAGCAAATGATTTGACCATGACTCTTAGTTCATGATGTTTTTGCCAGTATTAATCGGTCGATCTGAGTTGAGTGGGTGCAGGGCAGTCGCGCCTGTCTGAATCGCCGAGGCCTTTGCGGATTTGACGGAAAAAGACGCCCCTTTGTTTGAGCGAAGCGAGTTGGGGCGTCGCCGTCAAATCAAGGAGGCTGAGGGCAGCCTGCGAAGCAGGTCGAGTCAATCAGGCGCGACTGTCCTGCACCCACTCGACCTATTCGCCTAACCTTACTTCCCTAATAACTCCTTCAAAATCTCATCCGTATGCTGCCCCAACAAGGGCGCTGCACGCTTGTATTGAACCGGTGTTGCTGAGAAATTCATTGGACTGGCCGTCGTAGGAGAAGTCCCACCCGTTGGATGCGGGATGTTTTTCCAGACCTCACGGGCGATGACCTGTGGATGTGCAAACACTTGGTCGATCGTTTGAATCGGGCCACATGGGACACCGACAGCTTCGAGCTTCGCGATCCACTCATCGCGCTGACCCGTTGCCATGATTTTTTCCAATACTGGAATCAATGTATCGCGGTTGACGATGCGCTGTCGGTTCGTGACATATTTCGGATCCGTTGCATAGTCGGGGATACCGATTGCACCGCAGAATGAGCGGTACTGCGAGTCATTCCCCACCGCAACGATCATAAATCCATCTGATGTTTTAAACACCTGATAAGGTACGACGTTTTGATGTGCATTACCTGCGCGAACCGGTGCGACACCTGTCGTCATGTAATTGAGATTCTGATTCGCCAACATCGAGATATGACAGTCGAGTAAAGCAATGTCGAGGTGCTGGCCAAGCCCACTGTGGTTGCGTTCCTGTAAGGCCGCTAGGATCGCTACAGAGGCATACATGCCCGTGATGATGTCCGTGACAGCGACTCCGGCTTTTTGAGGTCCGCCACCCGGTAAGTCGTCACGCTCACCGGTGATGCTCATGAGTCCGCCCATGCCTTGGATCATGAAATCATATCCAGGACGTTCTGCGTAAGGACCCGTCTGACCAAAGCCGGTGATCGAACAGTAAATGAGACGAGGAAATTCTTCCTTCATGCTTTCGTAGTCAAGGCCATATTGTTTCAGGCCACCGACCTTGAAGTTTTCGACCAGAATGTCGCAGTGCTTAGCCAGCTCTTTGACTAGCTTGATGCCTTCGGGGCTCGCAAGATCAATTTCGATTGAGCGCTTGTTGCGGTTTGTACTGATGTAATAAGCCGCTTCTGTTGTGTCGTGACCTTCTTGATCCTTGAGAAACGGAGGCCCCCAAGCGCGCGTGTCATCGCCGAGTTTTGGACGCTCAACCTTGATGACATCGGCACCTAGATCCGCCAAATTTTGCGTACACCAAGGACCCGCCAACACTCTGGATAAATCTAGTACACGGATGCCATCCAGAGGTGCGCGACGGGTGCTGGTTTGTTGCTGGTTTACATCGGTCGTCATGCTTTGATTCCTGCATAGCCATGGCTGAGTACGACGACATCACGTTCAGCGACTTTCGCTCTGAAACGCACTGCCTCAGTCCCCTCACGCCAGATTTCACAAACAAGCGTTTCGCCGGGAAATACTGGCGAAGAGAAGCGAGTATGCAGGGCGGTGAGTCTAGACGCATCGTTATCGCAGGCAGCCTGAACGATCGCACGTGCCGCGACACCGTAGGTGCATAGACCATGCAAAATTGGGCGTGGGTAGCCTGCGCGCTCGGCTACAGCAGGATCTGCGTGCAGAGGATTGTTATCCGCGCACAGACGATATATTAAAGCTGCCTGTGGCAATGTTGGTATGGCACAAGTCATGTCAGGCGCACGATCAGGTGTTGCCTCAAGCGCCGGTGGGCTTTCATCCGAGAGACTTAAGCCACCATCGCCGCGACAGAACGTCGTCTGACCGAGCGTGACCAGATGGTTGCCTGCATGATCATGCAAGGTACGCTCCGACAGCACAAGTGCACCTTTGTCGGCACCCTTGTCGATGACATGCGTAATCCGAGTCCGACCGATCACTCGACCTGCGGGCGGCAGGGGTCTGTGAATGGTCAGGCGTTGCTCGCCATGGACGAGCTTGACCCAGTTGATCCCAGCCTTGGGATCTTTCATCCAAAAGCCAGGGTAGCCGAGAACCACGGCCATGGTTGGGAACGCCTGCATATCTTGCTCATAGACGTATTTCAAATGATTCGGATTGGTGGGCTCCTGACCGAATCCAATTCCGAGCGCATACAAAATACTGTCGTTCTCAGTGTAGGTTCTGTCGACCTCTGGAAAGACCCAGTTCTTGATCAGTTGATAGTCCATGATTAAATTGGATCCCAGTCGATGGCGTCAGGTGAGCGCTCGAGTGCCATGAAGTGATGGCGCATCGCGGGCGCAGCGATTTCTGCGATGGACTCAGGCGTCCAGCCGGTGCTCATGTGAACCGAGCGGATTGGGCGTGGCTGACTAAACAGCATGATTTCGTTTGCGCGCACACCAAAGATTTGTCCGGTCACTTCTTTGGCGCGGTCACTGCCCAGATAAACGGCCATGGGTGCAATTTTGTTTGCTTCCATTTTCTGCAGCTTAGCGACGCGTGCTTTTTCCTCGTCCGTATTCGCGGGAATAGAACTCGTCATGCGGCTCCATGCAAAAGGCGCAATGCAATTGGATCGAACGTTGTAGCGGCTCATATCCAAGGCAATTGATTTCGAGAGCGCAGCAATACCGAGTTTGGCGGCAGAGTAGTTTGCCTGACCGAGATTACCAATCAGTCCCGAAGTCGAAGTCATATGAACGAAGGCGCCTGACTCCTGTTCACGGTAGTAGTTAGCCGCTGCGCGGCTAACGAAAAAAGTGCCGTTGAGGTGTACATCGATGACCTGCGTCCACTCTTCCTCACTCATCTTGTGAAAGACGCGATCACGCAGGTTACCGGCATTGTTCACCACAATATCGATACGGCCAAATTGTTGGACGGCCGTTTCAATAATGTTGTGTGCGCTGACGCGGTTGGCAACGCTATCCGTGTTGGGAACGGCCTGACCGCCCGCCTTGATGATTTCGTCAGCGACTTGCTGCGCTGGACCCGCGCCAGTCCCTTCGCCCGCCAAGCTAGCACCGATGTCGTTGACCACGACTTTCGCGCCCGCAGCGGCCATCGCCAGTGCAATGCCACGACCAATTCCACCACCGGCACCGGTGACAACGACAACTTTACCTTCCAACATTCCGCTCATAAAAAGCTCCCTTAAATATTGAGTATGGTTAAAACTTAACGCATTGATTGCATCAGCGCGAACATACTTTGGATAACGATTTCACGACAGATCGGCCGCCAGTATGAACGCGTGACTGTGGTTATTGATTCGGGTAAATATTGCCTTTTTTCACAACATCTTCCCACATTTTGTATTCACTATCGATCCTTTTACTGAGTGCTTGTGCATCAGTGGTATCAAGTGAGTAGCCACCGGCTTGGATGGCTTTGATGAAATCCGGATTACGTTTGACGGCGTTTAGTGCAGCGGTCAGTTTTTCAGTAATCGGCTGTGGAATGCCCTTTGGCCCAATCACGGCAAACCAGCCGAGCACTTCGTAATCAGCGATACCCGCTTCGATCATGGTGGGAATGTTCGGGAGACTGGGGTTGCGCTCTTTCGAGGTGACGGCTAGGCCACGTGCTTTTCCACTTTCGATAAAGGCACGACCGGTTCCTGTGATGTCAAACATGAACGTGACTTTTCCGCCCATCACGTCAACCATTGCTGGTGCATTGCCTTTGTAGGGCACGTGGAGCATCTCAGTTTTAGTGGCTTGCTTTAATAGTTCTGCAGACAGGTGGTTAGAACCGCCAAAGCCGGCTGAGCCAAAGGTGACTTTCTCGGGATTCTTACGGGCATAGTCAACGAGTTCGCCGACTGTATTCGCAGGAATTTGTGGGCCGATCAGCAGTACGTTTGCATAGTTGACGACGGGACCAATGACGGTGAAGTCGGTCCGTGGATTAAAGAGTTTGCTGCGCTGAACGATGGGCGAAATCGTCAGACTTGGACTAGCCACAAAGTTAAGGGTGTAGCCATCTGGTGTCGCTTTGGCCGTTGCATCCGCGCCGATCATGCCACTTGCGCCCGCCCTGTTTTCTACGACAACGGTCTGCTTAAGTTGGTCGCCTAGATAACGCGCAAATAAACGCCCAGTTGTGTCGACAGGTCCACCGGGAGGATAGGCGACGATCAATTTGATCGGACGATCTGGCCAGTTCGCTTGTGCGACAGCCGCCGTGGACGCACAGACAGAGAGCGTCGCACCGCAGAGAATCTGCAGTACGAGGCCGAGTTTGGATTTGAGGTGAGTTGAGGACATCGTGATCATTTTTTAATTAAAGAAAAGTTTTGTTTGAGTAGAAATATCGAGTGTGCGTTGAGATCAGTTAGTTGATTTTTGCGCCAGAGTCTTTGACGGCTTTGTTCCACTTTAAGAGTTCAACCTCAATGTGTTGACCAAAGGCTGCAGGTGTTGAGCCGACCATTTCGTAGCCGTTCGCATTGAGTTGTGCCTTGATTTTTGGTTCGGCAGCCACTTCTGCAAAAGCTTTGCTGAGCGTATTAATCGTGGCGGCTGGAGTCCCTGCAGGGGCAAGAATGCCATACCAAACGTTGACCTCAAAGCCTGGCAGTGTTTCGGCAACGGTGGGTACGTCAGGCAGAATGGAGGCGCGTTTGGCACCGGTGACAGCAATGGCTTTGAGCTTGCCGGTTTTCACCTGCTGATATGAGGTTGAAATGCTATCGAACATCAATGAGACTTCACCCCCAAGCATTGCGATCACTGCTGGGCCACTCCCTTTGTAAGGGATATGCGTCATTTGTGTGCCGGTCTGTGACTTGAATAACTCGACGGCCAGATGACTGGTGTTGCCGTTGCCTGCAGAGGCATAGGACAGCTTGTCTGGATTTTTACGTGCGTAGTCGATGAGCTCAGGGATCGTGTTGGCAGGCGTGGCAAGTGGTGCGGCCACTAGCAAGGGTAGGGTGGCCACTAGAGACACGGGTGCAAAGTCTTTGCGCGTGTTGTAGGGTAGTGATGGATAGAGCGCATCGTTGATCGCGTGAGCGGTCAACACCATCAGAATCGTGTTGCCATCAGGTTTTGCCCGGGCGAGCGCTTGAGTGGCAATCGAACCGCCAGCACCCGCCTTGTAGTCGAGCACGATTGTCCGACCTAGTTTCTTTTGTAATTCAGGCAGCATGGGGCGTGCCAGCATGTCTGCGCTGCCACCGGGTGGGTAGGGGATGATCAGTGTAATCGGCTGATTAGAGGCGCTCTGAGCCCAAGCGAGACTATGCGCGACTAAAGTCACAGCACCAAGCGCGAGACGGATACCAAGTGAAAATTTCTGATGCATGTTTGTTCTCCTCTAGTTGGAGGCACTCGAATAAGTGCCTGCGTCTTTGAGCGTGTTTCCGCCCTTAATTTTTTTTTATAGATGACCGCGCATTATGAGTGGTAGGTTGGGTTTCCTTGTGCATCGCGACGAATGACCGCCATGTTGTCCGATGCACGGAGCGGTGCGCCTGTTTTTTGTTGCAACATCTCTAATGACATTCCCTCCACCATCGCACGAACCTCAAAACCTTGAGGATCGACATCGATGATGGCAAGATCGGTGTAAATATGATCAACAACACACGCACCTGTGAGGGGGTAGGTGCATTGTTTCATCAATTTCGGTGACTGATCCTTGGCAACATGCTCCATCATCACAATGACGTAACGCGCACCGATTGCCAGATCCATGGCCCCACCGATTGCCGCAATGGCATCCGGCCCCGAAGTGATCCAGTTCGCTAGATCGCCGTTCTCTGCGACTTGAAAACCGCCGAGTACCGAATAGTCCAGATGACCGCCACGCATCATCGCGAATGAAATGGTGTGCTCTGTGATGGAGGCGCCAGCCAGCAAGGTGACGGGTGTGCGGCTCGCGTTGATGAGATCAGAGTCGATCTCATCGCCGACGGCTGCGCGACCCATACCCAGAATCCCATTTTCGCTATGCAGCAAAATTTCACGATCTTTCGGTAGGTAGTCGGCAACCTGAGTCGGCATACCGATGCCGAGATTGACGACGGAACCGTCAGGAAAATCATGTGCGACTAAATAAGAGATCTCTGCACGCGACAGAGGTTTGTATGCGCTAGCTGCAGATGTGCTCATCGCTCGCCTCCGATTGCAACCACTGATTGAACAAAAATGCCCGGCGTCATGACGTTCTCTGGTGCGAGTTCACCCAGCGGCACGACGCGATTCACTTGAGCAATGGTGTACTTGGCCGCCATGCACATCACGGGACCGAAATTACGCGCGGCCCAGCGGTAGTTGAGGTTGCCCCAGCGATCGCCCAAGTGTGCACGAATCAACGCAAAGTCAGCCGAAAGTGGTTGTTCGAGGATGTAGCCTTTGCCATTGATGAGGCGTTGTTCTTTCCCTTCTGCAATCAGCGTTCCATAGCCTGTGGGCGTAAAAAACGGGCCTAAACCGGCACCGGCTGCGCGCAGTCGCTCGGCCAGCGTCCCTTGTGGCATGCATTCGAGCTCTACCTGCCCCGAGCGGTAGGCGTTGGCAAACACATCTGAATTGGCGGGTCGAGGATGTGAGCAAATGATTTTGCGGACGCGAGCCGCTTTGATGAGGCCTGCAATACCCGTTTCATGGGTGCCAGCATTGTTGCTGATGATGGTGAGCTCGCGCAGCCCTTTGTCTAGGACGGTACGCATCAGTTCGAAAGGAATGCCGGCATCACCAAAACCGCTGACCATGATGGTCGCACCGTCTTTGATGGGAGCGATGGCATCTTCTAGGGATGCTTTTACTTTATCTAACATGCTGGTTTCCAGTTTGACGCCACGAGAAATGAAGCGCTTTGGCACAAAATATTAGGGTTTTCATCAGTGTCTCTGATTGGTTTTACATTCTTTTTGGATTGTAGGGTGATTTTTGCAAACCGGCGCTGCACGGGCATTTTCACTTGCCGAACGGGGGCTTCCAAAATGACAGACAGCACCTTTTTTCAGGGGCGTTAAGATTACGTGTACAGGAGAACACTCATGGATTTGACTTGGACCCCAGAAGAGCGCGCCTTTCGCGAAGAGGTTCGCGCGTTCGCACAGCAAAAGCTACCTGCTGATTTGCGTGCCAAAACATTCGCACATCACCGTCTCAAGCGTGATGACTATTTGCGCTGGCACCGGATTCTTGCGGAGAAAGGCTGGGGCGCGCCAAGTTGGCCAAAAGAATACGGCGGCACAGGCTGGAATGCTTTACAACGCTTAATTTTTGAAATCGAATGTTTCAAGGCCGGTGCACCGCGTCTTCTGCCCTTCGGTTTGGGCATGATTGGACCCGTATTGATGAAGTACGGCAATCAGACTCAGAAGGATCGCTTTTTATCTCGCATCATCACAGTGGATGATTGGTGGTGTCAGGGCTACTCAGAGCCTGGTTCTGGATCAGATCTGGCGTCGTTAAAAACGCGCGCTGAACGCGTGGGTGATCGCTACATCATCAACGGTCAGAAAACGTGGACCACGCTTGCCCATTACGCGGATTGGATGTTCTGTCTGGCACGCACAGATGCGACGGCTAAAGCGCAGCGCGGTATCTCAATGATTTTGATTGATATGCGTCAGCCTGGTGTTCAGGTCAGGCCAATTAAAACGCTTGACGGTGGGACTGAGGTCAACGAGGTCTGGCTAGAAAATGTCGAAGCACCTCTTGAGAATCTCATTGGTGAGGAAAATAACGGCTGGACATACGCTAAATATTTGCTCGGTCATGAGCGTAGCGGCATTGCCGGTATTGGTCACTGTCACCGCGAATTGGCGATTCTAAAGTCACTTGCAGAACGCACGATGGCAAGTGGTGAGTCGTTGAGTCTGAATTCGCGCGTGCGCGACAGCATTAACCGTGCTGAGGCTCAAGTGTTGGCGCTCGAGATGATGGTGTTACGTGTGGCGGCCGATGAGTCAGCCGACCCAGGTCCCAAGGCCTCTATCCTGAAAATTCGAGGATCCGAGTTGCAGATGGAGTTGGCTAAGCTTCAGATGCAGGTGGCAGGCGCCAATGCCTGGCCTTATGACCCTGAGTGGATGTTGGCTGAGTCGGAGTTTCATGGGCCAGGCCCTGAGTACTCTGCTGCAGCGGCGGCTGCGTATTTTGATATGCGTAAGACTGCGATTTACGGCGGTACCAACGAGATTCAAAAAGGCATTATCGCCAAGCAAATTATTGGGGTCTAGGAAACATCATGGATTTTTCATATTCAGAAGAGCAACGGATGTTGACAGACAGTCTGCGTCGATTGATCGCGGACAACTGGACACGGCCCAAGCGTCGCGCGCGTCAAGAATCTGGCAAGCTCGATCGTGCAGCATGGAATAGTCTGGTGGAGCTTGGTATCGGTGGATTGCTCGTGCCACAAGATTTTGGTGGCTTTGGTGAGAGCCCAGCAACGATGCTCGCTGTGCATCAGGAGTTGGGCAAAGGCCTCGTAGCTGAGCCTGCAATTTCTAGTGCGGTCATGGGCGTGACGTTGCTTGCGCATTGCGATCACGAGGCACTCAAGCAGCAGTGGTTATCGGCGCATGCTGAGGGTGAAGCCATCTTTGCAGTGGCTTGGCAGGAAGAGGGCGAGCGCGATGCGCAGCGTCCACTCAGCACGCGTGCGGCAAGCGGTCAGGATGGTTTTCAGATCGATGGTAAAAAAATCCTCGTCTGGCATGCAGTTGCTTCTGATGCCCTGATCGTGTCCGCAGTCCTTGATGGTGAGATGGCGCTATTGCTCGTGCCCACTCAAACGCAGGGTGTGAGCACAATAGATTTTCCGACGTTTGATGGTTCGCGCGCCGCGACCGTGACATTTGATCGGGTGGTGGTGCCTCAAGGTAATCTGATCGCTAAAGGTGCCAAGGCCGAGGCCTTACTGGCCCTAGCACTCGACTATGGCATCGTTGCCCTTTGCGCGCAGGCGTGCGGTGCAATGGCTCATCTCACAGAAAATACGATTCAATTTCTCAAAACACGCAAACAATTTGGTCAACCGTTGGCGGCCTTCCAAGTGTTACAGCATCGCTTGGGCGATATGTTGATGCAGTCGGAGATGGGCTTGTCGATGACGTATGTTGCCACGATCGCCTTGAGTGAAAAGGATGCGGCTAAACGGAGTCGTTTGGTGTCGATGGCTAAGGTCGAAGTGGCCGCAGCTGCGCGTTTTGTGGGTGAAGCTGCTGTGCAATCGCATGGTGGGATGGGTGTGACCGATGAGCTCGAAGTGGGTGATTTTTTCAAGCGTCTGACCTACTTGGATTTGCTCTTGGGCGACACAAACTATCACTTGCAGCGTATGCAAGACCTCGATACATAAAGGGAACGATTAAATGTCAACAACAGATTTGAGCGCTTGGCTCGGTAAGGCCCAGACGGTAGTAGATCGCCTTGATCCTAACCATGCGGCATGCATTGCAGCAACGCTTGGCGAGTCTGCCCCGCAGAGCGGTGAGACTTTGCCGCACTTATGGCATTGGGCGTTTTTTCTGGAGACCGTGCCTATTGCGCAAACAGGGTTAGATGGCCATCCTGCGCGAGGCAGTTTTTTACCGCCGGCTGACAACCGTAATCGGATGTGGGCGGGTGGTCGAGTGTCGTTCAATGCGGGACTGCGAGTGGGTATCGAAGCGCAAAAGACCTCGACGGTCTTGGCGATCAAGGAAAAACAGGGTCGTACAGGCTCTTTGCTTTTTGTGACGGTCAAACATGACGTCGTGCAAGAAGGCAAACTTATGATCAGCGAAGAACAAGATATTGTTTATCGCGAGCCGAGTCCTCCGAAATTACAAGGGACTGAGCCCGCGCCTGTCTCGCAATGGAAAGAGGTTGTGGACCCAAGTCCCGTTTTATTGTTTCGCTACTCGGCAGTGACTTTTAATAGTCACCGCATTCATTACGATCATCCCTATGTCACGCAGACCGAAGGCTATCCTGGTTTGGTGGTGCACGGCCCCCTGATTGCGACCATGATGTGCCGAGCTTTTGTCCATGCAAATCCCGCGGCAAAGGTGCGTCATTTGGCTTATCGCGGTCTGCGTCCCTTGATCGCACCGACACCCTTTTCTGTGGCGGGCACTGTGACTGCTCCAGGGGAGGCCAATCTCTGGGCCGAGCAGGACGCCACGCTCGCCCATCAAGCTGAACTGAGGTTTGAAGTATGAAAAAAGTAGGCCCACGCCCTCTCGATGGCATCACGGTTGTCAGTCTTGAACACGCCATTGCCGCACCGTTTTGTACACGACAGCTCGCCGATATGGGCGCACGTGTCATCAAAGTCGAACGCCCCGGCGTTGGTGATTTTGCACGCAAATACGATGAGCGTACACGCGGCATGGCCTCACACTTTGTTTGGACGAATCGCTCTAAAGAAAGCCTGACACTTGATCTCAAACATGAGGATGCCGGCCCAATTCTGAATGAATTGTTGGCTGAGGCTGACGTGCTTGTCCAAAACTTGGCACCCGGTGCCGCAGCACGTATGGGCTTGTCGTTTGAGGCGTTACATGCGCGCTTTCCCAAGCTGATCGTCTGTGACATTTCAGGTTATGGCGTGGGCGGACCTTATGAAACAAAGAAAGCCTACGACCTATTGATTCAAAGTGAAAGCGGTTTCATTTCGGTGACGGGCTCACCTGATGCCCCCGCTAAGGCAGGTTGTTCGATCGCCGATATCGCCGCCGGCTCCTACGCGTACTCAAGCATTTTGAATGCCTTGTTGTTGCGTCACAAAACAGGATTGGGTAGCCATCTGGACGTTTCCATGCTTGAGAGCATGGTTGAGTGGATGAGCTTTCCGATGTACTACACGTTTGAAGGGCAGCAGCCTCCGCCTCGGGCGGGTGCGGCACATGCGACGATTTATCCCTATGGTCCCTTTCCGGTCGGTGACGGCAGCAACGTGATGCTCGGTCTTCAAAATGAGCGCGAGTGGCAGGTCTTCTGTGAAAAGGTGTTGGGGCAGCCTGAGTTGGCTAAAGACCCTCGCTATGACTCGACCTCAAAACGCGTGGCGAATCGTGAAGGCCTGCGCGGACTGATTGAGGGCGCGTTTTCCAAGATGACGATTGATGAGGTCGCGCAAGCGCTTGAGGATGCCCAAATTGCCAATGCTCGTGTGAACGAGATGAAAGACGTTTGGTCGCATCCACAGTTGCAGGCACGTGGACGCTGGACAGAGGTTGGCAGTCCGGTCGGGATGTTACCCGCATTGATTCCACCTGCGACGAGCAGTGCGTTTGACGCACGCATGGATCCGATCCCTGCCATCGGGGAACACACCAAGGCGATTCTTAAATCTTTGGGTGTCAGCGAGGCGACTGTGGCAAAACTCGAGGCGGATAAGGCGATCTAAGTAGAACCTAGAGCAGAACCTAGAGCAGAACCTAGAGCAGAACCTAGAGCAGAACCTAGAGCAGAACCTAGAGCGGCCAGAGTTTCTGGTCGTGACAGCGCTCTAGTAGCGCTGCCAGGCTACCCTGAGGGAGCGGGAGGTCTTGGGTCAGGTCACCTAACGGTCTGAGTACAAACGCCCGTTGGTGCATGCGGGGATGCGGGACTGTCAGCCTTGGCGTGTCGAGGGTCACGCCGTCGTACCAAAGCAAGTCCAGATCGAGCGTACGGGGAGCATTGCGAAAGGGACGCTCTCGCCCTTGCGCCTTTTCGATCGCCTGCAGGGCATCGAGTAATTGGAGCGGCTCAAGCGTCGTGCAGATTTCAGCAACGGTATTGACAAAGCTCGGACCTGTCGCATCGACGGGATCACTGCCATAAAGAGGCGCCACCCGCACAGTCAGGATACCTTGGGTATGTTTAAGTGCCTCAATCGCTTGTTCGATGTTGTCACGCGCCGCCCCTAGATTGGCACCGAGTCCGATGTAGGCACGTGTGGGCATCAGTGCGACTCTGCTGTCGTCTTAAGACGCATCGCCCGAACCACTAGGCTCGCCAGCACTGTTCGCGGCACCGGGGCTACGTCTACGACGACGGCTACGAGCGCGCGGACCTGTCGCGGAAGACTCTCGCGGCAACCGACTGATTGCTTCAAGCATCTCGGCCCGAGTGTCGTCATCGGCGTCGGCCAGATCCATCCACCATTGTGCGAGCACGCTGTCAAATTGATGTGCTGCGGCGCGCAATTGTAAAAAGTCGACGGCAGCCCTGAAACGGGGTTGTTCAAACAAACGCCAAATTGACTTAGGCAGTCGTTTTTCAAACCGCGGCTGCATAAACCAAATCTCTCGCATGTCCGCGCTGAAACGCTTTTGAATGGCAAGCTTTTCGGTTTGCTCCTCCAATACGGAGTCAGCCGCTTCCATTAAGGCTTGAATCGATGGTTCACCCGCCGCGACACGTTTTTGCCAGCGGATATCGACCTGATGCCACAGCAAGGCTGCGAATAAAAAGCTCGGACTGACTGTTTTGCCACTACGGATGCGGTGGTCCGTGCGATCTAGCGCAAGCTCAATGAATTCTTCGCCGCCAGGTTGCTCGAGGACCACATCAAGCAAAGGAAGGATGCCCTGATGTAGACCATCTTGGCGGAGCTGTTTGAGGCATTCCATCGCTTGCCCACACGTGAGCAGCTTCAGCATTTCGTCAAACAGGCGCGAGGCAGGTACATTCTCAATTAACTCTGCCATCGAAGCCAGGGGCTCTTTAGTTGCGGGCTCGATCTTGCCTTTCAGTTTGACGGCAAAGCGCACGGCACGCAGCATTCGGACTGGATCTTCACGATAACGTGTGCGTGGATCACCGATCATTCGAACGGCACGGTGTTTCAGATCTTCGACGCCGTTGTGATAGTCAATGACCTCTTCTGTTGTCGGATCATAATAAAGTGCATTGATGGTGAAATCACGACGCGCGGCATCTTGAGCGTGCGTACCAAATTCGTTGTCACGCAAAATGCGCCCAAGGTCATCGGTGGATTGAGATTCTGAGGCGGGCGCACGAAAAGTCGAGGTTTCAATAATTTCTTGGCCGAACACGACGTGCACAAGTTGAAAGCGTCGACCGATGATCCGGGCGCGTCTAAATAGCGGCCGAATCTGCTCTGGCGTCGCATTGGTCGCAACATCGAAGTCTTTGGGCTCCAGTCCAACGATCAAATCGCGCACCGCACCACCCACGATGTAGGCCTGATAGCCTTCGTGTTGCAACACTTCGCAGACTTTGATTGCGTGGCGAGAGACAAACTTGCGGTCGATCCCGTGATTGTCTTTTCTAATCCGTTTTAAACCCTGTGATCGTTGGCCGAACAATTGACCAACAAAGCGTTTGATTGTGTCTGTGAGCATCAGGATTTATCGTCGGATAGCGTGTTAAAGAGATTGAGAACGGGCCATTTTCGCTCTTGTGCGACTAAGCGCAAGCTTTCGCTTGGATTCGTGACGATCGGATGTGTCACGACTTCGAGGAGTGGTAAATCGTTGAGTGAATCGCTGTAAAAGTATGACGCGTCAAAGTCGTGAATCCGCTTGTTCAGGCCTTCGAGCCAAGTGTTGACGCGTAGTACTTTTCCATGCTTAAAGCTGGGTATTCCGGAAATTTTTCCTGTGTAGCGCCCGCCAATATATTCAGGGTCGGTCGCAATCAGTGTGGGCACACCAAAGGCACGGGCGATAGGGGCGGTCACAAAGCTGTTCGTCGCCGTGACGACCGCGCACAAGTCACCCGCAGCGAGATGCTGTTGAACAAGTTCAATCGCGGCGGGCGTCATGGCTGGTCGGATAACACGCTGCATAAACTCCTCGTGCCAAGCTGCCAGCAAGTGAGGCGGGTGTGCGGCAAGCAGACCCAACATGAATTCGGCGGCTTGCTCAGCAGTCAGATCACCGGCGTTGTAGCGATCCATCAGCTCTTCATTGCGACGAAGTGCCTCGGCAGGGTCACCTGCGCGGCCTGACTTGGCCATAAAAACCGCCCATTGGTAATCACTGTCCAAGGGCAAAAGCGTGTGGTCTAGATCAAAAAGTGCGAGTCGTCTGGATGTCATGATTGTAAAAAGTCTCGGTCCGACAGCATTTGGCGCACAAGAGGCACCGTCACCGTCCGATGTTTTGAAAGCGAGTAACGGTCCAAGGCATCCACCAGGGCGAATAGTTGGCGAATGTCTCGCGTGTAGTGAGTGAGCATCCAGTCCAGTACTTCTTCTGAAAGGGGCAGGCCACAACGTTGGGCGTAGGCGGCAAGAGCCTCACGTTTTTCTGCATCGGACAGGGGATCAAGACGAAACACCAGATCCCAGCCGAGTCGAGTGCGCAAGTCTTCGCGTAAGGACATCATCATGGGTGCGCGATCGCCCGCTACGACCAAGCTAAAAGCATTGCCTGTAGCGGCTAGCTCGCGCCAACGATTGTACAGGGCAAACACCGCAGCCTGTTGTTCTGACGACATTTCATGGACGTCATCCACAGCGACGAGCTCGACGCCCGAAAAAGGAGCAGAGCTTGTGGCCAACGCCATGATCTCCGCGGCAGGTGTGTTGATTTCGACTGAAAAGGCTGATCGACCCTGCGTCATCGCTCGCAACAGATGACTACGTCCGCAGCCCGGAGGACCCCATAAATACAGCGCCCGTCCCCTTGCGAGACCTCTAGCCGCATCGATGGCGGCAGCATTAGCACCCACCACGGTATTGTCCAAACTAGGACCCGGGGTGGGAAGAATTTCCAGAAGTAACTGCCGACTCATCGACTCATCGTAAAATTAGTAAAAATACGGACGAAAGTCCACAATTGTCACATAACAACGGCTTTTTCCCATGACTCAACCTCAAGCACCCCTGACCTACCGCGACGCTGGCGTCGATATCGATGCGGGCGATGCCCTTGTTGACCGTATTAAGCCCCTCGCGGCCCGCACAATGCGCGAGGGCGTTCTGGCCGGTATTGGTGGCTTTGGTGCGCTTTTTGAGGTGCCCAAGCGCTATAAAGAGCCCGTCTTGGTGTCTGGCACGGACGGTGTGGGTACCAAACTCAGGCTGGCTTTTGATTGGCAACGTCACGACACGGTTGGCATCGACCTGGTCGCGATGAGTGTCAACGATATTTTGGTGCAGGGCGCAGAACCGCTCTTTTTCCTTGACTATTTTGCCTGCGGTAAGCTGTCTGTGGATGTTGCCGCTCAAGTAGTGGGTGGCATTGCGCGTGGCTGCGAATTGTCGGGTTGCGCCTTGATTGGCGGCGAAACGGCCGAAATGCCTGGTATGTATCCTGATGGCGAGTACGATCTGGCCGGTTTTGCGGTGGGTGCAGCTGAAAAATCCGAATTGATCGATGGCAAATCGATTCAGCCTGGCGATGTGGTGCTGGGATTGGCCTCGAGCGGTGCCCATTCAAATGGCTACTCCCTGCTGCGCAAGATTTTGCAGCGTGCCCAAGCCCGTCCAGAGCAAGATTTTTTTGGTCGACCACTAGGCGATGTGGTGATGGCGCCCACGCATTTGTATGTCAAGCCTGTACTGGCTGTGATCAAGCAGTTTGGCAAACAAATCAAGGGCTTGGCACATATTACTGGCGGTGGTCTGCTTGATAACGTGCCGCGTATTTTGCAGCCTGGTCTACAGGCTCGACTGCACCGTGACGCTTGGGAAATGCCCAAGTTGTTTAGCTGGTTGCAGCAGCAGGGCGGTGTGGCCGATACGGAAATGTATCGCGTGTTTAACTGCGGCATTGGCATGGTGGCTGTGGTGCCGGCTGCGCAGGCCGATGCGATTACCCAAGCGCTCCAAGCTCAAGGTGAGACGGTTTATCAGCTAGGTGCGATTGTTGAGTGCGGTGCCACCGATCCACAAACTGTCGTCGTGTAGCTCCGTCGGATCGCAGTGATCGCAAAGCGTGCGCGCACTTTTCGCGGGCACTGCTTTTATTCGTTGACGATCAATCGTTCGTCAATCAGCTTACTCACGATATCAAGAGTCTGCGTGATTGCATTGTCGGCATATGCATCGATCGTGATGCGTTCTGAAAGACTGCGTAGCCATGTCAGCTGTCGTTTGGCAAGCTGTCTGGTCGCAGCAATCGCTTGCTCTCTGGCTTGAGCTGCGTTTGTATCGCCCGCCAACATTGACCAGATTTGCCGGTAGCCCACACAACGAATAGACGGCAAATTTGGATGTAGATCTCCTCGTTTGTATAGCCTTTCGACCTCATCAATCAGGCCCTCTTGGAGCATCTGGTCAAATCGCAGCGCGATGCGGTGATGCAAATCTCTGCGCTCGCTAGGCTCTAGACTCAGTGTGATGGTGGCAATCGGTTGATCCGTTTGCTCGGGGGCGCTGAGTAGCGCAGACATGGGCTTGCCGCTAATTAGCCAAATTTCAAGCGCGCGTTGAATGCGCTGGCTGTCATTCGGTGAAAGTCTTGCTGCTGTCACGGGATCGATCGCCTGGAGCTCTGCATGCATGGCTGGCCAACCGATCGAGGCGGCTCGGGACTCGAGCTCTTGACGGATCACTGGATTGGCAGTGGGGAGGTCATTTAAACCATCACGTAGTGCCTTGAAGTAGAGCATGGTCCCGCCCACCAAAACGGGTAGACGTCCGCGTGCGCGAATCTGCTTCACCAGCGCCAGTGCATCGCGTCTAAAAGCGGCCGCTGAATAAGCGTCAAGCGGGTCGAGGATATCGAGCAGGTGATGAGTGATGGCGGCGCGCTCTTCGTGCGAAGGTTTGGCCGTACCGATATCCATGCCTCGGTAGATCGTCGCGGAGTCCACGTTGATAATTTCACAGGGCCACTTTTGCGCGATGGCGCGCGCGACGGCACTTTTACCGCTCGCCGTGGGACCTGCGATACACAATAAGGAGGGACTAAGAATAGAGGCGTGTCCTGTCATTGGCCGCGCAAGAAAAGCTTATCCAGATCGGAAACATTCCAGTGAATCCAAGTGGGGCGACCATGGTTGCATTGATCTGCCCGTTCAGTTTGTTCCATTTGTCTAAGCAGTGCGTTCATTTCTTCGATGGTGAGTTGACGGTTTGCGCGCACCGCGCCGTGACACGCCATGGTGGAAAGAAGTGTGTTGCGTTGTTCGGTCAACAATTGACTGGCACCCACTTGTTCTAGGTCTCGCAGGACCCCACGTGCGAGCGCCTCAAGATCGCCGCGCGCCAGCATCGCAGGAACGGCCCGAAGCGCCATGGATTGAGGACCCACTGTCGCGAGTTCAAAGCCAAGATCAATCATTTGTAGTCGATACTCTTCGGCAAGTGCGATTTCCTTTTCCGTGACTCTAAATACAACCGGTACTAAGAGTGTTTGTTGCGGCAAGGTATGCGTGTCCATTGCATTTTTGAGCTGCTCATAGACGACGCGCTCATGGGCGGCATGCATGTCGATCAACGCGAGACCCGATTGGGTCTGGGCAAGGATGTAGATGCCATGTATCTGCGCAAGGGCACGGCCGAGCGGCCAGGCGGGTGTGGGTTGCTCGAGCGGGGCGTACAAGGTCTTCCATGCTTGTGATGAAGTGGACACCCCGGGTCCAGTCTCGCGAAAACGCAACGCGTTTGGTGAGGTAGCCTGCCAGGAGCCGCTAGGCGCGGATCCCATTGCAAGGTCGCCTCGACTGTCGGCGGTGCGATGCTCAAAATCAAAAGCATGGCTATTGATAGCATTGAAATTAGGATTCAAGCCAGAGTCGGGATTGGATGCTGGGCTTGTCTCGGCGCCTGTCTGCTGAGCCATATTTACGTTCTGTGCAGACTCAGCGGTCGTGCCACTTGTGCCAGCCGTCCCAGCAAGTGCGCGCGTGACGGCTTGGGCCACAAAGCGATGCACTGCACCTGTGTCGCGAAATCGCACTTCGTGTTTGGCGGGATGCACATTGACATCGACCGCGGTGGGTTCGACTTGTAAAAATAAAACATAGGCTGGCTGGCGGTCACCGTGCAACACATCTGCGTAGGCGCTTCGTATGGCATGTGAGACAGTGCGGTCGCGGACATGTCGACCATTCACGTATAGAAACTGGCGATCGGCGCGCGCCCGTGCCGCAGTCGGACGTGTCACGACACCGGTGAGTGAAATCAGCCCGCCTTGGGCGTTGACCTCGATGCCGTGCTCGTTGAACTCCTGACCCAACACATCACTAATACGCTTGAGTGGTGAGCTCGGTAGCCACTGACGCACGGCTCGGTCATTATGAAACACACGAAAGCCAACGTCAGGGAAAGCAAGGGCAATGCGTTCGATCGCATCGATGCAATGACCGAATTCTGTCGCTTCAGCGCGAAGAAATTTTCGACGCGCAGGCACGCGGTCAAACAGATACTTGACTTCGATTGTCGTGCCAAGTGCACCTGCTGCAGCAGACGGCGTGCTTGAACTGGGCTCAAGACACCAAGCGTGCTCGGCGTCTTTTGGCCGGGAAATCAGTGTGAGCTCGGACACCGCTGCGATTGACGCGAGCGCTTCACCGCGAAAGCCCATGGAATTAACAGATTCGAGATCTTCGAGCGAGGCGATTTTACTGGTGGCGTGACGCGTCAGCGCAAGCACCAGTTCTTCTTTGGCAATGCCGCTACCATCGTCAATGACCGCAATGCGTCGGATGCCGCCAGCTTCGAGTCGAATCTCAACAGTCTGCGCACCCGCATCTACTGCATTTTCAACCACCTCTTTGAGAACAGAGGCGGGCCGCTCAATGACTTCTCCCGCAGCGATTTGGCTGACCAGCAGATCGGGTAAGGCACTAATGGGGCGACGGATCGACATGATGAACAAGACCAGGAAAGAGCCTCTATTCTAGAGGCTTGTCGCACTCAGTGTTCGAATGGGTTGTCTAGCCCGTACTGGCCAGATGAGGATTCGCTCTAAAAAATTGCTGAATGCCATTGTGCATGGCAATCGCGAATTTTTCTTGGGTATGAGGCGTTCTGAGCAGCTGCTCTTCTGTCGGATTGCTGATGAAGGCGGTTTCGACCAAAACCGAAGGCATATCGGGCGCTCGCAGGACGGCAAAGCCAGCATTTTCAACCTGTGGCTTGTGCAGACGGTAGACATCTCTAAGCTGATCCAACATGGTCGAAGCGAGTTGCGTCGAGTCTTTGATTTGAGCAGAGGTCGACAAGTCGAGCAGAATCTTTGCGACTTGGTTGTTCTGTGTCTGGATATTGATTCCACCAATCAAATCAGCAGCGTTTTCCTTAGCGGCCAGCCACTTGGCGGCGGTGCTCGAGGCCCCGCGCTCAGAAAGGACATAGACTGAACTGCCGCCCGCTGTGGGTCTTGGAAAGGCATCGGCGTGGACGGAGACAAACAAATCGGCTTTGACCCTGCGTGCTTTTTCAACACGCACATGGAGTGGCACGAAGTAGTCGCCATCGCGGGTGAGATAGGCGCGCATGCCAGGGGTGGCATCGATGCGGGCTTTGAGTTTCTGCGCAATCGCTAGCACGACGTCTTTTTCGCGCGTACCACCCTTACCAATCGCGCCTGGATCCTCTCCGCCATGGCCTGCATCGACGGCGATCGTGACCATTCTTCGGCGTCCCAGGGGTGTCGGACTTCTGCCGGGAGATGGCGATGGTGTTGGTGGAGCGATCGAATCCGGTATGACGGGTACGGAGGCCATGCCCGTCCCTTTGGGATTGCGGCTGATATCACTCAGCACGCGTGCCAGAGGATCTTCGTCCAGTTTCTTTTGCGGCATCTTTTTCAAGAGTGCAGCCAAAGGGTCTTGTGCGACTTTTGGATACAAATCCAGCACAAGTCGGAACTTATAGTCGCCAACAGGCTTGAGTGTGAAGACTTGTGGCGCAATGCTCTGTTTCAAGTCGAACACGATACGGATGACATTTGAGCGATTTTGCGCAACACGGAGTGTGCTGATGTAGGGGTCGTCCGGGCGCACTTTACGCACCAAGTCGTTCAGCGCAGGATTCATCTCCATGCCCTGAATGTCGACGACGAGCCGGTCAGGATTCTCAAGGGTGAAGTGTTCCGCACGCAACTCACTGTCGAGTTCAAGGGTGACGCGCGTGTACTCGTCGGCGGGCCAAGTGCGGACCGCTAGTAATTTGGCGGCCATGGCCACACGTGGAATGACAGGTAAAAGTAGGAGGGTGGCGGCGCCCAGTAGACGACGACGGCCAGGCGCTAGCAGCTCGGTGCAGCGTTCTTGGCTATCGTTGTTGGTAAAGCGTCGATCCATACCTGACCTTTTTCTGTATAGGCACTCAGTGTTGCAGTACGACCAGACCCTGCATAAACCAGCTGGACTAAGAGATCTGGAGGCCCTAACAGGTGACCTGCACGTTCGGGCCACTCAATCAAAACAACTGCTCGGCTCTTGAATAAATCCCTAAATCCCGCATCTAACCATTCTGCCGGATCGCTAAATCTATAAAAATCAAGATGATAGAAGTATAAGTTAGAAACTTCATAAGATTCAAGTAGAGCATAACTTGGGCTTTTAATGCGACCTGAAACACCACAATGTCGTAAAAAAGCACGAACTAAGGAAGTCTTTCCTGCGCCAAGATCCCCTTGAAGGTGAATGCGACCGCCCGCATTGGGGCCAGGTTGAAGACCCTTTGCGGTGATGTGTAGATCTGCAGCCGCCTCGGCCAGCGCCTCACCAAGTCGGTCAGTCGCAGCCTCATCAGTCAGTGCATAGGTCAGCGTTTTAAGAATCATGGGTGTCGGATCGACAGACTAAGTATGGGTAAAAGCAGGGTGAACGCTACGTAAATGCTAAGTCAATGTCACATAAGTGCTGCGTCGGCATCACCGCATATGAAGGGACTGTGCCCCTGAGCTGAATGCTACTATCAATTCTTCTTTTGGCGAATTTGCATCCTCTATGCGTGCTCTGGACTCCGGTGCGGTGAGTGACTTCATCGATGCTGTTTGGCTCGAAGATGGCCTGGCCGCCAATACGCTGTCTGCCTACCGTAGGGATCTCTGCGCGTTCGAGCAGTGGCTGAAAACTGAGCGCAACATTGCACTTGATGCTGCCGTGGGTGCCGATATTCAGGCTTGGTTTGCCGCCTGTCATGCTCAAACTAAGCCAAGCACGGCGAATCGGCGCTTGGCCACATTGCGGCGTTATTACCTGTGGGCGATTCGGCATCAACGTGTTTCAGTCGATCCATGTTTGCAATTGACAACGGCCAAGCAACCCCTCAGAGTACCGAAGACACTTTCAGAAGGCCAGGTTGAGGCATTGCTGCAGCAACCCCCAGTGCATACCCCGCGGGGTTTGCGTGATCGCGCGATGCTTGAGGTGCTGTATGCCACCGGTTTGCGCGTATCTGAACTTGTGAATGTGGGCGTGCTGGAAATCAGCTTGTCCGACGGGGTTCTCAGAGTCGTGCAAGGCAAGGGTGGTAAGGATCGCTTGGTGCCGCTTGGGGCTGAGGCGGCCCACTGGATTTCGACCTATATGAAAGAGGCACGCCCGGTCTTACTGGGTCCGCGCACGAGCGCTGCGATGTTTGTGACAGCCCGGGGCGCCCCGATGACGCGTCAGTCTTTCTGGTTGTTGATTAAAAAATACGCCGTCCTGGCGTGCGTGCGTGCACCACTTTCGCCTCATGTTTTAAGGCATGCCTTTGCCACCCACTTGCTCAACCATGGTGCAGATTTACGGGTCGTTCAGATGCTGCTTGGGCACGCCGATATCTCGACCACGCAGATTTATACCCACGTGGCGCGCGAGCGACTCAAGAGCTTGCATGCGCAGCATCACCCCCGCGGCTAGGCGCTTTTACATGATGGCTCGGCACTTGCTAAACTAGCACCGCACGCCGCCGTAACTCAGTGGATAGAGTACCTTCCTCCTAAGAAGGGAGTCGGACGTTCGATTCGTCTCGGCGGCGCCAAATGCCTTGCTCTCCGGTCGGTGGGTTTTCACTTTTCTGTAGTGGCCAGACTGCATGTGGTTACCTTATCGCCCGATGGGATGTAGGCCTATGCCTCTGTCATGTCAACGATGCAATTGTCATTGCCTTTGAGTCTAAAAAGTTTTACATTAGTAAAACATTAAAGGGGCTTAACATGCTAAATGCATACTTACGCAGATCGGGTGGGTCACTCATTATGACAATCCCTTCGTCATACGCTGAGCAAAATCACTTGGACGCCGGATCTTGCATGTCTGTTGACATTAACGGGGCGGAACTCAAAGTCAAGCCAAGGCGCCAACGCCCAAAGCTTTCCGAGCTTCTTGCTGCGACGACTTCAGACACTGTTCGTGTGGCTGGCTGGGACGAGATGCCCGCTGTAGGGACTGAGCTTTGACGCCTGAACGCGGAGATATTTTACATTTGCAATTTGACCCAGCCTCAGGAAAGGAAATGATCGGCAAACATTTTTGCTTGGTTGTTTCACCGAAATCATTTAATGCGAAATTTAAGTTGGCAATGGTATGCCCGATATCAGGTGGTGCAGCCGAAGTTGCACGTAGTGCTGGATTTTTAGTTTCGCTGATGGGCCTTGGGTTACGCACAGACGGATCGGTTCATGTGCATCAGCTAAAGACCTTGGACTGGACTTCAAGAAAAGCAGCTTTCATTGAAAAAGCGCCACCTGAGATCATGCAAGAGGTTCTTGATTGCTTGGTGGCAGTGTTTGAGGACGAGTGATTTAGCCAGCGCTCGATTGATGGAAGTTGTTGAGGCCGTGTGCGGTCGTAGCGGATAGTGCGATCTGAGCGCGAATAGCCTAAAAACTGTGCTAACTTCCAAAGCACTTTTTTTAAAATCAATGAGTTACAATTTTTTCTGCTACCTCAACAGCACATTCACAGTATACAAAACTCATATAAATCAAGCTGTTGCGATGGTGCGAGTCGCCCTCTCCTAAAAAGGGAGTCGGACGTTCGATTCGTCTCGGCGGCGCCAGCACAACTGTTTCGCTCAAATTGCAGCCGGGTCCCATGACGCAACCAACCAACGCTCTTTCAAATCCAGGCAAGTTGCTGGACAACCCTCTTGCGTTCCGCACCATCATGATGGGCACGTTTATCGTGCTGCTGGCGATGGGGATTCGCGCCACGATTGGCTTATTTATCCAACCGATGGGTCTTGAGCGAGGGTGGGGGCGTGATGTGTTTTCACTCGCGTTTGCGTTGCAGAATCTGGTGTGGGGTTTTGGTGCCATTGGCGCGGGCATGATGGCGGATAAACTCGGCTCGGGCCGAACCATCGCCTTGTCGATCGTGTTGTATTCGGTGGGACTGGTCGGTACGCGGCTTGCGAGTACCGAGTTGGAGTTTTATCTCAGTGCGGGCGTTCTCATTGGGCTGGGTCAGGCCGGCACGACTTTTGCCGTGATTCTTCCTGTGATTGCACGGACCGTGCCAGCGGCACATCGCAGCACGGCAATGGGGATTGCGAGCGCAGGTGGATCGCTAGGACAGTTTTTGGTGGTCCCAACAGGCCAATTGCTGATTGATACGCTGAACTGGACTGGCACCTTCTGGGTGATGTCGGCTGTTTTTGCCGCAACGCTGCCCTTAGCTTGGTTTTTGCGTGGCAAACCCGGGACGATGACAGGACCGCAGCAGTCGATGTTTTCGGCGATCGGGCAGGCGCTACGCCATCCAACCTTTCATTTTTTATTTTGGAGCTATTTTGTGTGCGGTTTTCATACCGCCTTCATTACGCTTCACCTGCCTGCTTTCGTGGTCGATAAAGGCCTCAATGCCGGCACGGGCGCGATCGGGATTGGTTTGATTGGTCTTTTTAATGTTTTTGGTTCCTTTACAGCCGGCAAGCTCGGTGGGATTTACAGTAAAAAGAATTTGTTGGCTGGGACTTACGCGATGCGCTCCGTGGGTTTGATTTGGATCTTGCTCATGCCGACCACCCCATTGGTTTTATATATTTTTGCGGCCTGGATGGGTATATTCTGGTTAGGGACCGTGCCGTTGACGCAGGGACTGATTGCGCAAGTTTATGGTCTACGCTTTGCAGCGACACTGTCCGGTATGGTGTTTTTGGGTCATCAGATCGGAAGCTTCACGGGTGTGTGGTTAGGCGGGCAAGTGCAGGCGCGCACAGGTAGTTATGATTTGGTCTGGTGGTTTGCGATTGCGCTATCCTTGGTCGCAGCTGCCTTATGTTTACCCATTCGTGAAAAACCTATTGCGATCAAATTACCCAATGCGGCAAGCCCTCAAGTCGTTTGATGCTGGACTCGCACGGAGGATCAACGCATGACTGAAATAAATCAAGGTCTACCAAAATGGTTGCGCATTACGCTCGGCGTCGCCTTAGGTGTTGTGCTCTTTGTGGGATTCTTGGGCTACCTGACACCTTCCATGCGGATCAATTGGGAAGCGATTGCTTCAATGTGTGGTTTCTAAGCTGGCCTCTATGAGCACATTCGCTGAGTTGCCCAGAGTTTCTTTTGAGCAGCTCGCACAGTTTGGTGCGACGCGCACAACGATTCTGACCGTCAATAATCGACTGGCTAGACGCCTGACCCAAGAGCTTGCACACCAATCTGTCCAACCAGGCGCGACTGCTGAACTCCCCACTGTTGTTCCGTGGTCGGGATGGATTGCGCAACAGCTCTCTCAGTCGGGATTCCATGAAAATGTGCAGCCTCATTCCATGCTGCTCGATACCTTTGGTTCTCAGCTGTTGTGGGGACAGATCATCGAGGAAATCGAAGCAACAACACCGCTACTAGACACTCCACAAGCGGCTGCAGCTGTGCAGCAGGCTGACAAATTACTAGACGAGTGGATGATTGAGGTTGAGCCTTCGAGCATGACCGAGGAGTTCACGCACTTCTTGGTTTGGCGTGAGGAATATCGTGAGCGGTTGCAGAGCTTAAATGCGTTAGATCCTAATCTCGCGATCGATCGCGTGATTGAATTGATAAACCTAGGCTTGCCAACTCCAGAACATCTTTTATTAGCTGGATTTTCTGAGCTGACGCCACGTATGTCTTGTCTGCTCGACGCGCTGCGAGAGCGCAATGTTTCGATTGCATTGCTTGAGCCAGCGTTACCTGTGCAGTCTCAGCTGTTGCGTGTGATGTCTGAGACTGCTCAGGCGGAATGGGAAGCTGCAGCACACTGGGCGCGAGACAAGCTCGAGCAGCATCCAGAGGGGCGCTATGCGATCGTCGCCGTGAGTCTCGAGGCGGATGCCGCCTTTGCAAGGCGTACCTTGAGCCGGACCTTGGCACCAAAATCTAGCACAGCAGAGCGGGCCCTCCATACATACGCCTATAACGTCGCAGTCGCGCGTCCGCTTTCTGAGTGGCAGGCCGGACGTGCGGCGCTCGCCTGGTTGCAAACTTTCGTTTTAATGAAGGAGCGAGGTCGCGCCAGAGCGAGCGATCTCGGCGCCGCGTTGCTTTCTGGTTATTGTGCGGGAGACCTTCTCGAACTCGGTGCTCGGGCAAGTATTGACGCACGTTGGCGCCGCAACCAACTCACCGAGTTGAGTCTTGCGGGGTGGTCCAAGTCGCTCGAAGGTCTTGAGCAATTACTCCCCGCTTGGCAGCTCGCTTGGCAGGCCTGGGCAGATTTACCTCGCCGCGAAACATTGGATTTTTGGTCAGCCGTGTTTCGTCAGAGTCTCGCGACGCTAGGATTTCCGGGTCGCAGCCGGCAGAGTTCCACTGTCTATCAAGTGATAGAAGCGCTAGATGAGTTGTTTGAACAGTTTGATGCCTTGGCACCCATTTTGAGTCGCGTATCCGCAACTGAAGCCTTGAGAGTCTTTGGACGCCTGATGCGCGGCGTGGCATTTCAGCCGCAACGTGATCCCGATGCCCGTCTTGACGTGCTAGGGATGCTTGAGGCAGAGGGGGGGCGTTGGGATGCCGTCTGGATACTGGGTTTGACTGACGAAGTGTTTCCTGCCGCTGCACGACCCAATCCTTTTATTCCCCTGCCTGCGCTGCGGCGTGCGGGTGCTCCACGCGCCACGCCTGAGCGCGAGCGAGAGTGGGCAGGACAAATGTTTACGCATCTTTGCGCATTGGCACCGGATGTTGTGTTGAGCTCTGCGAAGCACGAAGGTGAGCGAGGGCTGCGTCCATCCCCCCTCATTGCTAGCGTGCCACTAAGCGAATGCACTCAGGTGGCGCTGTCGCCATCTTTTATCCCTAGTGCACTTGAGTCCATTGAGGACCTAAACGCTCCGCCCGTAGACGTACAGGAGCGGGTCTCAGGTGGGGTGAGTTTGCTGGAGTTGCAGGCACGCAATCCGCTTTGGGCCTTTGTCCGGTATCGCTTGGGTGCAGCGGGATTGTTGGCGTATTCTGATTTGCCTTCTACCGCGATACGCGGTGAGTTTTTGCATGACACGATGGAGGTGTTGTGGAAAGAGCTGCGCTCGCAGACTGTGTTGAGGCAAGCCGCCTCGACAGGCTCGCTCATCACAACGATGACGCACGCCGTTCAGATGTCAGCTGAAAAAAATCTGCTGGGCTTGCGTCCAGCTTTGCGTGCGCTTGAGGAAAAGAGAGCGATCTCGATCGTGTCGGCCTGGCTTGCACTTGAGCTTGAACGTTTGCCATTTGTCGTGATTGATGCCGAAGAAAAATACACACTGTCAGTCGCTGGATTGGATCTAAATGTTCGTCTCGATCGGATGGATCAGCTCGAAGACGGACGCGCTGTGGTGATTGACTATAAAGGCGGTAAAAACTTACCAAAGGTGCTGACAGATTGGCAAAAAATACGTCCTGTATCTTTACAGCTACCCGCCTATGCGTCGGTCTTGGCACAGCAGGGTGCGCTCGATCGCATCGCTGGTTTGGTGCTTGTCCACTTGCACTCAAAAGCTAAGCCTCCTGCCGGTTTGTTGCGTGAAGAGATTGGACTGAAAGGTCCAACTTTATTTGAGGACGCCCACTATCCAGACGTTGACTGGACCGCAGCCATGCAGCGACTGAACACCTCGATTGAAAATTTAGCGGTTGAGTTCACTTCTGGTTTGGCACCGAATCGGTCTTGGTCTAAGTCTGATTTGGAATATTGCGATGTAGAAGCACTTTTGCGCATCTTTGATGATGAGACGCACCTGTTCGATGAGGACTCAGACGCAGAAGAGTCAGACTCAATCGGAGGGTTCAATGGAGACTAAGCAGCCCAGCGATTGGCAGGTACGACAGCGCGCCACAGATCCACAACATTCTTTTCTGGTTCAGGCGCCGGCCGGTTCAGGCAAGACGGAATTATTGACGGATCGAATTTTGGCGTTGTTGGCCACGGTCAATCGTCCCGAGGAAATCGTGGCGATTACGTTTACGCGGAAGGCTGCGGCTGAGATGCAAGAGCGGGTGCTAGAGAAGCTGCGTCGTGCCCAAGACGAAACGCCTCCAACAACGGCTCATGCATTGCAAAGTTGGACCTTAGCGCGTGCGGCACTTGCACGTGATCACGCACTCGGGTGGGCATTGTTGCAACACCCTGCTCGGTTATCGATCCGTACGATCGACGCGTTCTGTAGCGGGCTCGTGCGCAGCATGCCATGGCTCTCGTCAATGGGTGGCGTGCCTAAAGCGGTCGACGATCCGCGCGCGCATTATGTTGAGGCGGCGCGTCGAACGCTTGATCTAGTCGGAGAGTCCGAAGAGGTGACGCGTGTGCTGGAGCACATGGATCTTGATGTGGCCCAAACGTGTGAAGCCTTGGCCGATATGTTGGCGCAGCGTGATCAGTGGTTGCCCTTGTTGCCTGAGGGCAATGATCGTTTCGTACTTGAAGAAAATTTTCGCGAAGCGGTGAGCCAGGATCTGCAAGCCTTACGTGCGGCCATGCCTATTGGCTGGGCCGCTCAGTTGGCGCCGTTTGCGCGCGTGGCTGCTGAAACATTGATGGCCGATTCAGAAGACGCATCCGAAAGCCCGATCTTCCCTCTGCTTGACTGGACAGGCGATTCCTTCGAGGTCGATGAACAAGATCTTGAGCGCTGGAAAGCCCTCGCCCCATTCTTGCTCACCCAAAAGGGTGAGTTGCGCAAGACCGTCAATAAAATCCAAGGATTCTTACCTAAAGCGCCTGAAAAGGAACTGTTTATTCAGTGGCTTACAAGCCATCGATCCCTGTTGGTGCCTGAGTGGGTGACACGACTTCATGCGCTGACCTATACGCCAGAGCCAAGTTTTACCGAAGAGCAGTGGGCGATTTTGCAGGCGCAACTTGTTTGCTTGCGTTTGGCAGCAGCACAGTTGATGGTTTACTTTGCCGAAGCGGGTGAGGTCGATTTTATTGAAATCGCTCGCCGTGCTGATCTGGCGCTCGGGCGAGCGGAGGACCCGAGCGAGATTTTGCTCAAGCTTGATGCAAGCATCCGCCATCTGTTAATCGACGAGTTTCAAGACACGAGTCAGTCTCAGATCTCTCTCATTGAAAAAATCACGGCAGGTTGGCAGCCAAGCGATGGACGCACACTGTTTCTGGTGGGCGATCCGATGCAGTCGATTTATCGGTTTCGTAAAGCCGACGTCGCACTGTTTTTGCGGGTGCGCGACGAAGGTCTTGGCACGATCCGCCCAGAGTGTCTCACGTTAACGGATAATTTTCGCTCGCAACAAGGGATTGTTGATTGGGTCAACACAACATTTTCATCTCTTTTTCCTCCAACAGATCAGCCTTCGGCAGGTGCGATTGCGTATGCACCTTCGACGGCGTTTAAATCCCCTACGATCACGCCTGCAGTGACTTTTCATGGCGTTTTTCCACAGCGACGAGAGCGCTCGCAGGCGGTCGTGCTTGAGTTGGTCAAAGAGGCGTTAGCCGCCTTTCCAGACTCCGATCATCCAGTCGCCATTCTGGTACGTGCCCGCGGACATTTGAAAGGTGTGACTCAGCTCTTGTCAGATGCCGGGATTGCTTGTCGTGCGGTAGAGCTCGTGCCCTTACATATGCGTGCTTTTGTAGTCGACTTGGTGCAAATCGTTCGGGCAATCGCGCATCCTGGTGATCGCGCGGCATGGCTGTCGGTATTGCGTTCGCCTTACTGTGGGTTGCGTCTTGAGAGCCTACATGCACTATTTGGTTTGGATCATCGCAGCGCTTTACCCGTTTTACTTGAGCGTGCACTGCGCGTGACGCAGGGACAGCAGACGTGTCTTGCACAACGAATTCTGGCGCCAGACGAATATCAGCGTTTGTGTGCCGTCGCACCGGTATTGCTTCACGCGTTAGAGGACGACGATCTCATGCCGCTCGCCGCGCGCATGGAGTCCGTTTGGCGCCAGTTAGGCGGTCCAACGCTTGCTCGCACACTCACGGACATACAGGATGCGGAGAGTGTCTTCGCACTCATTGAAAAAATCGCACCCTACGGTGGACTCGATGTGGATCTGCTTGATTCTCGTCTGAAGCGTTTGTTTGCCTCACCCGAAGCGGGGTCGCGCTCGGTCGAGGTGATGACGATGCATAAGGCCAAGGGGCTGCAATTTGATGCTGTAATTTTGTTTGGCTTGCATCACAAGCCCCCCAATGATCGCGCACCTCTTGTCAGGATCGAACAAGTGGCCGATCGTGTCATGCTCGGTCCGATCAAGGCACGTACGACTGATGAGCCGGATATTATTTCTAAATATCTCGGCCAGCGTGATAAGAGACGGAGCGACTTTGAAGTGGACAGACTGCTGTATGTTGCCGCCACGCGTGCCAAGCAAACTTTGCACCTTGTTGCAGAGTTAAAGCTCGATATCAAAACGGGTGAGCTGCAGTCTGCAGCTGCAGGTAGTTTGCTGGAGAGACTGTCGCCCTATCTCCAAATGCCTTTGACGCCTGAGCTTGAACAGTCCTCTGAGCAGGACGGGCAACGCCTCCCATATTTTGAGAGGCCACAACTGACGCGATTAGCCGTGCTGTCGCCGAGTCCGTGGGCGACGACCGTGTCGGCTCGACAGGGTTATGTGTGGAAGCCACGTGCTGGACATGAGCGTGTGACAGGAATCCTCGTGCACGGTTGGCTTGCGCATATCGCGGATCAGGGGGTGGCGCATTGGTCGACAGAGCGTATGGTTCAGCAACGCAAAAGAATAGAGCTGCAATTAGGCCAGATGGGCGTGCTGGGGGCTGCTTGCGCATCGGCTGCCACAGAAGTTTTTGAAACATTGAATGCCATGCTTTCAAGTGAGCGTGGACGATGGTTGCTTGGACAGTCTCGTGCCAAGCGCGAGTGGTCATTACTCGATGAAAATGGGCAAATATCGGTACTCGACTTCGCACTTAAGGATGCGCAAGGTTGGTTAGTGGTGGATTACAAGACCGGTCGGCCCGAAGCTGATGAACTTCCAGAGGCCTTTGGTCAGCGGATGCTGGAGCGCTATTCGTCGCAGTTGCAGCGCTATTGCGACCAATTGCGCGCATTTGACGGTGCGACGCCGCGTGCCGCCTTGTATTTCCCTAGAGATGACCTGTGGTTTGAGTTTGTTCCAGAGCTCTGACTCAAGCCCTGCTAAAATTAAGATTGGCGGGCCCCTTCGCATGGTTCGGCGGCAAATCTGGTCAGGTCGGGAACGAAGCAGCCATAGCCGTGCAGAATTAGTGCCGAAGTCAGGCTCGCCTCTTTAATTTCCGTCTGTGGTCGGTACAACTCATGAGCTATCAGGTCCTTGCGCGCAAATGGCGTCCTCGCTCGTTCGACACGCTAGTCGGGCAAGATCATGTTGTCCGCGCCCTGACGCACGCTCTCACCACCCAAAGACTCCACCATGCATGGCTGTTTACTGGTACGCGGGGCGTTGGCAAAACTACGCTGTCGCGTATTTTGGCCAAAGCCCTGAATTGTGAAACGGGCATTACGGCGACACCTTGCGGCGTTTGTCAGGCGTGTACCGAAATCGATCAAGGACGGTTTGTTGACTATCTCGAGCTCGATGCGGCCTCGAATCGAGGTGTTGACGAAATGACCCAGCTGCTTGAGCAGGCAGTCTATTCGCCTAGCGCAGGTCGTTTCAAGGTGTACATGATCGACGAGGTCCACATGCTGAGCGGTCATGCCTTTAATGCAATGCTCAAAACACTCGAAGAGCCACCGCCACACGTCAAGTTCATTCTCGCGACGACGGATCCCCAGAAAATCCCTGTGACGGTCCTCTCGCGCTGCTTGCAGTTCAACCTCAAGCAAATGCCTGGTGACGCCATCGTAGGCCATCTTGAAAACGTCCTGGCTCAGGAAAATATCCCCTTTGAAGTACCCGCACTGCGCCTGCTAGGGCAGGCTGCGTCTGGCTCAATGCGCGATGCACTCTCTTTGACTGACCAAGCCATCGCTTATAGCGCGAGCAACCTGACCGAAGAGTCCGTGCGCGGCATGCTTGGCACCATCGATCAGCGACATCTTGTGCGACTGCTCGAGGCCTTACATTCTGGCCAAGCCGCTGCGGTGCTTGAAATTGCTGATGAGCTCGCGACACGCGGGTTGTCTTATCGAGCGGCACTCGCGGATTTGGCAGTGCTGCTTTCACGTATCGCGATCGCTCAACGAGTGAGCGCCGCGGTCGACGAGGCCGACCCGATCGCAGAGGACATTCGACGTTTTGCCTCATCGCTGCATCCTGATGTTGTGCAGTTGTTTTATACGGTGGCGGTTCATAGCCGCTCTGAGCTTGCGATTGCGCCTGATGAGTATGCGGGCTTTGTGATGGCCTGCTTGAGGATGTTATCCCTGGGAAACATCCCAGGCGCTGAGATCTCAGCGCCTGCCCCAACGCCAGCTCCAACGCCAGCTCCAACGCCCGCCGTTCCCTCGGCCGCTTCGTCCGTCGCGAGCTCTTCGCCCTCGCCAATAGCCTCTGCCTTGGCAGAGGCCTCCGCTCCCCCCGCGGTTAAAAGCCCGCCGCAAGCCATGCGTGCGTCTGAGCCTGAAGACGAGTTTGAGCCTGCATACCTCTCCGAGCCTGACGCAGAGAATTCTGTAAGTGAGATCGAGTTCGAACAGATGCATGCGCGTGAACTGGAGCCGCGTCCTGCCGCTGCTGTGGTTCGTGAGGTCTCTGCGCCGGGCACGCTTGTATTGCCGGAGCCTTGGGCGGCCTTCGCTGCGAAACTGCCACTCTCAGGCATGGCCGAGCAGCTTGCTAGGCAGTCCGAATGCGTGAGTATTGCAAAACATTGTCTGACCTTGCGCGTACCGAGCAAGGCGCTATCAGAAGGCATACCCGTCGAACGACTCCGTTCGGTACTCAGTGAATATTTTGGCGTCGCAGTTGAGCTCTCTTTTGAGATCGGTGCAGGGCAAGGTCTCTCTGCCCATGCGGTGGATCTGGTTGCACAACAGGCTCGACAAGATGCCGCCGAACTCACCATTGAACAAGACCCTTTTGTGCAGTCTCTTATCCAAGATTTTGGTGCGAAAGTCGTACCGGGATCTATTCGACCGAGCTCGTTGAGTTGAACGATTCGACCGTCTTGGCCCACTCATTAATTTTTAATCAGGAAATCCAATCATGATGAAAGGACAAATTGCAGGTCTGATGCGTCAGGCTCAGCAGATGCAGGAAAACATGAAAAAGGCGCAGGATGCGCTAGGCGACATTTTGGTAGAGGGCGCTTCAGGCGGTGGTTTGGTCAAGGTCACGATGACCTGCCGCCATGACGTCAAGCGGGTGACGATTGATCCGAGCCTGCTGGCGGATGACAAAGATATGCTCGAAGACCTGGTTGCCGCAGCGTTCAACGATGCGTTGCGCAAGGCCGAGGCGACTTCCTCCGAAAAAATGGCTGCGGTGACAGCTGGGATGCCCTTGCCACCCGGAATGAAATTGCCCTTCTAATGGAAAAAATCGGTTCCGAGCCGCAGCCGCTTCTGGCGCTGGTCGATGCTTTGCGTCGTTTGCCAGGCGTCGGTGTTCGCACGGCGCGGCGCATGGCCTATCACTTGCTGCAGCATGATCTGCAGGCTGCTGAACAATTAGGCCAGGCACTGACCAATGCGGTTGAGCGCCTACAGCATTGCGAGCAATGCAATGGTTTCACTGAGGTGCCCACTTGTGCGACCTGCGAGCATCCGGAGCGCGATACATCACTGCTTTGTATCGTAGAAACACCGGCTGATCAAAATTCCATTGAAGCCACGCATGGCTATGTCGGTCTGTATTACGTGCTCATGGGGAGTCTTGCGCCGCTAGAGGGTCGAGGACCCGATGAGCTCGATTTTGATCGTGTCATCAAGCGCGCGGGTAACGGCTTAGTCACTGAGGTCATTTTGGCGACCAACTTTACGGCAGAAGGGGAGACCACGGCGCACTATCTGGCTGAGGCGTTGCGTGCGCTCGGCCTAAAAGTGACAAGATTGGCGCGTGGCGTCCCTGCGGGGAGCGAAATTGAATACGTCGATGCAGGCACGGTCGCGTGGGCGCTCATGGAGCGCCGACCGACTTAACGTAACGCTTAACGTAACGCCTCAATCAATGCATCCAATTTACGCGCATCGGTGACAAAGGCGCGAATGCCCTCTGAGAGCTTTTCGCTCGCCATGGCATCTTCGTTCAACAAGAAGCGGAAATTTTGTTCATCGCAAGGCAGGGCCTCTGGCTTGCTGGCCTGTGCGATGGCAGGTGTGAGCGCTGCTTCCAGGTCGCCTTGCGTTTCGCTTAGATTAGCCAGCAGTTCCGGACTGATCGTGAGGAGGTCGCAACCCGTGAGTGCCAGAATCTGACCGATGTTGCGAAAGCTTGCGCCCATAATTTCGGTTTTGATCCCAAAATATTTGTAATAGTTGTAAATCCGGCTGACCGACTGCACGCCCGGATCATTTTTGTCGCTACGCGCGGCTTCGTCCCAAGCGCTACCTTGATGTTTTTTGTGCCAGTCGTAAATACGGCCAACGAAGGGCGAAATGAGTTGAACACGGGCATCTGCGCACGCCACGGCTTGTGACAGCGAGAACAGCAAGGTCAGATTGCAGCGAATCCCCTCGGACTCCAGCACCCGGGCAGCTTGAATGCCTTCCCAGGTGGCTGCCACTTTAATCAGCACGCGATTGCGCCCAAAACCTGCTTTTTCGTAAAGCGCCGTGATCCGTCTGGCGCGATCAATTGTGCCTCGGGTGTCAAAAGAGAGTCTGGCATCCACCTCGGTCGAGACACGACCGGGCACAATGCTAAGAATTTCCTTGCCAAAAGACACAAGTAGTTGGTCGACGATCTCATCGAGTGGTGCCTTGGCGTGCGCGTTGACGCAGTTCGCCAGCATGGGGCGATACGCCTCTTGTTGCACTGCCTTCAGTATCAGGGACGGATTGGTGGTGGCATCGGTGGGTTGATACCGCTTCATCCCCTCAAAGTCGCCTGTATCGGCTACAACAGTGGTGTGGGTACGTAAAGATTCGAGAAGACTGGCCATCGGGTTATACTTCCAAGGTTTGCTTACAAGATTTTGATGCAGGGGTTAATTGTGCTGCCGAATATATTCACTGAAATAGAGCTTAAGAACCCCACAGTTGCGATTCTAGCGCTCGCAGATGGTACCGTGTTTAGAGGCATCTCGATTGGTGCACCTGGGCACACCGTGGGCGAGGTTGTTTTCAATACCGCGATGACAGGTTACCAAGAGATCCTGACTGACCCAAGTTACAGCGGTCAGATGGTGACATTGACCTACCCTCACATCGGGAATACCGGGATCAACTTCGAAGACGTTGAGTCCACCAAAATTCACGCAGCGGGCCTGATTGTGCGTAATTGCCCAGCGCGCTTGTCGAATTTTCGCTCGACCCAGTCTTTGCCAGACTATCTGATTTCCCAGGGCATTGTTGCGATCGCCGAAATCGATACCCGCAAATTGACCCGAATCCTACGCGAGAGCGGGGCACAGGGCGGCTGCATTTTTGTCGGCGATGATGCCGAGCAGGCGCTCAAGCTCGCTGCTGCGTTCCCAGGCATGACTGGGCAAGACCTTGCCAAGGTCGTCTCCGCTCAGAAAAACGCCAGTTGGACTGAAACGACCTGGCAGCTTGGAGAGGGCTACGGCAAAAGCGACAGCCAGTCGCCCCATGTTGTTGCCTATGATTTTGGCATTAAATCAAACATCCTGCGCTTGCTCGCTGAGCGCGGCTGCCGCATCACGGTGGTGCCTGCGCAGACGACAGCCGAACAAGTTTTCGCGCTCAAGCCAGATGGCGTGTTCCTGTCCAACGGGCCGGGAGATCCAGAGCCTTGTGACTACGCGATTGCGGCAACTAAAGTCTTCCTTGAGCGCAAATTGCCGACGTTTGGCATCTGCTTAGGTCAGCAGATCATGGGTCTGGCCCTCGGTGCCAAGGCCGTCAAGATGAAAACAGGTCACCACGGTTCTAACCATCCGGTTCAAGAGCTGGCTAGCGGCCGTGTGTTCATTACCGCGCAGAACCATGGTTTCGCAGTCGATGCCCAAACATTGCCCACCAATGCTCGCGTCACACACATTTCGCTATTTGATGGCACGTTGCAGGGCTTTGAGCTGACCGACCGTCCAGCGTTCTGTTTTCAAGGGCACCCCGAAGCCAGCCCTGGACCACACGATATTGTGGTCCTGTTCGATCAATTCATGAGCCTGATGGCCGGTAAAAAATAAAGAGTCACCATGCCCAAGCGTACAGACCTAAAAAGTATTCTCATTATTGGTGCAGGCCCGATCATCATCGGACAAGCCTGCGAATTCGACTACTCCGGTGCCCAGGCCTGCAAAGCCCTGAAAGCAGAGGGCTTTCGAACCATTCTGGTAAACAGCAATCCTGCGACCATCATGACCGATCCCGAGACGGCTGATGTGACCTACATCGAGCCGATCACTTGGCAAGTTGTTGAAAAAATTATCGAAAAAGAGCGTCCCGACGCTGTACTGCCCACCATGGGTGGTCAAACGGCGCTTAACTGCGCCCTCGATCTCGACAAGCACGGTGTGCTTAAAAAGTACAACGTTGAGTTGATCGGTGCGAATGCACACGCCATTGAAAAGGCCGAAGATCGCCAAAAGTTCAAAGTGGCGATGAACTCAATCGGTCTTGAGTCTGCAAAATCTGGTGTCGCCCACAGCCTAGAAGAAGCCTGGGAAGTTCAAAAGCAAATCGCTATTGAGCTTGGCACCTCTGGCTTCCCTGCCGTGATCCGACCCAGTTTTACCTTGGGTGGGAGTGGTGGTGGTATTGCTTACAACGCCGAAGAATTCGAAACCATTTGCCGTCGCGGCCTTGAGGCTTCGCCCACCAGCGAATTGCTGATCGAGGAGTCTCTTCTTGGGTGGAAAGAGTTCGAGATGGAGGTCGTGCGCGACTGCGCTGACAACTGCATCATCGTCTGCTCGATCGAGAACCTCGATCCTATGGGTGTGCACACGGGTGACTCGATCACCGTAGCGCCCGCGCAGACGCTGACCGATAAAGAATATCAAATCATGCGTAACGCCTCGATCGCGGTGTTGCGTGAGATCGGTGTCGATACTGGGGGCTCCAACGTACAGTTCGCTGTCAATCCCGAAAACGGTCGGATGATCGTGATCGAGATGAATCCTCGCGTCTCGCGCTCTTCTGCGCTGGCCTCCAAGGCAACCGGCTTTCCGATTGCCAAAGTGGCGGCTCGTCTGGCCGTCGGTTACACACTGGATGAGTTGAGAAACGAAATCACCGGCGGTGCGACCCCAGCCTCGTTTGAGCCGACCATTGATTACGTGGTCACCAAGGTTCCCCGTTTCGCCTTTGAAAAATTCCCGACAGCCGATGCGCGCCTGACCACACAGATGAAGTCTGTGGGCGAGGTGATGGCGATTGGCCGCACCTTCCAGGAGTCTTTCCAGAAAGCTTTGCGCGGCTTAGAAGTTGGCGTGGATGGTCTGAACCAAAAGACGACTGATCGTGAAAAAATACAAATCGAGCTTGGCGAGCCTGGCCCCGAGAGGATCTGGTATGTGGGCGACGCGTTTGCCCAAGGTTTCTCGCTTGATGAAGTCCATCAACTGACCAAAATTGATCCATGGTTTTTGGCCCAGATCAAAGAGATCGTCGATATCGAACTGGCACTCGAGCAACGCACACTGGCTGACGTGGATGTCGATACGCTCCTGCAGCTCAAGCGTCGCGGTTTTTCAGACCGTCGTCTAGCCTTTTTGCTGGATACAGTCGAAGGTGAAGTCCGTAAGCTGCGTCACCAATATAACGTCCGTCCTGTTTACAAACGCGTGGATACTTGCGCCGCCGAATTCGCGACCAATACCGCCTATCTATATTCGACCTACGAGCAGGAGTGCGAAGCAGCGCCAACCGATCGTAAAAAAATCATGGTGCTCGGTGGCGGACCGAACCGCATCGGTCAGGGCATTGAGTTCGATTATTGCTGCGTACATGCAGCGCTCGCATTACGCGAAGACGGTTATGAAACCATCATGGTCAACTGCAACCCCGAGACCGTGTCTACGGATTACGACACCTCTGATCGCTTGTACTTTGAGCCAGTGACGCTGGAGGACGTGCTTGAGATCGTCCATAAGGAAAAACCGATTGGCATCATTGTGCAGTACGGTGGTCAGACGCCTCTAAAGCTTGCACGTGCGCTCGAGGCCAATGGTGCGCCCATCATTGGCACAAGTCCCGAGTCCATCGATGTGGCCGAGGACCGTGAGCGTTTCCAGAAACTACTGATCAAGCTCAATCTGCGCCAGCCGCCTAATCGGACCGCCCGTACCGAGAGCGAGGCACTCAACCACGCTCAAGAAATTGGCTACCCATTGGTTGTGCGTCCAAGCTATGTGCTGGGTGGTCGCGCCATGGAAATCGTTCACGAGCAAAATGATCTCGAGCGCTACATGCGCGAAGCGGTCAAGGTCAGTAATGACTCACCCGTGTTGCTTGATCGCTTTTTGAATAACGCCATTGAGATCGACGTCGATTGCTTGTGTGATGGACAGGCTGTGTTTATCGGTGGCGTGATGGAGCACATCGAGCAGGCTGGCGTGCACTCGGGTGATTCGGCCTGCTGCTTGCCGCCTTATTCCTTGTCCCCAGAGATGACCGAAGAAATCAAGCGCCAGACCGCATTAATGGCACGTGCGTTGAACGTGAAAGGTCTGATGAACGTACAGTTTGCGGTACAGAATGGCGACGTGTATGTGCTCGAAGTCAACCCACGCGCTTCCCGAACAGTGCCTTTTGTCTCCAAGGCGACAGGTTTGCAACTCGCCAAGATTGCCGCTCGCGCCATGGCAGGCCAGTCGCTTGCCTCCCAAGGTATCACCAAAGAAGTCGTTCCACATTACTTCTCAGTCAAAGAAGCGGTCTTCCCCTTTGTGAAATTCCCAGGTGTCGACACAATTCTCGGACCCGAGATGAAGTCGACCGGAGAGGTGATGGGCGTAGGCGAAACTTTCGGTGAAGCCTTTGTCAAATCCCAAATGGCCGCGAGTATTAACCTGCCTGTTTCTGGCACAGTCTTCATTAGCGTCAAAAATCAGGACAAGCCCAAGGCTGTCGAGGTCGCGCGCGGACTGCATGCGCTCGGCTTCAAAGTCGTCGCGACGCGTGGCACTGCGGCTGCCATCCAAGAAGCTGGCATTCCAGTGGTGATCGTTAACAAGGTCGCCGAAGGCCGTCCGCATATTGTCGATATGTTGAAAAATGGCGAAGTGTCTCTGGTCATCAATACGGTCGAAGAACGTCGCAATGCGATCACCGATTCGCGCGCGATCCGGACGCAGTCCTTGGCGGCACGGGTGACTTACTACACGACGATTGCCGGCGCACTCGCTGCCGTAGAGGGCATGCAGTATCTGCGTGAAGGCCTCGGTATCAAGGTGTACTCACTTCAGGACCTGCACCGCTCCCTCGCCCCCTAAACTCCGTCCTTGTTTTTAATGACCCCTTAAGGCGAACTGGCTGATGATTCTCCCCTACACCGGATTGCGTGTTTTAGACATCAGCCAGGGGATCGCGGGTCCTTATTGTGCACACATCTTGTGGCAACAGGGTGCGGACGTCATCAAAGTCGAGCCGCCTGCGGGCGACTGGATTCGTTTTGTTGGCGTGATGAACGGTGAGCATAGTGCCTATGGGATTCAGAACAGTGCTGGCAAGAAAGCGTTGGCGCTAGATACCCGTACGGAAATCGGTAAGAAAATTTTGTTCGACATGGCCATGCAGGCCGATGTGGTCGTGCAAAATTTTCGACCCGGCGTGGCCGATCGTATGGGTGTTGGCTACAAAACCCTCTCTGAAATCAAACCTGACTTAGTGTACGTGTCGATCACAGGCTACGGCCCTGACGGCCCTTACGCAGATGCCCCCGCGACGGATTCCGTCATGCAGTCTGATAGTGGTCTGATGTTTTCCAATCAGGATGAGCACGGCACACCGCGCCGCATTGGGCTCCTAGCCGCTGATGTCATGACAGGCCTTTATGCCTCACAGGCCGCAGCCACAGCGCTATACCAGCGCTTGGCGCGCCAACAGGGCACTCACGTCGAGGTCAGCTTGTTTGAGGCCTGCACCTCATTTCAGGGAATGTGTTTTATCGAAGAAGCCATGGCGGGTAAACGTCCGTTTGGTTCAGTCAGTGCGCCAAATGGAGTGTTCAGCACGTCCGATGGCAAAATCTCTGTCGTCACGGTCCACACCCAACATTTCCATAATATTTGTGCCGCGATGGGGCATGATGAATGGCGCACCGATCCGCGTTTTCTCGACAACAAAATTCGCTTTGAAAATCGTGCGGTCTTGCATGAAATGATGGCGCAGCAGCTCTCTCAGCAGACGACCGCGCATTGGCTCGCTTTATTTAAAAAGTACGATGTCCTGCATTCAGCCGTACGTGATTATCAGGGTGTGCTGAATCATCCTCAAGCCCAACACCTGAATTTTGTCCAACAGCTAGAGCAGCAGGGTGTGGGTACGTTGCCCTACATTGGTCTGCCAACGCATCCTTATCGCCGACCCGTCGAGAGCGCTCCGCGCATCGGCGAGCATTCGGTCGAAATACTTCTGCAGATGGGTCTTACCCAAGAAGCGATCGAACCGTTGATTGCCTCGGGCGTTGTTAAACAGGCGGGACGTTAATCCCGTGGCGGTGTTCATCACCGGCGCGAGTAGTGGTCTAGGGGCAGCACTCGCGCGTGATTACGCAGCTCAGGGTCATGTGTTGGGATTGCTCGCACGACGAGGCGAACAGCTACAAGCATTAGTCGCAACCTTACCCGGTTCACATCATATCTATGTGGTGGATGTGTGCGATCGCGAGGCGCTGCATGCAGCAGCAAAAGATTTTCTGCAAAAAGTGGCGCAGGTCGATATCGTGATTGCTTCTGCAGGGATTAGCGCTGGCACGTTGACCGAGCAGGCAGCCGACTTTGATGTATTTAAGGCGATTTTTGAAACGAACGTGATGGCAACGGTGTCTACGTTCGAGCCTTTCATTTCCCACATGCAACAGGCACGTACCGGCACCTTAGTGGGTATTGCAAGTGTGGCGGGTGTGCGTGGCTTGCCAGGTGCGGGGGCGTATAGCGCCTCCAAAGCGGCACTTACCACCTATTGTGAAAGCCTGCGCCTCGAGCTCAAGCCTTTTGGTGTGCATGTTGTCACGATTGCGCCGGGTTACATCAAAACAGAAATGACCGCAAAAAATCCCTACAGCATGCCGTTTTTACTGGATGCTGATGTTTTTGCCCGTCGGGCTGTGCGCGCGATCGCGCAGCACAACTCTTATGTGGTGATTCCCTGGCAGATGGGGGTCGTGGGAAAAATAATGCGCGCCCTACCAAACTGGCTCTACGATCGGTTAGCCGTCAACGCGCCGCGTAAGCCCAGACGCACCGAAAACTAAGCGCACCGAACACTCAGGCTTTTACGTGGGAGTCAGCTCGACAACACACTCACGGTGTGACATCGTTCTTTGCGCCATCACCCAGATGCTCAACCTCACCCCAACTCAAAATCTTCCAGGCATCTGGTGACACGCTCAGACGATTGAGGCTGGCATTGAGCAGAGGTGCCTTGCGTTCGGCTTGCAGACTGACCTGACTGGCATGGCGCCAGATGATATCCATGGCACCCCCATGGCTCACCACCATGATGCGCTCGCCTTGATGCTTCTCTGCGAGGCTATTGATGGCATTGACGACTCGACGGTGAAAAAAGCCAAGTGATTCACCGTCAGGCATGTCGAGGTCGGGATCGCGACTACGCCAAATTTTGTAGGCTTCGGGCTGATGTTGCTCCATTTCGTTGTAAATCAGACCTTGCAAAACGCCGAAGTGGCGTTCGCGTATTCCTGGCTCAACAGACAAAGGTAAGCCGATTGATTCAGCAACGATGCTCGCTGTGTGGTGCGCGCGTTTGAGGTCGCTGCTGTAGATGGCGTTTAGCGTTTCACCTGATTCACTTAGGCGCTTCATATGTCGCGCCAGCGCTCGTGCTTGCTCAATGCCGTTCTCGTTAAGCGGAACATCCTCCCAGCCTTGAACACGATTTACCGCATTCCAGGGGGTTTCGCCGTGTCGGACCAGCCAAATTTCAGTCATGCCTTGTTTCAATCCTAAATGTAGTCGACACAAGACGAGGTGTCGGTGTCATTGCTCTGCAAACGCGCGTTCAATCACAAAGTCACCAGGACGCGTCGTATTGCCTTCGTTAAAGCCACGCTGCTCAAGCATGCCCTTTAAATCACGCAGCATGCCAGGGCTGCCACAAATCATGATTCGGTCTTGCTCACGGTCTAAGCTGGGTACGCCCAGATCAGCAAAGAGCTTGCCGTTTTCAATAAGCGTCGTGATGCGACCCGTGTGCACATAGGCTTCGCGCGTGACAGTTGGGTAGTAGTGCAACTGTTTGCTGACCATCTCCCCCAAAAACTCGTGCTGGGGAAGCGTTTGTGTCAGATACTCATGATAGGCCAGATCGGCGACCTCACGCACCCCATGCACCAAGATCACTTCTTCGAATTTCTCATAGGTTTCTGGGTCACGGATGACACTGAGAAATGGTGCAAGACCGGTGCCCGAGGCAAACATGTATAGACGTTTACCAGGCAACAAATAATCAATGAGCAGGGTGCCGGTCGGTTTACGACCCACAACGATGGCGTCACCCACTTTGATATGTTGCAACCGCGAGGTGAGCGGTCCGTCTTCGACCTTGATGCTTAGAAACTCGAGGTGCTCTTCGTAGTTGGCGCTGGCGATACTGTAGGCGCGTAAGAGTGGCTTGTTGTTCACACGCAAACCAATCATTGTGAAGTGGCCGTTACTAAATCGCAGCGATGCATCGCGGGTGGTTGTGAAACTGAAGAGACTGTCTGTCCAATGGTGCACGCTTAGCACTGTTTCTTCGTTGAAGGCACTCATGGGGATGTTCTTTGTGACGGCTAAATCAAACCAAAACGGCTGGATCAAAGCAAAACTATAACAAATGCAGACGATTACCCTGAAATGGCCCCCGCATCGGTTCCCCTAAAATATCCCGCTATTGCTATGTCATCTAGTGGAAATTCATCAAAGTTTGCCTCGCAGGCGGCTATAGTGAATGCTCGCCGCAAAAATGAGTGCGATTTGAAATGCTGTTGGAGCAAAAATCATGAGTGTGCAGACCTTGTCTCAGTGGGCCCGTTTGGTATTGAAAACATCTGTGATGTTGAGTTTTTCTTCTGTTGCTTTCGCGCAGGGCACCATCAAAATCGGTGAAATCAATAGCTATAAGGCGCAGCCCGCATTTTTGGAGCCCTACAAAAAGGGGATGGAGCTCGCCGTCGAGGAGATCAATGCGGCCGGCGGTCTGAATGGGAAAAAAGTACAACTCATTACGCGTGATGACAACGCCAATCCAGGCGATGCCGTACGTGTCGCGGAGGAACTGATTTCGCGCGACAAGGTCGATGTGCTGATGGGCTCTTTTTTATCGCACATCGGTCTGGCCCTCACGGATTTTGCTAAGCAAAAGAAAGTATTCTTTTTAGCGAGCGAGCCCTTGACAGACAAAATCGTCTGGCAAAACGGCAATCGCTATACCTATCGCTTGCGCACCTCGACCTACATGCAGGTCGCGATGCTCGTGCCCGAAGCAGCTGCGATGAACAAAAAGCGTTGGGTGATCGTGTACCCAAATTATGAGTACGGTCAATCCGCAGCAGCCACCTTCAAAACCCTATTAAAAGCCGCTCAACCCGATGTTGAATTTGTCGCGGAGCAAGCACCTCCCTTGGGTAAGCTCGATGCGGGGAGCGTCGTTCAGGCTTTATCCGACGCCAAGCCCGATGCCATTTTTAATGTTTTATTTGCCGCTGACCTGGCAAAATTTGTACGCGAAGGCAATACACGTGGACTCTTCAAAGGACGCGAGGTGGTGAGTTTGCTGACAGGTGAGCCCGAGTATCTTGATCCCCTGAAGGATGAGACACCAGACGGTTGGCTTGTCACTGGCTATCCTTGGTATGGCATCAAAACACCAGAACACGATACGTTTCTCAACGCGTACCAAGCGCGCTTCAAGGACTATCCGCGCCTAGGCTCCATCATTGGCTACAGTGCAATCATGTCACTCGCCGAAGGCATCAAAAAGGCAAAGAGCACCGATACTGAGGCACTCATTGCCGCCTTCAGTGGCTTGCAGCTCATGACACCGTTTGGTCCCATTACCTACCGTCCCGAAGACAATCAGTCGACGATGGGTAGCTTTGTCGGTCGAACCAAAAATGAGGGTGGACGCGGTGTGATGGTGGATTTCCGCTATCTCGATGGTGCCAAGTTCCTGCCGACTGCCGAAGAAGTTAAAAAATTACGACCGGCTAATTAAGTAACTAAGCGCTCAGCCCCCAGGTATGGATTTAACGAGTTTCATTGTTCAGTTATTAAATGGCCTGGCAGGCGCATCGTCGCTATTTCTCGTTGCGGCCGGGCTGTCTTTAATTTTCGGTGTGACGCGTATTGTCAATTTTGCCCATGGTTCTTTTTTCATGGTGGGCATTTATGTGGCTTACAGTCTGGTCACCCAGTTTTCCTCCACAATCGGATTTTGGCCAGCGATTCTGGCCGCGGCATTATGCGTCGGAGTGCTCGGTGCACTCGTCGAGATGACCCTGATGCGTCGGATTTATCGGGCGCCTGAGCTGTTCCAGTTACTGGCGACCTTTGCGCTCGTGCTCGTCATCAAAGACGCCGTATTGTGGTTCTGGGGGCCAGAAGAATTACTCGGGCCACGCGCACCTGGCTTTACCTCTGCAGTAGAAATTCTCGGGCGTCGTTTCCCTACTTACGATTTATTGCTGATCGTAGTCGGCCCTGTGCTGCTTGGTTTGTTGTGGTTGCTGTTGAACCGCACACGCTGGGGTGTTTATGTGCGTGCCGCCACACAGGACAGGGAAATGGTGTCGGCCCTAGGTGTCAATCAGGCGTGGCTCTTTACAGGCGTGTTTGCTTTAGGCGCCTTTCTGGCTGGACTCGGAGGGGCTTTGCAGTTGCCTCGTGAGCCGGCCAGTCTTGAGATGGATCTGAACATCATTGGCGCGGCATTTGTGGTGGTGGTGGTAGGTGGGATGGGCTCGATCCCCGGCGCTTTTATTGCGGCTCTGCTGATTGCTGAGATCAAAGCGATCTGCATCTGGTTGGGTGTCGTCAATCTCTTCGGTGTGGATATTTCTTTTTCAAAACTCACACTCGTGGTCGAGTTTTTAGTGATGGCAACCGTGCTGATGCTTAGACCCTGGGGCTTATTGGGCAGACCACAGCCACCCTCCCGACACACGTCGTCGCATGCCGAGGCCCCCTTGCGCGCGGCAGGGTATTGGGGCAAAAGATTTTGGTGGGTCGCCATCGCCTTGTTAATTGCGCTCCCCAACCTCACGCAATCCTCACCCTATGTGACCATCCTGAGTATTGACTTGTTGGTGGCGGCGCTCTTTGCGGCGAGTTTGCATTTCATCATGGGCCCAGCAGGGATGCATTCTTTTGGCCATGCCGCTTACTTTGGTTTGGGTGCCTATGGAGCGGCCTTGTTACTCAAGTTTGTGGGCGTCCCCATGGAATGGGCCTTACTCCTTGCACCACTTGCCGCTGCATTGGGCGCCGCAGTATTTGGATGGTTTAGTGTGCGTTTGTCTGGTGTATATCTGGCGATGTTGACGTTGGCCTTTGCACAAATCACTTGGGCGATCGTCTTTCAATGGGACGGTTTTACAGGAGGTAGTAACGGACTCACAGGCGTGTGGCCAGCGGCTTGGCTGAATGAAAAGAAACATTATTACTGGCTCACGCTAGGGCTGGTGGTGGCTTCGGTCTGGTGGCTGCGTCGCATGCTGCATGCGCCCTTTGGGTATGCGCTGCGCGCGGCGCGTGACTCCGGCTTGCGTGCGGATGCAATCGGCATCAATATCAAGCGCCTGCAGTGGGTTGCCTTTATCATCGCGGGCAGTTTCGCAGGCTTGGCGGGTGCACTCTTTGCGTTTTCAAAAGGCAGTATTTCGCCTGAGGTGTTGCACGTCAGTAAATCTGTCGATGGTTTGGTGATGGTGTTGCTGGGTGGGATACAAACGTTGAGCGGACCGTTGGTGGGGGCGTTGAGCTTCACCTGGCTGCATGATACGGTTGCGCGCAACATGGAGTATTGGCGCGCCATGCTGGGCGGCATCATTTTGTTGCTGGTGTTGTTATTTCCCGAAGGCATTGCAGGCGCTGCGCGACGATTGTTTTCCAGAGGTGCGCGATGAGCCTGCTGGTGGTCAACGATCTTGGAAAGTCCTTTGGCGGCGTGACTGCGGTTGATCGCGTGAGCTTTTCAATTCAACCGGGCGAGTTACTGGCGTTGATCGGACCTAATGGCGCAGGTAAAACGACGACCTTTAACATGATCAATGGCCAATTAAAAGCCGACCGCGGATCCGTAACGTTATCCGGACAGGAACTGTTAGGGCGTGCGCCGCGTGAGATCTGGCGCCAAGGGGTTGGGCGGACGTTTCAAATCGCCGAGACCTTCGCCTCGCTCACCGCACTTGAAAATGTACAGATGGCCTTGCTCTCGCATCAGCGTCGAGTGTTTTCATTTTTTCAACCTGCCCGACAGTTTCAACGAGAACGTGCGCAAGACTTGCTTGCGCAGGTCGGCATGGCGGATCAAGCAGAACGCGCCTGTCATGCGCTTGCTTATGGGGACGTTAAACGGGTCGAATTAGCGATGGCGCTGGCCAACGCACCCAAGTTGCTGCTGATGGATGAGCCGACAGCGGGTATGGCCCTTCAGGAGCGACATGCTCTGATGGCACTGACTAAGCGACTGGTGACCGAGCAGAATATTGCGGTGCTGTTCACCGAGCACAGCATGGATGTTGTGTTTGCGTTTGCCGATCGCATGATTGTTTTAGCGCGAGGTCGTTTGATTGCGCAGGGCACACCTCAAGTTGTGCGCCAAAATCCTCAGGTCCAAGAAGTCTACTTTGGGACCGGCTCCACCTTCACATCCTCCACGCCAGAGGATGTGAACACGCTTCGTCACGCAAATGAGGCCAATCGTCATGCGTGAACAGATCATGCCCGATGTCGCAAAATCCGTATCGCAGAGTGTCGATCACCAGGCGCTGATCGCAGAGACCCCGTTGCTTGTCGCACAGAGCGTGAACGCTTGGTATGGTGCAGCTCAAATTTTGTTTGATGTGGGCCTCGAGGTCATGCGTGGCGAGGTCGTGGCCTTGATGGGGCGTAACGGTGCTGGCAAATCGACCTCGATCAAAACCTTGATGGGTCTGCTGGAAAAGCGCACGGGTCATGTCAGCTTCATGGGCCGTGATATCTCCCGAGCGACACCCTATCGCATCGCTTCACTGGGTCTTGGGTTCGTGCCAGAAGACCGTCGCATCTTTACGGATCTGACCGTACTTGAAAACCTGGAGGTGGGTCGTCAGTCTGCGCGCAAATGGCCAGATGGCAAGCTAGCACCGCTATGGAGTGTCGAGCGTGTGTTTGAGTTGTTTCCTAATCTTGCAGAGATGGCACATCGTCTTGGCGGACAGATGAGCGGAGGTGAGCAGCAAATGCTCACGGTCGCGCGCACGCTGATGGGGAACCCCTACCTTGTGATGCTAGATGAGCCTTCTGAAGGCGTGGCGCCCATTGTTGTTGAGCAAATGGTGCAGATGATTCTTGCTCTCAAGCGAGAGGGGGTCAGCATTCTTTTGTCTGAACAAAATCTGCATTTTGCGCGTCTCGTATGCGATCGTGTTTATTTGCTTGAAAAAGGTCAAATTCGCTTTGTCGGCACCATGAACGAGCTTGATCAGCAGAGTCAAGAGACAAAAGACTTTTTGACGATCTAAGTCCGCATGACCGCTTGCCTACCACTCACGCACCAACAATTTTTTCATCACTTGCATTTGTAATGAACTTTGCTCACAATAGAGACTTGATGATCACCCCGGTTTCGCATCGATCCGGGGTTTTGTTTTTTGGAAAAAATACCATGGCGACTATTCCTCTAACCGTGCGTGGGGCCGAGCGTTTGCAAGCTGAGTTGCACCGCCTCAAACACGTTGAACGTCCTGCTGTGATCAGTGCGATCGCCGAAGCGCGCGCGCAAGGCGATCTCTCGGAAAACGCCGAGTACGATGCTGCGCGTGAGCGTCAAGGTTTTATTGAGGGACGCATCAGCGAGCTCGATGGCACATTGTCCAACTCACAGCTGATCGACCCCACTACGATCGACGCAGATGGTCGCGCAGTGTTTGGCTCAACCGTTGAGATCGAAGATCTCGCCTCAGGCGACAAGGTCACCTATCAAATCGTTGGTGATGTTGAGGCGGATATCCGTGCCAACTTGATCTCGGTCTCGAGCCCCGTTGCGCGCGCACTGATCGGCAAATACGAAGGGGATGTCGTACAGGTCCAGGCACCGTCCGGTATTCGCGAGTTTGAAATCGTGAGCATCAAGTACCTATAGCCTAATACTGACAGACTTTTTAGCTTAAAAAATCGCCTCGGTACGCTAAGCACCGAGGCGATTGAGTTTGGTAGGTACTGTTTTAAGCGTGTGCGTTAAGCGTGTGCTTTAAAATAGCTTTTAGCGTTTCACAGCAGGTCGTTTGCGGGCGGATGCGCCTAGCGTGCCGCGACGCGCACCGGCACGAAGCGACAGGGCGCTGCGACGCGGAATGCCATGTGCGGTATCCTTCGCACTTGAAGCGCGTGTGCTTGGACGAACGGGACGATCACCCGAGAACACGTGGGGACGATCAACAGCTTCTTCGATATCCCGTTCTGCGCGTGTGCGGCGAGTCGGTTTTTCAACCTTTTTACCTTGCGCCGCTAGTTTTTTAGGGGTGTGCGGCTCGGATGGTTTGCGTTTTGCTGGTGAGATAGGCGCTGGGGTCGTCTTAAGATAAGTCCCCTTGGCGCCATATCTGAACAGGATCAGCATTTTTCCGAGGTGATGCACTGCTGCGCAAGACAGCGCCTCGCAGATTGAACGGAGGATTTCCTCGCGCGCCTCTCGATCTGCGCTGCCGGCACGAACTTTAATGAGTTCGTGTGCAGACAGGTTCATGTCGATTTCTTTGAGTACTGCCTCAGTCAGGCCGTTGTCGCCAATGAGGACGACAGGGCGCAATGGATGGGCAGCAGCTCTAAGGGCGCTGCGTTCGCGTGGGGTAAGTTCCATAATAGTCATAAGGTAGATTGTACGGGAATGGCCAAGAACAAATTTTCAAAAGAATGGGTGATGCAACACATCAATGACCCGTTCGTCAAATTAGCCCAACAAAAAGGCTATCGAGCCCGTGCGGCTTTCAAATTAACCGAAATTCTTGATGCAGAGAAGTTAATGCGTCGCGGCGATGTGATCGTTGACTTGGGTTCTGCGCCAGGAAGCTGGTCTCAAGTGGCGCGGGAACGGCTCGTAGGTAAGGGCGGTGTCGTGGATGGCCGCATCGTTGCGTTGGATCTTTTGCCGATGGAGCCCATCGCTGGCGTAGAGTTTATCCAAGGAGATTTTAGTCAGGAGGAGGTGCTGCAGACCCTAAATACGCTTTTGGGCAGCGCAAAGGTAGATTTAGTGATGTCGGATATGTCACCCAATTTGTCTGGTGTCGGGATGGCTGATTCAGCACGGATTCAAGAAGTTATCGATTTAGCCCTTGAATTTGCGCTAATGCACCTCAAACCAGAAGGTGCACTGATCGTCAAAGCTTTTCATGGCAGCGGATTTTCACAGATCGTCGAAAGTTTTAAACGCCATTTCAAGCGGGTGGTCGAGCGCAAGCCCAAGGCTTCTCGGGGTCGTTCCTCTGAAACTTTCTTGATTGCCAAAGGTCGAAAGCAGTAGACGTACTCGAACTTCTTGATTTTATTCCGTTTTTGATCCCTTCTTGCCGTAGGGAAACGCTCCGAAAGGTGCTCGGAATCGGGGTAGAATGAAGTCTTAATAGATTGCGACGCACCCCTTAGGCCAATGGGGTGTCCGCGCCTCAGCAGTTATCGCTTGTTAGTATGACAGGCAGGAGATCGGCCTTGAACAATTCGTTTTCGAAAGTTGCAGTCTGGATGGTGATTGCCCTCGTGCTGTTTACTGTATTTAAACAGTTTGACAGTCGTGCGCCTACACAAGATTCAGTCAGTTACACCCAGTTCATGGATGATGCCAAGGCGGGCAAAATCCGTAAGGTTGACGTTCAGACCGACGTTCTTTACGTGACGCCTGACGCAGGCCGCCCTTACACACTGACTTCACCCGGTGATCTTTGGATGGTGTCTGACCTGATGAAAGCCGGTGTTCAGGTTTCAGGCAAGGCGCGCGAAGAGCCCTCATTCTTGATGAGTATTTTTGTTTCTTGGTTCCCAATGCTGCTCTTGATCGGCGTGTGGGTGTTCTTTATGCGCCAGATGCAGGGCGGCGGTAAGGGCGGTGCCTTTAGTTTCGGCAAGTCTCGCGCCAAGATGTTGGATGAAAGCACCAACATCGTCACCTTTGCCGATGTGGCGGGCTGCGATGAGGCCAAAGAAGAAGTCCAAGAATTGGTCGATTTTCTGCGCGACCCCACCAAATTCCAAAAACTCGGCGGTCATATCCCCCGCGGCGTCTTGATGGTTGGTTCGCCCGGTACCGGTAAAACACTTTTAGCCAAGGCCATTGCAGGCGAAGCCAAAGTTCCTTTTTTCAGCATCTCGGGTTCTGATTTCGTTGAAATGTTTGTGGGTGTCGGTGCAGCGCGCGTTCGCGACATGTTCGAAAACGCCAAAAAGCACTCACCTTGCATCATTTTCATTGACGAAATCGATGCAGTGGGTCGTCAGCGTGGCGCGGGCTTGGGTGGCGGCAACGATGAGCGTGAACAAACGCTGAACCAATTGCTCGTTGAAATGGATGGTTTTGAGTCGGGTGTTGGCGTGATTGTGATTGCGGCAACGAACCGGCCAGACGTGCTTGATCCTGCGCTGCTGCGTCCAGGTCGCTTCGACCGTCAGGTTGTTGTCCCGCTCCCAGACATTCGTGGTCGCGAGCAAATCCTCAAAGTGCATATGCGTAAAGTGCCTTTGGCACAAAACGTTGATGCCCATGTGCTGGCACGCGGCTGCCCGGGCTTTTCCGGTGCGGACCTCGCCAACCTTGTCAATGAGGCAGCTTTGTTTGCCGCGCGTCGCAGCGGCCGTACCGTGGACATGTCTGACTTTGAGAAAGCCAAAGACAAGATCATGATGGGTGCTGAGCGCCGTTCCTTGGTGATGCCTGAAGAAGAGCGTCGTAACACCGCCTATCACGAGTCAGGTCACGCAATCGTGGCACGCTTGTTGCCCAAGACAGATCCTGTTCACAAGGTCACGATTATTCCTCGTGGTCGTGCGTTGGGCGTCACGATGCAGTTACCTGAGGGTGATCGCTACAGCATGGACAAAGAGCGCATGCTCTGCACCATTGCCGTGTTGTTTGGTGGACGTGTTGCCGAAGAACTCTTCATGAATCAAATGACAACAGGCGCCTCCAATGACTTCGAGCGTGCCACAGCCATGGCACGCGATATGGTCACTCGCTACGGCATGTCGACCGAACTCGGTCCTATGGTGTATGCAGAAAATGAGGGCGAGGTCTTCTTGGGTCGTAGTGTGACTAAAACCACGCATATGTCCGAAGACACGATGCAAAAAGTTGATCAGCAGATTCGCAAAATTATCGATGAGCAGTACGCAGTCGCCCGTCATCTTCTCGAGAACAATCGTGAAAAAGTCGAAGTCATGGCTAAGACGTTGCTCGAGTGGGAGACAATCGATGCGGATCAGATTAATGACATCGTAGAGGGACGTCCACCACGGCCACCCAAAATACCCGATGCACCCATGGACTCAACGGGTTCTCCGCCAAGCGGTCCAGCGCCTGGCACGACAACTGATCCTGCCGCTGTCGTTTAATGCAGGCTGTCAGTCGCCAGATGGCTGAAAAATGGTTATGCGGGCGCTTTGAGTTTGATCTCAAGCGCCCGATTCTTATGGGTATTGTGAACGTCACCCCGGATTCGTTTTCGGATGGCGGTCAGCATGCGCGAACAGAAGCCGCTATTCAGCACGCACGCACGCTCATTGACGAGGGCGCCGACATCCTGGATATCGGCGGAGAGTCTACCCGTCCCGGCGCACTGCCCGTATCGGTTCAGGAGGAGTTAGAGCGGGTATTGCCCGTGCTCAAGGCCGTGTTGCATAGCGGTGCCGCGATTTCTATTGATACTTGCAAACCTGAGGTGATGCAGGCCGCGCTCGATGCGGGTGCCGACATCATTAACGACGTCCGTGGGATGCGCGATCTGAATGCGCAACGTATTGTGGCGCGTCATGGTCATTGCGGTGTGTGTTTGATGCATATGCAGGGTGAGCCGCGCACGATGCAAGTCCAGCCGCACTATGAGGATGTATTGAGTGAGGTTCGCGATGAGCTGTTGCAGCAAGCCCACGCCCTAGAGCAGCAAGGCGTTCAAGCCTTGCGTATCAGTCTCGATCCCGGACTTGGTTTTGGAAAAACGATCGAGCAAAACTATCAGCTGCTTGCCAATTTGGAGATCCTTGTCAGGACAGGGTATCCTATCGTTTTAGGTGCTTCGCGCAAATCAATGATTGGCGCGATCACTGGGCAAACGGTCGATAAACGGATACCAGGCAGTATTGCTGCTGCACTAGCGGGTGCCATGCGTGGTGCCCGCATTTTGCGTGTGCACGACGTGAGAGAGACACACGATGCACTAGCCGTTTGGCAGGCAGTGCTAGACTCCGAAAATAAGAACAGCTAAGAGAATCAAAATGGCTAAAAGAAAGTATTTCGGCACGGATGGCGTGCGTGGTTTGGTGGGTGGCGAGATCATCAATGCCGAGTTTGCTTTGCGCCTAGGCTATGCGGCTGGCAAGGTATTGTCTCAGGGGTATAACGAACGCAGTGGTCGACCAACCGTGTTGATTGGCAAGGACACACGGATCAGCGGCTATATGCTTGAGTCCGCGCTTGAGGCTGGTTTCGCCTCAGCAGGCGTCGAGGTTTTACTGGCCGGACCTTTGCCGACCCCTGCGGTCGCCTATCTGACGCGCACGTGGCGATTGGTCGCGGGCATTGTGATCAGTGCCTCGCATAACCCCTATCATGACAATGGGATCAAGTTCTTCTCCTCCAAGGGCATGAAGCTCCCAGATGAAACAGAAGCCGCAATCGAGGCGGCCATCGACGAGCCCATGGTGTGCGTCGATTCAGAGAAACTCGGACGCGCGCGCCGCATCGACGATGCACCTGGACGGTATATTGAGTTCTGCAAAAGCACCTTCCCCTCAGATCTCGATTTAAAAGGACTCAAGCTTGTGATCGATGCGGCCAACGGTGCCGCATATCACATTGCACCGCACGTTTTTCGCGAATTGGGAGCGGAGGTACACGCCATTGGCGTTTCACCAAATGGCTTCAACATCAACAAAGACGTGGGTGCTTTGCATCCAGAGGGCCTCGTTGCAGAGGTCAAAGCCCGTGGCGCAGATTTAGGTGTTGCGCTTGATGGTGATGCGGACCGATTACAGATGGTGGATGCAAAGGGTCGGGTCTATAACGGCGACGAGTTGCTCTATGCGGTAGTGCGCGAGCGACTGATGCGCGGACCTGTCGCGGGTGTGGTTGGCACACTCATGACCAACTTTGGTTTTGAAAAGCAGATCAAGGCGCTGGGCATTCCATTTGAGCGTGCTCAGGTAGGAGACCGCTATGTGCTCGAGCAGTTGCGTAATCGCGGCTGGCTCTATGGGGGCGAAAGCTCTGGACATTTACTCTGCCTAGATTCGCATACGACTGGTGATGGGATTGTTGCTGCATTACAAGTTTTAGCGGCTTTGCAGCGTAGTGGCGAATCACTCGAGCAGTGGATCGCTGCGCTAAAAATGTACCCACAAAAAATGGTGAATGTCCCGCTGACGCCTGGGTTGCAATGGGCTGAGCATGCAGGTCTGAACGACGCTAAGAAGAAAGTCGAAGCCATGCTCGGCGATCGGGGCCGTGTGCTGATTCGTGCTTCGGGCACTGAGCCAAAATTACGACTCATGGTTGAAGCTGAGGACGAAGCTTTGGTGGAGCAGGGGATCAACGCATTGTGTGCCGTGGATCTATCTAAATAAAATTAGACCAGAATGAGTTCAAAGTCGAAGCCGACTTTGTTCCATTCTGTTTCTTCCCCGTGCAGTGAAAAATCGGTCAAAGGGTGCGTGACAAGCCACTTTTTATCGACCTTGCAGATGATCAGGTTGCCGTTTACGCTGACCGAAAGTGGCAGTCGTGCCACATCTTCGCGGCGACGACTTAACAAGACAGCTAAGCGTAAACATAAAATAGCGAGCCATTGATCACGATTTTTAACCAGCGCTTGTGCTTTGCCAATTTTGCCAGTATGCACCAAGGCCAGCGTACCCAGATGCAGCTGGTCCACCCGTGAAAAGCCGGGCATATCGGCGTTATTCAAGATGTAGGCGCTGTGCTTGTGATATCCAGCCTGAGCGATCGACAGCCCAACCTCATGCAGGTCAGCCGCCCAACTCAACGTGTGCCGAACTTCGTCCTGCTGAAGACGATCAGGAAACAAACTTTCAAAAAGGCTAAGTGCCGTTCTTTTGACGCGTTGCGCTTGGCGGGCATCCACATGATAGCGTTTCATAAAGGCCGTCACAGACTCGTCGCGGCGGTCTTGCGACTCTTCGCGGCCGGCTAGATCCACCAACACACCGAGCCGTAACGCACCATCTCCAGTCATCATGTGGTCTACGCGCATTTCGTCAAAAAACGCACTCATGATCGCTAAACCGCCGGTCAACACATCAGTACGGTCGTGTTTGATGCCTGGTAAGTCGTTGGGGACCACGCGTCCGGAGCGGATCAGTTTGGCTTTGAGTCGATCCATTCCGTCACGGGTAATCCCGCCGGTCGTGAGCTTGCCATCGGTGAGGATCGCCAGTAGAGCCTTGGCAGTGCCAGAAGATCCATAAGCCATATCCCAGCCCATTCTGCGGTAGGGCTTTGTGATCACCTCAATTTCTCGGCGGGCAGCGAGCTCGGCCTGCTTCATACTCTGTGCGTCGACTTTTCCGTCAGGGAAAAATTTTTGACTGAAACTCACGCAGCCCATAAAAAGTGACGACGTCAGAATCGGCTCATCGCCCTTGCCGATAATCACCTCCGTTGAGCCACCGCCGATGTCGATGACCAGCCTTCTTTCGGGCGCAACCGGCAAGGTGTGGCTGACGCCGGTATAAATCAGTCGGGCTTCTTCGCGACCCGCGATGACCTCGATAGGAAAGCCGAGTGCAGCTTCCGCCAGTGGGAGAAAATCAGCGATGTTACGTGCGACCCGAAATGTATTGGTGGCGACGGCGCGCACGCGATCAGGATGAAAGCTGCGCAGGCGTTCCCCAAAGCGTTCAAGAACTTCAACTGCGCGGTCAATTGCCTGACGATTGAGATTATTGTTTTGATCTAAACCCGCGGCTAGGCGCACAGTTTCTTTGAGGCGATCAATCTGATAGATGTGTTTGGCGCCGTTTTGTTCGGCTACCCGCCCGATCGACAGCCTGAAGCTGTTGGAGCCTAGATCGACTGCTGCGAGCAGGTGTTTCATAAAGTTTTACCAAAACATGATTTCATTATTATAAAAGGGTATCTTGTAAAGCGTTTGTAACGAAATCACTGTAAGCTTTGACAACAAAAAGGGTTGTCATTTGGTTTTAAAAAGTCTTAATTCGCTCAACTCATCATCACTTTCCAGGTTTTGCCTCTATGCCCGCCAGAAAAAAAGCTGAACCTTTGTATTTCAATCGCGAGCTTTCCTTGCTGCAATTCAACGAGCGCGTGTTGGCGATGGCTGAGCGACTCGATACACCGGCGCTGGAGCGTTTGCGATATGTCTGTATTGTTGGTTCAAATCTGGACGAGTTTTTTGAGATTCGCGTCTCGAGTTTAAAGGCCCAGATTGCACAGTATCCAAACGTGGTTGGTCCGGATGGGTTGACGCACGAACAGGCTTTTCAAAAAGTACAGCAGGCGGTGCATATTTTGGTGCGGCGGCAATACAACTTGCTCAATGAGCAAGTACTGCCCGCACTGAGAGCAGAGGGTGTGGTGTTGCATCAAGCGGCAGACTGGAACGTCGCGCAAAAAAAATGGGCACGTGATGTGTTTCACCGGGATGTTATGCCCCTGCTGACCCCCATTGGTCTTGATCCAGCGCATCCGTTTCCACGTGTCTACAATAAAAGTCTCAACTTCATCGTGCCCTTATCTGGTGCAGACGCTTTCGGTCGCAAAGCGACCATTGCGATTGTGCAAGCGCCAAGAGCCCTGCCTCGTTTGATCAAAGTCCCACCCGCAGTATCCGGTCATCCGCATGGTTTTATCCTGTTGACAGGTTTTTTGCGGGCTTTTGTGGGCGATTTGTTCCCTGGCATGCAAATGGAAGGTTGCTATCAGTGGCGCGTCACACGTAACAGTGATTTGTTTGTGGATGAGGAAGAAGTCACCAACTTGCGTCAAGCACTACAAGGTGAGCTTTCGCAGCGTAACTTTGGCTCGGCCGTGCGTCTGGAGATTGACCACAACACGCCTCCACACATTGAAGCGTTTCTCCAAGAGGAATTTTCCCTGACGGCGGATGATACCTATCGGGTCAATGGTCCGGCCAATGTGGCGCGACTGATGCAGATCTGTCATCTGGTCAAGGCGCCTGATTTGCTGTTTCCAGAGTTTCATGGACGCATCCCTGCGCCTTTTGATAATCTGCCCAACCGATCGGCTGCGATTTTTGAGGCAATTTCCAAAAAAGATCATCTACTGCATCACCCCTATCAATCCTTTACGCCTGTGCTTGATTTTTTGACAGCAGCCTCCATCGATCCAGATGTGGTGGCGATTAAACAAACGATTTATCGTACGGGTGAAGACTCCCAGCTGATGCACTTGCTACTTTCTGCTGCCAAAGCAGGAAAAGAAGTGACCGTGGTGGTGGAGTTGATGGCACGCTTTGATGAGCAAACCAATATCAACTGGGCATCACGCCTAGAAGAAGTCGGTGCGCATGTCGTGTATGGGGTGGTCGGCCACAAAACGCATGCCAAGATGGCGCTCGTCCTGCGCCGCGAAAAAGGTCGTATCAGGCGTTACGGGCACATGGGTACAGGCAATTACCACCTGCGCACAGCGAGTCTCTATACGGATTTTGGTTTGCTGACCGCAGATCCTAAGCTCTGTGAGGACATGGATCTGGTGTTTTCCCAGCTGACGGGACTGGGCGAGCGTCGCAAACTCAGGAGTCTGCTGCAGTCTCCTTTCACGATGCACAGCACGGTCATCAGTATGATTCGTGCGGAAACGCGCGCAGCGAAAGCTGGCAAAAAGTCGCGCATACTCGCCAAAATGAATTCCTTGCTCGAGCCCTTGGTGATTCAGGAGCTCTACAAGGCGAGTCAGGCGGGCGTCAAAATTGATCTGATTATCCGCGGGGTCTGTGCGTTGCGTGCCGCCGTGCCCGGTTTATCTGACAACATCACGGTGCGGTCGATCGTCGGACGTTTTCTGGAGCATTCCAGAGTGTTTTACTTTTATGACCACGGTAAAGAATCTGTTTATTTATCCTCGGCGGACTGGATGGATCGCAATTTCTTTCGGCGCGTGGAAATCGCTTTTCCCGTCAATGATCCTGTCCTCAAGAAGCGGGTGATTGACGAGGCCTTTACCCTGGCACTGCGCGATAATCAGCGTGCCTGGCTCCAGCAGCCAGACGGATATTACGCCTTGATTCGTAACCGTCGGGCACCTTTTTCCCTCCATGAAACGCTGATGGAGCGTCTGGGATAGAGGGTATTGGATAGAGGATGTTTTTCGTTTTATTGAGTTTTTTAAGCAACAATTCAAAAAAATCCTGATTGTCACGAGTTCGTAATCTTCGGTCCCTAAGATGTGATCTGTAGCGAAACACTACACACATTGAAAGACACATTGAGGATTAAAAAATGATCAAACGCGTACTGACTTCTCTCACCGCCGGTATCGCTATGAGCGTTGCCGCCGTCACGGTGCAAGCCGCCGACATCACGGGCGCTGGCGCGACATTCCCCTATCCAATTTTTGCCAAATGGGCAGAAGTCTATAAAAAAGTAGAAAACGTCGGTCTGAATTATCAATCGATCGGTTCCTCGGGCGGTTTGCGCCAGATTCGCGCCAAAACCGTGACCTTTGGTGCTTCGGATGCGCCAGTCAAGGGTGATCAGCTTGATAAAGACGGCATGGTCCAGTTTCCAGTGATCCTTGGTGGTGTGGTGCCAATCGTCAATATTGAGGGCTTTAAACAAGCCGAGCTCAGATTGACCGGCACAGTATTAGCCGACATTTACATGGGTACGATCACAAAATGGAACGACCCCAAGATTGCTGCGCTGAACCCAGGAAAAAAACTGCCTGATCAGTCCATCACTGTTGTTCACCGCGCGGATGGCTCGGGTACAACCTTTATTTTTACCGACTATCTGAACGAAGTCAGCAAGCCTTGGGCCGATAAAGTTGGCAAAGGTGCTGCAGTCAAGTGGCCTGCCGGCAGTTCAGTGGGTGGCAAGGGTAACGAGGGCGTGGCTGCAAACGTGACACGCGTGAAAGGCGCGATTGGTTACGTGGAGTATGCGTACGCTAAGAAAAACAACATCTCTTATTTGCAGTTGATGAATAAAGACGGTCAATACGTGTCCCCAAGCGAAAAGACCTTTGCTGCCGCAGCGGCCGGTGCAGACTGGTTTAGCGTACCCGGTATGGGGATCTCCCTGGTTGAGCAAAAGGGTGCAACGGCCTGGCCCATCACAGGTGGCTCGTTTGTCCTGATGTATAAAGATCCTGTCAATAAGCAAGCTTCTAAAGACGTCATCAAATTCTTTAGCTGGGCCTTCAAAGACGGCCAGCAATTGGCACTTGATTTGGACTATGTGCCACTGCCAGATGTCTTGACCAAGGCGATTGCTGAAAAAGTCTGGTCACAGATCAAGCACTAATCATTCAGCACTTAGTACTCAGTACGATCCAAACTGAGATGTAGTCCAGAGTCTCAAATCAGTCTGTCCAGGCCCGGTGGGTCTGGACATTCGGTTCTAAGGAGCAGTAGATGGGTACGCCCCCGACGACAAGCGGCATGTTGGATCCACGCATGATGGCGGTGATCAAAAAGCAGCGTATTCAGGACTTTTTGTTCCACAAAGTCACGATGTTGTTTGCAGTGTTGGTCTTGGTCGCGCTTGCGGCCATTTTAGTGTCGCTGATGATCAGCGCCTGGCCAGCGTTTAAAAAGTTCGGTATTGATTTTATTTGGACCGTTGAGTGGGATATCATCAACGAGGACTATGGTGCCGCAATTGCGATCTATGGCACGCTCGTCAGCTCTGCGATTGCCTTGCTGATTGCAGTGCCTCTTGCCTTTGGTATTGCGCTATTTTTAACGGAAATGTGCCCAGTTTGGTTGCGGCGTCCACTCGGCACGGCCATTGAGCTCCTCGCCGCAGTGCCCTCTATTATCTACGGCATGTTTGGCCTGTTTATTTTTGCGCCGCTCTTTGCCGAGTATGGTCAGCCAGCCTTGCAGTCCACCCTTGGTCAAATGCCCTTGATTGGCCCCTTGTTTGGCGGTGCGATGAATGGCATCGGGCTCTTGGCTGCCGGCATTATTTTGGCCTTTATGGTGTTGCCGTTTATCGCAGCGGTGATGCGTGATGTGTTTGCCATCGTCCCACCGATTTTGCGTGAGTCCGCCTATGGTCTGGGCTGTACCACCTGGGAGGTGGTGCGTTACATCGTGTTGCCCTATACGCAAAAGGGCGTCATCGGCGGCATCATGCTGGGATTGGGCCGCGCGCTCGGTGAGACGATGGCCGTGACGTTTGTGATTGGTAACTCGCAGCGCATTAGTGAGTCTCTGTTTGCGCCCGGTACCTCAATCGCCTCGACCCTTGCCAATGAGTTTGGCGAAGCGGATGATTTTCACCTCTCCACGCTGTACGCTCTCGGCTTTCTCTTATTTGTGATTACCTTCGTCGTGCTGTCGGTCGCCAAAGTCATGATTTTGCGAACTGAGCGGGCACAAGGGGCAAAGACCTAATGAATAGCAACCTTTATCGACGCCGCAAGTTCGTCAATACACTTGGCCTATCACTGTCCTTATTTGCGATGGCTTTAGGCTTATTCGTCCTGCTCTGGATTTTGTTTATTCTTTTTAAAAATGGCTTCGCTGGCTTAAGCTGGGCGATTTTCACAGAGTCGACGCCAGCACCAGGTACGCCGGGTGGTGGATTGGCGAATGCAATCGTTGGCAGCTTGATGATGGTGGGTGTGAGTGTCTTAATCAGCACCCCCATCGGGATTTTTGCCGGTGTATATCTGGCTGAGTTTGGAGATGGCAATAAGTTGGCCTCCATCACACGTTTTGTGACCGATATCATGTTGTCCGCACCGTCCATCGTGCTGGGTCTGTTTGTATACGCCGTCCTGGTGGCGCAGGTCAGACACTTTTCAGGCTGGGCGGGCTCTTTCGCACTCTCTTTGATTGCGATTCCTGTGGTACTGCGTACAACGGAAAACATGTTGCGACTCGTACCGGGTAGCCTGCGCGAAGCTGCGTTTGCCCTCGGTGCACCACATTGGAAGGTCACCAACTACGTGACCTTGCGTGCGGCGCGTGCCGGCGTGATGACCGGTCTGTTGCTCGCACTCGCCCGCATCAGCGGCGAGACCGCACCCTTACTGTTCACAGCACTCAATAATCAGTTTTTCTCAACCAACATGAACGCACCAATGGCGAACTTGCCTGTGGTGATTTTTCAGTTCGCGATGAGTCCCTATGACAACTGGGTCAGTCTCGCGTGGGCCGGTGCTTTACTGATTACGCTGACCGTCTTGGTTCTCAACATTATCGCGCGCGTGGTGTTCCGCGAGCGAAACTCTGGTTAATCTTCTGGAAAATAATATGAATAATCAAGCGATGATGCCCCCTCTGAAAAATGCCCTAGAGGTGCGCGGTCTGAACTTTTTCTACGGTAAATTCCAAGGCCTTAAAAACATCGACCTAGATATTGCTGAACATAAGGTGACCGCCTTTATTGGCCCGTCTGGCTGTGGCAAGTCGACCCTTTTGCGCGCCCTAAATCGTATGTACAGCCTGTATCCCGGCCAACGTGCCGAGGGCGAAGTCAATTTCTATGGCGAGAATGTGTTGAATCCAAAACAGGACCTCAATATGTTGCGTGCTCGGATCGGGATGGTCTTTCAGAAACCGACCCCATTCCCGATGTCGATTTATGACAACGTCGCGTTTGGTGTCAGGCTTTATGAAAATCTCAACAAATCCGATATGGACGCGCGTGTTGAATGGGCGCTAACGAAAGCCGCGCTTTGGGGCGAGGTCAAAGATAAGCTCAATCAGAGCGGTCTATCCTTGTCTGGCGGCCAGCAGCAAAGGCTTTGTATCGCACGTTCGGTAGCGGTCAAGCCCTCAGTGATCCTGTTTGATGAGCCAACCTCCGCCCTCGACCCCATCTCGACCGGTAAGATCGAGGAGTTGCTCCATGAGCTCAAGTCTGACTATACCGTGGTGATTGTGACCCACAACATGCAGCAGGCCGCCCGCGTATCGGATTTCACCGCGTTCATGTATTTAGGTGAGTTAGTAGAGTTCGGTCAAACGGACAAGATTTTCGTCAAACCCAAGCGCAAAGAGACGGAGGACTACATTACGGGGCGTTTTGGTTAAAAGCGTATATTCGCTTGGGTTGGGTCTCGACTGAGGTCGGCTCGATTCGGGTTGGGTTGGTCTGACTCAATTCAAAAATTTCTGGTATAGTTTCGGTCTTCGGGGCGTAGCGCAGCCTGGTAGCGCATCTGCTTTGGGAGCAGAGGGTCGTGAGTTCGAATCCCACCGCCCCGACCAGTATTATCAACGGGTTACAGATCAAAAGTCTGTAACCCGTTTTCTTTTTTCCGTATTCATTTGCTTTCATTTGCTTTCATTTATTCGCTCTCGGCAATTTCGATGCGATTTCTACCCGAATTTTTAGCTTTATACAGCGCAAGGTCGACTCTGGAGATGAGTGTCTTTGAAGACTCATGTTTAGTCCACTCACCCACACCAAGCGAAATCGTCACGGACCCTACCTCAGGGTCATTCAATGCGCCGACCCCGCTACGAATCCGTTCAGCCAGATTAGTTGCAACCGATAGCGAACAACCGGGTAGCACGATGATAAATTCCTCCCCACCCCAGCGGATACAGTGATCGCCTGCCCTGACTGTTGAGCTTAGCTTTTGAGCAACACTTATCAAAATCCTATCCCCTACGGGGTGACCAAATAAGTCATTGATGCGCTTGAAGGAATCAATATCACCGATCAAGAGACAGAGGGGGGTGTTGCTAATTGTGGCTTCATGAATTGCTTGGTTAATGACTAGGTCGCCAGATCGGCGATTTAATAAACCCGTTAATTTGTCAGTTTGGGCGAGTTCTCTAAGCTGTTCCTGTATTCGCTTTAGTTCCGTGATGTCTACTACCGTTTCTAGATAGTAATTAGTATCTCCCGACGCATCAGGTAATCCAGATATTGCACTCAGTGCAGTAAAAATTGAGCCGCCATTTTTCTGATAACGCACCTCTGTGATCAAAGAGCTAGTGTTAAGGCTGTCCTGAATACGCTGCATTGGCGTAATGATCAGGTCTTTTGGGTGGAGCCTGTTTGATGAGGCACCCACAAGCTCATCTTTTTCGAATTCAAAAAGCTTATCCGCAGCTGGATTAGCCTTCATAACGATACCTTTGCGATCCAATAAAAACATCGCGACGGGTGACGCTAGCAGTACTCGTTGAGCAAAATTATTCAACTCAGCACGAATCCTTCTGCGGGTTAATCTGTGCATATGCCACGCTCCGATCACCACGATCAGGATCATTAGACCGGTTAATAACACCTGTATTCGATCATTCGCTTGCAAGCTTCCCGGGCTTTGGTCTGTTGCTTGTCCGGCAACAACATAAAAGGGGTATTGGCCAACTTTGAAGTAAGTGGAATAACGCTCCGTGTTGTCCAGTGGTGATACCGCCGTGTAAAAACCACTTTCAGGCGACTGTTTAATCAACTCTCTCAATGTTTTGGATACTTGGTTATTGCCGGCACCCGATTCAGCGTCGGTATTTAGAGGATACCGACTGATTTGCACCAAATCATCGGAGCGTAAAACGATCGTGCCATTAGGTCCCATCTGGATTGAGGACATTAATTTTGACAAGCGATCGATGTCCCATCGTATAAAAATGATGCCACCAAAGCTACCATCTGGCTGCTCAATTCGGCGAGATATGACCAAGGTCCAATGCTTGCTGGTGCGAGTAAGAATCGGTTCTGAAAAATGTATTGGCCCACTGCCTGAACCATTAGGACGATCACGTAAAACCTTGAAATAATTTCGATCACTAAGATCCATGGGATTGGTGTAGTCCTTGCCAAAGCGGTAAATACCCTTGGCATCGATAAAACCGATGTTGTCGAAGTTCTGCGACCACTTCAACGCGCGCATGAGATAGTCATTAAATCGCCGCGCTTCCAATATGCCCAGCACATTGTCATTTTGGTATTGATATTCCACTGCTTGTAGCAGCATATCCGCCTTATCGAAGACACCATTGATGTGGCTAGATAATATGAGGGCGGCGTTAGTCGTGGTTGTTTCCGCAGCTCGCTTGTTTTGTCTATGCTCTTGCCAAAAAATAATGGCTGAAAGTAAGAGAATAATCATTGCCACAGCAACAGCGCTAATGACATAGGGTGCCAGTGCAGCGCGCGAGCTAGGTAGAGTTTTGGTCTTTTGATCGATCATTTGTCAACTCAACAATCATCATGGCGTTGGACAGTGACGGTTGCTGCATACTGAAAACATCCATTAGATTTCAGACTATGCATAAGCAAAGCTCCAGCATTTGGAGATAATGTGTAATGTTTTAGATATATTATTCCATCAAATGGTTTTCAAACGCCAAAGGTCAATAAATAACTGAGGCGAAGGCTTAAGAGAAATACATGATCAACTTGACCCACAAAAATATCTTTCGCGAATTTTTGCTCTGGTTGACAGTCATGCTGACTAGCATGGTGGTGTTGTGGTTATTGCCAGAGCCTGATGCTGCAAAAGGCTTGCTGCATTATGCGCCCCTGCATACATCCATGGAAATGGTGTCGATTGCGATCTCGGCAATGATCTTTGGGGTCTCTTGGGTCACGCAAAAATATCAACCCGATGGCCGTGTGTTGGCGCTCGGTGTTGGCTTTTTGGGCGTTGCCCTCTTTGATTGGAGCCATGCTCTCTCCAACACAGGGATGCCGGACTTTATTACGGGTAACGATATAGAAAAGTCCATTAACTTTTGGCTAATGGCTAGACTATTCGCGGGACTCATTTTTTTGCTTGTGGCCTTCTGGCCGACTCGCCTAGCCGCTCGGATAGGCTATCAATCGCGTTATTGGTCGTTGATGACGCTATTGCTGATCGTTGGGGTGGTTCACTTTGCGTTGCTGTACTTTCAGGCAAGTATGCCTCGCACATTTATCGAGGGTAGTGGGCTCACTGACTTTAAGATTGATTTTGAATATTTTCTGATCGTCCTGTATGTTGTAGCAGGAGTGGGTTTTCTACTGCACGCGCGTGGTCGGGAGTCCTCCAGTAACGTCCTGTTGGCCTTGGCCTCCTTGACGATGGCCATGAGTGAATTCTTTTTTACTCTTTACGCCAATGTGGCAGATGCGTATAACTTCGCTGGGCATATCTATAAAATTATTGCCTATGGCTTTTTGTACCGTGGTCTCTTCCTCGTGTCCATACTAAGGCCCTACGAAGCACTCAAGGAATCCGAGTTGCAATATGCTGCGACCCTCGATACCTTGCCAGACCTGTTGTTCGAAGTTGACCGTCAAGGCGTTTATCGCGCCGTTCATGCACGTAAAGTCGATAAGCTTGCTGCGCCGGTTGATACGATCATTGGTAAATACTTGGATGAAATGTTGCCACCCGAGGCCGCAGGCACTTGTTTTGAGGCAATCCGTCAAGCGGATCGTACGGGTTCTAGTCACGGTCATCGTATTAAGCTTGAGGTACCTGAGGGTCAACGATATTTTGAGTTATCGATTGCCAAGAAAACCGGGGGACAAGCTGATAGCGATATGTTCCTAGTTTTATCCCGAGACATTACCACTACAGTCCAAAACGAAGAAAAATTATCCTTTGAAGCTAAACTTAACGGCATATTGTTAGAGCTCCAAGAACATGCCGAGACTGACCAAAAGGCGGAGTTTTTGCAACGGAGTCTGGAGCTCGTTCAAAAGCTCGTTGACAGCCCAGTGGCTTTTGTTTATTCGGTTCATGAAGACCAAACATCTTTAAGTCTTTTGGGTGGGACCCAAGCGTTTCGGTCCCAAGCGTCACAGGGTCATCAGCAGACACCATCCGCTGACAAGTTGGTCGTGGATACACCTATTTTAGTGAGTGAGTTGGGAGCTTGGGCTAACGTCATCACTGCGCATCTTCCTATCGTGAAGACCAGCGAAATCAGCGATGCTGATACCAAAGGACTCCCGAGCTTAGCAAACCATTTGATACGTTTCGTCAGCGTCCCGGTGATAGAGGATAATCACGTCAGGCTCGTATTGATTGTTGCTGACAAGATGAGAAGCTATTCAGAGGAGGAGGTAAACGCCCTGCAGCTTTTTGCCACAACGCTCTGGAGCATGCTTAAACAAAACAGCAAAAATTTAACGATCAACTTACTCACTGAGGCGTTGGAGCAAAGTCCGCACTCTATTGTGATTACAGATACTGCCACTAGGATTCAGTACGTTAATCGAGCCTTCAGTGAAATCAGTGGCTACAGCTTGCAGGAAGTGATTGGCAAGAACCCCAGCGTTTTGTCATCAGGTGATACGTCTGAGTCGTTGTATCGCGAGCTTTGGAAACGCTTAAACAGAGGACAGTTGAAGTGGACCCTGTCGTCAAGACAAAAGCCATTGTTTTTTAAGCTGTAACTTTTTCCTATCTGCAGCGGATCGGCGCTGCCCCGTTTTTGCTTTTTCTTT
>Ga0105050_10000177_pt1 | contig 88226 bp, 90 predicted proteins | sample FRY01_FD_78088 | JGI IMG/M metagenome (GOLD analysis project Ga0105050, IMG submission 78088) | Freshwater microbial communities from Lake Fryxell liftoff mats and glacier meltwater in Antarctica - FRY-01 | ecosystem: Environmental > Aquatic > Freshwater > Ice > Glacier meltwater ... | reverse complement strand
GGGGGGAATGACCGCATTGGGCCAGAGCGAGCGCATTGGGCCAGAGCGAGCGCATTGGGCCAGAGCGAGCGCATTGGGCCAGAGCGAGCGCATTGGGCCAGAGCGAGCGCATTGGGGTAGAGAGAATTTCTCCTATGGCTGTAGGGTTTTTCCGTGACCTCTCCCGAATGGCTTGAAAATCGCCGTCGCGCTCTTAGGGCTCACACCGCAGTGCCGGTGATGCCCTCGGCCGAAGAAGAAGTGTGGCGCTACAGCCGTGTCGCCGATGTTGATCTGGCCCAGTGGAACGTTGTCAGCGGCCGATGCGAAGGCGTGCCCGCTGAGGTAGCGGCATTACTTGAATCTCTGGGACAACTTTCCGGCGCCGTGGTGGTCCGAAATGGCAGTGTTGTTGCTTCTCGGCTCGATGAGGACCTCGCCAGCAAGGGGGTCTTTCTTGGATCACTCGTCGATGGGCCTGAGGCCGAGGCGGCTCTCGGGGGCGTGGCCGGCGACGGCCCTGATGTGTTCACGCAACTCAATGAAGCTCACTTTCTTGATGCGGTGTTAGTGCATGTACCCGCTGGCGTCAGGATTGAGTCGCCGATTGTCGTTGTCGACTGGATCGATACTGAAGGAGCACTTACCTATCCGCGCCTTGTCGTGCGCGTAGGTGCGAACGCCGAGGTTCGAGTTCTTGATTGGCACGGTTCAGCTGATGTTGCGGCACTTATCGTTCCTGTTGTTGAACTTGATGTCGATCGCGCTGGTCGACTGTCCTACGGAAACGTTCAGTTGCGCGGGCCACGCGTATGGCAGATCGCTTCGCAAGTCAGCCGAGTGCAACAAGAAGGAACGCTCACCTCTTCGCACGCTGGTCTTGGCTGCGACTACGGCCGGGTACGCACTGACTGTGAACTCGTTGGCCGCGGCGCCACCGGCAATCTGAACGCTGTCTACTTCGGCACCGGTACCCAAACTCTTGATTTCCGGACGTTTCAGCATCATGATGCACCCGACACCACCTCGAACCTCATGTTCAAGGGCGCGGTTGGCGGCGATTCGCGCTCGGCATACACCGGCCTCATCCGAGTTGAGAAAGGTGCTCGTGGCACGAACGCCTTTCAAACAAATCGTAATCTGAAACTCTCGGATCGTGCATGGGCAGAATCGGTTCCCAACCTTGAAATTGAAACCAACGATGTGCGCTGTAGTCATGCGTCAACCGTTGGGCCTATCGATGGAGACCAACGCTTTTATCTTGAAAGTCGCGGTGTGCCCACCGAAGTAGCAGAGCGTCTTATCGTCGCTGGTTTCTTCGACGAAGTCGTAGAAACTTTCCCCGTTCCTCAGGTTATTCCTTTAATTGCGGCGGCAATCGATGCGCTACTCGATGCAGGAGTTAGTTCGTAATGCTCGAACGTATTTGTTCTATTGAAGACGTACCCGATGGCCAGGTTCGTCGTTTCGATCTCGGCACTTCATCTGTTGCGGTGGCTCGGATCGGAACCGATTGGTATGCCATCGGGGATCGCTGCACCCATCTCAATGTTTCGTTATCAGAAGGCGAATTGCACGCCGACTCTTGCCAACTCGAATGCCCGAAACATGGCAGCTGTTTCTCGCTCACTACTGGTGCGCCGTTATCGCTGCCGGCCACTAAGTCAGTGCCTACCTATGTCGTTCGCATCGACGATGACGCTGTTTATCTGGAGATCGACTGACATGGGTGAGTTGCGAATTGAAGGTCTTCGAGCCGAAGTTGCGGGCCGAGAAATCTTGCAAGGCATCGACCTTGTTGTGAAGTCAGGGGAAGTGCACGCGGTCATGGGGCCCAATGGTGCTGGCAAGTCCACGCTTGCTCACGTTCTTATGGGAAAGCCGGGCTACACCGTCACTGGTGGAAGCGCCACCATCAATGGAGTGGATCTCCTCTCGATTCCTACCTACGAGCGCGCTGCGGCCGGGTTGTTCCTTGCCATGCAGTACCCAATTGAAGTTCCTGGTGTGAGCCTCGAAGAATTGCTCACCGAAGCGCTCGGGGCCATGGGCCGTGACGCAAGCATCGTTCACGCTGCGGTGGAGGCCGAAGCCGAACGAATTGGTTTGGCGACCCGACTCCTTGATCGTCCTGTGAATGTCGATTTATCGGGTGGGGAAAAGAAGCGCAACGAAACCATGCAACTTGCGGTGTTGCGTCCGAAGTTTGCTGTTCTCGATGAACTCGATTCGGGTCTCGACATCGATGCGCTTCGGGCCTGTGCTCGTCGCATTGAAGAAGCCACCTCCGAGTTCAACCTTGGCGTGTTGGCAATTACCCATTACGCCCAGATGCTCGAAGAACTGAAGCCCGACGTGGTGCACGTGCTGGTGAAGGGTCGCATTGTTCAAAGCGGTGGTCCCGAACTTGCCGATGAACTTGAGCGCACTGGCTACTCAAACTGGACTGAAGAAGAAGCGGCAACGCTGGCTGCAGCCGATCCGTTCGCCGACCCATTTGCTGATCCCCTCGCATGAGCCCACGCGACGCACTTCTTAGTTCTGAACAAATAGCAGAGCGATCTCGCGAGGTTCCTGAATGGACATTCGTCGATTCAATGCTCCACCGAGAGTTTGTTTTCACCAATTTCGATGAAGCAATGGCGTTTATGAACCGCGTGGCCCCGTTGGCGAACGCTCTTGACCACCATCCCAACTGGTCAAACGTTTGGAACCGGGTGCTGATCGATATCACCAGTCACGACAGCGGCGGGCCAACTGATCGATGTTTCGATCTTGCAGTTGCTATTGACGGCGTTGTTTCCATACGCAATTAGCTAGCAGTTGATGCTTCGGCGATGCCCTGGGCGAGTGTGTTCCACGCCAATGTTGCGCACTTGATGCGAACCGGGAACTTCACCACGCCTCGAAGTGCCTCAAGATCGCCCAACTTCACCTCGGGGGCGTCGATGGGTTCAGTGGTTTCGGCGCCTTCAAGTGAGTTCTCGTGAATGGACATCATTGCTTTGAACGCACGAGTGAGATCGTCTATCTCGGCGATGGTTTTGCCTTTCACTGCGGCCGACATCATTGAGGCGGAGGACTGGCTAATTGAACAGCCCTGGCCGCCGATACGAATATCGGCCACGCAGCCTTCAGTATCAAGATCGAGATACAGCACGATTTCATCGCCGCACAGAGGGTTGAAACCTTCGACGCGATGCGCCGGGGGAGTTTCAAGTTCGCCGCGGTTAAGCGGGTTGCGGTAGTGATCGAGGATGATCTCTCGGTAGAGGTCTTCGAGGCCGGGCATCGGTGGCACTCCCTGTGCGAGGTGTGAGGTTGAGCGTAGGGGATCAGAGGGCGAAGAACGCGCCGGTTGCCTCAAGGGCATCGGCGAGTGCATCTATGTCAGGGGTGTCGTTGTAGACGTAGATGGAGGCTCGGGCGGTTGCGCCGATGCCCAGAATTCGCATGAGAGGTTTTGCGCAGTGGTGACCAGCGCGAACACAGACGGCGTGTTCGTCAAGGACTTGAGAAATATCGTGGGGGTGCAAGCCGTCAAAAGCGAAACTGAAGACGCCACCGCGTTCAGCAGAATCGGAAGGTCCGTAGATGGAAATGCGTTCACCGAAACGTTCGCCAAGCGTGGTGAGGGTGTAGTCGGTGAGCGCAATCTCGTGAGAACGGACATTGTCCATGCCCACTCCTTCAAGCCATTCAACTGCTGCGCCGAGGCCGATGATTTCGGCGATGGGAGGTGTTCCCGCTTCGAACTTCCACGGAAGATCATTGGTGGTGAAACCATCGAGGCGAACATCGCGAATCATTTCCCCGCCTCCAAGGAACGGCGGCATCGCCTCAAGAAGTTCTTCGCGGCCATAGAGAACGCCGATTCCGGTTGGGCCGCACATCTTGTGCCCAGAAAAGGCGAGGAAATCGGCGCCAAGGGCTTGAACATCAGTGGCGCTATGGGGCACCGATTGGCAGCCGTCGATAATGCTTATGGCGCCAGCAGCACGTGCCGCGTCGGTAAGGGTGCGAACGGGGGTAAGAGTTCCGAGAACGTTGGACATTGCAGTGACGGACAAAACCTTGGCGCCTTCGAGCAATGAATCGAGGTTGGTGAGATCGAGTCGACCTTGTTCGTCGAGTGGAATCCAACGCAGTTCAATGCCGCGTTCGGCAACCAGCATGTGCCACGGAACGATGTTGGCATGATGTTCCATATGGCTTAGGACAACGACGTCGCCGGCGGACAAGTTGGCCCGTCCCCAACTAAACGCCACCAAGTTGATTGACTCCGTGGCGTTCTTTGTGAAAATAATTTCCGAGGCTGACTTAGCGTTAATGAATCGGCGCACGCTTTCGCGAGCACGTTCCATTTCGTTGGTCGCTTCTTCAGCAATTGCGTAAACACCACGATGCACATTGGAGTTAATGGTGCGGTAGTAGTGGTCCATCGCCTCAAGAACTTGAACAGGCTTTTGCGATGTTGCTGCCGAGTCGAGATACACGATCCGCTTTCCGCGAACTTCGCGTTCGAGAAGCGGGAAGTCGGACTTCATGGATGTGCCATCGATGGGATCGGTACTCATGCCCATGCTTCATACCCCTTAGCTTCAAGTTCAAGAGCGAGTTCAGGGCCCCCCGATTGCAAAATTTTTCCATCGACGAGGATGTGAACAAAACCAGGCTTCAACTCATCGAGCAGTCGTTGGTAATGGGTGATGGCAAGAATACCCAGTTCGGGTCGTGACGCAACAACTTCTCGAACCCCACGAGCTACGACCCGCAATGCATCGATATCGAGTCCCGAATCGGTTTCGTCGAGAATGGCGATATCGGGCTGAAGGATCGCCATTTGCAGGATCTCGTTGCGTTTCTTTTCGCCGCCCGAGAATCCTTCATTGAGATAACGATCGGCGAAGGAGGGATCGATATCGAGCCGAGACATCCATTCCATGATCTCCAGGCGAAGTTCGAGCATGGAGAGGTCGATGCCGCGACGCGCCGACCATGCTTGACGCAGGAAGTTCAGAACAGAAACGCCCGGAATCTCTTGCGGGTACTGGAAGGCCAGGAACATTCCGGCCTTGGCCCGAACATCGGTGGACCATTGGGTGACGTCGTCGCCGTTGAAATAGATGTGCCCGGAAGTGACCACGTACTCGGGACTGCCAAGCAAGGTGGAAGCCAACGTGGACTTCCCTGAACCGTTTGGCCCCATAAGAGCATGGATTTCGCCAGCACCAACGCTGAGGTTGACGCCGCTAAGGATCTCGACGGGTTCGTCTCCTGCGGTGCTGACATGGAGGTCCTCAATGGAGAAAAGAGGGGGGGTCATGGCAGCAGTCTAGGCAGTTCGGTGGATTCGCACTACGGCCGTAGGAGAAATTATGGAGATGGAGATGGAGATGGAGCGGGCGCGGGCGCGGGGCCCAACCGCTACCAGCCTCGATCGGCCCATTCTCGCAAATGAGGCCGCTCGGCGCCGATGGTGGTCCAGTTGCCATGGCCGGGCAGCACAATAGTGGCAGCGTCAAGGGTGAAGAGACGCTGGTCGAGCGAATCGATGATGGTGTCGAAGTCCCCGCCTTCAAAAGAGGTATTCCCGGGACCGCCGGGGAACAGGGTGTCCCCGCTAAAGACAATGGGCGCCCCTTCGAGGGAAAAACACATGGAACCGGGCGTGTGGCCGGGGGTGGCAGCGGTTCGCAGACGGAGGCGACCGATTTCGATGACCGAATCGTCCTCAAGGATGGAGTCGTACGAAGGAAGCATGGCGGCGTCCGCGGCAGCGACGGCCACGTCATAGCCGGCATCTCTCACTGCTGGTACCGCCTGGATGTGGTCCCAGTGGCCGTGAGTTTCCAGAACCCGTCGAACCCCAAGGGCCGAGCACAACTCCAAGAGCCGCTCGTGTTCGTTCGCAGCATCAATCAGGACGCCGTCGCCTGTTTCGGTGCAGCGGATCACAAAGACATTGTTCTCCATCGGGCCCACGACCACGGCGTGGATCTCATATCCGGTTTCAGCCAAAAGGAGGGTCATGGCTCCATCATTGCCTCAGATTGCTCTGATGCGATGGTGAAGCGAGATTTGCGGTAAACATTGCGGGTTAGGTCCGGCTGGAACAAGGGGTCTCCGAGCAATGAACTTCGCTTTTTCTGAAGAACAAGAAGAACTTCGCAACATCGTCCGCCAGTTCCTTGAGGCCAAGTCCTCAGAGGTAGCGGTTCGTGAGCAAATGGCAACCGAGCAGGGCTACGACCCCGACGTGTGGTCACAGATGGCCGAACAACTCGGTCTTCAGGGTCTCACCATTCCTGAAGAGTTCGGCGGCCAGGGTTTTGGTTATGTCGAACTCATTGTTGTGCTTGAAGAGATGGGCCGTGCGCTGTTGTGTGCGCCGTTCTTCTCCTCTGTTGTCCTTGCCGCCAACACGGTGATGCAGTCCGGCGACGATGCGGCGAAGGCGGCATTACTTCCCGGTATTGCATCGGGTGAAACCATCGCCACTGTTGCCTTCACCGAGCCCAATGGTCGTTGGGACGAATCAGGTATCGAAGCCACCGCAACCAACGCTGGTGGCACCTGGAAGATCAGCGGCACAAAGTCCTATGTCATCGACGGGCACACCGCCAACGTGATCATCGTTGCCGCTCGCACCGCTGCTGGTGTCAGCTTGTTCTCCGTCAATGGCGATGCTGCTGGGCTTACTCGCACAGCACTTTCCACCATGGACCAAACTCGTAAGCAAGCAAAGCTTGAGTTCGCCGATGTCGAAGGAACTCTGGTCGGCACCGATGGCGCCGGCTGGGACATTCTCTCCACCGTTCTCGATCTTGCCGCTGTTGGTCTTGCCGCCGAGCAGGTTGGTGGCGCCCAGATGTGTCTCGATATGGCAGTTCAGTACGCCAAAGATCGCGTGCAGTTCGGTCGTCCCATCGGTTCGTTCCAGGCCATCAAGCACAAGTGCGCCGACATGCTTCTCGAAGTCGAGTCCGCAAAGTCCGCCGCGTATTACGCCGGTTGGTGTGCATCAGAACTCAACGAGGAACTTCCGTCGGTGGCATCGCTGGCCAAGGCCTACTGCTCCGATGCGTATTTCCATGCCGCTGCTGAAAATATTCAGATCCACGGTGGTATTGGCTTCACATGGGAACACCCGGCACACCTGTACTTCAAGCGTGCCAAGTCGTCGGAACTTCTTTTCGGCGATCCCACCTACCACCGCGAGCTTCTCGCTCAGCGCATCGGCATCTAATCGGCTGACGATCTCGAGTTCATCGTGATCCTCGTCTTCATCCTCCTTGCGGCGGTGGCCGTTTTGGTCATTGGTCTTCTTACGGTTGGGCGTCTTGCTGGCCAGATGGCCATGCAGCCGAAGACCTCTATTTACGATCGCGCCGAGGCACTGGAGTTTGTCGCCGATCGTCTTCCCGATGACATCACCGCACAATTGACCTTTGAGGATCTTGAGCGGTTATTGCAATGGCATCTCGATTATCTCGCCGATCGAGGGGTTGCTCGTGCTCAAGGGGCCAATGACCTCGTCAATGGGCCGTTGGTGGCGGCCGAAGACGACGCGCTGGCATACGTCATTGGCAAGGCCAGCAATGCGTCAATGGCAGTTGAAGACGTGTGGGTTGTTTCGGTGATCGAGGGCAACGAGGCGTATCTCGAAGCAATCGGAGCGATTGGGTCTGAACTCATTAACTAATTCGGTTGGTCGGTGAACCGCCTGCGGGGGCGGGCCGTCTACGATGAGACCATGCATAGGCCAGTCAAGTTCGAACACAATCGTTGGGTTGGCGATAAGCGCACACAGGTGGTGTATGACGTCGACAACATTGACGATCCATCAATCATTGAAGAGTTGATGGAAGCCGAAACCTTCATTTGTTTTGGGCCCGACACGCTTGATGAGGCCCGCAATCGTTGCTACAAGCCCTACAAGGGCGATGGCAGCGGTCTCGACTGATTGTTTGTTGTGGAGAAACTCTTTCGGTCCGGAAGTATCGAACTCGCAGGGCATCTTGCGCGGCCGCGAATAGCTCCAGGCACAACGGTCCCGGGTCTCGTTCTCAGTCACGGTTTCCCGCATCTTCGCGAAGGCGGTGAATTGTCGGCTCGTTCCTTCCCCGAACTTGCCGATCGCATCGCCACCGAAATGGGTTGGATGGTGCTGGTCTTTAATTTCCGAGGCGCCGGCGAATCTGGCGGCGATTTTTCGCTCTTGGGCTGGCGCGACGACCTTCTTGCCGCCACCGACTATCTGCGCAGCATCGACGGAGTGCAAGGTGTGTGGGCGGCCGGTTTCGGCACAGGCGGAAGCATGTCTATTTGCGCTGCGGCCATCGACACCGATATTCGAGGCGTGGCGTGTATGGCATCGCCGGCCGATTTTGACGACTGGGCCAGTCATCCCCGACGTCTCCTACAACATGCTCGCGATACCGGCATCATTCGATCATCGGCCTATCCGCCAAACTTCGAGGTATGGGCCAAAGAGATTCGCGCGGTTCGCGCGGTGGCGGCAATTGCAGATGTAGCGCCGCGCCCAGTTCTCATTGTGCACGGTTCCGACGACGATGTTGTGCCTGTCTACGATGCAAGAGTTCTCGCTGATGCTTACGGAGATGCAGATTTGCGCATAATCGAAGGGGGCGGTCACCAACTTCGCCACGATCCTCGCACGGTTGCGGTGTTACTCGGTTGGCTCGATCGTCAACGCTCGGAAACTGCGGTCGAACGGATTGGTTAGTTAGCGCAACAACGGGTCGGGGCTATCGGCTTCGAGTCCATGTTCGGTAATTGCGGCGAGCGCTATGGATGCGTCAATAACGCCATCGGCAGCTAGTGCCGAAAGCACAGCCACCTCAATATGAGCGGCATCAACTTCGAAGAATCGACGCAGAGCTTCGCGGGTGTCGGATCGGCCAAAACCGTCGGTGCCAAGTGACATGAATCGCTTTGGGATAAACGGTGCAATCTGATCGGGGACAGCCTTCATGAAATCGGTAACGGCAACGATTGGTCCTGGTGCACTGCTGAGCGCTTCGGTAACCATTGCAATGCGCGGTGCTTGATCGGGATGCAAGCGATTCCATCGCTCGATATCGAGAGCGTCTTCTCGAAGGACCTTGTACGAGGTTGCACTCCAAAGTTCAACACCGATACCTCTTGCGGCAAGCGCATCGCGCGCTGCGGTGGCCGGACCGACCATTGATCCGGAGAATACGATGGTCGCATTCGGTGCAAGTTCAGCGGGGGAGTTCGACCATCGATACAACCCGCCCATGATGTCTTCGTCGGTGACATGCTCGGGACGCGCGGGCATTTGGTAGTTCTCGTTGTAGGTGGTGAGGTAGTAGAAGATCGATTCGCCGCTTCCGTCTTCTCCTCCGTACATGCGATGTAGGCCCCGCTTTACGATGGTGGCCATTTCGTAGGCGAAGGCCGGGTCGTAGACCTGACAGGTGGGAACTGTTGATGCCAGTACGAGACTGTGGCCATCTTGATGTTGGAGGCCTTCGCCCTCAAGTGTCGTGCGGCCAGCGGTTGCGCCGATGATGAATCCCTTGGCTTGTGCATCGGCAGCAGCCCAAATGAGATCGCCTACACGCTGAAAGCTAAACATTGAGTACAGCGTGAAGAACGGAACCATGGGTACGCCGCGTGTTGCATAGCTGGTTCCTGCTGCAGTGAAACTGGCAAGAGAACCGGCTTCGGTAATGCCTTCTTCGAGAAGCTGTCCTTGTTTGGATTCGACATAAGATAACAACAGTGCGTGATCGACGGGCTCATACAGCTGCCCTTGAGATGCGTAGATGCCAAGTTCGCGGAACAGGGCGTCCATGCCAAAGGTGCGTGCTTCGTCAGGAATGATGGGCACCACTCGCGCTCCGAATGCTTCGTCACGACACATACCTCGCAATAAGCGAGTGAAGGCCATGGTGGTAGACACTGACTGCTCGCCTGAGCCCGCTTGAAACTCTTCGAAAACGGAATTTTCAGGCATCACAAGTGGGCGACGAATCTCGGTGGAGCGTTTTGGTAGTGAACCGCCGAGCGCTCGGCGGTGATTCATGAGATAGAGGTGCTCGGGGGAGTCGACTGGCGGTCGGTAAAATGGCGATTCGTCGTTCAGGAAGATCGAGTCAGGAATTTGTTCGGTGAGTTGCAAACGATCGCGGAACTTGAGGATCTCTGAACTGCTGAGTTTCTTGATTTGATGGGTTGCATTGCGGCCTTCAACTGTGGACCCAAGCGCCCAACCTTTCACGGTCTTCGCTAGGATGACCGTTGGGGCATCGCTGCTTTGCGTGGCCGCTTCGTAGGCCGCATAGACCTTTTTGTAGTCGTGGCCGCCGCGAGGGAGGGCACGAAGTTGGTCGTCGCTGAGGTGCTCGACAAGTTTGCGCAGGCGCGGGTCGGGGCCGAAGAAATGCTCGCGGATGTACGCACCACTCTCAACGGCATATCGCTGCCATTCGCCATCGAGCGTGGAGTTCATTTTGGCAACAAGGACTCCGTCGAAATCGAGCGCGAGAAGTTCGTCCCAGCCTTCCCCCCAAATAACTTTGATGACATTCCAACCGGCACCACGGAAGATGCCTTCAAGTTCCTGGATGATCTTTCCGTTACCTCGAACAGGACCATCGAGTCGCTGAAGGTTGCAGTTCACTACCCATACGAGATTGTCGAGTTTCTCGCGACCGGCCAGCGAGATGGCGCCGAGTGTTTCGGGCTCATCGGTTTCGCCATCACCAACAAATGCCCACACGCGGCTCTGGGAAGTGTCGTCAATTTGGCGGTTGTCGAGGTACTTGCAGAAACGAGCTTGGTAAATGGAGTTGATCGGACCGAGTCCCATCGAGACGGTGGGGAATTCCCAAAACTCGGGCATCAACCAAGGGTGCGGATACGAGGACAAACCGCCGCCACCGATTTCACGACGAAATCGCTGCATTTGCTCGTCATCGAATCGGTGTTCCAGATAGGCACGCGCATAGATGCCTGGAGATGCATGTCCCTGCAGGTACACGTGGTCTCCGGCCAAGCCGTTGTCTTTCCCGCGGAAGAAATGATTGAAACCAACCTCGAGCAACATTGCCGTTGACGCAAAAGTGGAGAGATGGCCCCCAATGCCGTCGGCGTGCTTGTTGGCGTACACCACGGTCATGGCCGCGTTCCACCGAAGGTACTGACGAAGTCGACGTTCAATTGCTTCATCGCCAGGGAACCACGGCTGTTCTTGTGGCGGGATGGTGTTGATGTACGGCGTGGTGACGACTTCTGGTGTTCCAATTTCGAGTTCACGTGCCCGTTCAAAAAGGCGAGACACGATGTAGGACGCCCGCATCTTGCCACTGGCGTTCACTATCGCATCGAGTGAATCGAGCCATTCCGAGGTCTCTCCGGGATCAGAGTCAGGGAGTTGGTTTGCAAATTGGTCCAGAGTCATCGGCGATCTTTCAGAATGAGGGTAGGAACATGATGCCCTCTAAAAACGGTTACCGGCGGGTAGGGGTAGTGGACTTCTTGGAGCAACGCATTGTTTGCTTATGGTCTACCTTCAATCACAGGAGGAATTTTCATGGGGGATGTCAGAGAGCGAGACGTTGTTGTGGTTGGCGCGGGTATGGCGGGTCTTTGCGCTCTCGTTCAGTTGCGTGAGGCAGGGCTCACCGCCGTAGCCCTTGAGCGCGGTGATGGCGTCGGCGGCACGTGGTTTTGGAATCGGTATCCCGGTGCCCGGTGTGATGTTCCAAGTCTTGAGTACTCGTTTGGATTTTCTGAAGAACTTCAACAGGAATGGGAATGGTCCGAGGTGTTCCCGGGACAAGTTGAACTCGAGCGTTACCTAAATCACGTCGCCGACCGTTTCGATATTCGTCGCGATATTCAACTTTCGACTTCAGTGGTGAGCGCGACCTTCGACGAGGGGGCGGCACGTTGGACTGTGGCGACCGAGAACGGTGACTACTGGCGCGCCCGTCACCTGATCATGGCCACCGGTGGGTTATCGGAACCGTTGCGGCCTAACTTTCCTGGTCTCGAAGATTTTGGTGGGCGTGTTGTCCGCACAAGTGAATGGCCCCGAGAAGGTATTGATGTCAGTGGCCTTCGCGTTGGCGTTATCGGAACCGGTTCATCAGGGATTCAATGTGTTCCCGAACTTGCTCGTGACGCCGGAGCGCTCACGGTATTTCAACGCACGGCCACCTACACATGGCCCTCATACAACGGTCCGCTCGATCCCGAAGTACAGCGTGAAACAAAGCTCACCTATAGCGACCTTCGAAAAGCGCAGCGCGAACTTCCCGGCGGCACAACTTCGTTAACTGGCGCAATCATCATTCAAATGGCAGAGGACAAAGCAATTCTCACTTCGACTGAAGGCCAGCGCTCGGAAGCACTCGAAAAATTGGGTTGGGGTGCCTCTCGGGTGTGGACCGACACCATAAGAAATCGCGACGCAAATGAGATGGCCTGCGATCTTTATCGCGAAATGGTGAAACGAACCGTCGACGATCCGGTGACTGCTGAAGCGCTCTCTCCGAAAGATTTCCCCATCGGATGCAAGCGTCCAGTTATCGATAGTGGGTGGTTTGAGACCTTTAATCAGTCGCATGTATCGCTGGTCGATCTTCGAAGTGATCCAATTATCGGCTTTGAAACCGAAGGCATTCGAACTGAATCGGGACTTGTCTCGCTTGATGTGGTGGTTCTGGCCACCGGCTTCGATGCCATGACTGGAGCGCTACTCCGAATTGATATTCGCGGTCGCGACGGCATCTCGCTCATAGATGCGTGGAGCAACGGCCCGGCTTCGTACCTGGGTTTGCAGGTTGCAGGTTTTCCGAATTTGTACACGGTGACCGGCCCGGGTAGTCCATCGGTCTTAGCGAACATGGTGGTTGGCATCGAACACCACATCGAGTGGATTATTCAATGCATCACCGATCTCGACTCGCAAGGAATGCAGACAATCGAACCGAAGCAAGAAGCTCAAGACGAATGGGTGAAGCACGTGCGCGAGGTTGCCGAAGGAACGATGTTCACTGACGACTCCTGCAACTCTTGGTACCTCGGTGTCAATGTCCCTGGCAAAGAGAGAATCTTTCTTCCTTATGCCGGGGGGATCAACAATTACATCGCCAAGGTCGATGCAATTACAGCAGCCGGCTACGAAGGATTTACCCTCACCTGAGTCGTCAGCGTTCCGTGGCACTCTTAGTGAATGACAACGGTCGTCTACACCGATGGTGCATGTAGTGGTAACCCCGGCCCTGGTGGTTGGGCGTGGGCCATTGTCGATGGTGGCTTTGCTTCTGGTTGTGAGGCGCAAAGCACAAACCAACGGATGGAGATTGCGGCGGCCTTCGAAGCGGTGAAGTCGATCGCTGGCCCGCTTGTTGTGGTGAGCGACTCCACTTATGTTGTGCATTGTTTTCGCGATAAGTGGCATGAAGGTTGGAAGCGGCGCGGGTGGAAGAATTCGCAACGCCAGCCGGTGGCAAACCGTGATCTTTGGGAGCCATTTATTGATCTGGTTCTTCGGCGCGGCGATGTTGATTTCAAATGGGTGAAGGGTCATAGCGGCGATCCCATGAATGATCGGGTTGATCGGTTAGCGGTTGAGGCGGCCACAACCCAAGCCGGTCGAAGCGGGGGCGATGTGCCCACCGATTTGGGCCCGCCCGACACGTTTGGCACGGGCGAGTCGGCACTCGGTCCGGTTTCAGAACTGGCCGATGATTCGCCTAGAGATAGCGAAGAACAGGGTTCGTTGTTCTAATCCTGCCGATGAGGTGCCACCCTCGCTGGGATCGTATTCTGTCCCGCCATGGACATCAACGGAATCTCCGCAATCGTCACCGGTGGCGCCTCAGGCATCGGTGAAGCATGTGCCCGTCGACTCGCGGCTGGTGGCGCCAAAGTCGTCATTGCCGATCTCAACGATGAAAAGGGCAACGCCCTTGCTTCGGAGATTGGTGGAGCCTTTGCTCACGTTGATGTGTGCAATTCCGAGGACATCAAAGCCGCCATCGCTTTGGCCGAAGAGATGGGACCCCTCCGCGCTCTTGTGAACTCTGCAGGTATTGGTGCTGCAAGCCGCACAATTGGTAAAGATGGCTCGTACGACTCGGCGTTCAATCTTGATTACTGGCGCAAAGTCATCGATATCAATCTCACCGGAACGTTCGACTGCATTCGTCTTGTTGCTACAGCGATGAGCCGTACCGAACCGTCGTCAGACGACGGCGAGCGCGGCGCAATTGTCAACATGGCTTCGGTTGCTGCGTTCGATGGCCAGATTGGCCAGGCTGCATACTCTGCTTCGAAGGGTGCTGTAGTTGGTATGACTCTTCCCATCGCTCGTGATCTCGGAGTCGTTGGCATTCGGGTGAACACTGTTGCTCCCGGCCTTATCGACACTCCCATTTACGGCGAAGGTGAAGCCAGCGAAGCGTTCAAGGCTCGCCTCTCCAAAGACGTTGTGTTCCCGAAGCGTTTGGGATTCCCCGATGAACTGGCATCGATGGTGCTGGAACTCATCACCAACTCGTACATGAACGCTCAGACCATTCGCGTCGACGGTGGAGCACGCCTCGGCCCGAAGTGACAGAGGCCGACATTTTCCGTGTTTCGTGCCCAATTCCTTTTGGGATGCCGAAATGGGCTACGTGACCCCTGCGCCGATTGCAAAAGTGCGTTCCTAAGGGCGTCTGACCGACTGAGGCTCGAAGTTTCAAGCAGCGGAAGCGCAGCATCGGCTTCGGAGTCGAGCCGAGTCGAGTCGAACACATGTCAGGCGAGGCATCTCATAAGTAGTACGAATTGTCATACATATCGCAATCTGGGAACGGAGTTGGGTGGGGGAGGGCGTTCAATCCTTCTGCCGAGCGGGATCGAGCGCTAGAGTCGTACGCATGTTCGTTCTCGGGATTGATCCTGGTCTCACCCGTTGCGGGTACTGCGTGCTCGAGGTTCGTGACGGAACCTCGCCCCGGGCGGTGGCACTGGGCGTCATTCGAACGTCACCCTTAGATGAGGTCCACTATCGTCTGGCCGAGTTACAGGCCGAAATTCGTTCTCTTATCGTTGAATTTCAGCCCTCGGCCATGGCGGTTGAACGGGTCTTGTTTCAGGTAAACGTCAGTACCGCAATGTCAGTGGGTCAAGCTAGCGGGATTGCCATGGTGGAAGCCGTGAACGCAGGATGTGAAGTGGTGCAGTACTCGCCGAACGAAGTGAAGTCCGCGGTGGCCGGGTGGGGGAACGCCGACAAGGTGCAAATGCAACAAATGGTGCAGACCCTGCTGAGCCTCCCCGAACCGCCGCATCCGTCCGATGCTGCCGATGCCGCAGCTCTTGCGCTGTGCCACATTGCGATGGCTCCAATGCGTTTGGCGTCGGAGCGAGCAAGCGCTAAAGCGGAGGCTCGATGATTGGATCAGTGCGTGGAACGTTGCTCGAAAGGTGGGCATCAGGCGAAGTGTTGGTGGAAGTCGCTGGGCTTGGCTACCGAGTGATTGTGACGTCATCAACCGCAGTATCCTTAGGCGAACCTGGCGCAGCAGTGTTCCTTCATACCCATCATCACCGCAGGGAAGACGCTGAAACCTTGTACGGATTTCCTAGCGTCGATGAACGCGTTGTGTTTGAAGCACTTTTGTCCGCTCATGGCGTTGGTCCTTCGTTGGCGTTGGCGATTATGGGAGTGCATCCGCCGGCATCACTCGTTGGCATCCTCGCCCACGACGACATCGATTCGCTCTGTCTTGTTCCCGGCGTTGGCAAGAAGACCGCAGCGCGTTTACTCATTGAACTGAAATCGAAACTTGATATTCCCGGTCTCGATATCACGTCATTACCCGCTACTTCCGGTTCTGCCGGCAAAGGTGGTTCCCCTAAGGCCGATGTCCGAGATGCGCTTACCGAACTTGGTTATGGTCCCGAGGAAGTGGCCGAGGCCATTCGAGACCTCCCCGATTCCACTGATACTGCGGAACTTCTCAAATTGGCACTTCAACGATTGGCGACCTGATGCGCGACGAACTGCTCTCTCCCGAACCCACACCCGAAGATCTCGAACCCGATCTTTCCGATCATCCTGCCGGCACTGATGTCACCGGCACTTATGTCATTGGTGAAGAGGGCGGTCTGCGCCCCCGCCATCTCGAGGATTTCGTTGGCCAACGCGAACTGAAAGAGCACCTCGGCATCATCCTCGAAGCGGCCCGTCGCCGCGAACAGTCGGTCGATCATTTACTTTTTTCCGGTCCGCCGGGATTAGGGAAAACCACGCTGTCGGGCATTGTTGCGGCCGAACTTGGTGTGGCGTTGCACGTCACGTCGGGTCCGGCGCTCGATCGTGCTGGCGATCTTGCCGCCATCCTCACTCGCCTCGGCGAAGGCGATGTGTTGTTTATCGACGAAATTCATCGCCTCAGCCGCGCTGTTGAAGAAGTGCTGTACCCGGCAATGGAAGATTTCCAACTCGACATCGTGTTAGGGAAAGGTCCTGCGGCGCGATCCATTCGCCTCGACCTCCCGCGCTTCACTCTTGTTGGTGCAACAACACGCACCGGTCTTATCACCGGTCCACTTCGCGATCGCTTTGGTCTTGTTGCTCGTCTCGACTACTACGACGCCGATGAACTGCAACTCATTGTCATTCGCGCGGCGGGCATTCTCGGAATTGGCATCGACGATAAAGGAGCTGCGGAAATTGCTCGTCGTTCTCGCGGCACGCCGCGCATTGCCAATCGACTTTTGCGTCGCGTCCGCGATTTTGCCGAAGTGCGAAGTAATGGTGTGATCGATCACGACACAGCCAATGAAGGTCTTGCTGTTTTCGGTGTCGACGATCTCGGCCTCGACAAAGTCGACCGTGCGGTGCTTTCCAACTTGTGTCAGAAGTTTGGTGGCGGTCCCGTTGGTTTAGGCACTCTTGCCATCAGCGTTGGTGAGACCGAAGAAACGGTTGAAGATGTCTACGAACCGTTCCTGATTCAGCAAGGGTTGCTTATGCGCACCCCGCGCGGCCGTGTGGCCACTCCTGCGGCGTGGACCCATTTAGGTTTTCACGTGCCGGCCGATGCGTCACTCGCTGCCGATCCCAGTCGTTCACTGTTTGATTCCTAATTACTGGGTGGAATTGTCGTAGGTGTCGCCAAGCGCGACTGTTGAATCGAGTGATTCGATTATTCGGTCGAACCATGGCCACATGGTGCTTGTTGGGGTGTAGCCGGCTGCCGATGCAGGGAATCTTTGTTGGTTGTCCACCTTTACAGCGCCTGTAGGCGATCAATGTTCGCGCCGGCGTGGTTGTTCATGCTGGGGAGATTGGGCCCCACACTCCTGCTCTAGCCTTAACGCGCCATGGACACCGCCGCATTCGATTACGAACTTCCTGAGTCGGCGATCGCTCAAGATCCGATCGAACCTCGCGATGCGGCGCGACTGTTCGTTGATTGTGGCCCATCATCGAAGCCCGATCATCGAATTGTTCGCGATCTCCCCGATCTTCTCGAGCCGGGTGACCTGCTGGTACTGAATACCACTCGCGTACTTCCCGCTCGTCTTGCGTTGCGTAAGCAAAGTGGCGGAGCGGCGGAAGTCCTTCTTCTCGACCGTCTTGACGATGGCGAAATCGATGCCGTGGGACAGTCGCTCTGGCAAGCGCTTGTACGTCCCAGCCGAAAGGTTCCGCACGGGACGAAGCTGCGCACAGAGAATGGCGATGACCTGTCCGTTGTTGTCAACGAAGATCTCGGCGACGGTCGACGCCTCGTGCAGCTGACCTCGTCAATTCCATTGCTGGCTGCGCTTGAACTCCACGGAATGATGCCGCTTCCTCCATACATCACAGCGCGCCTCAACGAACCTGAGCGTTACCAAACAGTTTTCTCGGAACGGCCCGCGTCGGCAGCCGCCCCTACGGCAGGGCTCCATCTTACCAACGATCTTTTACAGCGCTGCGCCGAAATAGGGGTGGGGCGCGCTGATGTGGAGTTAGTGGTGGGGCTTGGTACTTTTCGGCCTATTACTGCTGACCGTATTGAAGATCATGTGATGCACGGCGAGTACTACCGCGTGCCACAAGAAACTATTGATGCGTGTGTCGAAACAAAAGCGAAAGGCGGGCGAGTAGTCGCGGTTGGCACCACCGCAGTGCGGGCGTTGGAAAGTGCTGCAGCATTCGGAACGCTTGGTGGTCGAACGGAACTTTTCATTCATGATGACTACCCGTTTGTCTATGTCGATCGAATGCTCACAAACTTTCACCTACCAAAATCCTCTCTCATTGTCATGATTGATGCGTTTGTTGGGCCACGTTGGCGGGATCTCTATGGGGAAGCGCTAAAGGACAGCTACCGTTTTCTTTCCTTTGGCGATGCCATGCTTTTGACCCGACGCGATTACTGGACCACTCAATGACAGCTTTTCAGTTTCCTGATGGGAGCGTTGTCGCTCTTGAAGTTCAGGCCACCGATGGTGGCGCGCGTACTGGTGTCGTTCACACGGCCCGCGGATCGTTTCGCACTCCGTGTTTTATGCCGGTGGGAACTCGCGGTGCGGTGCGGACATTGACATCGGCCGATCTGGAACTTCTCGGTGCCGAAGTCATTTTGGGAAACACCTATCACCTCATGTTGAAGCCAGGGGCAGACCTTGTTGAGCGTTTCGGTGGCTTGCATGGATTCGCTGACTGGAAGGGTCACATGCTCACCGACTCTGGCGGATTCCAAATCTTTTCGCTTGAACCAAAGGTCACCGATGAAGGTGCGACGTTCAAGTCGATCTACGACGGAAGCGCGCATCATCTGAGTCCTGAAGGAAGTGTCGAGATTCAGCAGAAGTTAGGAAGCGATATTCAGATGGTGCTCGATGTTTGTCCACCACTTCCGTCGACTGAAGCGGTGGTTCGTGCCGCGGTCGAGCGTTCAATCGATTGGGCTGGACGAGCAAAAGCTGCGCAGGCTCCGGCGAGAGCGACGGGTTCAACGCAGGCACAGTTTGGCATCGTGCAAGGCGGTGTCAACGTTGCGATGCGGGCAGAGAGTGCGCAGCGGACGATGGAGATCGATTTCGATGGCTACGGAATCGGCGGACTATCGGTAGGAGAGACACGCGATGAAATGCTCCCGGCCCTCGCAGCAACAACCGCGGTGCTGCCTTTGGATCAACCTCGCTACTTAATGGGTGTTGGCGATCCCGTGAGCATTGTTGAAGCAGTGGCTCTTGGAGTCGACATGTTCGACTGTGTGCTGCCCACTCGCTTGGCCCGTCACGGCACCATCCTCACCAGTTCAGGCCGGCTCAATCTCCGCAATGCTCGCTTCGCCAATGACCCCGAACCACTTGAACCCGGTTGCGCGTGCCCAGCCTGTTCACGTTGGTCTCGGGCCTATCTACGTCATCTCCTTATGGTGAACGAGCCCACCGCGGCCCGTCTCACCACTCTCCACAACATCCACTGGCTTCTTGGCCTTATGGATGGGGCTCAAAAGGCTATTCGTGCCGGTAACTTCGATGCCTTTCGCCTGGAAGTTGCCCAAGTCTGGAACTAGCCCGAAATGGCCTCGCGTACGAATGGTTCACTTCGAGGGGATAACGTGTCCCGGCTTCGGTCCTGAAGCCCTGATAAGCGAGTCGAACCAGCCGATGTCCCTCATCATCATTATTTTCCTTTTTGCTATTGCTTGGGTGGTTCTCATCCTTCCAAAGCAGCGCGAACTCAAACGCCATAACGCGCTTCTCGCCACGCTCGAGGTTGGCGAAGAGGTCATGACTGGCTCGGGTATTTACGGCACCATCGTTGCGGTTGATGGCGAGACTGTTGTTGTGCAGGTGGCAACGGGTGTCGAAATGAAGTTTGCGCGACGATCCATTGCGGCAAAAGTCTCTCCTCCCATCGTTGATACCGCCACAGACGCAGAAGACGTAGAAGACGTAGAAGATGCAACGGATACCGAACAGTGAGACGGTTTCGCGGTTTTGGGTCGCTGTTAGCGATTGTGATTATCGCCTTTGGTGCTTTGGCCTACACACTGGTTGTTGGTAACAAGCCACTACTCGGGCTCGACCTTCAGGGCGGCGTTTCGGTAGTGCTGAAGCCTGTGGAACGAGTTGATAACGAAACTATTGATCAGGCCATCGTCATTATTCGCCAACGTATCGATGCGCTTGGCGTTTCGGAACCGGAGATCACTCGCCAGGGCGAGAACATCCTCATTCAGATCCCTGGCGTGAAGGACAAAGATCGAGCGCTTGCTCTTGTTGGTCAAACTGCTGTGCTGCAGTTCCGTCCGGTACTTGGAAACATTCCGGTTGAAGATTCGAACTCCACAACTACCACGGTCGATTCGAATGCTCCGAGCACCACGGTTGATCCAGCTGCTCCAGTAACTGACGGCACCATTCCCGGCGATTCCACGCCGTCGACCGTTCCTGGTGAGACCACATCGACAACCGTAAAGACGGTTGGCGGACTACCCGAAGGTGTTTGCCTTGATGGATTAAGCGCTGAAGCGCAGAATCCCAACGGACAAGCGATCTTGCCGCAATGCAAGGCTCTCGAACTTATAGGTTCCTATGGGGTGGGTCCGGTAGCGCTTACGGGTAGCTCACTCGACACTGCTCGTGCCAGCATTAGTGGTAACGGCCAATGGCTTGTGGATCCCAGCTTTAAAAGTGGCGCCGATGGGATTGGTCAATTCAACGCTATTGCTGGTCAGTGTTTTGCCAAGTTATCCACCTGCCCCACCGGCCAGTTGGCCATCGTGCTTGATGGCCGCGTTCTTTCGGCCCCCGAAATTCAGCAGGCCTCGTTCGAAGCCGACAGAATCCAAATTTCGGGCAGTTTCAATGAACGGGACGCAAAAGATCTTGCTACTGCGTTGAGGTATGGAGCGCTGCCTGTTGAGTTCGAACAACAACAAGCGCAAATCGTTTCGGCAACACTCGGCCGCGATGCATTGCATGCCGGCCTTATCGCCGGCCTTATTGGTCTCATTCTTGTTTCGCTCTACATGATGGCCTTCTACCGAGTGCTTGGAGTGTTGGCCATCCTCAAGCTCAGTATTGAAGGGGCGTTGCTCTGGTCGATCATTTCTTGGCTTAGCGCTACCAGCGGCCTCGCCCTCACTCTTGCCGGTATTACCGGCATCATCGTTTCCATAGGTCTGTCACTCGATTCCAACGTGATCTATTACGAGCATCTCAAAGAAGACGTGAACAATGGGCGGTCCATTCGAAGCGCAACGGAGAAGTCGTTTGTCTCGGCGTTTTCCACCATCGTGAAGGCCGACGTGGCCTCGCTTATCGGCGCCGGGCTGCTTTGGTGGCTCACGGTTGGGCCGGTTCGAGGTTTCGCTTTCTACCTTGGCCTTTCCACTGTGCTCGATCTTGTTACTTCGTGGGCGTACATGCGTCCTGTCGTGCGCTTTGCCACACGTACAAGACTCGGACGCCATTCCAAGTGGCTCGGTCTTCCTCCCGAGCGTCCACAAACTCGTGGTCGGCCCAATTCACGTTCGAATGAAGAGGTCTCGCCATGAGTGTTCTCGGTCGTCTCAATCGCGGTGAAACTAATATCAACTTTATGAAATGGTGGAAGCGTGGTCTCGTTTTTTCGGCGATCCTCGTCCTTGTCTCCGTCGTGTCTCTATCGACTCGTGGCCTCAATCTCGGCATCGATTTCGAGGGGGGGGTCTCGTGGGAGGTTTCCGCTCCCGGTGTTTCCGTCGACGAGGCACGTTCGGCGCTTGTCCCTCTAGGCGAAGGCGGCGCTAAGATTCAAATTGTCGGCACCGATATTCTTCGCGTTCAAGGTCCCGAGTCCACACCTGAACACACCCTAAAGGTAACAAAAGCCCTCGCTGAGCTCGCCGATAGAGAACCAAGCGATGTGAGTTTCTCCACCGTTGGCGCGTCATGGGGCGGCGACATCACCCGTTCGGCAGTTCGGGCTCTGGCGTTCTTCTTCATGGCCACGCTTATCTATCTGTCGATTCGCCTCGAGTGGCGAATGGCAGTCTCCGCACTTCTTGCTGTGGTGCACGATGTGCTCATCTCCGTGGGCGTTTATTCGCTCTTTGGCTTTGAAGTCACCCCCGGCACTGTTATCGCGTTCCTTACCATTTTGGGTTTCTCCATTTACGACACCATCGTGGTCGACGACAAGATCAAAGAGAACGAGCGACTGGTCGGTCTTTCTGGTCGGATGACATACTCCCAAATGACCTCGCTCTCAATGAACCAGGTACTTCTTCGGTCGATCAACACCACAGTGGTGTCAATCCTGCCGGTGGTGGCACTACTCGTCGTAGGCGCGGGGATCATGGGGGCTGTCACACTTCAAGAGTTCTCACTTGCTCTCTTTGTTGGTCTTCTTGCCGGGGCCTACTCCTCGGTCTTTATCGCCGCCCCTGCATTGGTGTTCCTGAAAGAACGTGAGCCCAGGTTCCGTGCCATCCGTGAGCGTCTCACCGCGCAGGGCGTCGTCATTTCTGATTCGCCCGCGCGAGGCGGAATGCCTATAACCACTGCAGGTAGCGAAACTGTCAGAGCTCGGTCAGACGACACCAGCGGGGGAAACCCGGCAGTATCAGTCGGTCGCACGGCCACAGCCACGCCGTCGGGCGTTATTCCGCCCCGCCCGCGCAAGCAGGGCCGCAAACGCTAATGGGCCTTGGTGCAGGGGTAGCCCTGTACCGTGTGATCATGACATTCTCGTTTGGTAGCGCACAGCGAGGGGCGCAACCTCCAATGCGCGCATCCAGGTCCTAGGACATGGCCACCGTCAACCGGGTGCTCCCGTGGCGACGTAGTTCGGCGCCGCCATCGGAAGAGATTGCGCCGCTAGTAAACGCGTTTCGTCGCCACCACCCCAAAGATTCAACCGCCATGATCGTGCGGGCTTACGACACCGCCGCCGAAGCGCATCGCGATCAAAAGCGGAAGTCGGGCGAGCCGTACGTCACCCATCCGGTGGCCGTTGCCATGGTGTGCGCAGATCTAGGGCTCGACGATGTCACAATCTGCGCAGCGTTACTCCATGACGCAGTTGAGGACACCGGCGTCACCTTGGAGGACGTTGCTCGAATATTCGGTACTGATGTTGCTGAGATTGTCGACGGTGTTACCAAACTCGATCGAATCAAGTTCGATAGTAAAGAAGCACAACAATCGGCCACCGTCCGAAAAATGTTGGTGGCGATGGCTCGCGATATTCGCGTGCTCATCATTAAGTTGGCCGACCGTTTACATAACATGCGCACTATTGCGGCCATGCCGGCATGGAAGCAGCACAGGACGGCACAGGAAACGATCGATATCTACGCGCCTCTTGCCCATCGATTAGGAATGCAAGAACTGAAGCAGCAACTTGAGGATTTATCGTTCGCTTCGTTGCACCCGAAGAGGTATGCCGAAATCGACCATATGGTCGCCACACGCTCACCTGAACGCGATGTTTATCTCACGAAAGCACTCAAAGAAGTTCAGGCTCGCCTGCGCGAATTACATATCACTGCCGATGTCACTGGGCGCCCAAAGCATCTCTGGAGCATCTACGAAAAGATGGTTGTGAAAGGTCGGGATTTCGATGACATCTTCGACCTCATCGCTATTCGGGTCATCGTTGAAACGGTGAAAGATTGCTACGCCGCACTTGGTTCCATCCATGCCACATGGCGACCCGTGCAGGGTCGGTTCAAGGACTATGTGGCAATGCCAAAGTTCAATCTGTATCAATCGCTGCACACAACTGTTATCGGTCCGCAGGGCAAAGCCCTTGAAGTGCAAATCCGAACCTTGGAAATGCATCGCCGCGCAGAGTTTGGTGTTGCTGCGCACTGGAACTACAAAGACAATCATGAAAGCACTGCCGATCTCGCCTGGTTGAATCGCATTGTCGATTGGCAATCGGAAACTTCAGATCCCGGCCAGTTCATGGCCAACCTGAAAATCGATCTTGAACAGGACGAGGTTTTCGTTTTTACACCCAAGGGAAGAGTCGTCACATTGCCGAAGGGTTCAACGACTGTCGATTTTGCGTACGCTATTCACACCGAAGTTGGGCATTCATGTATTGGTGCGAGAGTGAACGGAAGGTTGGTGCAGCTCGACACGGAACTCGAATCGGGTGACGCGGTTGAGATCTTCACTTCCAAGGTCGGAGGATCAGGACCATCTCTGGACTGGCTCCGATTTGTCATAACTCATCGGGCGGCCAATAAAATCCGGGCCTGGCATTCGCGTGGACGTCGCGATGAGGCCATTGAGACCGGTGTGGACGACCTCGTAAAAGCCATGCGTCGTGAAGGTCTTCCGGTCGCCAAGATTTCGCAGTCAAAGATCCTCGATGGCATTGCTACCCAGATGCACTACGCCGACCTTGAAGCGCTGCATGCGGCAATTGGTGGTCATCATGTTTCGGCGGAGTCTGTTGCCGAAAAGGTTCGCCGAGCGCTCGAGACCGTCGATCCTTCGCGTGAGGAGCAACTTCCCACCACCGCCCGTTCGAGCCGACGCACCGGTCGGGCTGCGGGTGCTCCATCGGGAGTCCACGTTGAGGGACTCGATGACGTCCTTGTGCGGTTGTCTCGTTGCTGCACGCCGGTGCCAGGGGATGAAATCATAGGCTTTGTTACTCGAGGCCGTGGCGTGTCGGTACACCGCTCCGATTGCGCCAATGCGTTGTCGCTGTCCGACGGTCAGGCAGACCGTCTCATCGATGTGGAATGGGATACCGATATCTCCGCGGTCTTTATTGCCTCTATCGAGGTGAAAGGTCTTGACCGCTCCCGACTCTTGCGTGATGTTTCTGCTGCGCTCGCAGAAAACCACGTGAACATCGTGGCCTGTAACACGCTCACAGGATCCGACCGTATTTCGTCAATGCGGTTCGACTTCGAGTTGGGCGAGGTTTCGCTACTTGAATCACTTCTGTGGACGATCAAGAAGATTGATGGGATTTATGACGCGTACCGGGTGTTGCCGGGCAAGGGTGATCCCACGCCGGTCTCGCGTCCTGCCGCTGAAGACTAAGTAAATCGATTTATTGCGTCGAGAGTGACCGAAGTGGTGTGTTTCTCGCCGGTACAGTTTTCTCCCGTGCCTTCCGCAAAGTTTCGTCGTTTCGCTCTCGCGCTCTTTGGCGTTACCGCGGCATTGTTGATGGTGGCGGCATGCGGCGGCCAGTCCACCGTCTCGGGCGGCGACCCTGGCCCAACAGGGGAGAGCATTCCCGCGACAACGACCTCGATGGCCACGACCACAACGATGCGGCGTGATATTCCTGGTTCACAGTTGGCGCCCGGCGCCAACACGATTTACGTGCTCGGCGATTCGGTCACGCTGGGCGCCAAAGTGCAGATGCCAATCGCTCTTCCGGGCTGGAATCTCACCTTCGATGCCAAAGAGAGCCGAAGAATCGATCAAGGCGCCGAGGTTGTGGCGAGTGCGGGGGGAGCAATGGGCCGTGTTCTCGTTGTCCATCTGTGCAGCAATTGGGGTAGCGGCGACTACTCCGCGGCGGCCACAAAACTGATGGTGGAACTCAAGGGTGTCGATCGAGTTGTGTGGGTGACCTGCACCCCGTGGACGAGCGAAGTTGGTCGGGCCGATGAAGCGATTCGTTCCTTTGCTAACAATTACCCAAATGTGGTGATTGCTGATTGGGCGAAAGTCTCGGCCACACCTGGCTACACCGACAACGACGGTTTGCATCTCCAAACACCGGGGGCCGAGGCATTGGCGGCGCTTATTGCTGCAGTGGTTGGTCCCGCACCTGCTGCGGGCTAGTCCCCGTCATTGAAAGTGGTTCGTCGCGGCGAACCACGCCGGTAAGATCAACGGTCGTGTCCACTCCGACGTCACCCCGAATCGAGCCATTCAAGGCCCCAACCGGCACTCGTGACGTTCTACCGCCGGAATCCGATCGCTGGCAGGCCCTTATTGCTGCTTTCGCTGATCATGTTGGCCGGGCGGGCTATGGATTGGTACAAAGCCCAATGTTCGAAGAGATCGGCGTGTTCTCTCGGGTTGGCGAGGGAACCGATTTAGTTCGTAAAGAGATGTATGACTTCCTCGACAAAGGCGAACGCCGTATTGCGCTTCGTCCCGAGGGCACTGCATCTATTGCGCGTGCATGGATCCAACACGCGCAAGGTGAACCAAAACCATGGAAGGTTTGGTACGCCGCACCTTCATTCCGTTACGAGAGGCCACAAGCTGGTCGCTATCGCCAACATCACCAATTAGGCCTTGAAGCAATTGGTACCGAAGACGCCGATCTCGATGTTGAAGTCATCACGATGTTGCATGATTTCTACGTGGGGCTTGGCCTGAAGCAGGTCACTCTTCTCATCAACTCAATGGGTACAGTCGAGGATCGCCGTCGCTACATCGACGATGTGCGCGAATGGTTGCGTGAACGCTCCGCCGATCTCGATCCCACTGATGCAGAAAAGATCGACGACCACCCCATGCGGGTTCTCGACTCCAAACGCCCCGTCACCATTGCCGCTATTGTCGATGTTCCTCGTATTACCGATCGGCTTTCTCCCGAAGGGGCGGAACGATTCGAACGGGTGAAGGTCGGTCTTACCGCTCTTGGTATCGAGTTCACGGTTGAACCTCGTCTCGTTCGCGGTCTCGACTACTACACCCACACCACTTTCGAGTTTGTGAGCGAAGCCCTCGACGCCGCGCAGTCCACCATCGGTGGCGGTGGTCGATACGACGGCCTCGTCGAATCGTTGGGCGGTCCCTCCACCCCAGGTATTGGATTCGGTTCGGGCATCGAGCGTATTTTGCTGACCTGCGATGCTGAGGGCGTGTTCGAAACTTCGTCAACTGGCGTCGATGTCTTTGTTGTCGACACCATCGGTGGCGATGCCGCCCGTGACCTCACTGTTGAACTCCGTCGATCTGGTGTAAGCGCCGATCGCGCTTTTGAGGGTCGCTCCATGAAGTCGCAAATGAAAGCGGCCGATAAGTCTGGCGCCGCATTGGTTCTCATCGTGGGAAGCGATGAAGCCGAATCCAATTCCGTCACCATCCGCGATCTTCGTGGCGACACCGGACAAGAAACTGTCTCGCGAAATTCTGTTGTCGATGTTGTTGCGGCCCGTCTCTCCTGAACCCCAAGGACCACCGTGAGCGAATCATCCTTAATGCGTACTGACCATTGCGGCACTCTTCGTGCTTCCGATGTTGGGCGCGAAGTGTCGGTTTGTGGCTGGGTTGGCCGACGTCGAGAGCATGGCGAGCATCTGGCGTTCATCGATCTTCGTGATTACACCGGTTTCATCCAATGTGTGGTCGATGGCGCCCACGATCTGCGTTCGGAATATGTCGTGCGTGTCACCGGCATCGTTCGCAACCGCCCTGAAGGCACAGTAAACGCAAACCTGCCCACCGGCGAGATCGAAATTGGCGATTGTTCCGTGGAAATTCTCAATGTGGCCGAACCACCTCCGTTCCAGATCGACGATCGAGTGGGCGTGGACGAAATGGTTCGTCTCGCTCATCGCTATGTCGACTTACGTACCGAACGTATGCAGCGCAATCTGCGGGTTCGGGCCAAGGTCAACAGCGCCTTGCGCAAGGCCATGGATGATCAGGGCTTTGTCGAGATCGAAACGCCCATGCTTATTGCGTCCACGCCCGAAGGCGCTCGCGACTTTGTGGTGCCAAGCCGCCTTTCGCCCGGTTCGTTTTACGCACTGCCGCAAAGCCCACAGTTGTTCAAGCAGTTGTGCATGGTTGGTGGCATTGATCGCTATTACCAAATCGCTCGTTGCCTTCGCGACGAAGACTTGCGGGCTGACCGTCAATTCGAATTCATGCAACTCGACGCAGAAGCTTCGTTTGTAAGCCAAGAGGAAGTGCTGGCGTTTATTTCAGTTGCAGTTTCGGCAGCTGTCAACGCAGTGCATGGCGGCGGTATGGGCGATGTACCTCGCATCACCTGGCACGAAGCACAAGAACGCTTTGGTTCCGATAAGCCTGACACCCGTTTCGGCATGGAACTCATCGACCTCACCCCGTTGTTTGAGGCCACCGAGTTCAATGCCTTTAAAGCCCCATGCATCAAGGGCATTCGCGTGCCCGGTGGGGCCGAATTCAGTCGCTCACGGCTCGACGAACTGACAAATATGGCCAAGCGCTGGGGCGCAAAGGGTTTGGTGTGGATGCGAGTGAAGGATGGAGGCGAACTCGATGCTCCAGTCGCCAAGTTCCTCTCCGAAGCAGAACTCGCCGGGCTGGTTTCAACTACCGAAGCGGAAACTGGCGACCTTCTTCTGATCGTGGCCGACGATCGCCCCAAAGTCTGTCACGTCCTTGGTCTTTTGCGCCTTGAACTTGGGCGACCACCGGTCACCGAAGGTGGTCTGCAGTTCCTTTGGGTGGTGGACTTCCCGTTGTTCGAAGCGCTGGACGAAAAGGGCAACCCCATCCCGGCCCATCATCCGTTCACGATGCCTCATGCCGAAGATGTGCACTTGCTTGATTCGCCCGATCCCTCCGATCTGTTGAAAGTACGTTCGCAGGCCTACGACCTCGTACTCAATGGTTGGGAACTTGGTTCAGGCAGCGTTCGAATCCATCGGGGTGATATTCAGAAGCGCATGTTCGCCCTGCTGGGTATCGGTCCCGATGAGGCTCAATCCAAGTTTGGTTTCCTTCTTGATGCGTTCCGGTTTGGTGCGCCCCCGCATGCTGGTTTTGCGTTCGGTATCGACCGTCTTGTTGCCCTTCTCGCCGGCGAAGAAAACATTCGTGAAGTCATTGCCTTCCCGAAGACGCAATCGGGTGCCGATCCGCTTACGCATGCACCCACCCCAATCGATGCTGCGCAACTCGATGAGTTGGGTCTCCGATTACTTCCTCAGAAAAAGAAGGACTGAGCGAGTTTCGCTCGCCTCGGCTCATGAACGTGGATCTGTTCGCCGCTGCTGCCGAGGACCGGTTGGTGCGCAACGCCCCATTGGCGGCTCGTCTCCGACCCCGCAACCTCGATGAGGTGGTGGGTCAAGAACATCTTCTTGGGCCCGGCAAGCCGCTGCGAGTACTCATCGAGACCGACCGATTATCATCGGTGATCCTCTGGGGCCCGCCGGGAACCGGCAAGACCACCATTTCACGGCTCATTGCTCACACAACTTCGAAAGCATTCGAACAGCTTTCTGCAGTATCGGCCTCGGTTAAGGATGTCCGCGAGATAGCGACCCGAGCCCAAGATCGTTTGGGGCAACGCGGCCAAGGAACCATTTTGTTCCTCGACGAAGTGCACCGATTCAGCAAGTCCCAACAAGACGCTTTGTTGCCATCGGTGGAAAGTGGATTACTGGTTCTCATTGGCGCTACCACGGAAAATCCGTTCTTCGAGGTAAACCCGCCGCTTCTCAGTCGATCCACGCTGTTTCGACTGGAGTTGTTGTCGGCGGAAGCTTGCGGACAACTCGTCGATCGAGGGTTGGCCGCCGAACGGGCCACCATCGATGACGATGCGCGCACCTTGTTGGTCGATCGGGCGAATGGCGATGGGCGTCACGTTCTCACCAGTCTCGAAGTTGCCGTTGCGTTGGTTCACGAACACCCCGATGCTGCTCGAAACGCCGAAGGCAAGATTGTCGATGAAGCGGTGCGGGTCACCGAGGCCGATGTCGAGGCCGCTCTTGGTACCAAAGCTCTGCGCTACGGACGCGACGACTACTTCGATGTCATTAGTGCATTTATTAAGTCCATTCGAGGTTCCGACCCCGACGCCAGTCTTTATTGGTTGGCCCGCATGCTTGAAGCAGGAGAGGATGCTCGGTTCATTGCCCGACGGCTCGTGATCCTGGCCAGCGAAGACATTGGGATGGCCGATTCGAATTCGCTCGTTGTCGCCGATGCCGCGGCGCGGGCCGTGGAGTTCGTGGGCCTCCCGGAGGCCCAACTCAACCTGGCCCACGCGGTGGTGCACCTGGCCACGGCTCCCAAATCGAATCGGGTCACCGTGGCCTTGGGCCGAGCATTGGCCGATGTGCGTGAAATGGCCGGGGGAGAGGTGCCCATCCACCTTCGCGACGCTCATTACAAGGGGGCTAAGAGCCTCGGCCATGGGCAGGCCTACGACTACCCTCATGATCACCCCGAAGGTTGGGTCGATCAGCAGTACCGACCGGCCGAACTTGGCGGGCGGGTCTATTACGACCCGTCCTCACATGGAGAAGAAACCGAGGTGCGAGACCGGATGGAAGCGAACCGATCGGACAGGCCTTCCGAAGAGAACGGAACCTCGAAATGACCACCGTTTCGGTCGTACTCATTGTCGTTGCCATCCTCGCCCTTGTGGTTGTCGCCATGGCCGTTCAGTCGCTTCTCGGAACATTGCGCACCATGCGCGTAACCGTGAACGAACTTCGTGACGAGACACAACTTGCGGTACGCGAACTGCGCGCCATGGTTACCGAAGCCAACGGTGAGATTGCTCGCGTCGACTCACTTCTCGACACCGCCGAAGTAGTGGGCAAGCGTGTCGAAGCAACCTCTCGGCTCGCGTGGTTGGTGATGCGCAACCCGCTGGTGAAGTTGGCGTCGGTCTCTGTTGCAACCAATCGAAATGTGCGTCGACTTTCCAAAGTTGATGAAGTTGAAGTTGTTGAACCTCTGGCAATTACAACTTCGAGAACCTCGCGTAAACGCATTCGTCGCGAACGGTCTTCACGGCGCGCAAGCTGATGTTTAAACGCGTCACGTGGTTCACCGTTGGGGCTGCAGTTGGCACTGTCGGAACAGTGCTTGGTTACCTCCGAGCGAGGGAGGTAGCGCGCCAACATTTGCCCGATTCAGTGAGCGATGCCGCTGCTCGTGCTGCATCTTTGGCCGATTTAGGCACCCGTGTGGCAATTGACCGGGCAACAAATGTGGTGACAGATCTGCGGTCGTCAGTTGCGACCAATCGCCGCACCCGCAAGCAGACCGAAAACCTCCTTCGTCGCCAGCTCGAACGCTCGGGTCTCTAAGTAGGAGGTTCGCGAGAACCCTCAACTCGTCTTCTCTTTCGAGGCAACTGTTATTGGTGAGAACGAATTGTTTGCTGTCTTCAATGACCTGATTTAGCGAGCACGGATTGTCACTCAGTGCCAAACTCCTCGGGGCGTCATTTTTACTGATGTTCCCTATCGGTCTGGCCGGTGGATGGTGGCTTCTCGCTACTCCTCACCGCAAGGAAGATGAAGAAGAGGAGGTCCTCAATTGATTTTCGGTTTCCTCGTGATTCTGTTGGGTATTGCCGTTGGGTTGGGGATCGACCGGATCCTCACCCAACGCCAACGCGCCCGGCAGGTTGTATTTGACCCACCCGATCTGCCTGAGGGGTTCATTCTTCGCCGTTCGGATCACGAACCTCGACGGGATTCGGCAGAGGGCATCCTGGTTCTTGGTCCGGTTCACTATGAAGAGGCCGAAGTGGTCCCATGGGAGTCGGAAGCGGAATTTGAGGCGGAATCGGACAATCCTTTCGGCCCGGAATCGGGCGGTACTCCCGGCGGTCGGTAGGCTTCGCAGACCATGAACCGCATGACCGCCACTGAATTACGCCGCGCCTTTACCTCTTTCTTTGAGGCGCGGGGCCATACGGTGGTGCCATCGGCCTCGCTCATTCCTCACGATCCCGACCTCATGTTCACGGTGGCGGGGATGGTGCCGTTTAAGCCGTACTTCCTTGGCGAGCAGTCTCCGCCGTTCACCCGGGCCACCACCGTGCAGAAGTGTGTTCGCGCCGGCGGGAAAGACTCCGACCTCGAAGAGGTTGGTCGCGATGCGCGCCATCTTTCCTTTTTCGAAATGCTCGGCAATTTTTCTTTCGGCGACTATTTCAAGCACGAGGCCATTCCCATGGCATGGGACATGGTCACCAATCTTTTTGGTATCGATCCCGACCGTCTCTGGGTCACCTGTCATCTCTCCGATCAAGAGGCGGCCGATATTTGGCGCGACGAGGTTGGGGTGCATCCCGATCGCATCCAGTTCCTCGATGCCGATAATTGGTGGGGTCCTCCTGGTGGGCCTCCAGGCCCTTGTGGTCCGTGTTCAGAGATCTATGTCGACAAAGGTGCCGCCTATGGCCCCGATGGCGGACCGACTTCAGGTTCGGAGGAACGGTTCCTCGAAATCTGGAATCTCGTTTTCATGCAGTTCGCCCGCGATGTCGATGGCTCCGATACCGAGCTGCCGAAGAAAAACATCGATACCGGTGCTGGGCTCGAGCGAATCCTTAGTGTGCTGCAGGGTGTCGACTCCGTTTTTGAAACCGATGTTCTTGCTCCACTTGTTGAGACTGCGCAGGCAGTAACCGGTACGCGTTTGGGCGCCGATCCTCGTTCCGATATTTCTCTCCGAATTCTTGCCGAGCATGCGCGCACCATGAGTTTCCTTGTGAGCGATGGTGTGTTTCCGTCGAACGAAGGTCGCGGCTATGTGTTGCGCCGGATTATTCGTCGCGCCGTTCGAGAGGCGTACCTGCTTGACGTCGCGCACTTGGTCACGCCAACGCTTGTGGACACCACAGTCGAGATAATGGGCGATTCTTATCCCGATCTTGTCAAGCAACACGACTTTGTTCGCACCGTTGTCGCTCGTGAAGAAGAACGGTTCCGATCAACGCTTAAATCGGGGACCGCTCTGCTCGACACTGAACTCGATCGCCTTGGGCCAGGCGCCACTATCGGTGGTTCGGTGGCGTTCCTTCTTCACGACACGCATGGGTTCCCGCTCGAACTTACGCGCGAAATGGCACTCGAGCGCGGTCACGATGTCGATGAAGACGGTTTCAAAGTTGAAATGGCCGAACAGCGCAAACGAGCCAAAGACGCCCGTAAGAGTGGAAACGCTGAAGGTGTTGAAGTCTTCGCAGCAATTTCGGCAGTAAACGGCCCCACGATATTTGTTTGTGAACAAGCCGAGACCAACGCCGTTGTTCTTGCCATCACCGATGACTCCATTGTTCTGGATCGAACGCCGTTCTACGCGGAATCTGGTGGCCAGGTTGGCGATACGGGCGTCATCACTTCACCAACTGCTCGCATTGTCGTGACCGACACGGTCTACGGCGCTCCGGGCCTAGTGCGTCACAAATTCGAAGTTGTTGATGGCGAATTTGCAGTGGGGCAGGAGGTTGCTGCTGCCATAGATGTTGTTCGTCGCGATTCCATTCGGCGCAATCACACTGCGACGCATCTGTTGCATTGGGCGTTGCGTGAGGTTTTGGGCGATCACGTGAAGCAGCAAGGTTCGTTAGTGACACCCGATCGTTTGCGATTTGATTTCAGCCACTACGAAGCACTCACCGATGATGAGATTTGTCGTATCGAATATCTCGTTGCCTTCGAGATTTTGCGCAATCCACCAACGAATCACTTTGAAACCACCATGACCGAAGCCGAATCGCTTGGAGCCATTGCGTTCTTTGGCGATAAGTACGGCGATGTAGTGAAGGTGATGCAAGCCGGCCCTCACTCCACCGAATTATGTGGTGGCACCCACGTCAATGCGCTTGGTGATATTGGTCCGGTCAAAATCATTAGCGAATCTTCTATTGGCTCCAATATCCGACGTCTGGAAGCGGTATCGGGCATGGGGCCGATCGAAAGGCTGCGGGCCGATGAACAACGTATTCGAGCTGCGGCCGATGCCATGGGTGTTTCCACCGACGAGCTTGTCGATGCTGTTGAGCGTCGCGTTGCCGAAGTGAAGGACCTTCGTGAGCGTGTCCGCGATCTTGAGCGCGCCGCGGCCTCAGGCCGATCGGGTGAACTTGCCGAGTTGGCCGTCGACGGAATTGTGGTGGCCAGAATCGATGGCCTTGACCGCGATGCTGTTCGTGATCTTGCTGTTGCTGTTCGCGATTGCGCTGGGATCCGCGCGGTGGTTCTTGGTAGCGCTCCCGATGGTGGCGGTGTGACAATCGTTGCTGCTGTCGCCCCAGACTCCGGGTTCAACGCATCTGAACTCATTGCTGAAGCGGCAAAAAAAGTAAAGGGTGGCGGCGGTAAGAGCGCCGACCTCGCTGTTGCCGGCGGCAAAGACCCTGAAGCGCTCGACGAAGCGCTCGATCTTGTTCGGTCAGCTTTCGCTTGAAACCGTTGCGTGCGCTCGGTATCGATCTTGGCGAGCGGCGCATCGGCGTAGCGGTGTCGTCAGGGTGGGTGGCCTCACCTATCGAAACTGTGCAACGAAGCGGTGATCGCTCCGCCGATCGACGCAAACTTTTGGCCATTGCCGCTGAATGGGAAGTCGATGTACTTGTGGTCGGAATGCCTCTTTCCCTTGACGGTTCCGAAGGGCCGGCAGCTGTCGGAGTCCTTGGGGAGGTAGCAGAACTACGTGCACTCACATCGCTGATCATTGAAACCTACGATGAGCGTCTCACCACAGTGACGGCAGACCGGCAACTGCGCGAAGGGGGAGTCCCTGGTCGGGACCGTCGCAAGATGATCGACCAGGTCGCCGCCGCAGTGTTGTTGCAAGCATGGCTCGATCGTCAACAGTCTCAGACTTCAAACACGACGGATGAAAAGTGAACGACCAGCCAGACCCATTTGAACTGTTCGGTCTCGAACCTCAGACCGCGGCTCCTTCCTCACAGATTGCCTCGCCGCAATCGGCATCGCCATCGATATCAGCGGATCCGGTTCGCAATGTAGAACCGGCGGATTCACCGTTACCGTCTCCGCCATCAGGTGGTGGCGGTGATCAGTACGTCTCGGTCAAGGGTGGGGGATCAGACGGAGGGGATGCTCGCCGGTGGTTGTTTCTTCTCGGCATCCCACTATTGGTCGTCATTATTCTTCTTGGCTCAGTTGGATTCTGGGTGAAGGGAAAGATCGATCCGGGTGATGCCGGCGACACCGTTGAATTCACCATTCCCAAGGGCGCAACGACTGCACAGATCGCAACCTCGTTAGCCGAGAAAAAGATTGTTTCAAGTGCAACGGTGTTCGAGTGGTATGTGAAATGGAAAGGCGGTGGTCCATTTCAAGCCGGCGACTACACCGATCTTCGCATCAATATGGCCATGGGCGATGTCGTCGAAGTTCTCAATGCGGGCCCGCCGCCTCCAAAAACAGTGAAGTTCACTGTTCGCGAAGGGCTTTGGGAATCGGAAATTCGAGCCCTCATTCTTGCCAAGTTCCCGACCATGGATCCTGCGGCGCTGGATGCGGCGCTTAACAACACCCATCCGTCGTTACAGCCATCCGGTTCGAGTAATCTCGAAGGCTTCTTATTTCCTGCCACTTATGAAGTTGCCGAACCCGATGTTGGTAACGCGCAGAAACTGGTCGACCAGATGGTGCTGGCGTTCTCTCGCGTAAGCGATATCGAAGGTCTTCCCGATGTCAGTGAAAAGTTGAAAGGTGTTGCGGGCAAGAAGGTCATCACGCCCTATGAAGCACTTATTGTTGCGTCGTTAGTGGAATCAGAAGCGAGGGTCGATGAAGATCGTCCGAAAATCGCGCGCGTTATTTATAACCGACTGGCTCGCGGGGAGTCCCTGGGCATCGACGCGTCGGTGCTTTACGCGATTAAGCAGCGTAAAGAAAACCTCACCGATAGAGATCTGAGGACCGACTCCCCCTACAACACAAGGCTAAAAACTGGTTTGCCTCCAACCCCAATTAACTCACCAGGGCAGGAATCAATAAACGCTGCACTTAACCCTGCTCCAGGTGATTGGCTGTTCTATGTGCTTACGGACAAAGACGGCCGTCATTACTTCACCAATTCCTTCTCCGATTTCAATCGCGCTGTTGCCGATGCGAAAGCGCGAGGCGTCTTCTAAATGAACGTGCCCACGGGTTCCACGCGCTTGGCCGCAGTTATCGGTTCGCCGGTTCGGCATTCTTTGTCGCCGGCCTTAATGAACGCGGCGTTTGGCGCGGCTGGACTGGATTGGGTGTACGTGGCACTTGAGGTCGCCGCCGAAAAACTTCCCGACGCACTCGTGGGTGTCCGCATTCTCGACATTGCCGGTTTATCAGTGACCATGCCGCATAAGGAAAGTGCGGCCGCCTGCGTCGATCAGTTGTCCGATGATGCTGCGCTTCTCGGAGCCGTGAATTGCATTTCGAATGCCAACGGAATACTCACCGGTCACAACACTGACGGTGAAGGGTTCGTTCGGTCACTTCGCTCCGGCCACGAGTTCGACCCTGCCGGTCGTCGCTGCGTGATTCTTGGTGCGGGCGGCGCCGCGCGTTCAATCATTCTGGCCTTAGCCCGACACGGCGCAGAAGAAATCGTGGTTGTCAACCGCACCCTTGTCCGTGCCGAACACGCAGCTGCTTTTGCCGCCGAACGGGGCCGAGTTGTCCGCTTGGAGGGTGCAGGTTCTGATCTTCGCGATGCCGACCTCATCGTGAATGCCACCTCTATCGGAATGGGCGAACCTTCCGATGCCGATGTTCCTTTCGATCCAATGCTGTTGCATGAAGGTCAAATCGTTGTCGACATTGTCTACCGTCCATTAGAAACTCCGCTACTGCGTTTTGCTCGCCAGGGCGGTGCACGCACTGCGAACGGTGTGGGGATGCTGGCGCATCAAGCAGCAATTCAGTTTGAAATCTGGACGGGTACAAAAGCGCCTATTGACTTGATGTTGTCGGCGGTGGCCGACCAACTGGGCTGATCTATGGACACGATTCGTCTCGTTGTGTGCATCGTTCTTTCTGTGCCGGCGGCAATTGTCGTGAACGCTACGTTCGATCGGTTCCTGACCGATCGGCCGCTCTTTCAGTCTTCGGTTCGGCCGCGGGTTTCTCATCGTGCCGTCGGTCTGCTCATTTTGACTCTGGCTTTGTTCGTTGGGGCCCAGCAGAGGTTCGTTGACGAATCATGGCCAGAGATGTTGGCCTATTGCGTATTGTTTGCGGTGCTCCTCTTGCTGAGCGTCATCGATCTCTACGAGTTTCGTTTGCCCGATGCAATTGTCGTTCCTTCGATCGCCGTTGCCATCACGACCATCGTTGCGGTTTCAGTGGTGAGCGACACCCCAGAGCGAATTCGCTACGCACTAATCGGCGGAGCGATCGCATTTGGTGTGTTGTTCATCGCTCATTTGGTGTCACCTCGCGGCATGGGCTTTGGTGATGTGAAGTTGGCCGCTCTGCTTGGTCTTGCCGTGGGCTGGCAAGCATCCTCGGCCAACGAAGCGCTCATATTGGTGCTCTGGCTGTTACTTATTGGTTTCGGAGTGGGAACCGTTGCTGGTCTTGCGCTTTATGTCATTCGGCGTCGCAATGAGCCGTTCCCGTTCGGCCCATTTCTGGCGATTGGAACGGTCGCCACGGTGCTCCTCAGTCAGGTTCTCGTCGCCACTTGAGCGCTCTTCGGGAAACTGTCTCCATTGCGGTGCGGGTAGGCCGGTAGATTGGTCTTGTGCTTCGCTATCTGACCGCCGGTGAATCCCATGGCAAGGCCCTCGTCGTCATTATCGAGGGTCTTCCGTCGGGTCTGCCCATCACTGTTGACCAAATCGGAAACGAGTTGGCCCGTCGTCGCCTTGGCTTTGGCCGCGGCCCTCGAATGAAGTTCGAGACCGACGAGATCACGATCCTTGCTGGTGTGCGCCATGGAGTCACTCTTGGCTCCCCGGTTGCCATCGAAATTGGCAATAGCGAGTGGGAGCGCAAATGGACCGAGGAAATGTCTCCTCATCCTGGCCAAACCTCTCAGAAACTCACCACCCCTCGTCCGGGCCATGCCGATCTCACTGGGATGCAGAAATACGACTTCGACGACGCCCGCAACATCCTCGAGCGCGCATCTGCTCGCGAGACCGCTGCTCGCGTTGCTGCTGGAGCGGTGGCGAAGGCGTTGCTTTCCCATATCGGAACCGAGGTTGGCTCTCACGTGATTCAACTCGGTTCGGTTCGTGCCTCGGTCGCTCTGCGACCCGCCGCCGGCGAATTCCGACCAGTGGATGATTCAGAGGTTCGATGCCTCGATCCCGAAGCAGAAAAAGCCATGGTCGCCGAGATTAAAGCAGCGCAAAAAGCCGGCGATTCACTTGGTGGGGTAGTCGAAGTTGTGGCCCACGGAGTTCCCATAGGTCTTGGTTCCCATGTGCACTGGGATCGTAAACTTGACGGACTCATGGCTCAAGCGCTGCTTTCAATCCAGGCAGTCAAGGGCGTTGAAATTGGCGACGGTTTCGATGTTGCTGGTCGTCGTGGGTCCCAAGCGCACGATCCCATCGTGTGGGACGCCGAGCATTCGTTGTATCGCCGCACTAGCGCTAACGCCGGCGGTATCGAGGGCGGAATGTCCACTGGTGAGGTCCTTGTTGCTCACGTAGCGATGAAACCGTTAGCAACGCTCAATACGCCGGTACTTGCCACTGTCGATACCGCCACCAAGGAAGCCGGAGTTTCGTTCCGGGAACGTACCGATGTCACGGCTGTTCCCGCTATGGGCGTGGTGGCCGAAGCCATGGCCGCTCTTGTCCTTGCCGGCGAGGCATTACGTAAATTCGGCGGCGATTCCCTTCGTGAATTTTTGCGCAACCACGACACATTTGTTCAGCAAGTGCGCGAGCAAACTGCTCAAATCGACACAACTGTTCCGGTCGCTAACTCTCCTCTTAATTGGGATGCCGAGCAAGCGTTCGCTGAAGGCGCCGACGCGCCCGCATCGTGACCTCTACCGTTCCCGTCCCGCACCATTTGGTGTTGGTGGGAATGATGGGAACCGGTAAGTCCACGATGGGTCGTCGGGCAGCAATGCATCTGGGTCGTCCATTTGTCGATTCCGATGACGAGATCGTTGCTCGGCAGGGTCGCTCCGTTGCCGATATTTTTGCCACCGACGGCGAACCGGCATTTCGAGAGATTGAAGCCACGGTGATGACCGATTTATTACAGTCCTCTACTCCGTCGATCATTGCTGCCGCTGGTGGTTCAATTCTCCGAGAACAAACCCGAGAGCAACTTCGTCAACGTGCAGTTGTCGTCTGGCTGAAGGCATCAGTTGATGTTCTGCTCGAACGCACGTCTCGAGGTACACATCGTCCGTCACTTGCCAACGATCCCAAAGGCACACTTCATAAAATGGAACACGACCGTTCTGCGTTGTACGCAGAAATAGCCGATGTCGTCGTGGACTCTTCGCAGACAAAAGAGGCCGTGGTCGCTGCCATTGTTGAAGCAGGACTTGAAGTGGCAATCCAATGATCACCGTGCCGGTACAACTCGCCGATCGTTCCTACGATGTGTTGGTCGGCGGGGGAGTTCGACATGAACTTGCACGTGTCGTCCCCAATGGTGTCCGACGTGTTGCCGTTGTGACCCAAGCTGGGTTGGGCATCAAGGTCGATCCGGGTTGTGAACATCAGGTGTTCGAGATGCCCGATGGTGAATCGTTTAAGACAATGGCAACGGTGGAATCGTTGTGTCGGCAATTTGCGCAGTGGGGACTCACTCGTGCCGACTGCGTCGTTTCCGTTGGCGGCGGCATTGTTACTGATACCGCCGGTTTTGCGGCTGCTTCGTACCACCGCGGCGTTGCGGTCATCCATGTCGCCACCACTCTTCTCGCCCAAGTCGATGCCGCTATCGGCGGCAAGACCGGCGTGAATATTCCCGAAGGTAAGAACCTCATTGGCGCCTATTGGCAGCCGTCAGCGGTTCTGTGCGATACCGATCTGCTCGCCACGCTTCCACCCCGCGAGTTTCGCTGCGGGCTTGGTGAGGTAGCGAAGTACCACTTTTTGGGTGGCGAAGGAATTTACGCATTACCCATCGAAGAACAAGTGGCCGCATGTGTGGCCATCAAAGCCGATGTTGTGGCCAGTGACGAACGGGAAAGTGGTCGTCGGGCCACGCTCAACTATGGCCACACTCTTGGTCATGCCATCGAGATTGCATGCGGTCACGATCTTCGTCATGGTGAGGCTGTCGCTGTTGGTCTGATTTTCGCCGCTGAACTTGCCAATCGTTTAGGGCGTATCGATGCCGATCGTGTGGCCGAACACCGACGTGTTGTTGGCGCCTACGATCTTCCATTGACACTGCCATCCGGTTTAGGCAACGACCGGTTGCTGGCACTGATGGGGCGTGACAAAAAAGCGCTCCACGGAATTACATTCGTCCTTGATGGCCCAAATGGTGTGGAATCAGTGACTGGCGTCGATCGTTCCGTCATCGAGGCGTCCATCGATGCAGTCCGAGCCGAAGGAGACCGTTGATGTCTGCTCTACCTGTGGTGCTTTTGCTTTCTGGAGTCAATCTCAACTTGTTGGGTGATCGGGAACCCGAGATTTACGGAACCGCCACCCTCGATGATCATGTGGCAACGGCGCGCACTGCGGCCGAAGCTCACGGACTCATCGTCGATCACTTGCAAACCAATTCAGAATCTGAACTTGTCGAAGCCATCCATGCCGCGCGCGGTCGCTGCGCAGCAATCGTGTTCAATCCCGGAGCGTTCACGCATTATGCATGGTCGCTGCACGATGCGCTCGCTACGTTTAACGGCCCAATTATCGAACTTCATCTTTCTAATCCCGCGGCGCGCGAAGAATGGCGAAAAGTATCGGTTATCGCTCCAGTGGCCACCGGAACCATTGCTGGTTTTGGCGGCGATGGCTACCGCCTAGCGATCGACGCGGTTGTAGCGTTACTGAGCTGAACAAATGACAATCGCGGCAGCAGATCTCCATTCGACAGAACTTCCGACTATCTCGGTAGAAGGCCGAGTGGCGAGGCTGCGTGAGATTCTTGGCCAACAGAGTCTCGATGCGCTGGTGGTGTCTGCCTCGTCCAATATCCGTTGGCTTTCGGGCTTCACGGGAAGTTCCGGCCTCCTGGTCGTCACTTGCGATGACATGGTTCTCATCACCGATGGCCGTTATACCGATCAGGCCGCCGAGCAATTAGCGGCTGTAGGCGCTCCCGCCCGGTTGGAGATCACCGCAACCGCACAATGCGAGATTGTGCAAGCGATCACCGCATCAGCGAGCACGGTGGGACTCGAAGCCGATCACATCACCTGGTCAACTCACCAGCGTTACGCCAATGAATGGTTCGCCGACCGCCAGCTCACCCCGACCGTCGGGCTCATCGAGAAGTTGCGCCGCCGTAAAGACGACGCGGAAATTGCTCGCATTCAACGAGCGGCATCTATTGCTGATGCATCACTGAACGCTGTTCGTTCGCGCCTCAACGATTCACCAACCGAGTCGGAGTTTGCTGGTGAACTCGATGCCATGATGCGAAAACTCGGTGCATCCGGCAACAGTTTCGAAACCATCGTTGCCAGCGGTCCCAACGGGGCGAAACCACATGCGCGTCCCGGTGACCGTCGTCTGCAGCCTGGCGATCTCGTGGTTTTAGATTTTGGTTGCGTCGTGGACGGCTATTGCTCGGATATGACCCGCACTGTCGCCATCGGTGACATCGATCACACTCAAGTTCGGATGCTTAAAGTGGTGACTGCCGCGAATGCCGCCGGCTTAGCGGCGGTTCGGGCCGGAGTCGCCGGCAGCGAGGTCGATGCCGCGGCTCGTGTGGTTCTGGCCGATGCAGGCTGGTCAGAGGCATTTTCCCATGGCACCGGCCATGGGGTCGGCCTTGATATTCACGAAGCTCCCCGTCTCGGAGCCACAAGTGCCGACATTCTCGAGTACGGCGATGTGGTCACTGTGGAACCGGGCGTGTACCTTCCGGCCCACGGTGGTGTGCGTATCGAGGACCTGGTCGTCGTGACTAAAGACGGCTGTCGGGTCCTGTCTCACACCACGAAGTCACCAACGCCCTAAGTTGGCACACCTTGCAACCCCTCTAGGAAGGTCCAATGTCCACCATTACGACCAACGATCTCAAGAACGGCGTTTCCCTCAACATTGAGGGCGTTCTTTTCGAGGTCATCGAGTTTCAGCACGTCAAGCCGGGCAAGGGTGGCGCCTTCGTGCGCACCACACTGAAAAACGTCCGCAACCGCGCCGTTGTTGAGCGCACCTTCCGCGCTGGCGAAAAAGTCGAACGCGCCATGATTGATAAGCGAGAGATGCAGTTCCTCTACCGCTCCGGTGACGACTACGTGTTCATGGATAACACCACCTACGACCAACTCAATGTAGGTCCTACCTCTCTTGGCGATGCCTCGAACTTCCTTGTTGAAAATGGTGCAGCAGTTCTCAAGATGTATGGCGACGAAATTGTCGGGGTCGAACTTCCTGCTGCTGTTGAACTCAACATCGCGGAAACGGAGCCAGGTATTCAAGGCGATCGCGTTTCGGGTGCCCGCAAGCCCGCCACGCTCGAAACTGGTCTCATTATTCAGGTGCCGCTCTTTGTCGAACCGGGTGAACGAGTCAAGGTTGATACCCGCACCGGCGAATATCTCACTCGAGCGTGAGCCCCGACTCCGGCAACCGTCATGAAGCCCGAGAGCGGGCGTTCCATCTGCTCTACGAGGCCGAGATCAAAGGAGAGAGCGCTGAGGTCACCCTCGCGGCACTTCCCGTTGACCCCGATGCATTCGCAACGGAATTGGTAAGCGGCGTTGGCGCTCACCAAGATGCGCTCGACGAAGTGATTTCCTCTCATGCCCGCAATTGGGATGTCGATCGGATGCCTGCGCTTGATCGAGCCATTCTGCGAATTGCCACTTTCGAGTTGGTACATCGTCCCGATGTCCCCACTGCGGTGGTTATCTCCGAAGCAGTGGAGTTAGCCAAGGCCTATTCCACCGATGACAGCAGTCGCTATGTGAACGGTGTGCTTTCAGCGATCGCTGGCGAGGTTCGCTAATTCGCGTTATGGTGTCTTTCTGACCGTGAAGCGGGTCCCGTGAGGCCCGGACGGACAGGAAGGACCACGCTGTGGCTGAACGCGAACGACGTCTGACGCCTCCCTACGGAGGCGTTTTTGTTGCCCGCACGACGGTGATGACTGCTGATGACATGCAGCGGGCCACCAAGCGGATGGCCCACGAAATCATCGAGCGTAACCATGGTCTTGAGGGCATCGTGCTTATTGGCCTGCAGACCGGGGGAATTCCGCTGGCTGCTCGGTTAGCAGAAGCCCTGCAGAAGATCGAAGGCGTCGATGTTCCCACCGGTTGTGTCGATGTGGCGTTTTACCGGGACGACATTGGATTGCGCCCGGTGCTGCCAGAAGCAGCAACCGAAATTCCCTGCGATCTCGACTCCCGCACCGTCATCTTGGTCGACGATGTTCTCTTCACCGGTCGCACGATTCGTGCCGCCCTCGATGCTCTTACCAACTTTGGTCGGGCTCGTTCGGTGCAACTGGCGGTGATGGTCGATCGAGGCCATCGTGAACTGCCGATCCGGCCCGATTACGTGGGCAAAAACCTTCCCACTCGACGCGATGAAGTGGTCGATGTCACCTCCGACGGGGTGGAGCTGGGGGAGATGCTCAAGTGAATCGGGCTACTTCTCGACATGGCGACCTTCGCAATCTTTTGTCGGTGGCCGATCTTGGCCCCGATATCGCCGCTGGTATCGACGAAGTAATGGCACTCACCGATACGTTCGTCGAAGTTTCCGAACGCAAAATTCCGAAAGTTCCCGCACTGCGCGGGCGCACGGTGGTGTCGCTGTTCTTCGAGGACTCCACTCGCACTCGCCTTAGTTTCGAAACTGCCGCAAAACGACTTTCGGCTGACACGATGAACTTCAGCGTAAGTACCTCGTCGGTGAAGAAAGGTGAATCACTGCGCGACACCATCGAAACCATCGAAGCAATGGGCGTCGACGCGATTGTTGTTCGCCACGCATCAGCGGGTGTTCCTAAACAAATCGCTCAATGGTCGCAGAGTGCAGTCATCAACGCTGGCGATGGTTGGCACGAACATCCCACTCAAGCCCTGCTCGATTGCTACACAATTCGTCAGCACGGCGGCGATCTGGCGGGAAAGCAGATCGCCATTGTTGGCGATATCCGACATTCTCGAGTTGCGCGCAGCAATGTCGCAGCCTTCAGCGCTCTCGGGGCCGATGTCACGCTCGTGGCGCCACCAACCCTCCTACCGCCCAGTCTCGAAGGTTGGCCAGTGAAGGTGTCGCACGATCTCGATGCGGTGCTCGCAACCACCGATGTTTGTTATTTGCTGCGGATGCAACGAGAGCGAATGACCGAAGCGCTCATACCTTCATTGCGCGAATACACAGCGAGTTTCGGCCTCAGCAGTTCGCGAGCCGACCGATTGCCTCAGCACGCGATCATCATGCATCCCGGTCCAATAAACCGCGGCGTCGAGATCAGTGCCGAAGTCGCCGATCGCGAGAATGCGGTCATCATCGATCAAGTTCGAAACGGCGTGGCAGTTCGTATGGCCGTGTTGTTCTTGCTTCTCGGTAGCGGCACCTCATGGGGTGGCGACGCCGATGTCTAAGTCCGCAGAAAACAATCGAAAGGGAGACGTGAGCGAATCAGTAGGTTGGATCATCACTGGTGGGCGAGTTGTCGATCGCACTGGTGAACGCAACGTCGATGTTGCGGTGAACTCCGACGGAACGATTGCCGCAGTTGGCATGTCACTCGATCTCGGTGCGCTTGGTCTCGCTAATGCTCAGGTTCTTGATGTCACCGGATGTGTTGTCTCTCCAGGATTCGTCGACATTCACACGCACCTCCGTGAGCCAGGCCGAGAAGAAGCCGAAACGATTCAGACCGGCAGTCGCGCCGCTGCCCTTGGCGGTTACACCGCCGTGGTCGCCATGCCCAATACCGAACCCACAATCGACAGCGCGGCCGTTGTTCGCTTGGTGCTCGACGCAGGTGTTGCGGCCGGACTTGTCGACGTTCGCTCTTCGGGAGCCATCACGGTTGGCCGAGGAGGCGAAGCACTTTCACCTATGGTCGAACTTGCCGAAATGGGTGTGCGCATCTTCACCGATGATGGTTGCGGAGTGCAGGACGATCGCCTTATGCGACGGGCTCTCGAATACGCCTCCGGTCTTCCCCAAAATGTTGTGCTCGCGCAGCACTGCGAAGTTGAAGCATTAAGTGACGGCGGCCATATGCACGAAGGCGAATGGTCAAGTCGTCTCGGTATACCCGGCGTCCCTGCCGAGGCCGAGGAACTGATGGTGTTCCGAGACATAGCGCTTTCTCGCCTTACCGGAATGCGAGTTCACTTTCAGCATCTGTCCACCGCCGGAGCAGTTGCTCTCGTGCGTGATGCAAAAGCAAACGGACTCCCCGTCACTGCGGAAGCAACGCCTCATCACTTCACGCTCACCCATGCTGAGGTGGCCTCCTACAACCCAGTCTTCAAGGTGAACCCGCCGCTTCGAACCGCCGAAGATGTCGCAGCGGTGAAAGCCGGACTCGCCGACGGAACGATCGATGCCATTGCTACCGATCATGCTCCGCACACTTCCGATGTGAAAGAAGCGCCGTTCGATCATGCGCCGTGCGGAATGCTTGGCCTTGAAACCGCTCTTGGCCTTGGCATCACTGAACTCGTCGAACCTGGCGTGCTCACAATGCAAGAGTTCCTCGCCAAGATGTCGTGGAATCCTGCGGCCATCGCCGATCTCGCCGATGTCCATGGTTGCAACATCGAACCAGGTGCCCCGGCGCACCTCACCATCTTCGATCCAGCACTCGAGTGGACCGTCGATCCTGCTCTGCTGGCAAGTAAATCCAATAACACGCCCTACGCGGGGCGCACTCTGCGAGGAAAAGTGAAACACACTTTTCTCTGCGGAGTACCCACTGTTCTGCACGGAGAGGCGCAACGATGAGTGGCATTGAAACTGCCTTGTTGGTTTTAGCCGACGGCGCCATCTTCGAAGGTGAGTCCATTGGTGCGATGTCACCAGACGGCATTGCTACTGGTGAAGTGGTGTTCAACACCGCAATGACTGGGTATCAAGAAATCATCACTGACCCTTCCTATGCCGGGCAGCTCATTACCTTCACCTCTCCACATATTGGCAATTACGGCGTGACCGCGTTTGACGATGAATCGCGACGACCGTTTACCCGAGGCATCATCGTTCGCGATATGGCCCGGCGCCGTAGTAACTGGCGATCAGACGGCGACCTCAACGCTTTCCTTAAAAACGCAGGAGTGCCCGGAATCGCCGGCATCGACACCCGACGCCTCACACGCCATATTCGCGATCTGGGCGCAATGCCGGGTGCATTTGGAACTGCGGGGGACTCTGTACTTCTTGCCGCGGCAAAAGCTGAAGCGGGAACCACTGGTGTCGACCTTGTTCAAGGCGTGACCTGCGATTCGCCCTACGAGTTCGCATTCACTGGTCCCGATGGTCGAGCCCCGAAGCGCGTTGTTGCCTACGACTTTGGTATCAAAACCACGATCCTTCGTCATCTCTCTGGCATCGCCACCGTTGAAGTTGTGCCCGCTGGTACGCCTGCATCGGAAGTGCTCGCTCGTCAGCCTGACGGCGTCTTTCTTTCCAACGGTCCTGGCGATCCCGCCGCGGTTTCCGGCGCTGCGCAAATCATCGATGGTCTTCTCGGGCAGGTCCCGGTGTTTGGTATTTGTCTTGGGCACCAGTTGCTGGCTACTGCTCTCGGAGCCGAGACCTACAAACTCCCATTCGGCCACCACGGCGGAAATCATCCCGTTCGTCGACTCGACACGGGCACCATCGAAATCACGAGTCAGAACCACAACTACGCGGTCGACGACGGTTCCATTGGTCGCAATGCTGAGGTCACTCATCGCAATCTCAATGATGGGGTTGTCGAAGGTCTGCGCTGTCTCGATATTCCCGCATTCAGTGTGCAGTACCACCCAGAAGCAGGGCCGGGCCCCCACGATGCTTCGTACTTGTTCACGTTGTTCGACGAACTAATGGATTCCACGAAAGGACGCAACTGATGCCGCGCCGTAATGACATCAAGTCGATCCTTCTCATCGGATCGGGACCGATTGTGATCGGTCAAGCATGTGAATTCGATTATTCCGGAACCCAAGCGTGTCGCGTACTCCAACAAGAGGGTTACCGAGTCATTCTCGCCAACTCCAATCCGGCGACCATCATGACCGACCCCGATTTTGCCGATGCCACGTACATCGAACCGCTCGACCTCGATGTGCTCACTCGTATTATCGAACGAGAACGTCCTGATGCATTGCTTCCCACAGTTGGCGGACAAACCGCTCTCAATCTCGCAATGGCACTTGTTGAGGCGGGAATACTCGAGCAGTACAACGTTGAACTCATTGGTGCCGATGCACTGGCAATCGCCACTGCCGAAGATCGCGGATTGTTTAAACAGGCAATGGCCGAGATTGGTTTGGCTACGCCAATTTCAGGAACCGCACACACCTTTGAAGAAGCCATGGAAGTTGTGAAGTCAATAGGGCTTCCCGCCGTGATCCGTCCCGCGTACATCTTGGGCGGTCTCGGTACCGGTATCGCTTCCACGATGGAAGAGTTCGAGAAGATGGCGGCGATCGGTCTCGACGCCAGTCCAATTTCAGAGATTCTTGTCGAGAAGTCCATTGCTGGTTGGAAAGAATACGAACTCGAAGTTATGCGTGATCATGCTGACAACTGCGTGATCATCTGTTCAATTGAAAACCTCGATCCCATGGGCGTGCATACCGGCGACTCCATCACTGTCGCTCCGGCGCAAACTCTTTCCGATCATGAGTATCAACTCATGCGCGACGCAGCGTTTGCGGTCATGCGGCGAGTTGGAGTTGAGACTGGCGGCTCGAATGTGCAATTTGCGGTTAACCCCGTCGACGGCGAGATGGTCGTTATCGAGATGAACCCGAGGGTGTCGCGTTCTTCGGCGTTGGCCTCGAAGGCTACGGGTTTCCCAATCGCCAAGATTGCCGCTCGCCTAGCTGTCGGTTACACGCTCGATGAAATTCCTAACGACATCACCAAAAAAACTCCGGCAAGCTTCGAACCATCCATTGACTACGTCGTCACCAAGATTCCGCGCTGGGCGTTCGAGAAGTTTGCTGGCACCTCCGGAGTACTTGGTACCCAGATGCAATCGGTGGGCGAGGTGATGTCTATCGGCCGCACATTTCCCGAGTCGTTGCAGAAAGGTTTACGTTCTCTTGAACAGGGTCGCTTCGGCCTCAACTGCGATCCTGGTGAGGCTCTTTACGAAGATATTCCACTCGATGAGCTACTTGCTCAAGCATCTATCGGTACACCAGAGCGCATTTTCCAACTCGAAGCGGCCATGCGTCGAGGCAAGACCATTGAAGAAGTGCACGCCGCCACCAAGGTCGATCCTTGGTTCCTCGACCAAATGAGAGCGATCACCGAAGAGCGAGCCCACCTTGCCGAAGGCGGTTTTGAAGCTCTCACTCGAAGCGATTGGCGTCGAGCGAAGCGACTTGGTTTCTCCGATGCACAACTTGGATGGCTATGGGGAATCCCCGAAGACACTGTGCGTTCTCGACGGCTCGAACTTGGTGTTCTTCCTACCTACAAAACTGTCGATACCTGCGCCGCCGAGTTCGACGCAGAAACGCCCTATCACTACTCAACCTATGAAGACACCGATGAAGTAAAGCCTTCCGATCGCAAGAAGGTCATCATCCTTGGCTCGGGGCCGAATCGCATAGGTCAAGGTATCGAGTTCGACTACTGCTGCGTACATGCGTCATTTGCACTTCGAGATGCCGGCTTTGAGACCATCATGGTCAACTGCAACCCGGAAACAGTTTCGACCGATTACGACACCTCAGACCGTTTATATTTCGAGCCGCTTACCTATGAAGACGTTATGAACGTCATCGAGGCAGAGAAACCAGTTGGAGTAATTGTTTCGCTCGGAGGGCAAACGCCGCTCAAGTTGTCCAACATTCTTCCCCGAGAACTCATTGCTGGCACCTCGCCCGAGTCCATCGATGCGGCCGAGGATCGCGAGTTGTGGAACGCGTTATGTGCTCGTCTCGAAATTCCACAACCTGCGGGTGGAACCGCGGCCGATATCGAAGCTGCGCTCGCCATCACCACCCATATCGGATACCCCGTCTTGGTCCGACCTAGTTATGTCCTCGGTGGTCGGGCAATGGAAATTGTCTATGACGACGAAGGTCTCTCGCGCGCCATGGCTGAGTTGGCCAATTTTGGTTCGCTCGGAAAAGAAGGCGGGTTGTCCGCTGAACGTCCGGTACTCGTCGATCGCTTCTTGGAAGATGCCACCGAGGTAGATGTCGACTCTATTCGCGATGCCACTGGTGATTTTGTTATCGGTGGCATCATGGAACATGTCGAAGAAGCCGGTGTTCATTCCGGCGATTCGGCGTGTGTGATTCCTCCGTATTCGCTTTCGGACGAAACCATGGCGGTACTTGTGGAGTACTCGCAAAAGATCGCCGATGCTCTCGGTGTCATTGGCCTCCTCAATGTGCAGTACGCGGTGAAGAACGGTCAGGTCTTTGTCATTGAGGCCAATCCTCGTGCCAGTCGAACGGTTCCATTTGTTGCCAAAGCAACTGGGGTGCCACTGGCGAAGGTGGCCGCACGCGTCATGTTGGGGGCCACACTGGCCGAACTTCGCACCGAAGGATTACTGACCCAACCCGTGCAAGGCGATCACGTTTCGGTGAAGGAAGCAGTTCTTCCGTTCAGTCGTTTCCCCGAGGCCGACGCGCTGCTCGGACCAGAGATGCGTTCAACCGGAGAAGTCATGGGCATCGATCTCACCTTCGGTCTCGCATTTGCTAAAGCGCAGTTGGCGGCAGGCACAAACCTTCCCGAGTCGGGCATGGTGTTTATGTCGCTTGCCGATCGCGACAAGGCCATAGGCGTGAAAGCGGCGCAACGTTTCCGCGAACTTGGATTCACCATTGCCGCTACAACAGGAACGGGCGCCTATCTCATCGAAGCTGGAATTGAGGTTGCCACGGTTGTGGCCAAAATCGGCGACGCCGCCGGACAAGACGCAGTCGACCTCATTGAAAGTGGCGAGGTGGCTCTTGTGGTGAACTCGCCTCGTGGGCGTGGTCCCAGGGCCGATGGTGCTCATATCCGTTCCGCCGCCGGCAAGCACAACATTCCGTTGCTCACCACCGGAGCTGCTGCTTTGGCCGCCGCCAATGGCATGGCCGACCGGGTCGCCCATCCTCCCGTTGTCCGGCCCTTGCAGGAATACCACCGTGGTGTTCGTTCTGGGGGAGTGAAGTAGTGGCCAGACGTCGTCGGGCGCCAACCGGGGTTGATCTGTCGACGAGGGTTGGTTCAGTCACGCTTTCCAACCCAGTGATGACGGCGTCGGGTACCGCTGGTCATGGCGACGAACTCGGCGCCTATGTCGACCTTTCCTCGCTGGGCGCGGTGGTTGTGAAATCACTTTCGCCCGGCCCGTGGCCTGGTAACCCGGCGCCGCGAGTTCACGAGACCCCTGCCGGCATGATCAATAGCGTCGGGTTACAAGGTCCCGGTGTGCGCAAATGGCTCGATGAGGAGCTTCCGGCGGTGATCGCTACAGGTGCAACCGTAGTTGCGAGCATCTGGGGCTCCACCATCGATGACTACGCCCGAGCAGCAGAGATGTTGCGTGATGCGCCTCCCGAGGTCGTAGCAGTCGAGGTCAACGTGTCCTGCCCGAATCATCATGATCGAAATCGCATGTTTGCTCACGACCCAGGGACAACCGCTGAGGCAATTCGTGCCGCGTCAGTTTGCGGTCTTCCGATATGGGCGAAGCTGAGTCCCAATGTTGCCGACCTTGGTTCTATTGCCGCGGCGGCAATAGATGCCGGCGCCGAGGCAGTCACTCTTATCAACACCTTGCTAGGCATGATTATCGATACCGAAACCCGTGCACCGTTGCTGGGCGGCAAAGGTGGTGGACTTTCGGGTCCCGCGATTCATCCCGTTGCGGTTCGCGCAGTGCACGACGTAAAAGCCGCGCATCCCGACATCACCATTATCGGTGTAGGCGGTGTCGTGAACGGAGTCGACGCGATCGAGTTACTGATGGCCGGTGCGAGTGCGGTGCAAGTTGGTACCGCATCGTTTGCCGATCCGCGAACAGTTGCACGGGTTCGTGACGAAATCGACTGGTGGTGTGCGGACCATGGCGTTCGTTCGGTGAGCGAATTGATCGGAGTGGCTCATGGTTAATCTCGGGTCCATGCAAAGCGGCGCGCCGAGCGAAATTCGTTCTCGTTTGGCACTCGCACTCGATGTCGACGACATTGTCGAAGCGCGCCGAATGGCGGCAGGACTGCAGCCATGGTTCGGTGTCGCCAAGGTGGGTCTTGAACTCTTTAGTGCCGCGGGGCCCGAGGTCATTGAAGCGCTCATTACCGATGGGTTCGAGGTTTTTGCGGACCTCAAGCTTCTTGATATTCCCACGACGGTGAACAAGGCAGCTCGAGTGATGGGTTCGCTAGGTGTGCGCTACCTCACTGTTCATGCGCGAGCTGGTGCCGATCATTTAGCTGCAGGTGTTGAGGGTCTGGCCGAAGGTGCCGCCGCTGCTGGTTTGCCGGCGCCAACATGTTTGGCCATCACGGTTCTCACCAGTGAGCAGGCCGACGCGCATGCTCTTGAACAAAGAGTTGGTTACGTGCTCGAAACTGGTTGCGGGGGTTTGGTCTGCGCGGCAAGCGATCTCGGTGCGGTTCGCTCCATCGCCACCAACCTGGTCACAGTGGTTCCAGGAATTCGACCTCTGGGTGTCGGAGCAAATGATCAAGCTCGGCCCGCCACCCCACGCGAAGCAATTATGAGCGGAGCCGATGTGTTGGTCATCGGGCGAGCGGTCACCCAGGCTGACAATCCCGCGGCAGCCGCAGTAGCAATTGCTGCCGAAGTGGCTGCTAGTTCCGCCCTTTAGCTGCTGGCCCGGGGACCGAGTCATCCGGGACGGCTAGGGTTTGCGCCATGCCGCAGCCCCCAGAACTCACCCCAGAGCAGCGTCAGGCTGCGCTCGCGAAGGCCGCTGAAGCCCGCCGTGTTCGCGCTGAAGTAAAAGAACGGTTGAAGGCCAAATCAATAAGCTTCACCGAAGTGCTTGAACTCGCCGGCACCGATGAATTGGTTGCCGGGATCAAGGTCCTCGCCATCCTCGAGTCACTTCCAGGGGTGGGCAAAGTAAAAGCTCGTCGTCTCATGGTCGATATCGGCATTGCCGACACTCGTCGTATACGGGGTCTTGGCGAACAACAACGCAAAGCCTTGCTGGCCTCCTTCGGCGACTGACGAACGCTACGTGATCATCGTCGTTTGCGGACCAGGTGGCGTAGGCAAGGGGACGGTTGTTGCCCGCCTTGTCGAGGCCGACCCCACTTTGGGGCTTTCGCGTTCATGGTCGACCCGAGAGCGACGTCCCCACGAACGCGAAGATGCCTATGTTTGGGCCACACGCGAAGAGTTCGAGGCCCATGCCGCTGCTGGTGGTTTTCTCGAATATGCCGAGTTCTTAGGCAACCTTTACGGCTCGCCTTGGCCCGCTGACGCAGTAGAACGCGATGTCATCTTAGAAATCGACGTCCAAGGTGCCGCTCAGGTCCTCGATCTGGTAACCGATTGCCTTTTCATTCTCCTTGAACCGCCCTCGGCGCAAGTCCAAGCCGAGCGACTTCGGGGCCGAGGCGATCCACCTGATCAGGCCGAACGCCGCATTGCGGTTGCGCAAGCAGAATTGGCCGAAGGACGCAGGTTGGGCGCTATCTGCATCGTTAACGATGACCTCGACCGAACCGTTGGCGAGGTTCAAAAACTCATTCACCGTCGGCGCCAAGCTGGTTAAGCGCACCGAATGTGGCCTCCGCCAAGTGCTGGGGTAGTATCGCCACCCTGTCCCGGACGGTTTGTCCGTTGATCTCCCCGTTAGAAGGTGCGCCGTGGCCCAGATTAATGACTCAATGGTGAATCCCCGAATCGAGAACCTGCTCTCCAAGGTCGATTCTCGCTTCACCCTGGTCTCTCTTGGTGCCCAGCGTGCCCGTCAGATCAACGCCTATTTCAACCAACTGGGTGAAGGTCAAGGATCCAATGTCCCGCCGCAGGTCACCACAATGGCCCGCAAGCCATTGTCGATCGCCTTCGAAGAAATCTCGGCCGACAAGATCATTCCCGTTCGTATCGAAGTTGCCGAAGAGGAAATCGAAGTCGAACTCGAAGTTGTCGAACTCGCCGACGCCGTTGACGGCGACACTGAGGACTGACCCTTCGGCTCACGCCGTTGGAACATCTTTATGACCCTCGCTGGTCGTCGCATCGTCCTCGGCGTTACTGGAGGTATCGCCGCCTACAAGGCGGTTGATGTTTGTCGTCGTCTTGTCGATGCTGGCGCGCATGTCATTCCCGTAATGACCGAAGGTGCTCGCCGATTCGTTGGTGAAATCACCTTCTCTGCCCTTGCGTCAGAAAAGGTGCAAACCACACTGTGGGATGAATCCTCGCCCATACCGCACACGCGACTTGGTCAGGACAATGACCTCATTGTTGTTGCGCCGGCAACCGCTCGACTCATTTCGGCCTATGCCCACGGCTACTCCGACGATCTCCTCACCGCCACGCTTATTGCTACTCGTGCGCCAGTGGTGATTTGTCCGGCCATGCACACCGAAATGTGGGAGCACCCCGCAGTGCAGGACAACCTTGAGTTGCTCCGTTCTCGCGGTGTGATTATCGTACCGCCGGCCGAAGGCCGACTTGCCGGTGGCGACATTGGCGCTGGTCGACTTGCCGAACCGGCCGACATCGTTGCGGCGATTGAATCCACTCTTGGCAGTAACGATGATCTCGCAGGTGTGTCATTCCTTGTTACTGCAGGTGGCACACGTGAGGCCATCGATGCGGTTCGGGTAATCACCAATCGGTCATCAGGCAAACAGGGTTATGCGATTGCGGCTGAAGCAGTTGCTCGTGGCGCAAAGGTCACATTGGTGACCACGGCCAACCTTCCGGTTCCCGCTGGTGTCGAAGTCGTCAATGTTGTGAGCGCCGCCGATATGGAAGCTGCAGTCATGCCCCGCTCCGATTCCCATAACGTCATTGTGATGGCTGCGGCAGTCGCCGATTTCCGCCCTGCTGTGGTTTCGAATCGCAAGATCAAAAAAGACGAAATAGCGAACGGGGGAGCACTCCAAATTCTGCTCGAACCGACCCACGATTTTCTTGTCGACCTTGGTCAGCAAAAGGCCAACGGTCAGTTACTTGTTGGTTTCGCCGCCGAAACCAACGATGTCCTCGACAATGCTCGGGCAAAGTTGAAGCGAAAGAATCTCGATCTCATTGTGGCCAACGATGTTGGAGCACCGGGTTGCGGTTTTGAACACGACACCAACGCCGTCACCATTATTCGGGCCGATGGGGTCGATATCGAAGTGGGTCTTACCGATAAGCGATCGGTAGCTCGGGCGGTTCTCGACGCAATTTCTGCGCAACTTCGTCACATTTGAGGGCCTAGCCCGGCTAGGTTCAGACCCGTTCGAACGACCCCCAGGAGTAATTGTGAGTAGTTGGACCTTCACCTCGGAATCGGTGACCGAGGGTCATCCCGACAAGATGGCCGATCAGATCTCTGACGCCATCCTCGATGCGATGCTGACCCAGGATCCGATGAGTCGCGTCGCCTGCGAAACTTTGGTGACAACGGGTCTCGCCATCATCGCTGGTGAAGTCACCACTTCTGGTTGGGTCGACATTCCCCGAATCGTTCGCGACACCATCAAAGAAATTGGTTACGACCGCGAGTCCTATGGCTACGACGGCGAAACCGTCGGGGTCATGGTCGCACTCGATGCGCAGTCCAAGGACATCGCTCAGGGCGTTGACGATTCCGAAGAAGTTCGCAGCGGTAGCTCTGGCGAGGACATCCTCAACAAACAGGGCGCTGGCGATCAGGGAATGATGTTCGGTTACGCGTGTGATGAAACCGACGTGCTCATGCCGCTCCCAATCCACGTCGCCCATCGCATGGCCGAGCGTCTCGCCGATGTTCGTAAGTCAGGCGCAGTTCCCTACCTTCGACCCGACGGCAAGACCCAGGTCACCTTCGATTACGAAAATGGTAAGCCTGTCCGCCTACGCACGGTGCTTATTTCTACGCAGCACAACGATGGCATCGACCGTGACGATGCCATTCGTCCCGATCTCATCGAACACGTCATCCGTCCTGTCATTCCTGCGCAGTTCGCTAATGACGATTACCAAGTTCTGGTGAACCCAACTGGCCGCTTCGTTATCGGTGGTCCAGTCGGCGATGCGGGGCTTACTGGTCGCAAGATCATCGTCGACACTTATGGCGGCATGGCTCGCCACGGTGGTGGCGCATTCTCCGGTAAGGATCCATCGAAGGTCGATCGTTCTGCCGCCTACGCTGCCCGTTGGGTTGCGAAGAATCTTGTTGCCTCAGGTGCGGCATCTCGTTGCGAGGTTCAGGTCGCCTACGCTATTGGTGTTGCTCATCCCGTGTCGATCATGGTCGAAACCTTCGGCACCAACACCGTCGATGAAGAGAAGATCGCCGAAACAGTGCGCGAAGTATTCGACCTTCGTCCCGCTGCCATCATTCGCGACCTCGATCTTCGTAAGCCGCGTTACAAGCAGACTGCGGCTTACGGCCACTTCGGTCGCACCGGTGAAGCGTTCACATGGGAGCGCACCGACCGAGTCGATGCTCTCAAGTCCGCTCTCGGACTCTGAGCAGCGTGACCAACGGGCGGCACTGAGATGCCCGTCCGCCCCGATCAACCACTGTTCGAGATCGAAGAGCCCGCTGCGGCTCCTCGATCCGCTACCAAAAAGCCCACCGACGCCGATCAACGTCCGGTTGGTCGAGTTGTTCGAGTTCTTCCCGATCAACCCGCCATCGACAAAGTGTTCGACTATCTCGTTCCCGATGAAATGGTCAAAGCCATTTCGGTGGGGACCATCGTGCGCATCCCGCTTCATGGGCGTCGCACTGGCGGTTGGGTTGTAGAAGATGATGTGGTTTCTTTAACAAAGGCGAAATTGCAGCCGATTGCAAAAGTGACAGGTGTTGGTCCGCCGCCAGAATTATTTGAGCTTGCCGAATGGGCGGCATGGCGATGGGCGGGACGTGCGGCATCGTTGTTACGAACCGCATCACCAGCAACCGCAGTGCGCGGTCTTCCCCGCTCACCATTGCGCCCGGCACCAACACTGACTCCAGTTGCGGCCGACGAAGTGCACGATTTAGCGGCGCTTGCTCTACGCGAGGCGGTAGCCACCGTGCGCCTCGCTCCCAGCGTCGACCCCTACCCGTTGGTTGCCGCTGCTGCTGCGCTCGGTCCCATTTTGTTGGCCGCTCCCGTTGCTTCAACGGCACGTCGGTTGGGCCAACGACTTCGGAGGGCTGGGCTTCCTATTGCCATCCTTCCTGAGGACTGGGGACTGTCTCGGGCGGGGTGGGCTTCGACCTTTGGTTCGCGTTCTGCCGCGTGGGCCCCTATCTCCTCGCCGGCCGCAATCATCGTGATAGATGAACATGATGAGTCGCTTCAACAAGAACAAGCGCCAACCTGGAACGCGCGCGATGTTCTTATCGAGCGCGCTCGTCGATTAGGCGTCCCTTGTTTGCTTGTGAGTCCAACCCCTTCGCTTGAGGCACTTCGCGCCGGTACGTTGCTCACGCAATCACGTAACGCCGAGCGAGCAGGCTGGCCACTTGTCGACATTATTGATCGACGCGACGAGCCTCCTGGTTCAGGCTTATTTAGCGAGCGTGTTGTCGATGTGCTCCGCAGCGACGCGCGTGTTGTGTGTGTCCTAAATCGTAAGGGGCGCTCTCGACTGTCCGCGTGCGGATCATGCGGCGAAATCGCCACATGTGAACATTGCGATGCGGCAGTGATCCAAGGTGAAGATTCCAACCTTGTTTGTCTTCGATGCGGAAAAACGCGTCCGGCGCTTTGCGCGAAATGTGGTGCCACCAAACTGAAGAACCTGAAGGCAGGTGTGAGTCGAGTTCGGGAAGAACTTGAGGCATTGGTTCGTGAACCGGTGGCCGAAATCACCGCCGAACGTGGAACGGATGCGGGCGGTACCGGAACCCGAGTCGTTGTGGGCACCGAGGCTGCGTTGCATCAGGTACATAAAGCTGAAGTCGTTGTTTTTCTTGATTTCGATCAAGAACTTCTGGCCCCAAGATCGCGTGCGGCCGAAGAAGCCATGGCCTTGATGGTTCGAGCTGCTCGAGTTGTGGGGGGTCGAGAAGGGGGCGGGCGAGTACTGATACAAACCCGTCTGCCTCGACACGAAGTGAATCAAGCTGCTCTTATGGCCGACCCCACAAAAGTTTCCGATGCCGAGTTCTCTCGGCGCGAGATACTTGGGTTCCCCCCGTTTACCGCAATGGCGTTGATTTCGGGAGCGTCGGCCCAAGCGTGGATTGGCGCATTCGATGCGCCGCTGGGCGTTGCGGTGATGGGTCCCTCAGATGGGCGCTGGATTGTGCGAGCTCCTAATCACGAAACGCTTTGCAACGCTCTGGGAAACGCAACTCGGCCCGCCGGGCGACTCCGCATTGAAGTCGATCCGTTGCGTTTCTAACTTTTATTCTGTTGCTGTTGCTGCTGCGTTCCATCCACTGCGACGAGCTTCGTAAATAGCTATAGCGGTAGCGGTTCCGACGTTAAGCGAACCGATCTTTCCTAATTGCGGCAAGTACGCCAGTTCATCGGCTCCGGTTAACAGATCTTTCGAAAGGCCGCGGTCTTCATGACCGACAGCCAGACACACATCGCCAGCGAGATCGAGTTCGTGAAGTGGGGTTGCACCCTCTGCCAATTCAACGCCGATAATCCGGTATCCAGCGCTATGAATTGCGGCAATGGCCTCGATGCTTGTCGCGCAGTCTGTCCACGAAAGAAACTTTTGCGAACCCAGGCCAGTCTTTTGAACCTTCGCATCGTTTGGAGATGGCGAGCCGACCATCCAAATATGATCGATGCTGTACGCGGCGGCGGTTCGGAAAATGGAGCCAACATTGAACGGGTTCTGCACTCCGTCAAGAAGAAGACCGATCTTTTGTTCGTTGCGACGACGCCAGTCTCGATGAAGTCGCTTCAGTTCGGTACCACCAAGATTTCGGGTCATCGTGCTTTCACCTCAAGGATTCGGTAGCCCGCTCGCGTGCAGAGTTTGGAAGTTTCCCATCCTTGGTTCGTCATCCAATCGGCGAGCGAGTCGGCGCCAAGATGGCGCTGCACCACAAGCCACGCAGTGCCAGTCGGAGTAAGTCGGTCGAGCCAGGTGGTGAGCATCGCATGAAGTGCCGGTTTCCCGACACGAATCGATGGGTTCGACCACATTGCGTCGAATCGCAGTGCGGGGAGAGCGGCAACGTCTTCGGGAGCCCCGTCGAGAGCGTTGCCTTGCTCGTCCACCACAACGCTGTGAACGTTTTCGCAGTTGTTGCCGATGGCATTGTTTGAACACAGCGCTGTAGCTCGCTCATTGACATCAAAAGCCCAAACCTCGGTGGTGGGCGAGCGCTTGGCAAGGCTCACCGCAATAGGGCCGTAGCCGCAGCCCAGATCGCAGATTGCCTTCATCGATGCGTCGGGATGGGGGGCCTCTTGGAGAAGCAATCGGGTTCCGGTATCGACGCGCGTATTGGAGAACACACCCCGATCGGTCGTAAGTCGAAGCTCAAGATCGGCCAAGGACAGCGTGATCTCGCGTTCTTCAGATGTCACCTCCGGGGTACGGGAAAAATAGTGGGAGGAAGGTACGGACATGCCCCGACGCTACTCTTGGGTCATGGCACCGCATTCGATCCGCATTATTGGTGATCCCGTGCTCACGCAGCGCTCTGCTGATGTGACCAATGTCGATGGCAATTTCGCGAAGTTGGTTCAGGATATGTTTGTCACGATGTACGACGCTCCGGGTGTGGGTTTGGCGGCGCCGCAAATTGGAGTGCAACAACGATTCTTTGTGTACGACTACGATGACGAATCCGGGATCATCATCAATCCGGTCATTGTGGAATCTCGCGGCGAAGCCGAATTGACTGAAGGTTGTCTCTCAATACCGGGACTCAATTTTGAAATCCTTCGCCCTGCGGAAATTCATGTGAAGGGTTACGACCTTGACGGCAGAGAAATCGATCTTGAACTAGATGATTTCGCTTGCCGCGTTTTCCAGCATGAGATCGATCATCTCGACGGAATTCTTATGGAAAAGCACTTGACTCCCGAGCAACGTACCGAAGCTCGCTCAGCATTGCGCCTATTGCGCGAGCGCGGTGTCCATCAACTTCCCGAGCCCGAGGTTGGGTTCAACGGACTTCGGCTTCCTTAAGGCATCAATGACCGAATCTGTCTTGGCGCGGCCGCCGGTGCATCCCAAACGACTCGCGTATCTCGGCACTCCCGATGTCGCCGTTCCTTCGCTGCACGCGCTTGTTAACGCCGGATTCGAAATCCCCATTGTTATTTCGCGACCTGATCGCAAGCGGGGTCGGGGAGGAGCATTGTCTCCATCGCCGGTGAAAGCGGCGGCGGCAGAACTTGGTCTGCGGGTCTCGGACGATCTTGATGACGTGCTTTCTGCCGATGTTGACCTTGCGGTGGTGGTGGCCTATGGCCGAATCATCCCCACACGAATTCTTCAATCCGTGCCCATGATCAATATTCACTTTTCGTTGTTGCCCCGTTGGCGCGGTGCCGCACCGGTCGAGCGGGCGTTACTCGCTGGTGATCCCGAAACTGGGGTCTGCCTCATGGACATCGATGAGGAACTCGACACTGGAGCGGTCTACGCGACCAAGCGCACAGCAATTTCAAACACCGACACCTTGACCTCGTTGCGTGGTCGTTTGGTCGAGATCGGCTCAACGCTTCTGGTGGAATTATTGAAGGCCGGACTCCCGGAGCCCACACCTCAGATTGGCGAGATTTCCTACGCGGCAAAGATCGATTCTTCGGAATTAACTATTGACTGGTCGCAGAGTGCCGAAAAGGTGGAGCGCCTTGTTCGACTTGGTGGCGCATGGACAACCTTCCGCGGGGTTCGACTCAAGATTCATTCGGCTGCCCTTAGCGAAGAACAAGGAGAACCAGGAACGATGAACGGATTGGTTGTTGCCTGCGGCGGCAAAAGCATAGAAATTCTCGAAGTGCAGCCAGAAGGCAGAGGTCGCCAAGCCGCCAGCGCATGGCGCAATGGTGCCCGCCCGGTCGATGGCGAACGGCTCGGCCCATGAGCGCGCAACCTCGCCGGGGCCAAAATTCTGGGCCTCAAGATCCTGCCGGAGTTGCTGCACGTCGCCTTGCCGCCGACGCTCTTATTCGCATTGAGCGCGACGGGGCCTACGCCAACATTGTTCTTCCCTCAATGTTGGCCTCGAGCTCCCTCGAATCCCGAGATCGCGGCTTTGTCACCGAGTTGGTCTACGGAACGACTCGTATGCAGCGTTCTTGCGACTGGTTGGTCGATCGGTTCTTGCCCGATCCCGATCGCATCGATCCCATAGCCCGGTCGTGGCTACGACTGGGTGCGTTTCAACTGGTCTTTCTCGGTACACCGCCGCACGCAGCAGTAAGCGCAACGGTAGAAGCGGCGCCGAAAAAGATTGCTGGTCTGTGTAACGCTGTGCTGCGCAAAGTTTCCACCTCAATTCCAGTGACGTGGCCAAACGATGCGGTGCGTCTTAGTCAACCCGACTGGATCATTGATCGTCTCGCCGCCGACTTGGGCGCAGGACGCGCACTCGGTGCGCTTGAATCGATGAATCATGCCGCTTCGGTCACGGTTCGCGAAGACGGTTATGTCCAAGATTACGGATCGCAGCGAGTAGTCGACGCCGTTGATGTGCAACCGGGAGATCGAATCCTCGATATGTGTGCCGCTCCTGGCGGTAAAGCCACCGCGATGGTGAGCAACGGGGCAACGGTAGTTGCTTGTGATGTGCGCCCCTCGCGGGTTGGCCTCATCGAAAGCAATCGCCAGAAACTCGATATTGATGAAAGCTCACTTACAATTGTGGTTGCCGACGGCCTTGCATCTCCGTTTCAACCGGCAACATTCGACAAAGTGTTGATCGATTCTCCTTGCAGTGGTCTCGGCTCGTTACGCCGACGCCCCGACGCTCGTTGGCGCATTAAAAGCACTGACGTCGAGGTGCTGGCCGAACTTCAGATTCAGTTGCTCGATGCGGCCATTGCGCTCACTCGCCCCGGTGGCGACGTGATCTTTAGCGTTTGCACCATGACCGATGCCGAAACTCTTGGGGTCGACCGGGCTATCGCTGAGCGTTACCCGAATCTTATTGCCCTCGAGCCTCCGGGAGATCCGTGGGAAGCCCATGGTCGTGGTGCACTCCTTCTGCCCCAACGGGCCGATACTGATGGCATGTTCGTACTTCGATTACGAGTCCCTAATGTTCAGGCAGACTCTGCATCGTGACCGAACACGCTGCCACCACCACTCCCGCCGCCGGGCTCGGCGCCAAGGTGCTCACCGTTTCCGATGGTGTTATCGGTGGCACCCGCGAGGACAAAAGCGGTCGAGCACTTGTCGAACGCTTAATGGCTGAAGGTTTCGATGTTGTCGAACGCCGTGTAGTTGCCGATGGCATACAAAATGTAGGCGAAGCGATTGTCGAAATGGCCGAAGGTTTCAATGGGCTCATCGTTTCTACTGGCGGCACCGGTTTTGGTCCGCGCGATCTTTCGCCCGAAGGAACCCGAATGGTGCTCGACCGCGAGGCTCCCGGTTTGGCCGAAGCAATGCGAGCAGTGAATCCGCTTGGCCGCTTATCTCGTGGTCTGGCCGGTACTCGGGGCGCCGCTCTCATCATCAATACTCCAGGCTCTACCGGGGGAGCCATCGAGTGCCTCGAAGCGGTCATCGATGTCCTCCCCCATGCGATCCGCCTTCTGTCGGGCGACTAACCGACACTCTTCTGAAAAGGAGCCACTTAGGGGTAGTTGGTCATGCCGGGTACGATCGTTGGTTATCGCACCGAACCCTTTTGATGACGCCCGTATGGGCCAGGCCATCGCTGCCGCCGCCGTCTCGCGTCGTCGAGTTGCCCCTCGGCCATGGGTCGGTGCAGTTGTGGTGCCGGCAGGAATGCCAGATCATCCTGGTTTCGAAGGAGCCACCGAAGGGCGCACTGGTCCACATGCCGAAGTAGTGGCTCTTCGTGCTGCCGGCGATCAGGCCCAGGGCGCAACCCTGTTCGTCACGCTCGAACCATGTTCACATCACGGCACCACACCTCCATGTACCGACGCAGTCATTGCCGCTGGTATCTCAAGAGTGGTCGTGTCCATTGTCGACCCGGACCCAAAGGTTGCTGGTGAAGGTATCGCTCGCCTTCGTGACGCTGGTATCGATGTGGAACTCGGCGTCGGTGCCTTCGATGTTGCCCGTCAACTTGCCCCGTATTTGCATCATCGGAGAACCGGCCGTCCATTTGTTGTACTGAAACTTGCCGCCACTCTCGATGGCCGAACCGCCGCTCCCGATGGTTCCTCCCAATGGATAACGGGCGAAGAGTCAAGGCAGGACGCACATCGATTGCGCGCCGATTCCGACGCCATCATTGTTGGAGCCGGAACAGTTCGTTCCGACGATCCTGCGCTTACGGTTCGGCTTCCCGAGACCGAACGCGGCCCTGACGACACCAAACCAGTTCGCGTTGTTCTTGGGAAAGCACCCGGAGCCGCAAAGATCCATCCGTGCCTTGAGCGAACCGGCGATCTGGGCGCGATTCTTGACGAACTTGGCGCAATGGGCATGATGCAGGTCATGGTCGAGGGCGGGCCTTCGGTGGCTCACGCCTTCCAAAGCGCCAGCCTCGTCGATCGCTATGTGCTCTATTTGGCCCCCGCCCTCTTTGGCGGAGATGACGGGTTGGCAATGTTTCTGGGCCCCGGAAAGACAAGTATCGACCGGCTTTGGCGGGGCCGAATTGTGGATGTAGCCCGGTTAGGCGACGATCTCCGCATAGAGATAGAGCCCTGACATGTTCACCGGAATTATTGAAGAACTTGGAACCATGGCGAGCCGTGATGGGTCGCGCCTGCGCATCTCATGTTCCAACGTGCTCAATGGCGCCAAGATCGGCGATTCCACTGCTGTAAATGGATGCTGTCTCACCATCGTGGCCTTCGATGTAACCGCGGGTTGGTGGGATGCCGATGTCAGCGATGAAACCTATGTCCGCACCAATCTGGGATCATTGCAACCGGGTGATCCGGTGAATCTTGAACGACCCGTTCGACTCGATGATCGACTTGGCGGTCACCTCGTTCAGGGCCATGTCGATGCGGTAGGAACCGTTCTTCACGCTGTACCCGATCTCCAGATTCGGATGCCGCAAGAACTTCTTCGCTATGTCGTGGAAAAGGGGTCGATCACGGTTGACGGCATTTCCCTTACTGTCGTGAAGCCCCTCGACGACGGATTCACCGTCGCGGTAATTCCCCATACCTCCGCGGTCACCACATTGGGGCACAAAGGTCCTGGGGCTCTTGTCAATCTTGAGGTCGATGTGATGGCCAAATACACAGAGCGTCTCATCGAGGCGCAACTTTTCGCACTCACCCGACCCGAGGAGACCTGATGTCAGAATCAGAACGTTCCGATTACTCCGAGTTCTTTGCCACAATCCCCGATGCAGTTGCGGCGATTGCCCGCGGCGAAATTGTTGTTGTGGTCGATGATGAGGACCGCGAAAACGAAGGCGATCTCATTATGGCGGCCGAATCGGCCACGGCAGAGAAGATCGCGTTCTTTGTGCGTCATACGTCGGGCGTTATTTGCACGCCCCTTACCGGTGAGCGTTTGGACGAACTTGATATTCCGTTGATGGTTCGTGACAACACCGAATCACAACGCACTGCGTTTACATACTCGGTTGATTTCCGTCACAATACCTCGACAGGTATTTCCGCCGCCGATCGCTCCGCAACTATCCAAGCGCTCATCGCCCCGTCTACCCGTCCCGGAGATCTGGCTCGACCCGGCCACATTTTCCCGTTGCGTTATGCCGAAGGTGGTGTCCTCAAACGCGCGGGCCATACCGAAGCTGCTGTGGACCTTGCCCGCATGGCTGGCATGTTCCCTTCTGGCGTGCTGTGTGAAATCGTCAACGACGACGGCACCATGGCTCGTGTCCCCGATCTTGTGAAGTTCTGTCAAGAGCACAATCTGCTTCTCATTTCGATTGCCGAACTCATTCGTTATCGGCGACAGAACGAAAAACTGGTGAAGCGGATTTCCGAAGCGCGTATCCCAACTCAATGGGGCGACTTCACGTGTTACGTCTACGAGTCCATTCTTGATGGTGAACAGCATGTCGCCATGGTGAGAGGTGCTGTGCAAGGACAAGACAGCGTTCTCGTTCGTGTTCACTCCGAATGTCTCACTGGTGACGTGTTCGGTTCACTTCGCTGCGACTGCGGCACCCAACTCGATCAATCAATGGAACGCATCGCCGAAGAAGGACTTGGCGTTGTTGTCTACCTGCGTGGCCACGAAGGACGCGGTATCGGTCTCGGTCACAAGATTCGCGCCTATTCGTTGCAGGACGAAGGAGCTGACACCGTTGAAGCCAACCTCGCACTTGGTCTTCCTATCGACAATCGCGAGTACGGCATTGGCGCACAGATCCTCGTCGATCTTGGAATTACCACCATGCGCTCTATGACCAACAATCCGTCGAAATACGGCGGCCTCGAAGGTTTCGGTCTCGATATCACCGAGCGCGTCCCATTGCAGTCCATTCCCAATCCCGAGAACATCGAGTACCTGCGCACCAAGCGCGAAAAAATGGGACACATCCTCGAGGGGCTCGACTGATGTCCTCGAATTTCAAAGCTGCGAATTCGGTTCCCGTCAATGTTGATGGTTCTGGCGTGCGTGTCGGTTTGGTATGCGGGCGTTGGAACGACCACGTCACCAATCGACTCATTGCTGGTGCCGAAAACGCACTGGCGGTTCATGGCGTTGCCGAATCTGATGTCATTCAAGTGTGGGTGCCGGGCGCATACGAAGCCCCTATGGCCGCTAAAGCGCTCATCGTGAACGGTCATGTCGACGTGGTTGTGTGTTTAGGTGCAGTGATCCGCGGCGAAACCTCTCATTACGATTTTGTTGCCGGCGAATGTGCCCGCGGCATTATGGATGTTCAACTCGAAACTGGCGTACCCGTTATTTTTGGGGTGCTCACCACCGAAAATCTGGACCAAGCGCTCGCGAGATCATCCGATGAAGACAATAAGGGTGAAGAGTGCGTTCGCACCGGTCTTGAAATGGTCAACCTTGTTCGGTCTCTCAAAAAACCTTGATCGTCCCGCCGCTATCGGTGAGTTAACCGACTGCAGCGCCGAATAACTTGCCGATTGCCATTGTGATTCCCATGGCCAGTACCCCGCCGACAACCACCCGAAGAGTGGGGGCAAGAACTTTCGCCCCACCGGCTTTTGCGCCGGCAATGCCGAGAGCGAACAAGGCAACGACCGCTATCGCAAAGGTGATGGCAAGGCGAAATCCAACGCTCACGGTGTCAGATACGAGGGCGGTTGCAACAAGAGGAAGTGCTGCTCCAGTGGCGAAAGAGACCATTGATGTCCACGCCGCCTGAAACGGGCGGGCGACGGTTTCTTCGGTGATGCCAAGTTCTTCGATGAGGTGGTTTCGAAGGGCGTCTTTTGCCGTCAGTTGCAGAGCAACATCATGGGCGAGATCATGGCCCAGGCCCTTTTCCATGTAGATGGCAGTCAATTCAGTCAGTTCGCGGTCGGGGACATTTTCGAGTTCCCAAATTTCCTTGGCGATGTCTGCACGCTCAGTGTCTCGTTGTGAACTCACCGAAACGTATTCGCCCATCGCCATCGAGAGCGCCCCGGCGCTTAGGCCCGCCATACCAGCGGTGAGGATGACTCCATGAGTTGCATTCGATGCTGTTACGCCAAGTATGAGCGCTGCTGTCGAGATGATTCCGTCGTTAGCGCCAAGCATCGACGCTCGTAGCCAGCCAGTGCGATGACTGAGATGTCGTTCTTTGTGTCTCACCATGGGTTCAGTCTACGGCGTGGTTCCGCCGTTAAAGGCCATCGAAGGTCAGAGAAATGGTTTCAGAACAGGCGGGGCGGGGCGGTAGGTTGGTCAGATGCTTAAGCTTGTACTCCCGAAGGGTTCTCTCGAGAAGGCCACCCTCGAATTATTCGAGGCTGCCGATCTTAAGGTGTCTCGAAATTCAGCGGTTCAGTACAAAGCCACCATCGATGATCCCCGTGTCATTGATGTCCGCATTCTGCGACCACAGGAAATTCCGGTCTACGTGGCCGAGGGTCTCTTCGATCTCGGCATCACTGGTCGTGACTGGATCGAGGAGACATCTTCTCAGGTCGAATCGCTTGGAGAACTCAAGTATTCGAAGGTCACCAGTAACCCAGTTCGCATCATTGTTGCGGTGCCGCAGGATTCGCTCTACGAAAGCGTCTCCAATCTCCCTCAAGGAGTTCGTGTCTCCAGCGAATATCCCGAACTCACCAAACGGTTCTTCGCCGATAAGGGTATTAGCGCCGACATCAAGCTTTCCTATGGGGCAACTGAAGCCAAGGTTCCCGACATCGTCGACTGCATTGTCGATATCACCGAAACCGGAAACGCACTTCGCGCCGCGGGGCTCAAGATCATCGACACCATTTTGGTTTCCTATACCGAAATGATTGCGAACCCCGCCGCTTATGCCGATCCGGCCAAAGCTCACGCCATGCGCCAACTTCGAACATTGCTTGAAGGCGTTCTCGATGCTCGCGGCAAAGTGCTGGTCAAACTCAACGTCCCTTCCGACCGACTCGATGGGGTTATCTCTGTTTTGCCATCAATGAAATCGCCAACGGTCAACGAGTTGTTCGGCGGCGCCGGTTATGCCGTCGAGTCTGTTGTCGAGAAGAAGTCCATCAACATTCTCATTCCGGCACTCTCCGATGCGGGCGCTACCGACATTCTCGAACTCCCCATCTCCAAGATCGTTCCCTGAAGTGTCAAAACTTCCTCCGGCAGTTTCGCTTGGCGATGGTCGGGGAGTCGTTCTCTCATTCGACGATCCCAGAGGCATCGGTGTTGTGCGCAGCGATAAGGGCGTCGACTATCCATTTCACTGCACTGCAATCGCCGATGGAACTCGCACGATCGCCGTTGGTTCTGCGGTGAGTTGGACGGTGTCGCCCGGACGGCTTGGCCAATGGGAAGCCATTGACATACACCATTCGGTAGCCTGAGCAATGAGCGTAGCGTCGGTGCGCACTGATGCCTTGACGTTCACCTATGCCCACGGGCGTGGCATCGCGAATGTGAATCTTGAAGTTTCCGCTGGTGAGGTCTTCGGATTCCTTGGCCCGAACGGCGCCGGGAAGACCACAATGATTCGGGTTCTGCTCGATCTCATACGACCAACTTCTGGCCGAGCCGAGCCGAGGTGCTCGGCTTGGATTCAACGAAAGATTCGCTCGAAATTCGATCCCGCACCGGTTACCTGCCCGGAGAGTTCTCGCTCCCTGCCAACCTCATGGGGCTCGAAGTGCTCGATTGGCTCTCCTCGCTTCGTCCCGATCATGCGCCGGTTCGACGCGCTGAGCTCATTGAACGATTCGAAGTGCAACTCGACCGACCAATGAATGAACTTTCGAAGGGCAATCGCCAGAAGATCGGTGTCGTTCAGGCGTTTCAACATTCACCGGAGCTTGTGATTCTCGATGAGCCAACCAGCGGACTCGACCCCTTAATGCAAGATGAGTTTCATCGGTTGGTTCGCGAGTTCGTGCTCGAAGGAAGAACGGTGTTTTTGTCCTCGCATTCTCTTGATGAAGTTCAACACGTCGCCGATCGTGTCGGCATCATCCGCGACGGGAATCTCGTTACCGTTGAAACGGTGGAAACATTGCGGGGGAGGGGACTGCGAAGGGCGACTCTCACCGTCGCTTCGGGCACATCGGATCACGCCGCGGATCTCCTTGCTGCCACCACTGGTATCTCCGATCTTCATCGTCGAGGCGATGTCTTTGAGTTTGCAATTAGGGGCGCCTTCAGCGAGGTGCTCGCCGGACTCGGACAACTTGATGTTGTTGACCTCCTTAGTCGTTCCGCCGATCTCGATGAAGTATTCCTCGCTATGTATCGGGGCGATGACCTATAAGTCATCGTTTCCCGGTGTTTGCCCAAGGATTGCGTGATCGGCGCCGTTCATTGTTGTGGTGGTCGCTTGGTGTGTCGGTCTACATCGCAGTGATTTCGGCAGTGTGGCCATCGATTGCAAATACATCAGGCCTGTCCTCAATCATCGACCAATTTCCACAAGCGTTACTGGATCTCATGGGGGCATCCGATTTCTCGCTCGCAACAGGTGCCGGTTATATCTCCGCCGAGTTGTTCGGTTTCATGATCCCGATTTTCATCCTCGTGCTAACGGTCGGTACCGGTGCTGCGGCAATCGCTGGTTCTGAAGAACGAGGAACCCTTGATCTGCTTTTGTCCCATCCCATCCGCCGGCGGAGCGTCCTTCTTCAGAGCGCAGCACTCATCGCGGTCGAATCTTTTGTGTTCGGTGCTGTGATCGTTGTCAGTCTTGTCATCGCCAACCCACTTGCCAACCTGCAAATTGCATTGATGAATCTCCTTGGAGCGGCGCTCGGCCTCGTTGCACTTGGAGTCCTCTTCGGTTGGTTTGCGCTGGCGGTAGGGGCGGCAACGGGGTCTCGTTCGCTGGCCCTTGGAATGACTGGAGCGATCGCAGTGCTTACCTATTTGGCCGGTTCACTCGCTGGTTTTGTTGATTTTCTGCATTTTGCGAAATGGCTGTCACCATTTTTCTACGCCACCTCGGGTTCACCCTTGGAACACGGTTACCCGTGGTGGCACGCAGCGGTACTGGCGCTAGCTGCGGTTGGGGTGCTGTTGGGCGGGGCGCACCGGTTCGACCGGCGGGACCTTGCGTCGTAACTAGGTTTCGTTGGCGGCAGCCATGCGGTGTGCGTACATGGTTTGCAGCACCGTGAGGGCATCTCGAAGGGTCAAACCGTCGTCTCCGAGGCGGGCACCGGCGACATCGAGAACAGCTTCCATAGCGTCAATCGTGAGAGCGGCCTGTTCAAAATCGGGTTCTTGTTGGTCAAGGTGGGTAGCGGCTAATTCATAGAAGCCCATGAGATGGGTGGCCACAATCTGGGAGGCAGGGACCGCCAGCCATTGACGCTTCACTTCGGCCATTTGGGTGATCATTTGCTCGGCTCTGGCTTGTTCCTCGGGGGAGAGTTGGTCAAACTCAGGTCCGCCAAGCATTTGTGAGGCACTGCTCGCTGAGCTGTTGCCGCTACGAGCGGCGCTGGTTGGCTCACCGTTGGGGGTCGGCTGGCTCATTTTGGGCTCTCTTCGGGGGCGTGCCGGCCGGTCAGGTACAGACCGGGTTCGCTTCGGCGGGACAAGACCTGTATCGTAGGCGCCTCACAACTGAACGGAAGCGGGATCTCGGTCCCCACCCGGCCACATCAGGCGAACTTCTTCGGAAGATTTTCTTGATACGTGCGCTCGGGTCGCAGCATTTACCGCCGCAATGTGTCTCTTCGGAGCGCTTGTGGGCGCCCTCCCGGCCTGAGCCGGTTGAGCCCGGTGGGTGTCGGCTTTCGTCCGGCGCCTGCCGTTTGTCATTTTCGGGTCCGCTCGTAAAGCATTCGGCCGACGCCACTGTCCTAATCGCTTTCGCAGGGAGGACCTGGCACGAATGAGGAGTGAACGGCCATAGTCACGGCCACAACCACCGAGCCCCGGATCAACGATCGCATTCGCTCACGCGAGGTGCGATTGGTCGGACCCGACGGCGCCCAGATAGGAATTACTCCGCTTCCCGAGGCACTTCGTATGGCTCAGGAGCTCGAACTCGACCTCGTGGAGGTTGCCGACAAGGCGAACCCTCCGGTCTGCCGGATCATGGATTACGGCAAGTACAAATACGAGGCCGCTCAGCGAGCCAAAGAGTCACGCAAGAAGAGCACCAACGTGGTGGTCAAGGAAATGAAGTACCGGCCCAAGATTGGCGCTGGCGACTTTGGTACCAAGACCAAAAAAGTGGAGCAGTTCCTTTCCGAAGGGCACAAGGTCAAGGTCACCATCATGTTCCGAGGTCGCGAGATGCAGCATCCGGAACTTGGTCGCAAGATTCTTGATCAGGTAGCTGCAGCGGTTACCGAGGTCGCCAAAGTCGAGGTTTATCCAAAACTCGACGGACGGAATATGACCATGATGCTGGGCCCCGATAAAAAGGCCCAAGCCGCTGCCGAAAAGCGTCGTTCCAACGAGGATTCCGAAGCAGCCACTCCCTCATCAGCACCATCTCTGCAAGAGGTTTTCCTCGAAGCAGTCGAAGCAGTCGAAGCAGTCGAAGCAGTCGAAGCAGTCGAAGCAGTCGAAGCAGTCGAAGCAGTCGAAGCAGTCGAAGCAGTCGAAGCAGTCGAAGTAGTCGAAGTAGTTGAAGTAGTTGAAGTAGTTGAAGTAGTTGAAGTAGTTGAAGTAGTTGAAGTAGTTGAAGTAGTTGAAGTAGTTGAAGTAATCGAGGACTCGATCGAGATGGTCGTTTCCGAGGCCGTCGCTGAAGAGCCGACAGCCGAGACCTGAACACCACCCGCTTCGGCGGATTACAGCAGGAGGCAGTTATGCCAAAGATGAAGACTCACAGCGGTGCCAAGAAGCGTTTCAAGATCACTGGCACTGGCAAGATCACCCGCCGTAAGGCGAATCTCAACCACATCCTCGAGAAGAAGTCGCCGAAGCGTAAGCGCCATCTCGAAGGTGATTTCGTGCTTGCTCCTGGCGACGCGGCTCGCGTCCGCCGTCAGCTCGGCATCTAACCGATCCGTCCCTAGAACATTCCAAAAAACTTCTTTCACCGTTAGGAGAAACCCATGGCCAGGGTTAAGCGAGCAGTCGCTAGTAAGAAACACCGTAAAACAACGCTCGAGCGAGCAAAGGGGTACTACGGCAATAAGAGCCGCTCGTACCGTGCCGCCAACGAGCAGGTCATGCATTCGTTGCAGTATGCGTTCCGCGATCGTCGCGCACGCAAGGGCGATTTCCGTCAGCTTTGGATTCAACGCATCAATGCGGCTTGTCGTCTCAACGGCACCACGTATTCGCGTTTCATCGCTGGCCTGAAGTCTGCTGGTATCGAGGTCGATCGTAAGGTTCTGGCCGATCTTGCTGTCACCGACCCGGCAGCGTTCACCGCTCTGGTTCACGCGGCCAACGCCGCGGCAACCGCCTGATTCCTGCCACCTCGTGGCTGCCGAACTCACCCTTCTTTCGGCGAATAATCCACGTCTTGCATCTCTACGGCGCCTTATTGGGCGCCGTAGAGCGCGTCTGGATGCAGGTCGATTTGTCGTTGAGGGCCCAGTGCCAGTTGCGGAACTTCTTGCTGCTGGTGCCGTACTTGAAGAGGTCTATGTCGATGTCGAAGCGTGGAACAACGTCGATGATCGTTCACCATTGCGCGTGCTTGTCCGCGAGGCCGAAGCCGCTGGCGTCCCCGTTTGGGGATTGGCGGCGTCTGTTTTTGTTTCGGTAAGCGATACCAAAGCGCCTCAAGGTGCGCTTGCCATCGCTCTTCGAACCACCGTATCGATTGATTCACTTCCGCTCGATGGCGGACCCGTATTGGTGCTGGCCGATATTTCCGACCCCGGTAACGCCGGCACACTTGTCCGAACAGCGGAGGCGGCTGGATGTCGCGGCGTCGTGTTCACCGGGTCCTCAACCGATCCCTTCGGGCCCAAGGCGGTTAGGGCGGCGGCAGGTTCGATCGTTCGTCTCCCCATTGTCGAAGCCGAAAGCACTTTTGATGCGCTTGAGAAACTTGCCGAGGCCGGCCGATCGCTGGTGGCCACCGTGGTCTGCGGGGGAGTGGCTCCTGAATTGCTTCGACTCGCCGATCCAGTGGCCATCGTTATCGGATCCGAAGCTCACGGGCTTTCCGCTGAGATCATTGATCGCTGCAATCAGCGGGTCACCATCCCCATGGTTCCCTCTGTCGAGTCGATTAACGCTGCGACGGCCGGAGCCGTCCTACTCTTCGAAGCGGCACGTCAGCGCCGACACGTTTGATTCCACCGAAATTGATTGGACCAACCTCCTGATGGCGATAAGGCTCCCGCTCCGATGATTGATGACATCAACCGCATCGCTGCCGCTGCTCCCGCGCAGATAGACGCCTCCACCACCCTCGAGGCTCTTCGAGTTGTCGAGGCAGATCTTCTGGGCAAGAACGGGGAACTGACCCTGCTTAAAAAGGGTTTGGGGGCGCTCGACCCCGAAGGTCGAAAAAAAGCTGGCGCGGCACTGAATGCGGCTCGCGAAACGATTGATGCTTCGCTGCAAGCTCGCCGCCGCAGTCTTGAGTCGGCAGCACGGGCGGAAACGGTTGCCGCTGAACAACTTGATCTCACCGAGATCCTCGATGCCCCCGAGCGGGGAACGGTGCATCTCGTCACCCAAACATGGGATCGACTCGTCGACGTCTTTGTTGGCATGGGATTCACTGTGGCTGAGGGGCCTGAAGTCGAAACAGATTGGTACAACTTCGAAGCGCTCAATATTCCCGCTGCTCATCCGGCGCGCGGAATGTGGGACACGCTCTATGTCGATCTCGGCGATCCGGAAACGGTGCTTCTGCGCACGCATACTTCACCGGTGCAGATTCGTGTGATGACCGACGGCGAGCCTCCTATCTACGCAGTCATGCCTGGCCGGGTGTTTCGCCGCGACACTGCCGACGCTTCGCATATGCCGGTGTTCCACCAGATCGAGGGCCTCGTTGTCGACCGCAACATTTCGTTTGCCGATCTCGCCGGAACGCTTGAAGCATTCACTTCTGCTTACTTCGGAGGATCGATTCATTCCCGACTTCGTCCTTCGTATTTTCCATTTACCGAACCTTCTGCCGAATACGACATCAACTGCGTGTTTTGCGAGGGCAATGGTTGTCGCACTTGTGGCCAAACCGGTTGGCTCGAACTTGGTGGTTGCGGAATGGTGCATCCTGCGGTGCTCACCAATGTGGGCCTCGATCCCGAAGAGTGGTCGGGGTTCGCTTTTGGGTTCGGTCTCGACCGACTTGCCCTCATGCGTCACGGTGTCGATGACATCCGAGAGATGTACACCGGTGATGTCCGATTCCTAGAGCAGTTCCCGTCATGATGGTTTTACTCACGTGGTTGCAACAGTTCGCTCCGTTCCCGAGCGATGACCCAGTCGCACTTGGCGATGTCATGAGCGATCTCGGAATGGCGGTCGAATCCATTGAACGTATTGGTGGAGGACTCGACGGAATTGTTACTGCCAGAGTGCTCGAACTTCGTAAGCATCCCGATGCCGATAAAATACAACTTGTTGATGTCGATCTTGGCGATGGCGAACCACTGCAAATTTGTTGCGGTGCAACGAACCTCGCGGTTGGCGATGTTGTCCCGTTAGCAACTCTTGGAACCACCATGCCCGATGGTATGGAGATCGCGCGCCGGAAGATGCGCGGCGAATGGTCGAACGGGATGTTGTGTTCTGGCTCTGAACTTTCCTTTGGTGAAGATCAATCTGGTATCTACATCCTCGATTCCTCTCTGCCGTTGGGCTTGCCAATCGTTGAGGCACTGGGTGTTATCCCCGACGTGCTGTTCGATCTTGAAATCAACCCAAACCGGCCCGATGCCATGTCGGTTGCGGGTGTGGCTAGAGATCTGGCGGCACGACTCGGTCTGCCATTCTCGATTCCCGAGCCTTTGGTCGAAGAGGTTCCAGGTGACCCTGCCGATCTTGCATCGGTAGAAATTCTCGACCCCGATCTTTGTGGTCGTTTCCACTTGCGAGTCATCGAAGGTGTGAAAGTGGGGCCGTCGCCACGTTGGATTTCCGATCGGCTCGCCGCACTTGGAATGCGCCCCATTAATAACGTGGTCGACGCATCGAATTACGTCATGCTCGAGTTGGGGCAACCCAACCACACCTACGACCTCGCCAAGGTGCCTAACGGAGCCTTAAAGGTTCGCTGGGCTCGCGAGGGCGAAACCATCACCACGCTCGACGACATCGAGCGCACGCTCACCGCAGGGCGCGACGGCGTCATCGCCAATTCCTCCGACATCGCGGTCGGGATCGCCGGGGTCATGGGTGGGGCATCCACGGAAATTTCGGACACCACAACAACGGTGTTGCTTGAATGTGCGTGGTGGCAGCCAATGGCAATTGCCCGTTCATCAAAGTTCATGGGGCTCCGTTCTGAAGCTTCGGCACGATTTGAGCGTGGGGTCGACGCCACCATTCTCGATCTCGCCGCTCGTCGCCTGGCCGAACTCCTCGCGCCAAGCGGCGCTCGTTTGGTCACCGGTTCCATCACCATCGATGGCGATCTTTCCGACACGCGACCCGTTCACGTCCGTACCGCACGGGTGAACCAATTGCTCGGAACTTCGATTACTCGGGACACCATCGCGGCGTTACTTTCGCCAATTGGTTTCACGTTCAACTCGACCGATGACCCCGATGATCCCGATAGCTGGATGGTGACGGTTCCGTCGTTCCGACCCGACACCACCACCGAGACCGATGTCATCGAAGAGATCGCTCGGCATTTCGGTTACAGCAATATTCCCAAACGTGTACCGACCTCCACGCAAACCGGTTCGCTCACGCCCATTCAGCGCGATCGGCGCGTCATCCGTCAGGTGCTCGTGGGCCTCGGGATGCACGAGGCAATGCCGTTGCCGTTCCTTGCTCCGGGTGATCTTGCTCGTTGCGGTTTGCCGGCTGAGGCAGTCACGCTCACCAATCCTCTGGCCGCCGAAGAAAGTGTGCTTCGAACCTCGCTGCGTCCGGGGTTACTTCGTGCCATTGCCTACAACGAATCTCACCGCACCGAATCGGTCTCGTTGTTTGAAATTGGCAAAGTCTTCGGTGTCCCTGTGGGCGGTTCAACACTTCCCAACGAGTGCGAACACCTGGCTATCGCTCTGGCCGGTCGTGAAGCCCCAGCGGCGGCGCAGGTGTGGAAGGTGCTGGCTGCCACGCTTGCACTCGAGGGAATAACCATCGATCAAAGCCAACCCCCGGCTGGTTTGCACCCTGGTCGAAGTGGCGTGCTTGTCCGCGGTTCGCAGTTTGTGGGCGAGTTGGGTGAAATCGACCCAGCGGTGTTGGACGCTCTCGGTATCCGAGAGCGAGTTGCATGGTTGCAATTGGATGTGGGCGCAGCGTTGGCAGAACCTCATGGCGCTCACCGGTACCGACATATCAGCCGGTACCCCTCGAGCGATCTGGATTTGGCTTTCGAAGCCGATAATTCCCTTCCCGCCTCCGCAGTGGAAGCGGCAATTCGTTCGGCTGTCGGTGACCTGTTGGTCGATTTGACCCTGTTCGATGTTTTCCGAGGCCCATCGGTCCCCGAAGGACAGCGTTCGTTGGCCTACCGTTTGCGATTGCAAGCCGCAGACAGAACCCTCACCGAGCAAGACCTCGGGGGAGCCCTGCGGGCGGTGATCGAAGCGGTGGCCGCCATCGGCGGAGTGCTCCGGGGCGAAGTCTCTTAGGGGCAGGTCTCCTAGGGTTCTTGGGCCTTCTTTTGCATAACCTTGCATTTGTCTGCATGAAGTTGCTAGTCTCTTGATGTGACTTCTGTCGGTATTATCGGCGCTTCGGGTTTTACCGGAGCGGAACTTCTTCGGATCCTGGCAGCCCACCCGGGCTTGGAACTTGGTTTTGCCACGGGCGACAGCCAAGCGGGGGTTTCGGTTGCCGAGTTGTATCCAAGCCTCGCTGCGGCCTACCCGGGTCTCGACTTTGTGGCCTATGACGATTCGCTGCTCACCGGAGTCGATCTGGTGTTTTGCGGACTTCCTCACGGAGCTTCGCAGGCGTTGATGCCGACCCTCCTAAAAAACGTGAAGTGGGTCGTCGATCTTGCCGCCGATTTTCGATTGCAGGATTCCTCGCTCTACCCGCAGTGGTATGGCGAAGAACATACGTATCCCGAGTTGCTTTCTCAGTTCGCTTATGGGCTACCCGAGTTGTACCGGTCGCAGATCGCTTCGGCTTCTGCAGTAGCGGTGCCGGGTTGTTATCCCACATGTACATCGCTGGCGATTGCGCCGCTCATCAGGAACGGTCTTGTTCATCTCGATGGCGTCGTTGTCGATGCCGCCAGCGGCGTATCGGGCGCCGGTCGGCCTCCGAAAGCGAACACCACATTCTGCACCGTCGACGAGGACTTCACTGCTTACGGGCTCCTTGACCATCGCCATACGCCCGAGATCGAACAGAACATCGCGAAGTTGGCGGTAACAAACGCGTCGGGAGTCTCGGTGTTGTTTACCCCGCACCTCGCCCCAATGAATCGGGGAATGCTCGCAACCTGTTACCTGCGGCCAACTGGTTCGCACACCACTGCGAAGTTGCTCGAGCTCTACAAAGAGTTTTACGCCGACGAACAGTTCGTTGTCGTTACCGACGGTTCGCCATCGACCAAAGCTTGTCTTGGTTCAAACACCGCCCATGTCACGGTGCGGGCCGACACTCGTACGGGATACATCGTTGCGATCGGTGCCATCGACAATCTCACCAAAGGTGCATCGGGCCAAGCTGTTCAATGCGCCAACATTCTTACCGGTCAACCTGAATCAACAGGACTTTCATCAATCGGGGTCTACCCGTGAGTGTCACAGCAGCAGCTGGCTTTGTTGCCGCAGGAATTTCGGCCGGAATCAAAACATCGGGAAACCTTGATCTTTCACTTGTCGCCACTGCCGATGGCATGGCCGTTAACGCGGCTGGCGTTTTTACTCGCAACAAAATGACGGCGGCGCCCGTCATTACAACGCGCGCTCATCTTGCAACTTCAGGCGGTCAAGCGGTCGCTGTCATTCTCAATAGCGGAAACGCCAACGCAGCAACTGGCGATGCGGGTTTGGCCGATGCCGAAACAATGTGCGCTTCGGTCGGCTCGGAATTTGGCGTTCCCTCTGAACACATACTCGTGTGTTCTACGGGTCTTATTGGTATACCAATGCCCATCGATGTCATTACCGCAGCCATTCCGCAGGTTGTCGCAGCCCGGTCGGTTAGTGGGGGAGAAGCGGCGGCAACCGCCATCATGACCACTGACACCAAAGCCAAGCAGGTTGTTGTAAATGGCGACGGATTTGTCGTCGGGGGAATGGCGAAGGGAGCAGCGATGCTTTCGCCAAATATGGCCACCATGCTTGCGGTGCTCACCACCGATGCGGCCGCCACGCCCGCACAACTCAAAACTGCATTGCTTTTTGGCGTTGCCGATTCGTTTAACGCTCTCGATGTCGACGGTTGCACGTCAACGAACGACACAGTTCTGCTGTTGGCGAGCGGTCTTGCCGGTTTCATTGAACAAGACGCGCTTAACAATGCAGTTGCGCAAGCATGCGCAAGCCTGGCAGCACAAATGTGTGACGATGCTGAAGGTGCCACCAAAGTTGTCCGCATGACTGTTACCGGGGCAGCATCCGATGCTGAAGCGTTGTTGGGTGCGCGGTACGTGGCGCGCTCGAACCTTGTGAAATGTTCATGGTACGGATGTGATCCTTACTGGGGTCGTATCGCTAGTGACCTTGGATCATGCGGCATTGAATTCAATCCTGCGTCATTTTCGGTTTCCTATGGCGGCGTCACCGTGTGTGCGGGCGCCATCGACTGCGATCACGACACCGCCGCGGTTGCTCAGCATATGAAGGGTCGCAATCTCGACATTGTCGCCAACCTTGGTCTCGGATCCGGTACCGGCACCATTCTTACGAACGATCTTTCCCACGCGTACATCGACGAAAACATGGGCACATCATGAGCGCAACGAAGACAAGTAAACCAGGCGCCTCCGCGCCACAATCACATGCTGGTGCCGAGATGGCGAAGGCGGAGGTACTCATCGAAGCGCTCCCGTTTCTGCGCGAGTTCTGGGGTTCGACAATCGTCGTGAAGTACGGCGGTAACGCAATGGCTGATGCGGCACTGGCGGAATCTTTCGCGGCCGATATTGTGTTGTTGCATTCGGTAGGCATCAGAGTCGTGGTTGTTCACGGTGGTGGGCCGCAAATCGGCCACCTGCTGGCGCGGTTGGGCATCCAATCAGAATTCCGAGATGGCCTTCGGGTGACCGATGCCGAGACCCTTGATGTGGCTCGAATGGTGCTTGTGGGCAAGGTCAACAGAGACATCGTGGCGTCCATAAACGTGCATGGACCGCTTGCAGTCGGTTTGTCGGGTGAAGATGCTGGCCTCATTCAGGCCAACCTTCGCGATCCTGAACTGGGCTTTGTCGGTGACATCGCGAATATCAACCCGGCAATCGTCGTGTCATTGCTCACCCAAAACCTCATACCAGTGATCTCCACCATCGGCGCCGATCTCAGCGGTCAGTCGTACAACATCAACGCCGATACGGTCGCAGGTGCACTTGGTGGTGCACTCGATGCCGTAAAAGTTATTTACCTCACAGACATCGCTGGACTCCTCAGAGATGTAAACGATCCTTTATCACTTATCGCCAAGACAACGCCCACCGAGATCGCGGCGCTTATCTCCGATGGTGTCATCGCCGGAGGAATGATTCCCAAGGTTGAGGCATGTCTTGAATCGATCGAAGCGGGAGTACCGGCAGTGCACATGCTCGATGGTCGGATACCTCACGTGTTGTTGCTCGAATTGTTCACGCGGGCAGGCGTGGGCACCATGATTACTTCCGAGGGCTCATCATGAATGCACACACAGAAGCAATGCGTTCACCCGCCGGCATTGACCACTGCCCGTTCATGCCCACCTACGGCGCTCCGCTTGTGCAGATGGTGAAAGGCGAGGGTTGCAAGCTCTGGGACAGCAACGGCAATGAGTATCTCGATTTCCTGGCGGGCATTGCTGTTGTCTCTTTGGGTCATGCCAATCAGGAAATCGCCGACGCAATTGCCGAACAGGCGCGCATTTTGGTGCACGTTTCAAATCTCTATGGCACGGCGCCTGGTGCCGATGTGGCCATCACCCTCGACCGACTGCTCGGCGGCGGTGGCCAAATCTTTTTCACCAACTCGGGGGCCGAAGCAAACGAAGCGGCCATTAAGTTGGCTCGGAAATTTGGGGGTCATGGTCGATACGGCATCATCAGTGCGTATGGGTCGTTCCATGGCCGCACTTTGGGTGCGCTACATGCAACCGGTCAGCCAGCAAAGTGGGAAGGTTTCCAACCACTCCCTGAGGGGTTTCGTCACGTTGCCTGGAACGATTTATCGGCGCTTGAAGCCGCTATTGATTCAACCACTACGGCCGTGTTGCTTGAGTCTGTTCAAGGCGAGGGGGGTGTGTACCCCGCCACCGCCGAATACTTCGAAGGCGTTCGTCGCCTCTGCGACGAGCGCGGTCTGCTCATGATGGTTGACGAAGTGCAAACGGGTCTTGGTCGAACAGGCGAATGGTTCGGTTTCGAACACTTCGGTGTCGAGCCCGATGTCGTGACCATGGCGAAGGCATTAGGAAATGGCATGCCCATTGGTGCATGTTGGGCGAAGCGTGACGTAGCTGCGGCGTTCCAGCCTGGAGACCACGGCACCACTTTTGGCGGACAACCTCTTGCCGCATCAGCGGCGCGGGCCACTCTTGCCATCATGGAACGCATCAACGCCCCCCAGTTAGCCGAACATGCAGGAGCACAACTTCGCCACCTGCTCGGAACTGTTGAGGGTGTGGCCGACGTGCGTGGGCTCGGTTTGTTGCTTGCCGCGCAACTTGTGCCGGGCCTCGATGCAAAGTCGGTTGCCGCCGACCTTCTCGCCAACGGACTCATAGTCAACGCAGTTTCTGCTGACTCGTTGCGGTTCGCCCCACCGCTCATTGTTTCCGAGATCGAAATCGGACGCGCAGTCGACATTCTGTCGGCGGTACTCGCCGATCATCTTTCAAAGGTCACCTCATGAGACATTTACTCGAGGTTGACGACCTCTCACCGTCTGAACTTCTCGATGTACTCGCCCTCGGTGCGGCGGCCACAGTGCCGCGCAGCCTCGAAGGTGCAGGTATGGCTCTTTTGTTCGAAAAGCCGTCAGTGCGAACTCGGAATTCAATGGAAATCGCGGTTGTGCAACTGGGTGGTCATCCACTCACCATCCGTCCCGACGAAGCTGGTCTCGACACTCGTGAGACTGTCGAAGATGTCACCCGCACTTTGTGTTGTTATCACGCTGCCATCGGGGCACGTGTCTTTGAACACGAGAAACTTGAACGAATGGTGGCCGTAAGTTCGGTGCCCGTCGTCAATATGCTTTCCGATGACGCGCATCCACTGCAGGCCCTCGCCGATCTACTCACCATGGCCGAGGAGTATGGGGGGGTCGAGCAACTCGCAGGTCGCACCGTCACCTATGTGGGCGATGGAAATAATGTGGCTCGTTCGCTGGCAATCGGCGCGGGCATGGTGGGAATGAACGTTCGTATCGCCACACCAGTTGGCTATGAAATCTCGTCTTCCGATATCGCTCGAATTGTTGCTGCCGGCGCTCAACTGGAATGCACCAACGATCCATTGGCCGCAGTCTCGGGAGCCGATGTCGTGTACACCGATGTGTGGGCGTCAATGGGACAGGAAACAGAAGCTTCCGAACGCCGAGCGGCCTTTGCTGGTTTCACGGTGAACGATGCACTTATCGCAGATGCAAAAGCCGACGCGATCTTTTTGCATTGCCTTCCCGCTCATCGAGGTGAAGAGGTCGATGACTCTGTGCTCGAGGGTGTACAGAGTCGAATATGGCGTCAGGCCGAAAACCGAATGCATGCCGCGCGAGGTGCACTGGTGTGGCTTATGGAGCACCGATGACCGACATCCGTGAACCCACAAAGTTAGGCAAAACCCAGCGCCAACACTTGGTTTCGCGAACCATCGAATCGCAGCCTGTTGCCAATCAGCAGGCACTCGTCGATCTTCTCGCTCTCGAAGGTGTTGTCGCGACCCAAGCCACAGTTTCACGAGATCTCGAAGATCTCGGCGCCATCAAGGTTCGAATGCCTGGTGGCGAATCTGCGTACGCCATTCCCGCACTTCCAAAAGAGCAGCGTGCGCCCGAAGATCACCTTCGTCGAGTGTTTAGCGATTGGGTTGTCGAGGTTGCTCGTTCCGACAATCTTGTTGTCATCCGAACGCCACCAGGATCCGCTCACGTGGTTGCTTCGGCACTTGATCGTTCCGGCCTCGACGGCATCATCGGCACAGTTGCTGGTGATGACACCATTCTCATTGTTGTCGCTGTCGAAGTTGGCGGCCAAGTAGTTGCCGATTGCCTCTCCGAACTTGCCGGACTCTGATTTCTCTCACCTACCGAATACCAAACAAGGAAAACCAATGGCTCAACGTGTAGTACTGGCCTATAGCGGCGGACTCGACACTTCTATAGCGGTGCGCTGGATGATCGAAAATTACGGAGTCGAAGTGATTACCGTCGCGTGCAACCTCGGACAAGAAGGTGACTGGGAAGGTCTCCAAGCGAAAGCCTTCGCAGCCGGCGCAGTCGAAGCGATTGTCGTGGATTGTCGCGAAGAGTTCGCCAACGATTTCTTGGCTCCATCTCTCAAAGCCAACGCGCTCTACGAAGGTAAGTATCCACTGGTCTCAGCACTTTCCCGCCCCGTCATTGTTCGTCACCTTGTGGAGGCTGCCCGTCAACATGGTGCCGATGCGGTGGCGCACGGTTGTACCGGCAAGGGAAACGATCAAGTTCGTTTCGAAGTAGCCACGCGCGCATTAGCTCCCGATCTTGAGATTCTCGCGCCGGTTCGAAATTGGGGGATGACTCGCGAGATGTCCATTGATTACGCCGAGAAACACGGGATTCCGGTTCTCGCTACGAAAGAAAAGCTCTACTCAATCGATGACAATCTGTATGGCCGTGCCATTGAGTGCGGCGAGATGGAAGATCCATGGTCGCGCCCTCCGGAAGGCGTTTGGTCAATGACCACAGTGCGAGCCTCAGAGTCTCGTGAAGTCACACTTGGTTTCGAAAAGGGAATTCCTGTTTCTCTCGACGGCACCGCCATGACTCTCGCGTCGCTGATTATGGAAATGAATGACATCGTTGGGGCCTACGGCTGGGGTCGGCTCGACATGGTCGAGAACCGTCGTGTTGGGATCAAGTCTCGCGAGACCTACGAAGCGCCGGGTGCACTTGCACTCATTCTTGCTCATCAAGATCTCGAGTCGCTTTGTCTTGAACGCGATGTCATGCATGAAAAGCAGCGTCTCGAAGGTCGTTACGCCGACCTTGTTTACGACGGCATGTGGTACTCGCCGTTAAAGAATGCGCTTGATGCATTCGTCGACTCAACCCAAGAATTTGTTACCGGCGAGGTTCGCCTTCGTCTTGAGCCTGGCCGCTGCTATGTGGTGGGTCGTCGCAGTCCGTGGAGCCTTTATGATTATGGCCTCGCCACCTACGACGCTGCTGACACCTTTAATCATTCCGATTCCGAAGGCTTTGTGAAACTGTGGGGCCTCGGCATTCAAACTTGGGCGGCGTGTCAGTCGGCCGCAACTGAAGGAAAGTAGCCACCTATGGGCACGCTCTGGCATGGACGTTTCGAAGGCGGTCCCGCTGAGGAACTCATGGCGTTCACTGTGAGTCTTCCGTTCGACTCGCGACTCGCTGCTGATGACCTCGTTGGATCTCGCGCCCACGTCCGCGGATTGCAGCGTGCCGGAATCCTCACGAGTGATGAAGCATCATCCGTGCTCGCTGCGCTCGATCTGGTCGAGTCGGAATTGGCGTCAGGTGATTTCCTGTTCAGCCCATCCGATGAGGATATTCACACTGCTGTCGAACGAAGGGTCACCGAGATCGCTGGTTCGGCAGGAGCCAAATTGCACACCGGTCGCAGTCGCAACGATCAGGTGGCAACCGATTTGCGTCTGTTCACTAAGCGCGAACTTGGTGTTGTCATCGAAAAGATCATTGCGCTTCAGAAAGTGTTGCTGGCCCGTGCATCTGAGGTGGGTGAGGCTGCAGTCCCCGGCTACACCCATTTACAAAGAGCGCAACCGGTGTTACTTGCTCACCACTTTCTTGCCCATGGTTGGGCATTTGCCCGTGACATCGATCGATTGATTGATGCTCGGCGCCGTCTCGATGTTTCGCCACTCGGAGCGGGGGCGCTGGCCGGTTCCTCGTTACCGCTCGATCCGGCCGCAACGGCTGCCGATCTTGGGTTTGCGTCGGTGTTTGACAATTCCCTCGACGCCGTGAGCGATCGCGACTTTGTTGCCGAGTCACTTTTCGTCCTGGCTCTACTCGGTGTGCACATGTCGCGTTTGGCCGAAGAAATCATTCTTTGGTCTACCGATGAGTTTGGATTTCTTGGACTTGCTGATGCGTATTCCACTGGCTCGTCAATGTTGCCGCAGAAGAAGAACCCCGATATCGCCGAACTCACAAGGGGAAAGACAGGTCGCCTGATCGGTAATCTCACTGGTCTCCTTGCCACGCTTAAAGCGCTTCCGCTCGCCTATAACCGCGACCTCCAGGAAGATAAAGAGCCATTGTTCGATTCGCTCGACACGGTCGTGTTGGCGTTGGGGGCAATGACTGGGCTACTGGCCTCGTCGATATTCCGCCTCGATGTCATGGCCGAGGCAGCGAACGCTCCCACCAGCGCGGCAACCGACCTAGCTGAATGGTTGGTGGCCAACGGCACTCCTTTCCGTGATGCTCACGCGATTGTTGGCGCAATTGTTCGTCGCAGCCTCGAGGAAGGAATCGCTCTTCGCGAGTTGGTCGCTAAATCTTCGGAACTCGGACCCGATGCAATGTTCCTTGTCGATCCCGGGGTTGGCGTAACTCGTCGGAGGACCGCTGGTGGTGGAGGTCCTGCCCCGGTTGCGGCGCAGCTCACCAATTTTACGAAGCGCGTGGCCACCGATTCCGCTCGTGTCTGAAATGGCTCCGACAAACGATTCTGCACCCGAGGCCACGGTTGATTCGCCAGTAATTGTTGTTGGCGATGCGCTTAGGCCAAACGACAATCTCAATTTGTTGATTGGTCGTCTTGAGCGGCACGAGACAACTGATCCAGACCAGATATCTGTTGCTCAACAGATGGTGTCATTTGCCCGCGCCCATCCTGATTCGTTGTGGCGCACTTGTCCCGACGCCCATTTCACAGGGTCGTCACTCGTTGTCGAAGAGGGAACCCATCGTTTCATTGTTCTGTTTCATACAAAGTTGCAGAAGTGGTTGCAGCCGGGTGGGCATGTTGACGGAAATGCCAACCTCGCCGCTTCTGTGTTACGCGAAGCCACCGAAGAAACGGGTATCGAAGGTTTACGAGTTGTTCAGCCGGCAATCGATCTTGATATTCACGAGGTTCGGCCACCGGCGGAAGCACCTCATAATCACCTTGATATCCGGTTTCTTGTGTTGGCACCGTATGGTTCCGTGCCGGTAGGTAATCACGAATCCAAAGAGATTCGTTGGGTTACTTTTTCGGATCTTGATGAACTTGGTGTCGACGACAGTCTGCGCCGTCTAGCCGCGCTGGGACTGGAACTCGCAGACCGCGTGCAATCAAGGAGCTAAGCACTACTCAATGTCGTCAGGTGTGACGCAGTTCTGCATGTTGTTGAACGTCGCGAAAAAATCGATTGGTGCAGAGATCTGACGTCTGGCCTTTTCGGTCACATAAAAACGTGCCGTTGGGTTATTGCGAAGGGCAGCGGCGTAGGTCTCGCGATCGCCCACAAAGGTGCGCCAGTCGCTTAGCCACTCAGAAATATTAAGAGCGTCTTTGTCCTGACCAGGGGGAGGGGCGATGGCATCGAGGCGATTGAGCATTGTGGTCAGGATCACATCGGACTGTGCAACCACGTTGGCGCGTTCGATGGGATCAGTGGTTTCGAACGCAGGGGGAAGGGTGGCCATTGCGGCAGCGGCGTCGGTACAGATTGGGTTCGCTGCGGTAGGGAATGTTTGGTCCTTGAGCGTGCCCGGGGCAGTTGTCGAAGGGGGGAAGAACAGTGCCCATCCCCAGAGCCCGACAATGAGAAGTACCGCCAGTAGTGCGAGAATTCGCGCCGTGCGGCGGCGGAATGACAGCGGTTGGATTTCTTCGCTTTCATCAAGCGAGGGTGAGCCCTCTATTGCGTTATCAGCCGTGCCGTTAACAACGACCACCACAGTTACATCAAGCGAGGGTGAGCCCTCTATTGCGTCATCAGCCATGGCGTCAACTGTTGCCGGTGGACCTCTCGACCGCAAAGCGGGGGATGGGTCCGCCAGTGGGCGCTAGAAACCGGCTGGACTGTTAACTCGTGAGACGGAAGAGTGGCAAACCGTGAATACTCCAAACATCCTCGATGACCTGCGGGCCCGTGGCCTTATTCATGACTCAACTAATTCCGAGGTACTTGCTGATCGTCTAAGCGAAGGCCCCATCTCGGTCTATGCGGGCTTTGACCCCACCTCTGACAGCTTGCACGTTGGTAATCTCGTGCCGCTTTTGTTGCTGCGCCGATTCCAAGACTTTGGACACCGACCCGTTGCCCTCGCCGGCGGTGCCACCGGAATGATCGGCGACCCTGGCGGTCGGACTTCCGAGCGCAACCTGCTCGATATTTCTGTGATCGATGCGAATCTGGCCTCAATCAAGCCGCAACTTGAGATGCTCCTCGACTTCACGGCCGGCACAACCCAGGCTCGACTTGTCGATAATCGCGACTGGACTGCTCCGTTAGGCGTTCTTGAATTCCTTCGTGACGTTGGTAAACACATCACGGTGAACACCATGTTGGCTAAAGACTCGGTGAAGTCCCGAGTGGAAAGCGATGGGGGGATCTCGTTTACGGAATTCTCCTACATGCTTTTGCAGGCCAACGATTATCGGTATTTACACAATGAACTACAGGTGGAATTGCAGGTGGGTGGATCCGACCAGTGGGGCAATATCACCGCCGGTATCGATCTCATTCGTCGAACATCAGGTGCGCATGTTCATGGACTTACCGTCCCCCTTGTTACTCGGGCCGACGGTCAGAAGTTTGGAAAGTCTGCCGATGGCGCCGTGTGGCTTTCGCCAGAACGCACAACTCCCTACGCGTTCTTTCAATATTTCGTCAATGTTGATGACCGTGATGTTGAGCGGTTCCTTCTGCAGATGACGTTGTTACCCCTCGACAAGGTCACCTCCGTGATGGCAATCCATGCCCAGGATCCAGGCCAGCGATCAGCGCAGCAAGCACTTGCCCACGCGGTGACAGTGCTCGTCCACGGGCCAGCGGAAGCCGATCGGGCCGCAGGCGCCTCGGCGGGCTTTACCCGATCCGCCGAGGAACTAAGCGATGCAGATTGGTTAGAACTCACATCTTCGCTGCCGGTCATCGAGGTTCTCGATTCCGATATCGGTCGCGATCTGGTTGAAATTTTGGCCGATGGTGGTGCTGTTGCATCGCGCGGCGATGGTCGTCGACTGATTGCTCAGGGGGGTCTTTCATTGAACGGTGAAAAGATTTCGGATGGGCAGTTACTTGAAGCAAAGAACTTTGTTGATGAACGCCATGCGCTCATTCGACGAGGAAAAAAGCAGCGTTTTGTACTTCGGCGCGCGTAGTTCGCCATCGCTACGCCAACGACCCACCAAAAGATTCTGCACCATGATGTGCGCGGGGGGAGCAAGGGCGCTATGGTGTCTCCACCTTCCCCAATCGGGTTACCGAAATGGGAAGGTCGACCCCCCGGTCACCGGCACTTTGGCACTTTGGCACTTTGACGAATAGTCGAATAGTCGAATAGTCGAGTAGTCGAGTAGTCGAAATGTTGATTTGCACCGGGTGGGAACACCCGGTAGGGTGGCTCTCCGCTCCTGAGGCGGCTTTCCTAGCGGAAGGCTCCCCGGAAGCCAAGATTTTCCCGGTGAAATTTATTTCGCTGGCTGCCGCACCTTCGGGTGCACCGAGTTCTGGCCGCCGCATCTGCGGAAGTGCTTCCTCGGGTTGTGCTCCTTGAAAACGGAACAGAGGACGAAAAAGCCAGTGCGGGCGATCACCGCAAACGGCCTTCCCCGTGCTCATCTGCATGCCAGCTTGCTGGTCTGACGATGGGGGAAGGAACGAGTCGTGATCGTTCACCAAAGTAATTTCGGCCAAACCCGTAAGGGGGAGGCCACGGTGAGATTCGAAAGAATCCCACCACGTCGAGATTCAAGAGAGGTGAGCCCCTCTCTCTCGGCTCTTCAAATGATCGTTGTCGGTTCGACCCTCGGGTTGGAACGGCCATGATTTCGATGGAGAGTTTGATCCTGGCTCAGGACGAACGCTGGCGGCGTGCCTAACACATGCAAGTCGAGCGGGATCCATCCGGTAGCAATACTGGTGAAGATCTAGCGGCGAACGGGTGAGTAACACGTGAGAAACCTGCCCCAGACTCTGGGATAACATGGGGAAACCCATGCTAATACCGGATGCCCTCTTTTGGTCGCATGGCCGGATGAGGAAAGATTTATCGGTTTGGGAGGGTCTCGCGGCCTATCAGCTAGTTGGCGGGGTAATGGCCCACCAAGGCATCGACGGGTAGCTGGTCTGAGAGGACGATCAGCCACACTGGGACTGAGACACGGCCCAGACTCCTACGGGAGGCAGCAGTGGGGAATCTTGCGCAATGGGCGAAAGCCTGACGCAGCAACGCCGCGTGCGGGATGAAGGCCTTCGGGTTGTAAACCGCTTTCAGCAGGGAAGAAATTGACGGTACCTGCAGAAGAAGCCCCGGCCAACTACGTGCCAGCAGCCGCGGTAACACGTAGGGGGCGAGCGTTGTCCGGATTTATTGGGCGTAAAGAGCTCGTAGGCGGTTCGGTAAGTCGGGTGTGAAACCTCCAGGCTCAACCTGGAGACGCCACCTGATACTGCTGTGACTATAGTCCGGTAGGGGAGTGTGGAACTCCTGGTGTAGCGGTGAAATGCGCAGATATCAGGAAGAACACCAGCGGCGAAGGCGGCACTCTGGGCCGGTACTGACGCTGAGGAGCGAAAGCGTGGGTAGCAAACAGGATTAGATACCCTGGTAGTCCACGCCGTAAACGTTGGGCACTAGGTGTGGGTCTCAACCAACGAGATCCGTGCCGCAGCTAACGCATTAAGTGCCCCGCCTGGGGAGTACGGCCGCAAGGCTAAAACTCAAAGGAATTGACGGGGGCCCGCACAAGCGGCGGAGCATGTTGCTTAATTCGAGGCAACGCGAAGAACCTT
>Ga0105050_10000175_pt1 | contig 88528 bp, 73 predicted proteins | sample FRY01_FD_78088 | JGI IMG/M metagenome (GOLD analysis project Ga0105050, IMG submission 78088) | Freshwater microbial communities from Lake Fryxell liftoff mats and glacier meltwater in Antarctica - FRY-01 | ecosystem: Environmental > Aquatic > Freshwater > Ice > Glacier meltwater ... | reverse complement strand
TATCAGTCTAAGTGTTTTGACTGGCACATTGAATTAACAATTTGCACGCCGATGATTCGCTAAGGCTAAATCATCAAATTTCATATCTTCTCTTCTTAAAGCGCGATGTTTCGTTTTGCGACCCGCCATGCGTGTGCGCCACATTTTGAACGAACTGGGCTTGAGTTCAGTCCTCATTAGTTTAATCACGTCAGTTTGAATCAACCCCGTGCGCGCTTCGATTGTTTCAAAGGTGGTTCGATCTTCCCAAGCCATTTGAATCACCGCAGATATATCGCCCGGTGTGAGGCTGGCAAGTCGATCAGCAGATGTGGTTTGCATGGTGGTGCCCTCAATAAACCTTATTTTATTTGCGCAAAAAAAATTGATAAAATAAGTCTTAGTGCTTCAAATTAATGACCTATTTAGTAGGGATTGAGTCGCGCTTACTACTAATAAATCGATTCACATTCGCTACAATACCAATATATGATTACCTTTGCCGATGTTTCTTTATTCCCCCGTAACGCCAAGCCCCTGAATAGCTACCGCAAGTTCTGGGCGGCGCGCTTTGGTGTTGCCCCGTTTTTGCCCATGAGCCGAGACGAAATGACTCAACTCGGCTGGGACAGCTGTGACATCATTATTGTTACGGGTGATGCCTACGTTGATCACCCAAGCTTTGGTATGGCCGTTATTGGCCGAATGCTAGAAAACCAAGGGTTCAGGGTTGGCATTATTGCTCAACCAGACTGGCAAAGCGCCGAACCCTTCAAAGCCTTAGGTAAGCCCAATCTCTTTTTTGGTGTCACTGCTGGCAATATGGATTCAATGATCAATCGCTACACAGCTGATCGCAAAATACGTAGCGATGACGCCTACACAGCGGGTGATATGGGCGGTAAACGACCTGATCGCGCTGCGATTGTATATACCCAACGCTGTAAAGAAGCTTATAAAGACGTACCCATTATTTTGGGTGGAATTGAAGGTTCATTGCGGCGCATTGCCCATTATGACTATTGGTCAGACAAAGTGCGTCGCTCGGTGGTTACCGATAGCAAATGTGATTTGCTGTTGTTTGGCAATGCCGAACGTGCTGTAGTTGAAATTGCACATCGCTTAGCCGCCAAAGAACCTATTGAGCAGATCACTGACATTCGGGGTACTGCATTCATTCGGCGCGAAACGCCAGAGGGCTGGTATGAAATCGATTCAACCAGTGTTGATGCACCCGGTAGAGTTGAAGCCCACGTCAACCCATACTTAATGATTAGCGAGCAGGCACTTGAGCAAGGCGAAAGCTGTGCCCGTAATGACGAGGCGCGCGAGGTTGCTGATATTGCTAATAAAAAAAGCGCTCAAAAAAGTGCTGAAATAACAGATCAAACTCGGGGTCAGAAAGATAGCCCTAAAAGCGCGCAGCAGAGTTCTAAAAAAGGGGCTTTAGCCCCATCTGAATCACCCCTCGTGTTTCAACTTAACCCCTCGTTACAGGCAAACGGTAAGCTGAAAGTTCCGCCACGTGATCGCAGTGTGATTCGCTTACCTTCTTACGAGCAAGTCAAGTCAGACCCCGTGCTTTATGCTCATGCGAGCCGTGTTCTTCATTTGGAAACAAACCCGGGGAACGCGCGCGCCCTTGTTCAGGCACATGGGGTAGGGCATACCGCGCGCGATATCTGGATCAACCCGCCGCCCATTCCGCTCACAACGCCTGAAATGGATCTCGTCTTTGATCTGCCCTATGCGCGCAGCCCACATCCGGTTTATGCCGACGAAAAGGGTGGTCATGATGGCGAAACCAAAATACCCGCCTGGGAAATGATACGTTTTAGCGTCAATATTATGCGGGGCTGTTTTGGGGGCTGTACCTTTTGTTCAATTACCGAACATGAAGGTCGCATCATTCAAAGCCGTAGCGAAGATTCAGTTATACGTGAAATCGAAGATATTCGAGATAAAGTGCCCGGTTTTACAGGTGTTATTTCAGACTTAGGTGGCCCAACGGCCAACATGTATCGTATAGGTTGCAAAAGCCCTGAAATTGAGTCGGCTTGTCGCAAACCCAGTTGCGTTTACCCTGATGTCTGTCAAAACCTGAATACCGATCACAGCTCGTTAATTCATATGTATCGACGCGCCAGAGAATTAAAAGGCGTGAAAAAAATTCTAATTAGTTCCGGGTTGCGTTATGACTTGGCGGTTAAGTCACCTGAATACATTCGCGAATTGGTTACCCATCACGTCGGGGGTTATTTAAAAATAGCACCAGAGCATACCGAGATGGGCCCGCTTTCAAAAATGATGAAGCCGGGTATTGGTAGCTACGATAAGTTTAAGCAACTATTTGATAAATTCAGCGCTGAAGCAGGCAAAAAACAGTTCTTGGTACCTTATTTTATTGCCGCGCACCCCGGTACTCGCGACGAAGACATGATGAATTTAGCCGTTTGGTTAAAAAGCAACGGTTTTCGTGCTGATCAAGTTCAAACGTTTTACCCCAGCCCTATGGCAACCGCAACGGCTATGTATCACACGTCACGCAACCCGCTTGCGCGCGTCACCCGGACGAGTGAAACGGTTGATATTGTGCGGGGCGACCGTCGCCGTCGTTTGCACAAGGCATTTTTGCGCTATCACGACCCCAACAACTGGCCGATGTTGCGCGAAGCCTTAAAAATGATGGGCCGTGCTGACTTGATTGGTAATGGTAAAAAGCACCTCATTCCTTTTCACCAGCCTCAAACCAATGGCACCTACGTCAGTGCTCGCCGTAAAAATAGCTCAGGTGCAACATCAAGCGTCTCTCGAACACTAAAATCGGGGCAACTATTGACTCAGCATACAGGTTTGCCGCCGCGCCAAAAGTCTTAAACTTGGGTAAAGTTTTGCCCTCATCACATTGACTTCATGAGTGGGAACCTAGCGGCGCTTATGTTGTCTTAAAGCATTGATTTTTATATGAGATGAATTGTGAACCCAGATCGTGCCCTGTTGTCGATAGCCATGCTTGCTGCTTTTGCAGATGGTGCAAAAGACGATCGTGAGCGTGAGTCAGTTAAACAGTTTGCCCAACAAATGGGTTCTAACACGATAGATACGATGGGTATTTATCAAGACGTATTACTTAAGCGGGTTTCGCTTGAGCAAGTTACCGCGGCCTTGGTCGATGAGGGTCAGCGGCACTACGCTTATGAGCTGGCTGTCTGTGTTTGCGATAGCGATGGCCTGCGTTGCTATGATGAAAACAAATTTCTAAAAGAATTAAAAACATTACTCGGTTTAGACGCCGACCCCGTTGCACATGAAGTAGAACACCAAGCCGATGCCATTGCTTTGGGCGGCGCAATGATTGCAGGGGCAGTAGCTGGCAGCACTTTAAGCAACGTCGCGTCAAGTCAACTGACCACAAACCAAAATACTTTAGGCGAGATAACGCTAGAAGACGATACATCCCCAAAAGTGGTCGTAGCTCAAAGCACCTTAGATGATGCAGCGCTAGACAAAATGGTACTGAACTATTCCATCATGAATGGTGCGCTCGAACTATTGCCTCAGTCTTGGGCCTCTGTGGCTATTATTCCTATGCAAGTCAAAATGGTTTATCGCATAGGTAAATCGTATGGTAATGAGCTAGATCAAGGCCACATTCGTGAGTTCATAGCCACTGTTGGTGTGGGTATGACTTCTCAGTATTTAGAACAGTTTGGGCGTAAGCTAATTGGCGGCCTGTTGGGCAGTTTTTTAGGTAAAACAGGCAAAAAAGTAGGGGGTGCTGCCACGGGTGTCGCGATGTCGTTTGCGACAACTTATGCGTTAGGTCAGGTGGCCAAACGCTATTACGGCGGTGGACGCCAAATGAATACCGAATTATTGAAACAGGCATTTTCAGGCCTGCTTGCTCCTGCTCAAAAACTACAAACCCAGTATTTGCCAGAAATTCAAGAGAAAGCACGCAACCTTGACGCGAAAAGTGTGTTGTCAATGGTTCGGGGTGGAGGCCTTTGATAAGCCGTCGGTGTTATAGAACTTAATTCTCAACAATTTAAAAAATTCGCCGGGGTTAAACCCATCCTTGTCGCCAAACAGCTTTATTTTGTAAATCGCGCCACGAAATAATCTGTGTGGCTTTTGAAAACACGGCTTCTATTTCAACATATTCAATCGCATCAGTCGGTTGAGTCGGCTCAATCACTTTTGAGACTAGAAAATGTTTTTGTTTAGCTATGGGGATGACCGCCGTCCATTTGCTGAGTATGAGTTTCTTAGGGTTCAGTGGGTTCATCACACCTATCTTACTTTACATAGAGGGTAACTGACTTAAGACAATTCTATGAATCGATATAGCCCGAAGATTTTGTTCCAAACGATGAACGAATTCAAAACATGGGGCTACGAATTTTGTAGTGAAACACAAACATTCGGGTGCCTAACGCACCTAACAAAACGAAAACCACCATGGCTGTGATGTGTTCAGGGTGATATTGCTCCATACCAGCATACCAATTGATCAATAGCGAAAAAATAAGACCCCAAAGTAATGCAACTTCAGCGTAAAAAGACCCTTTAAGCCCCGGGTTATCAACGTCTGCCCTGATGACGTCTCGCAATATACCGCCACCTGCGCCGGTTAGTGCTGCGAACAAAGGGCCCCAAAGCCAAAGGGGTTGAATGTTTGCGTCCACTGCGACAATGACCCCAATAATGGTAAAGGCTGCAAGCCCCACTGCATCAAAAAATGCCACGGCTGAATGGTTGCTTAAGTGACCGATTAAGTAGGCATCAGTATGGGCCCCCAGTTCAGCTGACCGTTCAGAAGAAAGCCGATTCTTAATTCTAAATATGAAGTAAAAGGTGACGACAGTCCCTAGAATAGTCAGTAGGTAAAGTGGTGATTTCATTACAGAAAGTGTGTCACGTTGAAGGAGTAAGTCGCGAATAATGCCCCCACCCACAGACGGTACGGCAGCCAATACTAACGCACCAAAAAAACTGTACCCGCCTTGTCTGGCTAAAAGTACACCTGACATGGCAAAGGCGATCGTACCTATGATGTCTACAGCTAGAAACCACCATTGACCCGATGTGGCATCAAGCATAACGGGCAATAAGTATGTGCGAACGATTTCTTGGTATTCACCCGTTTCACGTAAGCTTTTAAGGCTTTCATTGAATGCAGTCACCATTGCTGGGCTGGTGGTGGCCTTACTGAAAATTACGTGAATGCCATCGGAAAAAATCGGAACACCGACTTCTTTTACCTGACCTTGCCAATTATTGCGCCAGACCAAAGTCTCAGCCACTAATTCATCAATTGCAATGGCGTCAACCACATTATTTAGCAGGTTACTTATGTTTTCTTTATCGTTTTCGACACGCACAATACGTGAAGCATGGGCAGGGTCATTGATAAAGGCCATCATGGTGGGACCATAATAAAAACCATTTATGACACCCAGCCGAATGTTTTGATTATTTAGCCGTTCATACCATTGTTCGGTTATTTTGAAATTGATTTCGTTCGTATCATTTTCTCGCACGTAAATAACATCTTTTTCAGTACGATAAGCATCAGAATAATAGGCATATTGACTACGCGCATCGCTTTTGAAGGCACCTGCAGCAACATCTCTTGTACCGTTTTTAATATCAATCTGATGCTGGTTCCATGAAACCTCATCAAAATCTAACAAATAACCCATTTTTGCAAAAATAGCCTTAAGTAACTCAACATCAAGGCCTGTTAATCGAGTTGAACCATTCTTAATAACCAGGTATTGATAGGGGTCCCAAGGGTACCAGCCTGCTCGTAGCACTTTTTGCTTTGTTTGCGCGTCTAGAGCAGGCGAGATAGCAACAACTGAAGAGGGTGTTGCCGACCCTTTCGTCTCAGTGCTTAATGCTGAATCGACCAAACCAAAAGTGAGTAAAAGACAAAAAAACCAAGATGTTAGTCGAAGCATTGCTAAGATAATCTCTCATTAATGAGTATAGGGTTATAGCGACACAGTCAGGACTATTTAATAAAAATCAGATTTGACCATTCCACAAACTTTTGCCAGTAGGCTTAATGCATTGCTACACGTTAAAGTAAAAAAATTTTAATATTGTTATGATGGTAGCGAAATCAGTTTATGGTAAATGTGCTGTCTCAGCTAGCTTTAAAGGTTAATGGTTACTAAAAGTAGACATTGTTTTCGTGTTGAACAATGATCAAATATAATACTATTTGCTTCAAATTTGACAGCAATTAAAATTTCAAACCCCAAGGATTTACCTCTTATCATGGCCACCCCAAACAACACTAAAAATTGTTCCAATGCAATTGTCACGGTACTTGAAAACCATGGGGTAACGCATGTTTTTGGTATTCCAGGCGCAAAAATTGACAGCCTTTTTATTGCACTGAAGCATTCCAAAAAAATTAAATTAGTGGTTTGTCGTCATGAACAAAACGCAGCCTTTATGGCAGCTGCGTTTGGGCGCTTAACGGGTACGGTCGGGGTTTGTATTGCAACTTCAGGCCCAGGCGTGACAAATTTGGTTACGGGTTTGGCCACAGCAACCAGTGAGGGTGATGCTGTGCTGGCAATTGGCGGTGAAGTACCCGTCAATGAACGTTTGAAAAAAACTCATCAATCGCTCGACACCACTACGTTGATGATGCCTGCAACAAAGTACTCTGCTGAAATCACAACCCCTAATCAGTTGTGTGAAATTTTGGGTAATGCCATTCGCGCGGCTGAAAGCGGCCGGCCAGGTGCTGCATTTGTTTCTTTACCTAGAGATATTGGCTTAGCTGATTACCCCGGCACTGTGCACGAAGCATGGGGCCAAAAACTGTTAGCGGGCCCTGCCAATCAATTCGCTATAGAGCAGGCATTGACGCTTCTTAATAATAGTAAACGTCCAATCGCTTTGCTAGGTATGCAGTCTTCAGAGGCAGCATTTGCTGAACCATTGGTCAACTTCTTTAAAAAGTCAGGCATACCTTATGTTGCCACCTTTCAAGGTGCAGGGGCTTGGGTGCAAAGAAAGGGCGGCGGTATTTATGCGGGTCGTGTGGGTTTGTTTCGCAACCAGCCCGCTGATAAATTGCTTGACCAAGCCGACTGTGTGCTGACGATTGGTTACGATTCAATTGAATATGACCCTTTTATTTGGAATACTGACACGAATCGACCCGTCATATGTTTAGATACCATTGCGACTGCGCAAGACAATGCTTTTATGCCTGCAATTGAGTTAGTTGGTGATATCGGTGCCACATTAAATGTATTTTCTGTCGGTTTAAAAGTTGGCCTAGACCCAACCTTTGTAAGTGTTGCGCGTGAGGCCGTACAAGCTGTGCAAGCAACGATTGATGAGGGCGCTGGTATGAATAAGTTCCCTGTCGCGCCTCTGCGACTCATTCATGAGTTGCGCAAAGTTATCACACCCGAAACACATGTCGCTTTAGATGTGGGTTCACATTACATTTGGGCAAATCGCTATTGCGCTGCAGACCATGCACGGCAAGTGATGGTGAGCAATGGTCAACAAACACTGGGTGTTGCCATGCCTTGGGCAATTGCGATGAGTATGCTGTACCCAAATGACCGCATTTTGTCAGTATCAGGTGATGGGGGGTTTTTGTTTAGCGTGATGGAACTTGAAACGGCAGTCAGAGAGGGCACGAAGTTTGTTCATGTGATCTGGAACAGCGACTCGTACGATATGGTTGCCTTCCAAGAACAAGCGGCTTATGGTGAAGAGGCTGGCGTTCAGTTAGGTGCTTACGATGTGGTGAAACTGGCTGAGGCTTTTGGTTGCAAAGGCTACAACATTCAATCGGCTGATGAGTTGCCAGGGGTTCTCGCCGAAGCCTTTCAATCTAAAGTACCTGTGCTGATCAACGTGCCCGTTGATTACAGTCGAAACAGCATATTGATGCAAAACGTGATTCAAAGCTTTGTAAATTAAAGACCATGCATAAATCTAAAATACCCCATAGCAACAACCTTAAAGTGAATATCTCCTCTTCATTATTAGCTGCTGTTAAGCAACGTTGTAAACAAACGGGCGACTCAGTTGATCATGTGGTTCAAGAGGCTTTGGCTAAGTTGCTGGGTGTTGAGCATCACACCCTGTTTCAAGTTTCTACGTCTACAGCTTTAGTGCAAGGTGTATACCAAGGCTGTGTCACGGTGGGTCAAATAAAAACGCATGGTGATTTTGGCTTAGGTACTTTTGATAGTTTAGATGGCGAAGGTTTGATGCTTGACGGTCACGTATGGCAAGCTCATGGTGACGGCAGAGTTTTAGAGCCACCTGATAGCACCACAGCCCCCTTTTGGGTCAGTGCCGAATTTGCAGCAGATCGGTCTGGTGTGCTGAGTCAGCTTGTGAGTTGGGCTGATTTGTGTGGGCAGATTGATTCATATCGGCAATCGGGTAACCTGTTTACCGCCATAAGAATAGACGGCGTTTTTGATGAAATTCACTATCGTGTGGCTTGCAAAGCTGCAGCGGGTGAAGACCTTGTTACGGCAACCAGTCATCAAGCTGAATTTACCTTTAATAATTGTTCAGGTACATTGATGGGCTTTTGGTCGCCGTCTTACGCTCGTACTTTCAACATTCCGGGTTATCACATGCATTTTTTGTCTGCTGATCGCCAGCATGGGGGGCATGTTTTAGATATTAAGGCTAAAGATTTGAAAATTCAGGTGATGGACGCTAACAATGTAGTGATGGCATTACCTGAAACCCCACAGTTTTTAAGCGCCGATTTATCAATAGACCCCTCAAAGGCCTTGAGTAAAGCTGAGGGGTCTAGAACTTAACTTTCTGCAATCTAAAAAGTTAAGTTACCAGATCTACACGACCCGTACTCAGGTTATAAAACCCGCCCACTACTTTCAGTTTGCCTTCTTTAACACGCTGGCTAATGATGGGGTTTGATTCATGTAAGTTGCGTACATTTAGCAAAATATTATTACGTTCAGCTGCAAGCACAACATCAGCGGCCTTGTCGTTTACTGCTTGACGAACAGCGGGTGCGAGTGCTGTGGTCAATGCTTGAATGTGCCCAGGGAATGCAGCATTTTGTGTATAAGCTGCTACGGCTGCACTGATTGCACCGCAACTGCTATGACCTAACACCATAATGAGTGGCGACTGAAGCACTGCAGTACCGTATTCTAGGCTGGCTAAAATATCAGGCGTTACAAAGTTACCCGCAACGCGGGTAACAAACAAATCGCCGCGCCCCTCGTCAAAACATAGCTCAGGTGCAACCCTTGAATCAGCGCAACTTAGAATACATGCATAGGGGTTTTGCCCCTTTGATAACGCTGCGCGTGTCGTATCAAAGTTTATGGCCTGCGATTTACCGCTGACGTAACGCTCGTTACCCGTCATCAAACGAGCTAGAGCTTGATCAGGTGATACAACATTTGCAGGCAAAGGTACTGTCGTTTGAGCGTGTACTTTTGCTGAACCCAGCACAGCAGCAATAGGCATGGCACCGAATAGACCCATGAGTGATCGACGACTTTTTGAAGCAGGTTCATTTGATGAAGTATGGATTGAGAATACAGATGAACAAAGTTTGCACATGATGACTTCCTTTTTATTTGTAGTTATTTTTTTTTAATTTTAGTGAGTTTTTCATTTAACTTAAATTACTAGCCTGATAGGCCGTAAGAAAGAGGAATCACTTAGTAAACAACTTTAACTATTTATAACATGAATTCAAGACCATTAAATGACCTAAATTAAATGGTTTAATTTTTTAAATAAGCTAAATGTTATTGATGTAAGTTTTAAGTTTTTTTTGTGAATTTTATTATCAATTTTTGTTTAATTCTTTTTTATAAAAATAAAAGGGTGGTCAGCTGCACACTGATCACCCATTTAAAATGTAGTAGAAGGTTAGTTTTATACGCTGCTAATTAGTAGCTCTTATAAGGTAAAAACTTGCCTGACATTGAGATACGAACACGGTCGCCCTTGGGGTCTGATTCACGTTGAAGATCCATAGAAAAATCAATAGCGCTCATAATGCCATCACCAAATTCTTCATTTATGAGCGCTTTAAATGTTGTGCCATAAACACTGACGAGTTCATAAAACCGGTAGATGAGTGGGTCTGTAGGCACGGCGGTTGGCAAAGAGCCCTTATAGGGCACCATTTGAAGTATGGCTGTTACCTCACTTGGCAAAGCAAAAATTTCAGTTATTATTTTTGCTTGCTCAGCGTTTAAAGTCATTTGCCCAAGACATGCAGCGGTTGTCCATTCTTTTGATAAACCAACTTTTTGTGCCACGTCAGCCCACTTTATACCGTTTGCAATTTTGGCGGCGTAAATGAGATCGGTAACGTCTTCGCGTGTCATGGGTTTGTTATAGCTTGTCATGTTTTCCTCGTCAGTTTTAATTGAGATTCGTGGGTAAAAAATATAAGGTAATCGGGTAATGCTTTAACTAAATTGCTTTATGTTCTTTATGTTCTTTACGTTGTAACCCCGGCTGTACAACTCTTGGGGTTAATGGTTTTTCTTCTGCACCATTAGATATGGCTTTGGCACGAGACACTAAAAAGTCAATCAGGTGATTTCTAATGTTGTAGTACTGAGGGTCATGATGCACCGTCGCTCGCGTTCTGTTTCGTGGCATTGTATTTTCAACAATTTCAGCAATGACAGCCTGCGGCCCATTACTCATCATAAAAATTTTATCTGCTAAAAGAATAGATTCATCAACATCATGAGTAATCATAAAGACAGTTTGTTTCGTTTCTAAAACGATCGACAGCAACTCATCTTGAATGCTGCCGCGGGTTAATGCGTCGAGCGCACCAAAGGGTTCATCTAGCAAAAGCATTTTGGGTTGAATCGCAAAAGCCCGTGCGATGCCAACACGTTGCTTCATTCCACCTGATAGCTGGGAAGGTTTTTTTTCTTCGGAACCGTTGAGGCGCACTAAATCAATGAAATTTTGTGTGTGTGCATTAATTTGTGAATCAGACCATTGAGGCCATTTTGATTTGACTGCAAAATTTATGTTGGCTTTAACACTTAACCAGGGCAACAGAGCGTGCGATTGAAACACAACGCCACGATCTAAGCTTGGTCCAGCAATTTCTCTACCATCCATGAAGGCGTAGCCGGCACTGGCTTTTTCTAGGCCTGCTAAAACGTTCAAAATGGTCGTTTTGCCACACCCAGAGTGTCCGATAATGCAGACGAAATCACCCTTATTAATGTGAAAGTTTACATTTTCAAATACAACGAGTTCAGGTTCTCCAGGTGCGCCAGGGTAAGATTTCTTAAGATTTTCTACTTGCAAAAAGTTTGGCATATTGTGTGCACTAATCCTTATACATAACTGCTTTTTGCAGTCTGGCAAAGCCAAAATCTAAAAGCATGCCAATGAGGCCTATTGCCAATATGGCCACTAAAATATTACTAATTGAGAGATTGTTCCACTCGTTCCAGACGAAATAACCAATGCCGGTGCCGCCAACAAGCATTTCAGCCGCTACGATTACCAACCAAGCAATACCGATTGATATACGCATACCCGTCATAATTGTGGGTGCAGCAGCAGGCAATATGACGTAAATAGCTTTACGCAATGGCTTAACTTCAAGCGTTAGTGAGACATCAAGCCACTCTTTTCGAACGGCACCGACACCGAAAGCGGTATTAATGAGCATCGGCCAAATCGAACAAATAAAAATAACAAAAATAGACGATATGTTTGAATCTTTAAGAATAAACAGAGCAAGCGGCATCCACGCTAAAGGTGATATAGGCTTAAGTATTTGAATAAAAGGGTCAAGCGCTTCAAAGACTCGGCGAGACATACCAATGATAAAACCAAGCGGCACAGCCACCAGTGCAGCCAACCCAAAGCCAGCCGCTACGCGAGCAATTGACCACGCTAATTGAATGCCAATGCCTTTGTCGTTTGGGCCAAGATCATAAAAAGGGTCTGATAGCTGTTTAACCAACACAGAAAAAAATTGATGAGGTGTTGGAAACCCAGTCTGTTGACCAACGGCTGCTGCGGCACCAACCAATTTAGCGTAGTCGTCATCGACTGTCTGCTGCCCAGCTGATGGCAAAGTAACCAAATACCAAAATAAAATAATGATAATTAAGATTAAGGTTGGCGGCCACAGCCGTTTGAAATACGCTTGATTCAACATTGACATCAACTTCTTTTAATAGCAAAGCTATTCAGGTAGGCTTCGGGTTGTGCTGGATCAAATGGTTTACCCATTACGCTGAAGCCTTTAGATGTAGTGGTGGGTGGCGTCATACCAACCTCTTTCATCAAGCGCGCTGCATCAGTTGCTAGAAAAACCTGTTGGGCAACTTGTTGATAGTTGACTTCGCCCTTTATCTGACCCCATCGTTGCATCTGAGTCAAAATCCAGACAGCAAACGACTGCCAAGGGAAAGGATCAAAACCAATACGATCCGGTACGCGTTGCACGTTGCCTAGGCCATCAGCAAATGTGCCAGTTAGGACCTGTTCGACCACTGTTACGGGTTGATTGAGGTAGTTAGCCGGTGCAATTTGTACCGCAATTTCTTTACGGTTTTCAGCTTTTTGAGCATAGGCAGTGGCATCGATGATTGCGCGCAACAAAGCGGCATACGTATTTGGCATGGTCGTTACAAATTTTTGGCTAGCCGCAAAGGCGCAGCAGGGGTGGCCGTTCCAAATGTCTTTAGATAATATGTGAATAAATCCAACCCCATCGTAAACAGCACGTTGGTTAACCGGGTCTGGTGCAAGAAAGCCGTCTAGGTTGTCGGCACGTAAATTTGCAACCATGTCAGGTGGGGCTACCACTCGAATTTGTACGTCACGATCGGGGTCAAGACCTGCTTCAGCTAAGTAGTAACGTAATAAATAATTGTGCATTGAATAATCAAACGGTACTGCAAACTTAAACCCTTTCCAGTCTTTTGGGTTACGCTTGTCTTTGTGTTTCATAGCCAAAGTAATGGCCTGACCATTGATATTTTCTACAGCTGGCATGGTGTACGGAATAGGGGCTACACCCAGGCCTAATGACAACGCAATGGGCATCGGTGCAAGCATGTGAGCCGCGTCGTATTCACCATTAAGTGTTTTGTCACGAACTAAAGCCCAGCCTGCTGTTTTAACAATATCAACATTTAGCCCTTGCTTAGCATAGAAGCCCATTGGGTGAGCCATAATGATTGGGGTTGCACAAGTAATGGGTATGAAACCAATCGACAGGTTAGTTTTCTCTAATGGGCCGCTTCCTTGCGCGAAGGCGTCTTTGATAGAGGCCAAAGGCAACATGCTGGCAATTGCTGCCATGGCCGTTGAGGTGCCTACCGCAGATAAAAAGTGTCTTCTGGCTGCATCTTGTGGAAATAATGCCCGCATGACAGCCTGTTCGACCACATTTGATGTGAGGTCATCAGAAGACATATTGCTAGAGTGGGCAGTTTGTGCGTCGTGTTCCGCTTGCGAAGCGTGGGTGCCGCAAGTGCAGCGTAGACGAATTTTTGAATCATATGGATTTGAGAAGATTGACATGGTTTACCTTCATTGCACGTTGATATTGGTTTAGGTAAAGCAATTTTTATGCCAAGTTTTAGAGTATATATATATCAATCTACTAGGAAATCCATGATGTTTATTTTGGTGCATGCGCACCATTAAAGACATATCAATGAGTCATTTCAGTGCAAGTACGTTTTTTACTAAATAAAATATTTTTTCTATAATTTTCATCTCTTGTAGGTTACTCTGCCACATCAGAAAAGATCTCTAAAGCAGAGCCTACTAATAATCTAAAGGCCGTCACCGTTATGAAGCGTTTATTAGCCATATTGGCAGTTGCATTTTTTTCAATGGGGCTTGTCGCTTGCTCAGATTCAGCTGACAAAAAAGAAATTAAAGTAGCTGTATCACCGTCTTCACCCCCTATGTTGTATGACGATAAAGGCCAAATAGTTGGTGCTGATATGGATATTTTTAAAGGCTTTTGCGAATCACGCAAATGCACATTTAAAGTGACCTCATATGATTGGCAGGGTATGTTGGGTGCCGTATCAAGTGGTCAAGCTGACATTGCCTTTTCAGGCATTTCAATTACCGATAAGCGTAAAGAAGCGATGAATTTTTCCCAACCGTACTATGACAATGCATGGCATTTAGTCAGTACGAAAGAAAAAAATATTCAAATTACAGATTTAAGTCAGCTTAAACAGTACAGCATTGGTTACCCACGTGGTATGGCTTACGACGATCTTATTAAAAATGAGCTTGAACCTAAGGGCTATTACTCATTAAGCCAGGTTAAGCTGTACCCGTCATACGCGGAAGTGGTGACCGACCTTCAAAATGGAAATATCGATTTAGCATTTATTGAAGAGCCTGTCTTTTTAAATTATGAAAATAAATTAAAGTTACCCATACAAAGTAGTTACGTTTTTAAAGGTTTTGACACGCTAGGCTTTGCTTTTGCGAAAGGGGCCGCCGCCTTACGCGACGATTTTGATAAGTATCTTGTTGAGTTAGGTCCAGAAAAAATCAAGGCTATTTTAGACAAATGGATGAAATAAATTATTTAAAAATATGCCTCGCGACGTTAAAAATAAGCTTCTGACGTTTTATTAAACGTTATCTTTATTCAATTTTTATGGCAGGCTAGCCCATGAGTTTTTTTGATATCCTAATTCAATTAACCCATGGGCTTTTTTATACGGTTCTCGTGACCGCAGTCTGTTCAGTAACTGGGTTAACAGTGGGCCTAACGTTTGCCAGCTTGCGCCGTCTAAACTTTCGATTTGTCACCACAGCTGTAGATTGCTATACCTACGTTTTTAGAGGTGTACCCGTCTTGGTTTTGCTTTTCTTGGTTTATTTTGGCTTGCCAGGTATCGGTGTTAAAGTTCCCCCCCTCATGGCTATGGCTCTTAGTCTAGGCTTAGTTGCTTCCGCTTATTTAGCTGAAGTATTTAGGGGCGCCTTTAACTCAATTGACCAGACTGAAATTTTGGCTGCTCAGGCGATGGGTATGACACGTTTGCAAGCCCTTATACATATTGAGTTACCGCAAATATTACGTATTTCGGTGCCAGGCATGATGAACGAATTCACCACGGTATTAAAGTACTCACCTTTTGCTTACACAGTCGGCATACCCGAAATGACCAAGCAAGCTATGTCTTTAACTGCAACCACTTTGAAAGGTATCGAAGTCTATTTGGCAGCTGGCATCATGTACTTCGTCATTTACCGCATTTTTTTATTTGGCGTCAAAATGATCAGTAAGCGTTATGAAATACCGGGGCTAGGCACAATATGATGATTAACAATTTTGGGGTTGATCGTGAGATTATTTTGATACACCTATATTTTGGCGAGGCTCAGGCATGGCTTTAATTCAAGTCAGAGATCTCGTTAAAGTGTTTGATGGTCAAACGGTGCTGTCAGATATTAATTTAGATATTATTGAGGGCGATATAAAAGTTTTAATGGGCGCATCGGGCTCTGGTAAATCAACTTTATTACGCTGTCTTAATAGACTGATTGAGCCCACCTCAGGCTCAATTATTTTTAAAGGTCAAGAAGTTTTAGGCCCTAACGTTGATGTGAGGGCACTTCGTCAACAAATTGGTTTTGTATTTCAGCAGTTTGCTTTGTATAGTCATTTGTCAGTTATCAATAACGTGACACTGGGTCTAATCAAGCTTAAAGGTATGAATCGAACTGCAGCAAAAGAAAAAGCATTACATGAACTTTCACATTTTGGTATGACAGCCCATCAAGATAAATACCCATCACAACTGTCTGGTGGTCAAAAACAAAGGGTTGCCATTGCACGAGCGCTCGCAATGAGCCCGGCTGTTTTGGTTCTTGATGAACCCACTTCAGCATTAGACCCTGTGATGTCTAGAGATGTTGCAAGTCTAATCAATCGTTTGCATAACGAAGGTATAACGATGGTTTGTGTGACGCATGATTTGAATCTTGCTTCACATATCGCTGATGAAGTGATATTTTTAGATTATGGTGTAATACGAGCAAATGATAGTATTGAAAACTTAAAACGTCACGCAGCCCCCGATATTCAAGCCTTCTTTAGGCAAGCGGAACACTCTACATGAGTGGTTGGCTAGCCTTTGAGCGAGACTTACTTGAGCAAATGCCTTTAATTTTATCGGGTTTGATCAATACGTTGCAGTTAGCCCTATCGGTCAGTGTGTCGGGCTTATTGCTTGGTATCATTGTATTTTATTTAACCTTAAGCAAAAGTAAGTGGCTCAGCCAGTTAACCAATGGCTATATTTCTTTTTTTATTGGTATGCCACTTATTGTGTTGCTGTTCCTAATGTATTACGGTTTGCCCCAGTGGGGTGTTCGCTTATCACCCTTCACGGTGGCATTCATCGGTTTTACGATGAATGTAGCGGCCTACAATGCGGCTTATCTCAAAACGGCATATAACGGTTTAGATAAAACCCAACTCGAGGCAGCTCATGCACAAGGGTTTAACCCATTACAGATTTTTAAACTGATAACGCTACCCCAAGTTGTTCGGTTTTCAATACCTGCGCTAACCAACCAAGTCATATCTAACATTAAAGATAGCTCTGTCGCTTTTTTGATTCAATACACCGAATTTTTTGCGCGTGTGCAAGAATTAGCCTCTACAAATTTTCAGTTTTTCAAAGCTTACATATTCGCTGCCATAGTCTATTTGGCGCTGATTTCTATTGTTGTGTTGTTAGCACGCCTAATTGAAAAGCGCTACGTGGTTCCGGTATAGCGTTTTTAGGGTGAGGTTGTTCTCAGGCAGTATTTTTTGTCTAGGTGAAATGCCTTGCAAAATAGCATGTGATACCCATTGGGTTCAGTGTCATGGCACTATTTAGTCATCGTACTTTCAATGAGCATTTTGGGAATAATTAAACCAAAAGTCATTAACAAAACAATTAACAAAGCCGCTATGCCGTGACCAATCATCTCAGTCAGCATGCTAAGGGTTGCCGCATTGCCCGCCAGATAAATATTAATGAGGCCATCTGCAAATTTGAAAATAAAAATACCTGGCATCATTGAAACAACTGAAGCAAACGCTAAGGCTGCAAAGGGTAGTTTTAGGGCGCGTGATAGTAATGTCATGGCAGTACCTGCGATCAGGCAAGCAATCAGCGTGCCCAGCACTATGCCACCGCCATTTTCAATGACCAACCATCGGCTACCGTGACAAAACATGCCTACTAAAACGGGGGCAATCAACATACTCCAAGGCAGTGAAAAAAAGGCACCAAATGCCATCACTGCGATACCTGCAGAGATGATGTCTAACCAAAGTGGGGTGCCCGAGGTTGCCATACCGCTAGCCAATGAACCGTTCGTTAGCGTGAGCCCTAGTAAAAGTCCAGCACAAATAGAGAGCAATATGAGTACACAGTAGATTAAACGACTAGCTCCTATACCCAGTCGGCCACGGGTCAGGTCAAGCGAAGCATTCAAAATATGTGCACCGGGTACTAAGATCATACAAGGGGCAATCAAAATAAATTGTAGGCCACTGTCTTGAAAGCTATGTTGTGCATAACCGCCAATTAAGCTCGCAATAAGCGCTGCGACAAAAGGTTGAATGAATAAGTTATCACTCAGTTTTACAAGCATACGACGTGCAACGGCACCTATAAACGCTGTTATAAAAATGAGTGACAGTACCAGTAGATCTGACACACCAAAAATAATACCTAGGGCGGTTGCCCCAAAGCTTGCCATCAATACAAATCGCGCATTGCTGCTTGGTGGTAAGGCGACAATAGACGCTAGCTCTTTTGCAACTGATGCAATATTTTCTGGCAGTAAACGACTGGGGTTGGCGCATACCCGATCAATTAATTGATTGGTACGCGCCACCTTGTTCATATCTACCCCAGAGGGGCGAAAACTGATGATGTCGGTTTGCCAATCGCGTTCATTACCATTGCCAGTGCTTTGTGCTCGGCTGCGACAAATGATGTCGTCCCATTGAGGCAAAATCTCAATGTCTGCATCATAAGCCTGTGCCAAGCGCTGGCTATCTAAAATGACCCGTTGAGTTGTTTGACCGTTCGAGTGTAATAGCGACGCAGCCAGCCAAACGTTTTTTAGTGCATCACGATTCATAGATTGGTTTATACGCCAATTGACGAATATGGGCTTCAATATTTTTCGGTTTTTTCACGCGCGCCAAACCTTGTTCAAAAATATACTCGGCAATCTTCGCTGCGGTACGAAGAGACACATCAAGAATTTGTGACTGCGGCGGGTAAATAAGCCCAGAGTCGAGCTCTTCTTGTGTAACTTGTTCTGCAACAGCTTTGGCTGCAACAATGAACATTTGCTCAGTAACGCGAGTTGATTCAGTTGCTAAAACAGCCATACCCATTGCCGGAAAAATGTAAACATTATTCCCTTGCCCAGGAATAAATGTTTTACCCATAAACGTAACGGGTGGGAAGGGGCTGCCACTTGCAAAAATTGCTTTACCCTTAGACCACTTGTAGGCTTCTTCAGCCGTACACTCTGAGCGTGAAGTCGGGTTTGAGTATGGGAAAATGATTGGGCGGTCATTTACCTCTGACATCGCTTCAATGACTTGTTGGTTAAAAAGCTTGGGGACAGTGCTCACGCCAATGATGCCAGTAGGCTTGATTTGTTTAATGGCGTCAACGAACGATGTGCAAGGTTTATATTTATTTGCAAAAGGTTTTTGAAATGCAGCCAAATCTTTGCGTGACGAGTCAACTAAACCATTGATGTCATACAAGGCAATACGAGCGCGTGCCTGATCAATGGTTAAGCCTTCGCTGACCATAGCAAGGCTTATCAGTTCCGCAATACCCGTGGCTGCAGACCCTGCACCCATGAATAGAAATTTCTGATCGACCAACTTTTGACCAGAAATTCTAAGTGAACCATAAACGCCCGCTAAAGCAATGCCAGCTGTACCTTGTATATCGTCGTTGTAAGTGCAAATCTTATCTTTGTACTTGGCAAGAATAGGCACCGCATTAAAGTTTGCAAAATCTTCCCACTGTAAACAGCATTTTGGGTAAAGTTTTTGTACGGCATCAACAAACTCTTCAATAAAATCGTCGTAAGCTTTACCCCGAACACGCTGTTGATTTAAACCTAAATATAACGGGTCATCTAAGAGCGCTTGATTATTGGTACCCACGTCTAGGGTGATGGGTAAGGTGAGCTCTGGCGGTACGCCTGCTACAGCCGTGTAGAGGGCTAACTTACCAACCGGTATACCCATGCCACCTACACCTAAATCACCTAAACCTAAAATGCGTTCACCGTCTGTGACGACAATAAAGCGAATGTTTTTTTGTGGCCAGTTTTGTAATAATTCCTTGACCCGACCTTTGGCTGTAATGGGTAGGTATACCCCACGCGATGCTCTAAAAATATGATCAAATTTTTGGCACGCCTCACCAACGGTGGGTGTGTAAACCAAAGGCATAAAGCGCGCAGGGTCGCTCATGAGAATGGCATAAAATAACGTTTGATTTCGGCTTTGAAGATCCATTAAAAATAAGTATCGCTGTAGATCTGAATCGAGCATATCAAGTTCAGCATGAACGCGTGCGACTTGAAGTTCAAGCGTATCAATACGCGGGGGAAGTAGGCCCTCTAAACCAGCAGCCTTTCGTTCTTTTTCAGTAAAGGCTGAGCCTTTATTGTCAAGGGGGTTGTGCAATACTGAATAACCTTTTGTCGTGACCTTAGGCATGTTTAGATTCCTTTATTTTGTATGAACTAGTTAATATGAAGTCACATATTAGAATAAATTTTTAGTGTTCTATATTACTTTACTCAGCAATTTATCTAGGTCTAGTCGTGAACCAGGCAGGCAAACGCCACTCCCAGTAAATAGCTGCTGAGCGAAGCACAAAGGCTACGATGATTCCGCCTATCAGTGCTTCTGATTTTAAACTAGGAAAGAAATGGAATGTCAATAACATGGTCATAATGCCAAGCGCTACAGGCACGGCATAGACCTCATCGCTCATTAGTAAGGTTTTTCTGCCAGATAATACGTCTCGCATCAAGCCACCACCAATCGCTGTGATGACCCCCAACATAAGGGGGCCTACAGGCCACCCAAAGCCCAACTCTAAAGTTTTCATGGCGCCACCGACACCGAACATCGCTACGCCTAGACCGTCAACGTAAAGCATTAATTTATAGACATTGGGGTGAGAAAAAAACGATTGCGCAATAAAGGTCAAAATACTGGCCAATACGGCAAAGCGAATATAGCTGAGGTCACTGGCCCAAAAAACGGGTGCATCTAATAATAAGTCGCGAAGGGTACCGCCACCCACAGCCGTTATGACACCTAGAACAACGACCGAAAATAAATCAACGCGGCGATCTACTAACGCTAAAACACCTGTAACTGCAAACGAGATGGTCGCACACATGTAAATGACATGAAGTATTTGATCTGTAGTCATAGTCTAAATTTTAGGGTAAGAGATAGTGCGTAGTATATGAAGATAAGTAGTTGAAATGTAGTGTATATTTCGATTAGATTGGAATATATATAAATATGCTCAAAATGATTTTTAACAATACAAAGCGCATAAAAACCTTTCAATTGGCCATATTTCAGGCTAAATTCAGTGCAACTCTGGAGCAATTAAATGGGCAATCACATCATTGAGCAATGCTTACGTAAACCCTTGCCAAGCGACATGCTGCAAGCGATGCAAAATCGGTTTGGGGCGCGTTTTAATACCGCCGTGTCGGTTCGTGAGCACCATGGTCGAGACGAATCCCCATTTCCTATGATGTTGCCAGACGCGGTGGTTTATGCAGAATCAACTGATGATGTTGTGTTTGTTGTGAATCAATGTCGTACGCATCAAGTCCCCCTTATTCCCTATGGCGCAGGGTCTTCGCTTGAAGGGCATTTGTTGGCTATTGAGGGCGGTATCAGCATTGATCTTTCTCACATGAATAAACTGCTTGCCCTGCACGTGGAAGATTTATCAGTCACCGTGCAGCCGGGTATCAGTCGCAAGCAATTAAACGAGCAAATACGAACCTCTGGGCTTTTCTTTCCAATCGACCCCGGTGCTGATGCCTCAATAGGTGGCATGGCAGCGACACGTGCTTCAGGTACAAACGCTGTGCGGTACGGCACCATGCGCGAAAACGTTTTATCACTTGAAGTGGTGACGGCTCAAGGTAAAGTGATTCGCACCGCTAGACGCGCTAGAAAATCTTCAGCGGGGTACGACTTAACGCGTTTATATGTGGGCAGTGAAGGCACGCTTGGCATCATTACTGAAGTGTCACTTAGGCTTTACCCTCAACCTGAAGCGATCAGCGTAGCAGTTTGTAACTTTTCATCGGTTCATGATGCGGTTGAATGCGTTATTCAAACCATTCAAATGGGCGTGCCCGTCGCACGGGTTGAACTGATGAATACTGATGCAGTGCGAGCCAGCAACATATACAGCAAGCTCACACTACAAGAGTCGCCTTTATTGTTATTTGAATTCCACGGTACCCCTGCAAGCGTTAAAGAGCAAGCTGAAACGGTTCAAGACATTGCGCGAGACGCCGGTGGCACTGATTTCGCATGGGCTGAGCACCCAGAAGATCGAAACCGACTCTGGACAGCGCGACACAACGCTTATTTTGCAGGCATTCAATTGCGACCTGGTTGTCGTGTGAGCACAACCGATGTGTGTGTGCCTATATCACGGCTCGCGCATTGCATCGACCAGACAACAGAATGGTTAAAAAATGTGAGTTTCCCCACCACCATTGTTGGCCACGTAGGTGATGGTAACTTTCATGTCTTAATGTTGCTCGACCCAAATGACCCATCTGAGTGGGAAGCCTCAGAACGTTTGAATCATGATCTGGTTAACTTGGCCATTCAAGCTGATGGAACCTGCACAGGTGAACACGGCATTGGTTTACACAAATTACAGTTTATGGAAGCTGAACATGGTCGCGATACGCTAGAAGTGATGCAAGCGATTAAAAATGCGCTTGACCCATCAAATATTTTCAACCCGGGTAAGATTATTCCACGCCTAGTATGATGCACAACATAGCGCTTTAAGTATCACGAATTTTGATGGCGCCTATGATGGTGCTCTTATGGCTGTTTTTGTAACCTATTTAGGTCACCCTTTCTGGGCGGGCATTAACCCCGTTTTGAACGAACCTCAATTTTATAAAAACTGACCATATTGGCAGCCTATCTCTTGATTGCTACTTATGGTGCAGGCCGTTATTCGGTTGATCAGGCGCTCAAGTCTTAAATATGAATCAAGCCTCTTTAACTGCTCATGTTATGGTGTATATAGGCGACTGCCACCAGCGGTTGACTCTTCCTCACACACAAACGCGTCTCACCACAGACGAAAAAACAGAGAAACTGAGTGACTTATAAAAAAAATGATCCCATGATTCCAGATGGTGAAGTTAACCCCATCGATACCGATTACACCGTTGGTCAAGATAATATTGTTATGAATGTCGGGCCGTTTGGTCTAGATATTCATAACAAAGTGTTTGCAACATCAGCCATACTGGTTATAACTTTTGTTTTACTAACCCTCATTTTTCAAGATCAAGCTGAACCCTTGTTCGGCCAGCTACGAGGTTGGTTGACATCAAATCTTGACTGGTTTTTTATTTTATCGGGTAACTTCTTTGTAATAATATGTATTGTTATTGCCATTTCCCCGCTCGGGCGGGTTCGGATCGGTGGAACCGAGGCCAAACCTGATTATTCATATACCGCATGGTTTTCAATGTTATTTGCTGCAGGCATGGGTATTGGTCTCATGTTTTATGGCGTTTCAGAACCCCTGACTCATTTCGGTACCGCAATGGGCGGTACAGTTTTAGAAAATGGCGTACGAACAGATTGGGCACCGTTAGGCGCGGCAGCAGGTGACTCAGTTGCAGCCCAACGACTCGCGATGGCAGCCACCATTTATCACTGGGGTCTTCACCCTTGGGCTATTTATGCTGTTTTAGCCTTGGGTTTGGCCATTTTTTCTTTTAATAAAGGGTTACCTTTAACCATTCGTTCAGTTTTTTATCCATTGTTAGGTGAGCGAATTTGGGGTTGGCCTGGCAACGTGATTGATGTGTTAGCAGTCATGGCCACCATGTTTGGTCTGGCAACCTCACTTGGGCTGGGCTCTTCACAGGCTGCCGCAGGCCTAAACTTTCTTTTTGGTGTGCCTATGGGTGACACCACCCAAATCTTGTTAGTGATTGCGATCACGGGCATTGCGATGACGTCAGTCTTGGCAGGCCTTGACTCGGGTGTGAAACGATTGTCTGAAATTAACATGGTGCTCGCAGGCATACTGTTGGTGTTTGTGATTGCCGTGGGCCCAACCATGGCTATCATCACTGGTTTTTTCACTAATTTAGGTGCGTACGTAGAATACTTACCTGCTCTTGGCAACCCATTTGGCCGCGAAGACGCTAACTTCTCTCAAGGGTGGACAGCCTTTTACTGGGCTTGGTGGATATCTTGGTCACCCTTTGTCGGTATGTTTATTGCCCGCGTTTCGCGTGGCCGCTCAGTGCGTGAGTTCATCGTGTCAGTTCTGCTTGTACCCTCTCTAGCATGCGTGCTGTGGATGACCGTATTTGGAAGCACAGCAATCTTTCAAGTTGTAAACCAAGGGTACTTAGCTGTAACAGAAGCTGAAGTGCCACTTCAAATTTTCCTAATGTTGCAAGCATTACCTTTTGCTCAAATTTCTTCATTTATCGCCATTATTTTAGTTATTGTATTTTTTGTAACATCATCAGACTCAGGCTCTCTTGTGATTGACGTCATTGCATCAGGCGGAAAAGTAGAGTCACCCGCACCGCAACGCGTGTTTTGGTGCACTTTTGAAGGCTTGGTGGCAATTGCATTGATATTGGGTGGGGGGCTTGTGGCACTTCAAGCCATGGCGGTATCAACAGGGTTTCCTTTCACTATCGTTTTACTGGTTGCCACGGTATCACTTTTAAAGGGCTTAATGAGTGAACCAAGACCTAAGAAAATTAAAAAAACCAAAGCATCAACTTAAGCAAAAAGTTGGTTAACCAAAGCAATAACTTAACCAAACAGCCACATAACTAAACGGTCAGTTAAACAAATACTAAAAATATGGAAAGTGAAAAGCTTGAAATACTGATTTTTTTACAAAGACACTCACCCTTCACGTCTTTGCCTGAAGAAGTTTTGTCGGCCGTAGCACAGTCAATAAACGTTCAGTACTTTAAAGCCGATTCACCCATTTTAATATTTGGTGAGCCTGCGCTTAACTGGTGGTTAGTGCGAAGCGGAGCTGTAGAAATTTTTCGTCGCGATGGCACACTTTACAACCGTTTAAATGAAGGCGGGCACTTTGGCGAAGCAGGGCTTTTGCAGCAAAAAAAACAAGTACGTTTTTCTGCTTCAGCGCTAGAAGACACGCTCTTATACGTCATACCCGATTCAATATTTCTTGATCTTTTTGAAATGCACGAAGCATTCGCCGATCTCATTGAAGTTGATGATCGTTCGCGCTTGCGATCTGTCATTTCTAAGAGCGAACAAGCTAACGAATTGATGTCAACTTCGGTTGAAAGTTTGTTAGATCGTGACCCTGTCGTAACATCAAGAAAAACGTCTCTAAAACAAGCGGCAATGATCATGAGCGAAGCCAGTGTTTCTTCAATATTGGTTATGAATGGTGAAAAATCAGTTGGTATTGTTACCGATCGAGATATTCGGCAACGAGCCGTTGCACAAGGCCTTTCGCTTGATACAAAAATTGAATCAATCATGACAGAAACGCCTGTTTCAATTCGACATGATCAATTGGCATTTGAAGCTTTGCTTGTGATGTTGCGACACAACGTACATCACTTACCTGTTTTAAAATACAATCATCCAGTAGGCGTTTTAGCACTTTCAGATATTTTGCGTTATGAGTCACGTAATAGTTTGTTTGTAGTGAGTCGTATTTTTCATCAACAAACAGTTGATGAACTTTCAGCGTTAACGGGTGAAGTCAGAGCAAGTTTTGTTCGTATGACAAAAGAAGATGCCAATTCGCACATGATTGGTAGCGCCATGTCTGCAATTGGTCGTAGTTATAAACAAAGGTTGCTCGATTTGGCTGAACAACAATTTGGACCACCACCAATACCTTATTGTTTTTTGGCTTTGGGTAGTATGGCGCGACAAGAACAGTTTGTGGTTACAGATCAAGACAACGCTTTGGTTTTAGATAACCGCTTTGACCCGATCAAGCACGACGCTTACTTTGAAAAACTGGCAACCTTTGTCTGTGACGGTTTGGCTAAATGTGGCTACACCTATTGCACAGGTGGGGTTATGGCTACCAATATTCGTTGGCGACAACCGTTGAGAGTTTGGCAAGATTACTTTTCCGAGTGGATAGACTCACCCACGCCAGAGTCTCTATTAACCAGCAATATATTTTTTGATCTTGATGGGGTTTATGGCCAAAACGAATTTGCTGAAACATTGCGTGCACTGATTGCAAAAAAGGCAAAAGGTAATTCATGGTTTTTAGCCAGTATGGCTAGAAACGCATTATTGCGAACGCCACCGATTGGTTTTTTTAAAGATTTTGTTTTAGAAACTGACGGACGGCATACCCGTGCAATGAATCTTAAGCGCCGAGGCACAGCCCCTTTAACAGACTTAATTCGTGTGCATGCGCTGGCTATAGGTTCACGCAACCGTAACTCATTCGATCGACTTCAAGATGTGATTAACGCAAATATTTTGCCACTGGGAAGAGGGCGTGACTTACAAGATGCACTTGAGTTTATTTCAATGGTTCGTGTTCGTAATCAATCCAATGACATTACTAACAGTCAAGAGCCTGACAATAGCGTTGAGCCTGGAATGTTGTCAGATTTTGAGAGAAAAAATCTACGCGATGCTTTTCTTATTTTAAGTCATGCACAAAAATATCTTAAATTTAGATATCAGCCAGGACGTTTAAATTAATTTTTTTCATTATTCAAATCAGCCATACTCGTTATGTTTTTCACGTCAACGTCAGTAAGTCAGCCAAGTTACCCACATCACTTACCTTAGCGATATTGATCATGTTAGTTACCTGAGTTAAGCCTATAGACCCCGGTCTGTTTAGATTTAGATCACTTAATTAGGAATAATAACTTTGTTGCATGCAAGTCATTTAGGTCTGAAGAAAAAAAGTAAGGGTAACGACCAAGAGCCGCTTGATTGGTGCGCTCGCTTCAAAGCCTTAAGTAAAACAGCTCACAATGTTCGGCTAAAAAATTATTATGCAGAAGGTGTATTGGAAGGTCACATCCCGATTAATCAAGTACCGCTCATGGCGCTTGATATTGAGACGACTGGACTGAATCCAAACATAGATGGCATCGTAAGTGTTGGCATGATGCCGATGTCAACAAAAATTATTCAAGCTAGTCTTTCTCAGCATTGGGTCATCAACCCCAATGTGCCCCTTGTTGATGCAACGATTGCTTTGCATGGCATTACCCATTCAAAAGTCAAAAATGCGCCAACATTTGAAGCCGTTTTAGGTGACATATTGCAAATGATGTCAGGGCATGTCATGGTTGTGCATTGCCGCGCTATTGAACGATCATTTATTAATCATGCCCTTAAACGAATCTTAAATGAAACGATTGAAATACCCATGATAGACACAATGGAACTTGAAGCCCGCTTGCACCGTAAGTCGTCAGCTTCAAATTGGTTTCGTCAAATATTTAAAAATAAAAATACCCAACCCGTTTCAATTCGTCTTGCAAAAAGTCGAGCAAGATATGGTCTTCCTTTTTATGCACCTCATCACGCTGTGACAGATGCACTGGCTACGGCGGAACTGTTGCAAGCACAGATTGCTTATCGATTTACACCGAACACACGGCTTGATGTGCTTTGGGTTTAGTGGCTAAAATAAATATCAATAATTAACCTTTTTTTAATATTATAAGTGGTGAAATTGAGCACAGATCGGCGCATAGAAGTCAACGCCTTGCACGGGTTATGTCCTGTAGAATTTTGCGCTTGGGCCATGGCTATTAATCAACCTCAAGCTAGCGCCTTAGTTTTTATGGCACCATTTGAACGCCCGATTGATTGGCCAGAATACTTACGGTTTCAACCATTACCTGAAGATGAACTTATGGTAGCGGAAGGGCAGTGTTTATGCTGTGCTTTGAAGTCACCCTTAGCCGATGCCTTGCGGCGTTTATTTATGGCTGTTTTGACTAAAAAAGAGCCCAAAGTGTCTGTTATCTATGTTGCAACCCACTCAAAAACCCCTGAATCATTGATTCAGACCCTTAAGCACGCGCCTTTTTTGGCGCAAAGGTACCGTTTTGGTGAGTATTTGTGCGTGAATGCAACGAATTGAAGCGTTAAGTTTGTTGATTAAGCGGTGCATCAGTTAAACTATGTGCAAGATTTGATGTTGCAAGCTGATTTGAGTTTATGGTTGTAAATACTCATTTTGGTTATAAACCATCAAATATTTTTTTTGCGCCCTGATAACTTTTTTGTTTTATTCACAACTAAGTCGCGCATCACAGTCATCACCACATCGATTGCATCAAAATAGCTTACGCGTTTGGTTTTTGCCAATGCTTTTCTATGCGAAATTTAAAACCTTTTGATTTAAATTTGTGTTGTATAGACTCACTTAATAATTGAGCCTAAGCTTAAAAGCAAAAAAACCAACCGGTTAAGGTTGGCTAAATTGGAACTAAAAATTAAAACTGAAAACATTAAAACTGAAAAATTAAAGACTAATCAGAAAACATCTGATTTAAATATTTATCAGTTTAAAGAATTTGGTTGCGGGGGTAGGATTTGAACCTACGACCTTCGGGTTATGAGCCCGACGAGCTGCCAGACTGCTCCACCCCGCGTCTGAGTTATAGATTATAGCAAATTTGTAGCCCGTCAGCAAGTCGTTCTAAAGACGCTTCTAACAGCACACATTTGAAGTGCTCAGCAGTAAACATTTTCACTTTAAGTCACATAGGTATGAGTTAGAAAGATGACACAAGATATAGATGCAATAAGAATCATCGAAACAGCGTTACTATGCGCACCAACAGCCATGTCCGCTTCTGCACTTTATAAGCTCTTTGGTGAGGAAGGGGTCGCACCAGATCAGATGAAGGCTTGGCTAGAAACGTTGCAGCAAAATTGGCTAGATCGGGGTCTTGAATTAGTTGAAGTAGCTTCAGGTTGGCGCTTTCAAAGCCGAACTTCAATGCAGCGCTTTTTAGAAAGGCTGAACCCAGAACCTACTCCGAAATATTCGCGTGCTGTGCTTGAAACACTTGCAATTATTGCTTGGAAGCAACCGGTTACGCGCGGTGACATTGAAGACATCAGGGGGGTTACGGTTTCCACCCAAATTATTCGAACCCTAGAAGAGCGGGGCTGGATAGAAGTCATTGGCCATCGTGATGGTCCCGGTCGTCCTGGGCTATTAGGCACCACACGCCAGTTTTTAGATGATCTAGGTCTTCATGCATTAGATGAACTACCACCCGTCACCACACCTGAGGCCGAAGCCTCAGATGCTTTACTTGGGTTTGCCAGCGTGCCGGCTGATCAAGAACCCTTAACTTCAATCACAACGACAACGACAGACGTAGTCACCACCATTTCCACCGAATGCGAATTAGAGAGCACCGTGCTCGAAGAAAGCGTGTCTGGCCAATCAAAATTAGAAGATCGTCATTTATGAACAAAAAATCACAAACAATTACAGAGTCAGTTGACTCAGCTCAAACCGCAGAAATATCAGCCGTTAAAGCAGTTAAGAAAAGCACAACGCGAGTAAGTAAAAGCAAAACTGCTGATCCTACTTTGAGTATAGAAAAGGCTTCAACTAAAGTCACCGCAAAACGGGCTAAATCGACAACTCAAAAAGTAGCTTCCGAATCGCTAGATAAATTAAGCAAGCCTAGTAAAGTAGTCAAGCTTGTTAACACGCCTAAAACCCCTAAATCAGGCCCAGTTAAAGCGGTCAATAAAACAGTCGAAACAGTTCAAGAAGTTAAAGCAGTTAAGGTAAGCAAGGCTGTCAAAGCTGTTAAATCTGATCAAGCAATACCGGCGCTTAAAGTTTCAAAGATAACTCAGGTAACTGAGGTGGCGAAGGTGGCTGACATAACAAACGCAGTTAAGGCAACTAAGGTGGCTGATTCAGAAAAAGCAGCTAAGGTAACGAAAGTAGTTGATGTGGCTGATATTGCAAAGGTTGCAAAGGAAGTTAAAGTTGCTAAAGAAGCTAAGGTCGCCAAGGAAGCTAAGGTCTCTGAAGTCGCTAAGGTTGCAAAGGTTGCAAAGGTCGCCAAGGAAGCTAAGGTCTCTGAAGTCGCTAAGGTTGCAAAGGTTGCAAAGGTTGCAAAGGTTGCAAAGGTTGCTAAGTCGGTTAAATCTGCGCAGATTCCCAGCGAAGTTGAGGTTACCCATGGAGCCTATGCTAAGAAGTCCAGAAAAAACGCTGAAGCTAACGTCTTGGTTAAGCAGATCAATTCGACTGAGGGTTCAAATCTAAATCAGTCGAAACCTTATGAAAACAAACAACATAATGAACAAGCCATTTCTCAAGCCAACCTTGAGCAAAATGCTCAGGTGCAAGGTGAGGCAAACAGTGAATTTCGTTCTGAAGCCCCGCCCGAACTGAATTCAGCTGATTCAAAACCGCGTCACCGTCAACTTCGTACCCCATTTCGACGTCGTCGAAACGATGGTGCCCCTAGGTCACCAGCTTTAGATGCCAATGACTCAGGGTCGCAAGATCAAACTTTTGTTAGACGCCAGTCATCTAATTTAGAAAAAAATCTAGGTTCAGCTGATCAATTAAATGATGATGCACAATCACCTTCTACCGAAGATGCTGATTTGTCATACTTAAGTAAAACAGCGCGAACAGAACAACGTTTAGGTAAGTATTTACAAAGCGAATTATTAATGCCTAAGCTACACAAGCTTTTGGCTGATGCAGGCATCGGTTCGCGACGTGAAATGGAAGAGCTTATTATTGCGGGCCGCGTGTCTGTAAATAGTGAGCCCGCGCATATCGGTATGCGAGTGGGTGTTAACGATATTGTGAAGGTCAACGGTAAGCCGATCGCACGTCAATCGACTACCAAGCCACCACGCTTAATTATTTACCATAAGCCCGCTGGTGAAATCGTCAGTCACGATGACCCCGATGGGCGCGTCAGTGTTTTTTCACGCCTTCCACGTTTAAAAGTGGGTAAATGGTTGTCGGTAGGTCGACTCGATTTAAATACCGAAGGTTTGTTGATTTTGACTACATCGGGTGATTTATCGAATCGTTTGCTGCACCCACGTTATGGCAATGAGCGCGAATACGCCGTACGTGTGTTGGGTGAAGTAACTGATGACATACGTAAAAAATTATTAGAGGGTATTGCGCTTGAAGATGGAATGGCTTGTTTCGGTGTATTTGATTTTATTGGTGGGGAGGGCAGTAATCGTTGGTACCAAATTACCCTGCAAGAAGGGCGCAATCGAGAAGTGAGGCGCTTGTTTGAAGCGGTGGGCTTAACTGTCAGTCGTTTAATTCGTACTCGTTTTGGTGATATCGTTTTACCAACAACCCTTCGCCGTGGTCGCTGGGAAGAGGTTGAACCTAATTTGGTGTCAGCTTTGATGGTTCAGCTTGGCTTATTAAAAGACGAAGAAGACCCGGTCGGTCGTGGTGGCAAACGCCTCGTGCGTCAACCCATGAGCCATGATAGTGCGCTACCTCCAGGTTTTGGTACGCTTGAGCAAAATGGTTCACACGGTGCCAAAATAGGTCGCAAGGGCAACGTAACGGGTGGCAGGCCGCACACAGGGGCTTCAGGCAGTCTCAATTCTGGCAGTTCGCAGTCTGCTCGATTAACCGTTGGGGGTGGCTTTGCAAATGGTCACCCGCAAAATCGTCCAGGCGCTACGCGACCTGGTTCAGCAAGACCTGGCTCGCCTCACAAACCAGGTCAACCAGGAACGGGTCATACCAAGCCTTTTCATAAAGGTAAGCGCCCTTCAACACGGCCTTCATTTGAAGGGGTTTCGCCAAATGAGCAGGCGGGTGGTGCCGACTTAAATCAAGCGACGCAACCCAATGATCGCCCTAAGTTTGATTCAAGGTCTAAACCGCGTAAACCAAGGCCACAAGGTGCATCAGGGCAATTTACGACGCCTGGGCAAGGGCCTTCTAACAGCCCAAATAGGGGGCAAAACCCTGCGCGCGCTGCGGGCAGAAGTCTGGGTAGCGGCCCCAATAAAGGCCCTAGCAAAGGCCCTAACCGGAACCCTAATCGAGGGCCACAACAGGGTGGTGGTGCGGGTAAAGCGCAAAACCGAGGTGACGATTGGCAACCCAGTGGTGCCTCGGCACATGAATCGCGTTTGGGCTATTCTAAGAAATAAAATGACGACCTCTCTGGTTTAAAGGCAGTGATTTCATCATCAGAAAGGCTTTCAAGTCGTATTAAAATTATCGAAAACGGTTGTTTGGTTTGCTAGCTAACTACCCGAAAGTACAGATTATTTTTCACTTTGTGCTAAACTCTATTGCTAACTTAAGTTTGGCATTAGATAAATGTATTGAATAAATTTTAAATTGGCTCGTTCATTTAAATGGTGCGCCGTAACAAACGCATTTAAAAATCAGCTTTTATTTTTTCAACGTTTGTAATGTAAATTAGTATTTGTAATGTATGTACAAGTAATTATTATTTACACGGGCTGTTTTCAGCCCTTTTTTTTTGACGGTATGGCTGATCTTCTAACACTAACGCAACAAGCGCTCTCAGGCACCGACATTGAGTTGGTTGATATCGAGCGCGCGCCTTTGGGTGTATTGCGCGTCACGATTGACCATCCACAAGGCGTGTTAATTGAGCATTGTGAACAAGTTTCACGTCAATTGACTCACCTGTTTGAGGTTGAAAATGTTGATTATGGTCGTCTTGAGGTGGGTTCACCTGGGGTTGATCGGCCACTTCGTTCATTAGCAGATTTTGCACGTTTTATGGGTGAGCGTATTGAGGTTAAGCTCAAGCAGCCTATAGAAAATCAAAAAGTATTTGTCGGTCTACTGGGCCTGGCAACCGAAGGTACGGTGAACAGCGAGGGCGTACAAACCTTTACTGTCGAGTTTGAAGCCAAAAAGAATGATGTTCGTCTTGTTGCATTTTCGTTTAACGACGTCGATCGCGCCAAGTTGAGCCCCGTTCTCGATTTCAAGGGTAAAAAGCGATGAGTCGCGAAATTTTATTATTAGTAGATGCTTTGGCGCGTGAAAAAAACGTTACACGTGATGTCGTTTTTGATGCACTTGAAGGTGCTTTAGCCTCGGCTATGAAAAAACGGTTCCAAGAAAATGTTGATATTCGCGTCTCGGTTGACCGCATATCGGGCGGTCACGAGGGTTTCCGTCGTTGGCTTGTTGTGCCTAATGAGCTCGGCTTACAAGAGCCAGACCAGCAAGAACTGCTTTCAGATGCAATTGAAGTGGTTTCAGACATCGAAGTAGGCGAATATATCGAAGAGCCACTTGAACCCATTGAGTTTGGGCGTATTGGCGCACAAGCCGCTAAGCAGGCAATATTGCAGCGTATTCGTGATGCAGAGCGTGAACAGTTGCTGGCCGACTTTCTTGACCGGGGTGAATCAATTATTGGCGGTACGGTTAAACGAATGGATAAAGGCGACGCCATTATTGAAATCGGTAAAGTTGAAGCGCGTCTCCCTCGTAGCGAAATGATTCCAAAAGAAAATTTACGTCTAGGCGATCGTGTGCGCGCCTGGGTACTTCGTATTGATCGAAATGCCCGTGGTCAGCAAGTTATTTTGTCACGCACGGCCCCAGAGTTTATTAAAGAGTTGTTTGAAAATGAAGTGCCTGAAATTGAACAAGGTTTGCTTGAAATTAAAGGCGCCGCACGCGACCCTGGCGTACGTGCCAAAATTGCAGTCGTGACTTACGACAAGCGCATTGACCCTATTGGTACGTGTGTTGGCATGCGTGGTTCGCGAGTAACAGCTGTTCGTAATGAATTGGGCGGCGAGCAAGTTGATATTGTGTTGTGGTCTGAAGACCCTGCTCAGTTTGTAATTGGTGCATTGGCTCCTGCAAATATCGAATCTATTGTTGTTGATGAAGAGCGTAACGCGATGGATGTCGTCGTTGACGAAGAAAATCTACCTAAAGCAATTGGTGCACGGGGCCAAAACGTCCGCTTAGCTTCAGAATTAACGGGCTGGCAAATTAACATCATGACACCCGAAGAAAGTCAAAATCGTCAAGATCAAGAGCGCCAGGCTATACGAAATAACTTTATTGAAAAGCTTGACGTCGACGTAGAAGTTGCCGATATTTTGATCGATGAGGGCTTTACAGGCCTAGAAGAAATTGCTTACGTGCCCATGCAAGAGCTTCTTGAAATTGAATCGTTTGATGAAAACACCATTAACGAGTTACGAAATCGTGCTCGCACAGCGTTGCTCACTGACGCAATTGTTCAAGAAGAAAAAGTTGAGAGTGGTCAAAATTTATTGGGCTTAGAGGGCATGACCCCTGAGCTCGTCGCGACTTTAATCGATGCAGGTATTCAAACGCGTGACGATTTGGCTGAATTGGCGACTGACGAGTTGGTTGAAATGACCCACTTAGAAGAAAGCGCAGCAGCACAATTTATTACGCTTGCCCGGGCTCATTGGTTTGAAGATCAAAGCTAATTTCTTTTGATACTTCGCCTTCGTTTGACCGTTTTTGTTTATGCAGTGGCTATATACAGGTAAGAGAGAGTCTAATGTCGAGTAACACTGTTGCCCAGTTTGCAACTGAATTGAAAATGCCAGCAGAACTTTTGCTTGAACAGCTTCGCTCTGCGGGCGTGAAAGTCAGCTCGCCTGACGATGCCGTCAACGAGATTGATAAATCTCGTCTACTTGAATCGTTAAGGCGGTCTCATGGCGCAACTGAGGGTAAAAAAATTACCCTTACGCGTCGCGAAACGTCTGAAATTCGTCAAGCCGACGGGGCAGGGCGTTCACGCACTATTCAGGTTGAAGTGCGTAAAAAACGTGTATTTGTTAAGCGTGACATTACTGAATCTAACGATGATGCCACAGCTATTGCCGCAACCAATACCGCGACAACGACTGATTCTTTGTTGCCAGAAGCCTCAAATAATCAACTTGAGGGTCAATCTCTTAACGTAGCAGCTCACCCCACGTTGCCTGCAGGCGTTAATCAGGCAGCTGAAGACCAAAGCAATCATCAAAAAGAATCTCAAGATACTGCTATCCCAGCTATTCCAGCCAACGCAGCCAGCGGCACAAGTTCAAATGATGAGGCTGCTTCAGCCAGTGCGCCTACTAAAGACACCTCTACTTTATTAGCTAACGAGCTTCAAACGACAGCAGCTTCTGCTTCTGCTCAAGATGTAAATGTTTCGAAGCCAGCTCAGGTGGCACAAGAAGTTGCCGTACCGGTTGATCAATCGTTAAATAAAGCTTTAGAAACAGAATCTAAGGCAGCTGGTTCAGCACTTATTACAGATGCCCAGGCAAATAAATCGGTTAGCAAGCCACAGTCTGCAGTCCCAATACCGGCTGCAGGCAACAAAACCAGCATAGGTGCCCAACCAGCAGCACAAGCTGATGCCGTTGCAAAAACCGCTGCTGAAGCCGCGCCTGCGGTTGTAAAAAAACAAACGCGTGGCCGAGCACCCACTGCACCTATCGTTGCGCCGGTTGTATCGTCTGAAGCACGAGACGAAGCACGTCGTAAATCTGAGGTCGAGGCCGCAGCATTACGCGATATGCTTAACCGTCCTAAAAAAGTTGTCAAAGCACCTGAAGTAGAAGCACCTGCCCTAAAAGGCACGCTTCACAAACCTGCTGCATCTGCTAAAGGCGCCAAAAAAGAAGCGGTTGAGGCGGGTAAAAAAACAGTTAAAGCAGGTGAATTGTCATCAACTTGGTCAGACGACGCACGTAAAAAACCAGCGGGCAAGGGTGGTGCAGCGCCGGCTGGTCGTGATGGCTGGCGCAGTTCAGGTAAGTCAGGTCGCTCGGGCGGCCGGCGTGGTCGTGGCCAAGAAGAAGTGGTTCGTGAAGTCATACCCGTCGAGTTTATTGCACGTGAAATTCATGTGCCAGAAACCATTTCAGTGGCTGACTTGGCACATAAAATGTCAGTTAAAGCGGCTGAAGTGATTAAGCAGTTGATGAAAATGGGGCAAATGGTCACCATTAATCAAGTGCTCGATCAAGAAACAGCCATGATTATGGTCGAAGAATTAGGCCATACTGCGATAGCAGCCAAACTTGATGACCCTGAAGCATTTCTTGATTTCCCTCTTATAGAAACAGATGCTGAACTGATTGCTCGTGCACCGGTTGTCACGGTAATGGGTCACGTTGATCACGGTAAAACATCATTGCTTGACTTTATTCGTCGTGCCAAAGTGGCATCAGGCGAAGCAGGCGGCATCACCCAGCACATAGGTGCTTATCACGTCAAGACAGATCGCGGTATGGTTACATTTTTAGACACCCCCGGTCATGAGGCATTTACAGCCATGCGTGCCCGTGGTGCAAAAGCAACCGATATCGTTATTTTGGTTGTAGCAGCTGATGACGGTGTTATGCCACAAACTAAAGAAGCGATTCACCATGCTCGAGCAGCAGGTGTACCTTTGGTCGTTGCTGTTAATAAAATTGATAAGCCTGACGCTAACGCAGAGCGCGTGAAGCAAGAGTTAGTTGTTGAACAAGTTGTACCTGAAGAATACGGTGGCGAAGTGCCCTTTGTGTCGGTGTCAGCTAAAACGGGTTTTGGTATTGATGAATTACTTGAAAACGTATTGCTACAAGCTGAAATTTTAGAGTTAAAAGCACCGATTAAGAGCCCAGCGAAAGGCATCGTGATAGAAGCCCGACTTGATAAAGGTCGCGGCCCTGTCGCAACGATATTGGTGCAAAGCGGCACCTTGAATCGGGGTGATGTTGTATTGGCTGGTTCAAGCTACGGTCGCGTTCGCGCTATGCTTGATGAAAATGGTAAGCCCATTCAAAGCGCTGGCCCTTCAATTCCTGTTGAAATTCAGGGTTTGACCGAAGTGCCGGCCGCGGGCGATGAAATTATGTGTATGGTTGACGAGCGTAAAGCCCGTGAAATTGCATTATTTCGACAAGGTAAATTCCGTGATGTTAAGTTAGCGCGTCAGCAAGCCGCTAAACTTGAGGGCATGTTTGACCCAACAGTTGAAGGCTCACAAACGCTTCAACTGATTGTTAAAACTGACGTTCAGGGTTCACAAGAAGCTTTAGTGAATGCCATGCTCAAGCTTTCAACTGATGAAGTTCGTGTTCAAGTTGTGCACGCGGCAGTGGGTGGTATTTCTGAAAGTGACGTCAACCTCGCGATCGCTGCGGGTGCAGTGATTATCGGCTTTAACGTTCGTGCTGATCAGGCAACGCGTAAACTTGCAGAATCAAATGGTGTTGATGTGCGTTACTACAACATTATTTATGATGCCGTTGATGAAGTCAAAGCCGCTATGTCTGGCATGCTTGCTCCAGAGCGTCGTGAAGAAACGCTTGGCCTAGTTGATATTCGTGAGGTTTACACGATTTCACGAATTGGAACTGTTGCGGGTTGTATGGTGCTTGAAGGTTTGGTTCGTCGCGATGCTCAAGTACGTTTGCTGCGTGATAACGTCGTCACCTGGACAGGTCATATTGACTCGTTGCGTCGCTTTAAAGATGATGCCAGAGAAGTCAAAGCAGGTTTTGATTGCGGCATTACACTAAAAGGTAACAATGATATGAAAGTGGGTGACCAACTTGAAGTCTTTGAAATCAAAGAGGTTGCTCGTTCTCTGTAACGTCAAATGAAATCATGAGTCGACATAAACAAAAGTCAACAGGCGATCGCAACATTCGCCTGGCTGATCAAATTCAAAAAGACCTTGCGGTGCTTATTCAGCGCGAGCTAGATACCAAGCGGGTGGGTTTAATTACTGTTTCAGGTGTAGAGCTATCAACTGATTATGCCCACGCTAAGGTATTTTTTACTGTTATTGGTGCAGAACCTGAGGTTGCTTTGCAATCACTTCAAGACAAATCGGGTTGGTTGCACTCACAACTGTTTAAATTGTTGCACATACACACGGTGCCTACTTTACATTTTTTTCACGACCCGCAACTTGAGCGCGGTATTGAAATGTCTCGTTTAATTGATGAGGCAAATGCCCCATCTGTTTCGCTTCCTTTGCCTGAAGATCCTGACGTCCGGTCTTGAGCTGGCGTCTTTCTGGGTACACATCAAATGGCTAGAAAACGCGGGCAAGTGCTCGATGGCTTAGTTTTTCTCGACAAACCTGAGGGTCTGTCGAGCAATCACGCCTTGCAACGACTCAAGCATAAACTTGATGCACAAAAAGCGGGGCATACAGGTACTTTAGACCCCTTTGCAACGGGCTTGCTGGTCTGCTGCTTGGGCAGAGCTACCAAAATTGCTGGCCATATGCTTGATGCCGACAAAGGTTATTTAGCCACCATGCTGTTCGGGGTTGAAACCGACTCAGGCGACTTAACTGGGGTACAAACGCAAACAGCCCCGAGCAGCTTTGTTGAAATTGATCGTGCAACGCTTGAAGCCACCTTAAAAACTTTTGAGGGTGTGCAGTTACAAATACCCCCCATGACATCTGCTTTGAAACGTGATGGCAAACCCTTGTATGCCTATGCACGCGAAGGCATTGAACTTGTGCGCGAACCCCGTCAAATTACAATTCATCGTATTGAATTATTAGCCTGTGTAGGTAAAACGGCTTCTGTACATATCGAGTGCACAAAAGGCACATATATACGTACATTGGCTCAAGATATTGGTCGACAGTTAGGTGTTTTTGCGCACTTAATTGCGTTGCGTCGTACCCGCGTAGGCCCATTTTTGCTTGATCAAGCGGTTACGCTTGATGAAATAAACGAGATTACTGATGCTAAAAAAGTCATCATGCCAGTTGAAAGTCTTCCACCTGAATTACTTATATTTGTGCCCCAGCCAATCGCCAAAAGTGATTTGCCGGCTTAAACCTTAAAGGAAATTAAATGTCACGCGCTCTGCGAAATGTCGCAATTATTGCCCACGTTGATCACGGTAAAACTACTCTTGTTGATCAGTTGCTACGCCAGTCTGGTACCTTTGAAGATCACCAAGCACTAAGTGAACGAGTGATGGATTCTGGTGACATTGAGCGCGAACGCGGTATCACCATTTTGGCAAAAAACTGTGCCGTCAACTTTGAAGGTACACATATTAATATCGTCGACACGCCAGGCCACGCCGATTTCGGTGGTGAAGTCGAGCGTGTATTGTCGATGGTTGATGGCGTTTTGCTGTTAGTTGATGCGGTCGAAGGCCCCATGCCACAAACGCGCTTTGTAACGCGTAAAGCACTGGCTTTAGGCTTACGCCCCATTGTTGTGATCAACAAGGTTGATCGGCCTGGTGCGCGTCCTGAATATGTTGTGAACGCAACGTTTGATTTGTTTGACAAACTTGGGGCAACAGACGAACAGCTTGATTTTCCTATTATTTATGCATCAGGTTTGGCAGGTTACTCAGGGTTGACTGATGACGTTCGTGAAGGCGATATGAAGCCTTTGTTTAACGCCATTATTGAACACGTACCTACACGTGACGATGACGTTGACGGCCCATTACAGCTACAAATTATTTCGCTTGATTACAACAATTATGTTGGCAAAATTGGTGTGGGTCGTGTAATCCGAGGTCGTGTTAAGCCAGCTACTGAGGTAGCCTTTCAGTTTGGCCCTGACGCACCAGTTCAGAAAGGCCGTATTAACCAAGTGCTTACATTTAAAGGCCTTGAGCGTATCTTGGTTGATGAAGCCCAAGCCGGTGACATTGTTTTAATTAACGGTATTGAAGACCTTGGCATTGGTTGTACCGTAACCGATATTAACCACCCTGATGCCTTACCGATGTTGCGCATTGATGAGCCAACGTTAGTGATGAACTTCATGGTGAACACATCACCTTTAGCAGGTCGTGAAGGTAAATTTGTAACCAGCCGTCAATTGCGTGACCGTCTTGACCGTGAACTTAAAGCAAACGTTGCCCTTCGTGTGCGTGAAACCGATGACGACACGGTATTTGAAGTCGCGGGTCGTGGTGAATTGCACTTAACCATTTTGCTTGAAAATATGCGTCGTGAAGGGTTTGAGTTGGCTGTATCACGTCCTCGCGTGATGTTTCGTGAAGTCGACGGTGTTAAGCAAGAGCCTTTTGAGTTGTTGACTTGTGACGTAGAAGACACCCATCAAGGCGCAGTCATGGAAGAAATCGGTCGTCGTAAGGGTGACTTGCAAGATATGCAACCTGATGGCCGTGGTCGTACGCGTCTTGAATACCGTGTTCCTGCCCGCGGTTTGATTGGTTTTCAGGGTGAGTTTTTAACATTGACCCGTGGTACAGGTTTGATGAGTCACATTTTTGATGAATATGCCCCCGTGCGTGAAGGCGGTATGGGTGAGCGTCGTAATGGTGTGTTGATCAGCCAAGATAATGGTGCAGCCGTAGCTTATGCTTTATGGAAGTTACAAGAACGTGGCCGTATGTTTGTGTCACCTGGCGATGAGCTATACGAAGGCATGATTATTGGTATTCATAGCCGTGATAACGATTTAGTGGTGAACCCCATTAAAGAGAAAAAACTAACTAACGTGCGTGCTTCGGGTAAAGACGAACATATTGACTTAACAACCCCAATTCGTATTTCACTTGAATACGCCGTTGAGTTTATTAGCGACGACGAGTTGGTTGAAGTGACGCCTAAAAACATTCGTTTGCGTAAGCGGTACTTATCAGAAAGTGATCGCCGTCGTGGTTCACGCGAGTAAAAGAAAAAAAATCAAGCTAACTTTTTTAAGTTAGCTTGATTGAGTTGCCATCTAAAGAATGTGTCGCCTAGGCAAATACAACCTACTTCAAATACCACCAAGGTAAATACCGCCTAGGTAAATACCACCTAGTTCAAAGACCACCCAGCCTGGCTTAAATTCCACCTAGGCATACATATTTCATTTCAAGAAAATCATCGATGCCGTAAACAGAACCCTCACGCCCTAGGCCTGATTGTTTGACGCCACCAAAAGGCGCAACCTCGTTTGAAATAATGCCTGCATTTACCCCAACAATACCGTACTCAAGTGCTTCAGCAACTCTGAATATGCGACCAACATCGCGACTGTAAAAATAAGCAGCCAAACCAAATTCAGTGTTATTAGCTAATCTAATAACATCAGCTTCGTCGCTAAATTTTACTATTGGCGCGACAGGGCCAAAGGTTTCCTCACTCATACAAATCATGTTGCTACTGACATCTGCGAGTACCGTTGGTTGAAAAAAGCGCCCGCCGCGTGCGTCTGGTTTACCGCCCGTTACGATTCGTGCACCTTTAGCCAGTGCGTCAGCTAAATGTAATTCGACTTTTTTGATGGCATCATTATCAATAAGTGGCCCTGTGGTGACAGCATCTTCAAAGCCTTCGCCTACCTTAAGTCGGTTTTCAACGGCTTGAGCAAGTTTTTGCACGAAAACTTCGTAAACCGAATCATGTACATAGAAACGATTGGTACAGACGCATGTTTGACCTGCGTTACGGTATTTTGAAGCCATTGCACCGTCGATCGCGGCATCAATATCAGCATCTGCAAACACAATAAATGGGGCGTTACCGCCCAGTTCAAGTGATAATTTTTTAATAGTAGGCGCACACTGTTGCATCAAAATACGACCCACCTGCGTTGAGCCTGTGAAGGTCAGTTTGCGCACGACATCACTTGCGCAAAGTACGTTACCAATTTCAATTGAACGTTGACTATCAGCACTCAAAATATTCAGTACCCCTGGCGGAATACCCGCCTCGTGTGCAAGTTGGGCAAGCGCTAATGCTGACAATGGCGTTTGCTCAGCAGGCTTTAAAACAACTGTACAGCCCGCCGCTAAGGCAGGCGAGACTTTACGCGTAATCATCGCGCTAGGGAAGTTCCAAGGTGTAATTGCTGCACACACGCCAATGGGCTCTTTTAACACCAAGATGCGTGTATTAGGAATAGGTGACGCTATGGTGTCGCCCATGACTCGTTTAGCTTGTTCGGCGAACCATTCAACAAATGAGGCGCCGTAGGTGATTTCACCTTTTGCTTCTGCAAAGGGTTTGCCTTGTTCAACAGTCATAATGCGGGCTAAATCGTCAGCGTGCAAAATGATCAAGTCAAACCATTTACGCAATATGTTTGAACGCGCTTTAGCGGTTAATGCGCGCCAAGCTGGCAAGGCGCGTTCCGCAGCAGCAATGGCCTGTAAGGCGCTTTTAGGGCCTAAATTAGCAACGTGCGCAACAACAGCTTGTGTTGCAGGGTTATCGACTTCAAATAGCGACCCATCGTCAGCATTGACCCACTTGCCGTCAATGTAGGCTTGCGTGCGAAGTAATTCTGGGTGATTGATTTTGGCTGGAAAAGTAACTGGGTTCATTTTTTAAAATACCTTATTTTGGTAAAGAACTTAGACGATTTAAATCTTTTTTGTGTGTTGATGCAAATGATTCAATCATATTAACAACCTTGGCGGGGTCATCTTCGATCGAAAATAAATCAAGATGGTCTTTAGAAATCATATTATTGGGTAAAAGTTCGTCTTTGACCCATTCTATTAAACCACTCCAAAAATGGCTACCCATTAAAATAATTGGGCCTCTGGTAAGTTTACCCACCTGCATAAGTGTCAAAGTCTCGAATAATTCGTCTAATGTGCCGTAGCCACCAGGCAAAGCAACATAAGCCATACTGTGCATAAAAAAAGTGGCTTTTCTAGAATAAAAGTATTCAAACGATAAACTAACAGTCTGGTAGGGGTTGTTTTTCTTCTCAAACGGTAGTTTTATATTTAAACCAACGCTGGTGCCGTTAGCCTCAAAGGCACCCTTGTTGGCGGCTTCCATGATGCCGGGGCCACCGCCCGCAATCACGGCGAAACCGGCGCGGGCAAGTCGACCCCCAACATCTTGACTCAATGCGTAGTAAGGTGACGAAGGGGTAATGCGTGCACTACCAAAAACACTGACTGCAGGCCCTATATGACTGAGTGCTTGAGCTGCTGTGACTAACTCTGACATAATTATGGGTGCTTGTTGGGCAGCGGGTAAAATTAAATTTGGGTCTTGATTCATGAATAAAACCTTATTACTAGTAGATGGTTCAAGCTATTTGTACCGTGCATTTCACGCTATGCCCGACTTGCGTAACGCGCAGGGTGAACCGACAGGGGCAATTTATGGCGTGATTAACATGTTACGCAAATTAGCGCATGATTATCGCCCTGAATTTGCTGCATGCGTATTTGACGTGCGGGGCAAAACCTTTAGAGAAGAACTGTACCCTGAATATAAGGCACATAGGCCCTCAATGCCTGAAGATTTAGCACTGCAGGTGTTGGCCATTCACGATGTAGTAAGAGCTATGGGTTGGCCGGTCATTGGGGTTCAAGGTGTTGAGGCCGATGATGTCATCGCTACAATGGCTGAAATGGCAGAAAAACGGGGTTGGCATAGCATTATTTCAACGGGCGACAAAGACTTAGCGCAACTCGTGACTGAGCAAACCACTTTAATTAACACCATGAGTAGCGAGACGCTTGACCCGGCTGCCGTATATAAAAAGTTTGGGGTGCGACCAGACCAAATCGTTGATTACTTGATGCTGGTAGGTGATGCTGTCGATAACGTGCCTGGGGTAAATAAAGTAGGCCCTAAAACAGCTGTTAAATGGCTAGATCAATATGCTTCAGTTGATGCCATTGTGGCGCATGCTGCTGAGATTAAAGGCGCTGTGGGTGAACATTTGCGAGCTGCATTACCTCAGTTCGCACTGACCCGAGATCTGCTTACCGTGCGCCGCAATTGTGACTTATCAGCAGTCATGACAAACTTTGATGATTTGGCAATGCGGCCTAGTGATAAACAGAGTCTAACGAGCCATTATGAACGCTTTGGGTTTAGATCATGGTTACGTGAAATCACCCAAGAATCAAGTCGAGTTCCGACGGGTGACGCCCGCATCGCAACGCTTGATAACAGTTTATTTGATCCGCTTCGTGCCTCGAGCCCATCTAACGGCAGTCTTATTATTCAATCACGCCTCACAGGCGCTGCTGAATCTGCTCACCCAGCAAATGCCCCTGCCCAGCCGTATTTACTCATTGAACAAGGGGCTATTATTGCGCAAGATTATCGTTGCATTACAACGATACAAGAGGCTAAGCAGTGGCTTGAAAAAATACAATTGGCAACGCTCGTTGCTTTTGATACCGAGACCACTTCGCTCGATGGTATGCAGGCTAAGTTAGTTGGTTTTTCAATTAGCATCGAGCCGGGTGTAGCGTGTTACATACCCATTGCACACCGCGGGCCTGACGCACAAGACATGTTGCCTAAGGCTGATGTTTTGGCCTTGTTTAAACCTTGGTTTGAATCGGCTACGCCTACAAAACTATTGCACCACGCAAAATACGATACACATGTGCTGGCTAATGAAGGCATTACCCTAGACGGTATTGCGCACGACAGCATGCTCGAAGCCTACGTGCTTGAGTCGCATCGTAGCGTTTCATTGCATGAGTTGTCGCAACGATGGTTAGGCTTGAAAGGCGCTACCTATGAGTCAATCTGTGGCAAAGGTGTTAACCAAATTGGTTTTGATGAGGTTGATCTTGAACATGCCACCCAATATGCCTGCGAAGATGCTGATTACACGTTGCGTCTTCATCTTGCTTTGTTCCCACAAATTGCAGCGATTAAATCGTTACAAACGATTTATGAACTTGAATGTCATGTCTCTAAAGTACTGTTTGAAATTGAGCGCCAAGGGGTCTTAATTGACTCGCAAGAGCTGGCAAAACAAAGTCATGGCCTAGGCCTTCAATTGCTCGCAATTGAACAAAAAGCATATGATTTGGCGGGCCAACCGTTTAATCTCAATTCACCTAAACAATTAGCTGAAATTTTATTTGGTCAGATGAAACTACCTGTGGTGCGTAAAACACCGGGTGGTACACCATCAACAGATGAAGAGGTCTTAACTAAGCTCGCCCAAGACTACCCCTTGCCACAAGTGTTACTCAGTTATCGGGGGTTGGCTAAATTAAAATCGACCTATACAGATAAGTTGCCAAAAATGGTGAATAAATCAACTGGTCGCGTTCATACTCATTACTCTCAAGCGTCGGTTATTACGGGGCGTTTGTCTTCGTCAGACCCTAATTTACAAAATATTCCGGTGCGCACACCTGAAGGGCGGCGAGTACGTTGTGCGTTTATTGCAGCGCCTGGTTGTCTATTAGTATCGGCAGATTATTCTCAAATAGAATTGCGCGTCATGGCACATGTGTCAGGTGATACAGGGTTGCAGCAAGCCTTTGCTGCAGGTGAAGATATTCACCGCGCAACAGCCTCTGAAGTTTTTGGTACGCCTTTATCAGAGGTTACTGCCGATCAGCGTCGGTCTGCTAAAGCCATTAACTTTGGCCTCATTTATGGTATGGGGGCATTTGGCTTGGCAAATAACTTAGGTATTACCCGCGATGCAGCACAATCGTACATTGATCGATATTTTGCGCGATACCCCGGGGTCGCTCAATATATGGCTGAAATTAAAGCAAAAGCATACGAGCAGGGTTGGGTCGAAACAGTATTTGGCCGCCGTTTAGCTTTTCCTGATATTCAGGGGTCTGGTGCACGACGTGCCGGTGCTGAAAGGGCAGCCATTAATGCCCCTATGCAGGGCACTGCAGCCGACTTAATCAAAATGGCTATGGTCGTGATTTCGAAATGGTTAAAAGATCAAAACCTGAAAAGCAAAGTAACCATGCAAGTTCATGATGAACTTGTGCTCGAAGTGCCCGAGTCGGAATTTGAGTTGATCAAACAAAAAATACCTGAGCTGATGTGTAGCGTTGCACAGCTCAGCGTTCCGCTAGTGGCTGAGGTTGGTTATGGCCTTAATTGGGAACAAGCCCATTAATTTACAGGTTTTTTAAAGCAGCAATGCGTTGTTCTATGGGTGGGTGTGTTGAAAACAGTGCACCGATGCCTTTGCCACCACTGATGCCTGACGCTTCAAAGCTCTTAGGCAAATCGCCAGGTGTTAACCCACCTAAACGAGCCAAAGCCTTAATCATGGGCTCACGTGACTGTAGCAATCGGGCCGAGCCTTCATCGGCCCTAAATTCACGCTGACGAGAAAACCACGCCACAATAATACTCGCCAAAATACCAAAGATGATTTCTGAAACAATGACTGCTGCGAAGTAACCAATGCCAACACCACGATCATTTTTTAGAATAACGCGATCAACAAAATAACCTACCAAGCGGGCAAAAAACACCACAAAAGTATTCACTACGCCTTGAATTAAGGTCAAGGTAATCATGTCGCCATTGGCCACGTGAGCGATTTCGTGACCCAAAACTGCCGTCACTTCTTCGCGTGTCATGCTTTGCAGCAGACCTGTCGAAACAGCAACTAAGGCGTTGTTTTTGAATGCACCTGTTGCAAAGGCATTGGGTGCACCGTCGTAAATGGCAACCTCTGGGTAACCAATTTGGGCGCGATCAGCCAGCTGGTGAACCGTTTCAACTAACCAGCGTTCTTCTGCGTTTGCGGGTGCTTGCGGGTCAATAATGCGCGCTTTTGTTGACCACTTGGCCATTTTCTTACTGATTAAAAGCGAAATGATGGCACCACCGAAGCCAATAACGGTTGAAAAAACCAGAAGCATTTCAATATTTAACCCTTGGGCGGTTAAAAACCGGTCTGCGCCTAAAAGATTTAAAACGATACCCAACACCACGATCACTGCAAGGTTGGTGGCGAGGAACAGAACAATACGTTTCATGAACTTTCCTGAAAAAATTAAGTAAAAAAGAGTCTAAAGATATCGTGATATTTGGCGTTTTTTAAATGACGCGAAAAAATTAAATTACAAAATTATAATGTCTATGACAGCTTAATCATCAGATTGTTCCCGCATCATTTTGGCATGCCATTCATGAAAATGCTGCATGCCATCCTCCATGGGTGACTGGTATGGGCCTGTTTCCTCTTGACCGCGGGCGAGCAAGGCTTTACGGCCAGCGTCCATGCGTTCTGCAATTTCATCATCTTCAACTGCCGTTTCCATGTAAGCCGCACGCTGGGCTTCAACAAATTCACGCTCAAAAGAAGCAATTTCTTCTGGGTAATAAAATTCGACCACGTTGATGGTCTCTTGAGCTGACACGGGGTAAAGCGTTGAAAGTACGAGTGTATGTGGGTAAAGCTCAATCATATGGGTTGGAAAGTAAGTGACCCAAATCGCCCCAAAGTTGGGGGCTTGACCTTGGCGAAACGAAAGCAACTTATCATGCCAAACACGATATGCATCAGAACCCGGCTGTGATAGTGCTCTATGCACACCGACTCGTTGCAGGCTAAATTGTTTGCCAAATTCCCAGCTTAAGTCGTCGCAGCTGACAAACTGACCTAGACCCGGATGAAAGGGCTCAACATGATAGTCTTCTAAGTAGACCTCAATGAACGTTTTCCAGTTGTAGTGGCACGGGTGCACTTCAACGTGATCAAGCACATAATTAGAAAAATCAAACTCAGGGCGCTTAAACAAGCTTGCCATGTCAGCAGATGGGTTGCGTTGCCCCTCAAAATGTAAACCGTGGCAGTTATTTAGCGTAAATCTTTCAAGGTTTAAACAAGGGGTTTGAGGGAAATGTGGTGCACCAAGTAGCTGGCCCTGTGTGTTGTATGTCCAGCGGTGCAAAGGGCAAACAATATTGCCCCCAGTTTCAGATAAATTACCTGTATTTGATGCCGCTCGATTACCCCAGCCTGATTGATTGCCCAGCATTAAGCCCTGACGGTGACGGCAAACATTAGAGACCAACTCAAGGCCTGAGGGGGTGCGAACTAAAACTCGCCCCATGTTTTCTTGGGTGAGTGCACGCCAATCACCCACTTCGGGCACACTTTTTTCATGGCCAATGTAGAGGCTTGACGGGGTAAAAATTCGTTTTCGCTCTAAAGCAAGCTGAGCATCGTCAACATAACTGGCAAGCTTAGGCTGTGAGTTAGCTGGTGCTAGGTGCTTATTTCGACCCATATCGGACATGATTCCCCCCGCAAAGAAAAAAAAAGCCAGCAAGCATATCGAGCTGGCGCGAAGAAAAATCGGACTCACCGATCTATTTCAATTAATTGTACCCCAGCCGACATGGGGCTTCTTTGATCCCTTACAATATCTCTGGCTATGATGTGTATGTAAACTGATAAGAAAGGAACACTAAAGTGCCTGCTAAACCCGCCCAATCTACTCAACTTTCTCAGGCTACTGAGTTACCCTCAGACTTTGAGTCTGCTTTGGTTGCGCTCGAGGCACTGGTTGCCAAAATGGAAACAGGTGATTTATCTCTTGAAGCGTCACTTGCATCATATGAGCGCGGTGTTGCATTATCAAAAATATGCCAGGAACAACTTTCTAAGGCTGAGCAACAGGTTCGTATTTTAGAGGCTGATTTATTAAAGCCTTTTTCGGGTGATAACGCCTTAACATCTAGTTAAGTATTGATATGCAATCAGATATGTCATCACAACCAACCGATATTTTTTCTGCCAAACCACAAACTAATCTTAGCAATCGAGCGCTTTGGTTTGATAACTGGCTGGTGGCGCATCAAAATCAGGTTGAGCATACACTTGATACGCTTATGCCCCGAGCCGATGCCGTTCCAACTGATTTACATCAAGCGATGCGTTGGGCCGCTCTAGGTGGCGGTAAGCGAATTCGTGCTGCACTGTTGTATGCTTCGGGCCAAGCGTGTTGCCAATCTCTTGATTTGCCGATACAAAATAGTTTAAATGTTGCTGCGGCTGCAGTTGAATTGGTGCATGCCTATTCTTTAATTCACGATGATTTGCCTTGTATGGACGACGACATTCTGCGTCGAGGCAAACCCACCACTCATGTAAAGTTTGGCGAGGCAGTTGCTTTATTAGCGGGCGACGCCATGCAACCTTTGGCATTTGAATGGTTGGCTCATATGCCTATTGCGCCCACTTTAACTGTGCAGTCAGTTCAGTGTTTTTCAACTGCATTAGGCAGTTTGGGTATGGCAGGTGGTCAAGCAATTGACTTGGCGTCAACTGACAAAAAACTTAATGAAACTGATCTAGCGCACATGCATCGTCTAAAAACCGGTGCTTTGCTTGAGGCCAGTGTTGCGCTAGGTGCGATCATCACGTCTGCTAACGTTAAGCAACAACAGGCTCTTAAAATATATGCCCAAGCAATAGGTTTGGCGTTTCAAGTGGTTGACGATGTGCTTGACGCGACAGCCAACACGGCTCAGTTAGGCAAAACAGCGGGCAAAGATGAACATGATCACAAATCAACCTATGTTAGTTTAATGGGGGTTGATCAAGCTCAAGCTTTTGCCGTTGCTTTATATGATCAAGCCGTCGCAGCGATTCTGCCGTTTGGTGAACAAGGTGTAGCATTAAGAGGCTTGGCATATTTTATTGTTTACCGTTCTCATTAAAGTTAATGTTTTTGTTAAATTAAACGTGAAGTAAATTTCAAGTAAATTTTTGTATTGAGGTTGTTTTGGCATGACAGAAGCACGCTTAGCGTCAATTAATTCACCCCAAGCCTTGCGGCAACTTGATCGCAAAGCACTCGAACCGCTTGCGAATGAAATGCGGCAATATCTGCTTGAGTCGGTGTCGCGAACGGGGGGGCATTTGTCGTCAAATCTTGGCACTGTCGAGCTCACCATCGCCCTCCATTATGTGTTTGACACACCGCATGATCGTATCGTGTGGGACGTCGGTCACCAGTCATACCCTCATAAAATATTAACCGGTCGCCGTGAAGCGCTGTCTTCGCTTAGGCAGGCTGGTGGTATCTCTGGTTTTCCGCGTCGTGCTGAGTCGCCTTACGACGCCTTCGGTACCGCACATTCTTCAACATCAATTTCTGCTGCTTTGGGTATGGCTGTGGCTTCGCGAAATGCGGGCATTGATCGTAAGCATGTCGCGGTTATTGGTGACGGTGCCATGACAGCAGGTATGGCTTTTGAGGCAATGAACAATGCGGGTGTAACGCCCGACATTAATTTGTTAGTGGTTCTAAATGATAACGACATGTCAATCTCGCCTCCGGTTGGGGCATTAAACCGTTATTTAGCGCGGTTACTATCAGGTGGTTTGTTCAATACCGCACGCGATATGGGTCGAGCGGTTTTGCAACACGTGCCCCCTATGCTTGAATTGGCGCGACGCTTTGAGGGTCATGCTAAAGGCATGGTGACCTCGGCCACAATGTTTGAAGAACTAGGCTTTAATTATGTTGGTCCGATCGATGGCCACGATCTTGACGCCTTAGTGCCTACCCTGCAAAACATGAAGCAACTTAAAGGCCCCCAGTTTTTGCATGTGATTACAAAAAAAGGGCAGGGTTACAAGCTGGCAGAGGCTGACCCGGTGCTCTACCATGGTCCGGGTAAATTTGACCCCACAATTGGTATTCAAAAAACAACAACGGTGCCTAAACCCACCTTTACACAAGTTTTTGGGCAGTGGCTATGTGACATGGCGGCTGTTGATGAGCGGCTGGTAGCGATTACACCGGCCATGAGAGAAGGCAGTGGCCTTGTTGAGTTTGAACAAAAATACCCCCAACGGTATTTTGACGTGGGTATTGCAGAGCAACATGCTGTAACGTTTGCCGCAGGTATTGCGTGTGAAGGTCAAAAACCTGTATTGGCGATTTATTCAACCTTTCTACAGCGGGGCTACGACCAACTGATTCACGATGTAGCCTTACAAAACCTTGATGTCACCTTTGCACTAGATCGGGCGGGTTTAGTGGGCGCTGATGGCGCCACCCATGCAGGGAATTACGACATCGCTTATTTGCGTTGCATACCTAATATGGTTGTGGCGGTGCCCTCTGACGAGCATGAGGCGCGTTTATTGCTCACAAGTTGTTATGAACACCTTGGGCCTGCCTCGGTTCGTTACCCTAGAGGGGCCGGCTCTGGCGCGCAGGCAGGCCATGCGCTCGAGTCTGTCACGGTGGGTAAAGGCGTCGTCAAACATCAAGGTAAGCGTGTGTGTCTGCTCGTGTTTGGCACCCTTTTAGCGGCTGCACAAATTGTGGCCAAAGCCCATGACTTTACTTTAGTTGACATGCGTTTTGTTAAACCCATTGACGAAGCATTGATTCGTGAAATGGCTCACAGTCACGACCTATTGGTAACCCTCGAAGAAGGCAGCATCATGGGGGGTGCTGGTAGCGCAGTGTCCGAGGTGTTGCAGGCCTGTCGACTACTCAAACCCGTTTTACAACTTGGTTTGCCAGACATGTTCATTGATCATGGCGATCAAGCCGTTTTATTAGCCTCAGTAGGGCTTGATTCTGTCGGTATAGAAGCCTCAATTTTGGCTCGCTTGCAAGACTTGGCCTGACCTGCGACAATAGCGGGCTAACCCGAACTCGGTTTTTACCTATTTTGGGTGTGTTCTTGCTCGATCGCTTTATTTTAGGTGGCGGGCTGCCACTTGGGGCTATACCCCGAGTTAACCTTAGGAATTTTTATACTCATGCGTAATTACGAAGTAGTATTCATTGTGCACCCTGATCAAAGCGAGCAAGTGCCCGCCATGATCGAGCGCTACCAAGCACTTATTACCGGTCAAGGTGGTGTCATTCATCGCCTCGAAGACTGGGGCCGTCGTCAATTGGCTTACCCCATTCAAAAATTAGTTAAAGCGCATTATGTTTGTGTCAATATCGAATGTAATCAAGCTACGCTTGACGAACTTGAACACTCATTTCGCTACAACGATGCCGTTTTACGCCATTTGGTTATTAAAACCAAAACGGCTGAAACAGCCCCTTCAATCATGATGAAATCAGTCGAACGTGACGAAGCTCGCAAGGCAATCGCTGATTCAAACTCAACCGAGAATGAGGTCGAATAACTAAGGTCGGGCATTGAATCACACAGTCATCTCTGGCTTGGTTGTACAGCGCGAAGCATTGCGCTACACCCCCGCTGGGTTGCCAGTGCTGCAGTTTCAACTGAGCCACAATGAAACCGTGATCGAAGCAGGGCTTGAAAGACAAGTTGCCTTCGAAATAAACGTTGTTTTATTAGGTGATTTGGCAAATATGCATCAACACTTGCCTATCAGCGCTCAGCTTGAAATTGAAGGTTTTATAGCCCCAACCCGAAAAAACGCTGCTCGTCTAACCCTTCATGGGCAGCACATTCGACCGATTGAAACGAATTTAAAAGGTAATTGACATGGCATTCGCATCAAAACGTAATACTGAAAAGAAAAAATTTACACAACAAAACCCGCTCTTCAAGCGCCGCAAATTTTGCCGCTTTAGTGCAGCAAATGTTGTTCAAGTTGATTATAAAGATGTCGACACATTACGTGACTTTATTCAAGAAAACGGCAAGATTATTCCTGCTCGCTTGACTGGCACCAAAGCGCATTATCAGCGTCAGCTCGATACTGCAATCAAGCGCGCACGCTTTTTAGCGTTGTTGCCTTTCACCGACATCCATAATTAATCAGGGGCTACTCATGCAAATTATTCTTCTTGAAAAAGTGGTTAACTTGGGTAACCTCGGCGAAGTCGTTCGCGTTCGCGATGGCTATGCTCGTAACTTCCTCATTCCTCAGCGTAAAGCGCGCCGTGCAACACCTGTTGCTTTGGCTGAGTTTGAAGCGCGTCGTGCCGAACTCGAACGTGTACAAGCTGAAAAGCTCGCCCACGCCCAAGCTGATGGCAAACGCCTCGAAGGTTTCATACTAAAAATGACGCAAAAAGCGGGTGTTGATGGCCGTTTGTTCGGTTCAGTCACCAATATGGATATCGCCACACTATTAGCTGCTCAGGGCTTTGTAGGTTTGGTGAAATCACAGGTTCGTATGGTTGAAGGTGCAATTAAGACTGTAGGCGACTCAAAAGTGCACGTCTCGTTGCACCCTGATGTCGTGTCTGAAATCACCATTACTGTTGTCGGTGACTTAACTTAAGCTAGATCTATCTGTTATGAATGCGGCATGCTTTGGCATGCCGTTTTTTTTCAATAAATCAAAGTCTATGACCTCAAAATTTTCTAATCGGTTTACTATCAACGTATGAATACCCCCCCAGATAAACAACTCGATTATTTACGCGTACCGCCTCATTCAATCGAAGCAGAGCAATCGGTTTTGGGTGGCTTGCTACTTGACAATGCAGCGTTTGAAAAACTCACCGACCTGCTAAATGAGCATGATTTTTACCGCCATGATCACCGCTTAATCTGGCAGCACATTTCGCGCTTAGTTAATCTTTCGCGCCCGGCTGATGTGGTCACGGTGAACGAGTCTCTGGTCAGCATGAATAAGGCTGAAGAAGCGGGGGGGTTGGCTTACTTAAATGCACTGGCGCACAACACCCCTTCAGCCGCCAATATTCGTCGTTATGCAGAAATCGTGCGCGAACGATCAATGCTGCGTAAGTTGGTTGCCGTGGCTGATGACATTGCTGACATGGCGTTTAACCCCCAAGGTAAAGAAGCACGTCAGTTACTTGATGAAGCCGAATCGCGAGTCTTTAAAATTGCCCAAGAGGGGGCTCGTAACTCAGTTGGTTTTCAAGAAATTCAACCGCTACTCTCGCAAGTGGTTGAGCGTATTGATGAGCTTTATCACCGCGAGGGGGGTAGCGATATAACCGGTATACCGACTGGTTTCACAGACCTCGACCGTATGACATCGGGTTTGCAACCAGGTGACCTTGTGATTGTAGCGGGTCGACCTTCTATGGGTAAAACAGCTTTCGCGATGAACGTGGCTGAACATGTGGCAATTGAGCAAGGTTTGCCTGTTGCTGTGTTTTCAATGGAAATGGGTGCGGTTCAACTGGCCATGCGTATGTTGGGCTCGGTCGGTATGCTTGACCAACACCGTATGCGAACCGGCAAATTGCTCGCCGACGATTGGCCGCGTGTCACACATGCCGTGCAACGCATGCAAAATGCACAACTTTTTATTGATGAAACGCCTGGCCTAACAGTTGTTGAATTGCGTGCCAGAGCTCGCCGTTTGGCACGGCAATGCGGTCGCCTTGATCTAATAGTGATCGATTACTTGCAATTGATGTCAGCATCAGGCGCAGGTGAAAACCGTGCCACTGAGATTTCAGAAATTAGCCGTTCATTAAAGTCACTGGCTAAAGAGTTATCGTGCCCCATCATGGCCTTGTCGCAGCTTAATCGTAGCCTTGAACAACGCCCCAATAAACGCCCCATTATGAGTGATTTACGCGAGTCTGGCGCAATCGAACAAGATGCCGACCTCATAACCTTTATCTATCGCGACGAGGTCTACAACCCTGATTCACCCGATAAAGGTACGGCTGAAATTATTATCAGTAAGCAACGAAATGGCCCTATTGGCACGGTTCGTCTAACGTTTCAAGGTTCAAGCACCCGTTTTCAAAATTTTGCGGCCGGGTCTTCAGGTTATCAATAGGTTGAGTACTGAACACTTAGTACTGACCCCTGGTACTGAACACATAGCACTGAATATCTAGTAATGAACCCGTCTAGTCATTAAAGCGTTAGCGTGTGGGCTAGGTCAAATGCACAACGCAGTGATTCAGCCTGTGCAATGCCTTTTCCTGCAATATCAAATGCGGTGCCGTGATCAACACTCGTGCGCACAATTGGCAAGCCTGCAGTCATATTCACACCTTCGTCAATACCCATGTACTTAATCGGTATAAGTCCTTGGTCGTGGTATTGCGCGACAACCATATCGAACTCACCACGACGTGCTCTAAAGAATATCGTATCGCCAGGCCATGGGCCTGACGCATCAATGCCTTTAGCTTGCGCCAAACGTATGGCGGGTTCAATAATGTCTATTTCTTCACGCCCAAACCGGCCTGCTTCGCCAGCGTGGGGGTTCAGGCCAGCAACCGCAATGCGCGGTTTCGAAATGCCCAGTTGCAAACAAACCTCGTGCGCTAACGCAATGGTTTGTAATTCAAGTTCAAGAGTGATTGCAGCAGCTACCTTGACAAGTGCTAAATGAATAGTGACTAAAATAACCCGTAGCTGTGGGTTAACCAACACCATTGCAACGGGTATGTCACCACAACGATGCCCCAAAATTTCAGTATGCCCAGGAAAGGCCACCCCAGCTAGATGCATGGCTTCTTTGCTTAATGGTGCCGTTACAATGCCCGCAATGTGACCGGCTAAAGTGTCGTCAATAGCGTGGTTTAGCGCATCAAAAGCAGCTTGGCCTGATGCCACATTTACCGAACCAACGGGTAAGTTTGCAGCCAGTATGGGGCCTGATTGCAAGACAAATAACTTGCCAGGTGCAGAGTGCTGTAAATTCAAGTCAGATAACTGATCAATTGAATTAACTTGAACAGCAATACCCAAAAGTTTGGCCGTTCGCCGAAGAACGCCCACATCTCCGTAAACCACGCAGGGTCTGGGTAATGCTTGAGTATGCAACTTAAGCACAATTTCAGGGCCAATGCCCGACGGATCACCTAAAGTGACGGCCAGGGGGCGTGACGCATGTGCGACAGACTTTAAAAGTGTAGGTTGAGTCATATCTTATTAAAGTACTTCGCCCGCATAGTCGGCCAAGCGCGAGCGCTCACCCCGCTGCAAAGTAACATGACCCGAATGTGGCCAACCTTTAAAACGATCAACAACAAAGGTTAGACCAGAGCTACCTTCGGTCAAGTAAGGCGTGTCAATTTGCGCAATATTACCCAAACAAACCACCTTTGTGCCAGGGCCTGCCCGGGTAATAAGGGTTTTCATTTGCTTAGGTGTCAGGTTTTGCGCTTCATCAATAATAAGATATTTGTTTAAAAAGGTACGTCCTCGCATAAAGTTTAATGATTTCACTTTAATACGCGAGCGTATCAATTCCATCGTAGACGCTCGGCCCCACTCGTTACTGCCGTCGCCATCACCCATATTCAGTACTTCAAGGTTGTCTTCAAGAGCACCCATCCAGGGCAACATTTTTTCTTCTTCGGTACCTGGTAAAAAGCCAATATCTTCGCCAACGGATACGGTCACGCGGGTAATGATGATTTCACTATAGCGCTTGGTTTCAAGTACTTGCGTGAGGCCTGCAGCTAAAGCCATCAGTGTTTTGCCTGTACCCGCTTGCCCTAACAGGGTTACAAAATCGCAGTCAGGGTTAAGTAAAAGGTTCATCGCGAAGTTTTGTTCGCGGTTGCGTGCCACCACACCCCACACATTGTTTTTAGCGTGAGAATAATCACGCAGTGTCGCCAATACAGCCGATTTGCCATTGACCTCACGAACTTGTGCGTAAAGAGGCGAAGCCCCTTCAAAATATACAAATTGATTCACTAGAAATTGGCTACATAGCGGGCCGTTAATGCGGTAAAAAGTGGTGCCACCTTGCTGCCATGACTCAATATCTTTGCCGTGTCGAGTCCAGAAATTATCGGGTAATGCTAAAACACCGTTGTAGAGTAAGTCTGAATCTTCTAAGACGTGATCGTTAAAGTAATCTTCAGCCGCTAGACCTAACATGCGGGCTTTAAGACGCATATTGATGTCTTTTGACACCAATACAACCTCTCTGGGTGCAAAGCTGTCTTGTAGTGATTTAACTACTGCCAAAATTTGATTGTCAGCTATACCGATCGGCAAATCGGGTGGTAAGGCATTTAAAATGGCAGATGATTGAAAAAATAATTTACCTTTGGCGTCTTTGTTGCCTAAGTGTGACAACAGCACCCCTTCATCTAAGTGGCTGCTGTCATGAACCAGTGCATCAAGAGAGCGGCTAACTTGGCGGGCGTTACGCGCCACCTCAGACATACCCTTTTTTTGATGATCAAGCTCTTCAAGCGTCATCATGGGCAAATAAACGTCATGTTCTTGAAAGCGAAATAAGCTCGAGGGGTCATGAAGCAATACGTTGGTATCAAGTACAAACAATTTTTGACCTGACTCACCTATTTTATTGACACTCGTTTCGCTTCGCTTTGACCTTCTTCGACCCTGTTGACTTTGTTGCTGTGGAATGCGTGCTGAAGCTGCTTTTGCTGGGCTTGAGGCAGTTAATGCGTCAGATGACGTGGAAGGCAGCTCAGCAGAGGCTAACGCTTGGGGTGACTCATGGCTTGGCATAACAACGGTCTGCATGCCACGTAGAATGTTATCGCTTGCACTGCTTTTATTGTTGCTTTTATTGTTGCTACGACTGCCAGGCTCGTTACCCTTTTTATTACCAGTCTGACTGCCCAGTTGCTTATCACCTATGACGCGCGATGGTTTAACTGCATCGATTGATATGTCATCAACATTCAGTATTGAGGCAAGTCGTGTTGGTAATTTAGGTAAAGGCATGTCGTGAAGTCTCCGGGTTAAGCTAAATCTTGTACAGCTTTTAAAACGGCCTGGGCATGCCCAGGCACTTTTACGCCCCGCCATATGTGAGCAATTTTGCCTGCTTGATCAATTAAAAAGGTGCTGCGTTCTATTCCACGCACCTGTTTACCATACATATTTTTCATTTTCATCACATCAAACAGTAAGCAAAGTGTTTCATCAGGGTCAGCAATTAGGGCGAAAGGCAGGCTCAGCTTTTGGCTGAAATTTAGATGAGACTTCAAGCTGTCGCGTGATACTCCCGCCACATAACAACCGGCTTGGCGAAATTGTTCGTGTAAATCTCTAAAGTCGCTGGTTTCCGTTGTGCACCCCGGCGTATTGTCTTTAGGGTAGAAATAAATAACGAATGGGTGACCGAGCGTATCGCTGCTTTGAATCGCGCCCAAAGTGCTGTCAGCACTAAAAATGGGGGCTAAATCGTTTATGTTTAGAGGTTGCATTACGAATTATTCCGTTAAAAGTGCGGTCATGACACGTCGTCCTTCCGCCATTAATATATTGAAAGTACGTGCAGCAGCTTGGGTTGACATACTTTCTACGCCAATGCCAGCTTTTAATAAGGGGCTTGTAACAGCGTGTGGCAACATAAATTGTTTTGTGCCAGTGCCTACCAGCAGCACTTCAGGGCGCTCGCCTTCAAAACGAGGCCCTGCGTTTTCAGTTTCGTCTAAAAAGTCTAAGGGGCTGCGTTGCGCAACAGTCAGGCCGCAGGCCTGCAAAAGCAGGGCGGTTGATATGTCAGCAGGGCTTATGGCTGACCAACGCTTGATTTCGCCTTCTGCCCCAAAGGCAATGGCATGATCAAAGCGAACTTGGTTGATTTCGATGAAACCCGTGCCGTAAGCGGTGATGGTGTTAAAAGATGCGTTGGTGTCTTGATGTAGCTTCAAAAAAAACTCCGCTTTTTTGTTGATAGTACCGTATTTGATTAGAATGTTGAGGGTGTTAAAAATGCATAAAGCGCGCAACGATTGATTTAATTATCAGCGATAATGACTTATTTGCTCCATAAGCTGGGTTGCGCTAGATTATTGGGTAAGTTGTACTAAATATAACTGTAGTTTATTGGCTTAATGACTGTTGCGCCCCAAGGAATATAAATGAGAACGTTTTCTCGCATTGAACGCTTACCCCCTTATGTATTTAACATCACCGCTGAGCTCAAAATGGCGGCGCGCCGGCGCGGCGAAGATATTATTGACATGTCCATGGGTAACCCCGATGGACCCACTCCACAGCATATCGTTGACAAAATGATTGAGTCGACCAGTCGACCTACTAATCATGGTTATTCGGTCTCAAAGGGTATTCCACGTTTAAGACGTGCCATTACAGATTGGTATCATCGTCGTTATCAAGTTGAACTGAACCCCGATACAGAAGCCATCGTAACCATTGGTTCCAAAGAGGGCTTAGCCCACCTAATGTTGGCTACTCTTGATGCAGGCGATACCGTATTGGTGCCCAACCCGAGTTACCCCATTCATATTTATGGTGCTGTCATTGCGGGGGCCAATATTCGTTCGGTACGCATGACACCCGGTATTGATTTTTTTGAAGAGCTCGAGCGTGCGGTGAGTGAGTCCATTCCGAAACCAAAAATGATTGTTTTGGGTTTCCCCAGTAACCCGACAGCACAGTGTGTTGATTTGTCATTCTTTGAACGGGTCATTGCATTGGCATTGCAGCATCAAATTTTAGTCGTACATGACTTAGCTTACGCAGACATTTGTTTTGATGGTTACCAAGCCCCGTCAATAATGCAAGTGCCCCGTGCACGTGAGGTGGCAGTTGAGTTCTTTACCATGAGCAAAAGCTACAACATGGCAGGCTGGCGAATTGGTTTTATGGTGGGTAATTCAGAGCTGGTCAATGCCTTGGCTCGCATCAAAAGTTATCACGATTATGGCACCTTCACCCCGATTCAAGTGGCGTCTATTGCCGCGCTAGAGGGCCCTCAAGAATGCGTTAAAGAGGTCGTGCAAAAATATCAATCGCGCCGCGATGTGCTGGCACGAGGCCTGCACGAAGCCGGCTGGATGGTTGAAATACCGAAAGCCTCAATGTATATTTGGGCGCATATTCCACCCGTATACCGGCATATGGGTTCTCTTGAGTTTGCAAAAAAACTATTAGAAGACGCTAAAGTAGCCGTATCACCTGGCATTGGTTTTGGTGACCAAGGCGACGAATATGTGCGTTTTGCACTGATCGAAAATGAACAGCGCACCCGTCAAGCGGTGCGGGGCATCAAAGAAATGTTTCGAAAGGACGGTTTGCTTTAATGGAAAGCATGAAAGTAGGTCTATTAGGTTTAGGTGTTGTCGGTGCCGGTACTTGGCGTGTTTTAAATCGCAATGCACTCGAAATTGCTCGTCGAGCTGGGCGCGGCATTGAAGTGACGCATATCGCCGTTCGTGATGTGGCTAAAGCCCGTTCAATTGTTGGCCCTGATTTGTTGATCACCGACCAACCGACTGATGTCGTGTGTGACCCTTCAATTGATATTGTGGTTGAGCTAATGGGTGGTGTTACGCTGGCTTATGACATGGTTTTAAAAGCCATTGAAAACGGTAAGCACGTGGTCACGGCGAACAAAGCGTTACTGGCCTTACATGGTACTGAAATTTTTGAGGCGGCCTCTCGTAAAGGTGTCATGGTAACGTTCGAAGCTGCCGTTGCAGGCGGTATTCCCATCATCAAAGCAATGCGTGAGGGGCTCACGGCTAACCGAATCGAATGGGTGGTGGGCATCATTAATGGCACAACCAATTACATTTTGTCTGAAATGCGCACCCGTCATTTAAGCTTTGCTAAAGCCCTAGAGCAAGCGCAAGCGTTGGGTTATGCAGAGGCTGACCCAACCGGTGATGTGGAAGGTATTGACGCGGCTCATAAACTGACGCTCTTGGCCTCTATGGCATTTGGCATTCCAGTTCAGTTTACAGGCGCCTATATTGAGGGTATTACAACGGTCGAAGACGAAGACATGATTCAAGCCGAGCGCTTGGGTTACCGCATCAAATTGCTCGGCATCACGCGTCGCCGCGAAGCGGGTATTGAGCTGCGAGTGCACCCAGCTTTAGTGCCTCTTGAGTCATTGCTTGCCAGTGTTGAAGGGCCAATGAATGCGGTAGTAGTCAATGGCGATGCTGTAGGCCAGACTTTATATTATGGCCAAGGGGCAGGCTCTGAACCAACAGCTTCTGCAGTGGTGGCCGACTTAGTCGACGTCACACGTTTGCACACGGCAGACCCTGAGCATCGCGTACCCCATTTGGCTTTTAAAACCAGTGCCTTGATTGACACCGCAATTTTGCCTATAGACCAAATTGTTACGCCTTACTACTTGCGCTTAAATGTTGATGATCGCCCTGGCGTTTTGGCTGATATTTCGCGTGAACTGGCGAATTTTCATATTTCAATCGAATCAATGATTCAAAAACCCACTGAATTAGGTGGCGCTAAACTTATTTTCTTGACGCATCGTTCGCTAGAAGCTGATGTGAATCAAGCCATCATGTCAATTGAGAAAATGCCTTTTGTTCGTTCGCGTGTTATGCGTATACGTGTTGAGGCCTTGCAATGAAATATATTTCAACACGCGGTGGCTTAACCCCCCAAGTCTTTTCAGATGTATTGCTTGAGGGTCTTGCGCCTGACGGCGGCTTAGCCCTGCCCGAAAGTTTGCCTCACGTTTCAAGCGTCGTGTTAGAAAGCTGGCGCGGTTTAAGCTACGATGCGCTGGCAGCAAACGTGTTGAGCTTATTCGCCACTGACATACCCAAGGTAACGCTTGAGGCTATGACGCGCCAGGCCTATCAACCCGCCTTGTTTCGCAGTCAAGAAATAGTGCCATTACGCCCATTAATGAATGGTTTGAGTTTGTTGGGTCTGTCTGAAGGCCCCACACTTGCGTTTAAAGATATGGCTATGCAATTTTTGGGGCAAGTATTTCCCCATATTTTGCAAGCAAAAGGTACGACCCTTAATATTTTAGGGGCTACCTCGGGCGACACCGGTTCAGCCGCTGAATACGCCATGCGCGGTAAATCTGCCCTGGCTGTTTATATGTTGTCGCCGCATGGCCGCATGAGTGCATTTCAACGCGCTCAAATGTATTCATTACAAGACCCTAATATTCACAATATTGCAGTCCGTGGTGTGTTTGACGAAGCCCAAGATATTGTCAAAGCACTTTCATCTGACCTTGAATTTAAACATCGATACCGTTTAGGTGCGGTTAATTCTATTAATTGGGGGCGTATCGCCGCTCAAATTGTGTATTACTTTCATGGCTGGTTGCAAGCCACAACAGGCTCAGGCCAGGTTGTTTCATTCGCTGTGCCAACCGGTAACTTTGGTAATATTTTGTCTGGCCATTTAGCTCGGCAAATGGGTTTGCCTATTCACCATCTCGTGTTGGCAACCAATGAAAATAACGTTTTAGAAGAGTTCTTCACCACAGGCATTTACCGACCCCGAACACCGACTCAAACTTTGGCCACATCAAGCCCATCGATGGACATCTCTCGAGCCTCAAATTTTGAACGTTTTGTTTTTGATTTGGTCGGCCGCGACCCTAAACGGGTATCGCTATTGTGGAAACAGCTCGGTACTGAAGGGGCATTTGATTTGTCAGCCATGCACGCCCGACTGAATGCTGAATTTGGTTTTGTAGCGGGTGTGAGTACCCATCAAGACCGCATACACACGATTCGTCGTGTTTTAAATGAAACGGGTGTGCTCATTGATCCACATACGGCCGATGGTGTGAAGGTAGCTGAGCAATTTGTTGAGCCGGGTATACCAATGGTCGTACTTGAAACAGCTCTTCCAGCTAAGTTTACAGAGATTATTGAAGAAGCTTTAGGGCAACCTGCGCCTACCCCTCCTGGTCTGGAAGGCCTTGAGTCATTGCCCCAACGTTTTACGGTCTTACCATGCGATGTTGCCTCTGTGAGAGACTATATCGTTGAGCATGCAAAGGCGCATGTTTAATGACTCAGGTTTTTTCATTTGCTAACTTTGTCGCGATCGGCTTGGGCGCTGCATTGGGCGCTTGGTCTAGATGGGGTTTAAGTCTTTGGTTAAACCGTGGTAATGATCAATTTCCAATCGGTACGTTCGTAGCCAATATTGTGGGTGGTTATGTCGTTGGTATATCAATCGCAGTCATTACCGCTAACCCAGATTGGCCCCCAACAGTTCGGTTATTTTTAATTACCGGGTTTTTAGGTGCGTTAACAACCTTTTCAACCTTTTCAGCTGAAACCTTTACTTTTCTTGAGGAAGGTCGCGTAACTTTGGCCGTTTTTTACGTCGCAGTGAGCTTAGTCAGTTCAATTGCATTAACCGGCTTGGGTATATTGACTGTTCAGTTTTTTAAAAGCTAAATAAACCTCGCGCCGCCTTCAGGCCACTGCGCACAGCACCCTCAATTACGGCGGGGTAACCCGTGTCGGTCCAATCACCTGCAAGCATCAGGCGCGCATCATCTGTAAAATTTGAAGGGCGTTTAAGCCCAGGCTGAGCGACAAAAGTGGCGCGTTTTTCTGTAATAACGCGAAAGGCTTGTAGGCCAGGTAAGGGGTGGATGGCATAGTCTTGCCGTTGTATCAATTGGGTTGCAATTTGTTGATGAAGTGCTTGAACCAACGCGTCAGATTCCTTTAAAAGGCCTGATGAATCACTGATGATGACTGCTAAATCACATGAAGGGTTGCGCATGCCATCGTCAGCTTGTGATTGACGTTGAAATACCCACTGTCCAATATGCCCCATATTGGGTAATTCATTTAGCATCAACATGGGCGCAGGTAAATCAAATGGCTGCGACAACCGCATGTAACAGGTTGTAATAGGGGCATAAGTAAATTGACTGAGTTGATGAACCAATGTTGCGTGTGTTGTTGTTTGCTTTAAGCTGTCTTTAACGAGCCGTAAAGTGTTGTAGGGTGGTGCGGCAATGATGCAGCCGTCAAAGGGCTCACCATCAATCTCAATGCTGTGATCAAGACAAGCAATTTCTCTGACAGTATGGCCCAGACGGCAGTCTAATAAGCCAACTAATCGTTGTGGCGCTAAAGTCGACAAGTCGGTGCGTGGCAATACCAAGTCAGTCGCGCCTGCCATTGAACTGCCTAGACTGTCGCGCAATACGTTTTGAAAAAGTTGTGCACAGGCCGCTTCAACGGGGGTATTGAGCATCGCTAAACATAAGGGTTGCCAAATTTTTTGTATGACAAGCGCGCTTTGTTTTTTTTCTCGTAACCAATTCAAAACAGTGATGTCTTGTGTGGCATGTGGGTGAATAGGCTTTGACATGATCAGCCCAGCCATCAAACGTACCATGCTAAATTTGTCAGGCCAACTGATACCAGTCGCAGTCATCAAACCAATTAAAGTGTTTAACGGGGCAGGCAAAAATTGGGTTGCTTTCAAATGCATATCGCCCGACGCCGATATTAAATAAAGTGGTTCGCGGGTTAATAGTTGCTTTTCGGGAATGCCCGGATTGAGTTGAGCAATTAACTTGAGCGTTTCTTGGTAAGCACCCAACATCAAGTGTTGACCGTTATCAATCATGCCAAAGGTGTCGTCTAGAACCCCCCGTGCCCTACCGCCTAGCAGGCGTGCTGATTCAAAGACCGTGACACGGTGACCTTGATTATGCATAAAAAGGGCGCTAGCGGTGCCAGCCCAGCCCGCGCCCACAACAGCAATTTTTTTAGGTTTAGGCACAACGAGCAACAGATAAATTAAGCGACATTATGGCTTGATTTTAGAGAGCTGTGCCACAGCGGGTTTGCCACCCCCCACCCAGTTTTTCCAAGCTAACCACATCTTTCTGACGGGGGTGAGTGAAATGCGTTGATCAAGCACCTGCCATGATTCATTTTCAATTTCATCAAGCAGGGTGTTATAGATTGCTGCCATCATCAAACCAGGGCGTTGGGTGCGACGATCTTCATCGGGAAGAAGTGATATGGCATTGGCATATAAGTCACGCGCTCGCTGTGCTTCAAACGCCATGAGTGCTTCAAAGCCAGGCACGTATTTTGCGTTTAAGATATCTGCCGCCCGAACGTTATACGTTTGCAAATCATCAGCAGGCAGGTAAATACGACCTCGGCGTGCATCATCGCCGACATCACGAATAATATTGGTTAACTGAAACGCAATACCCAGCTCGCTGGCGTATTCAAGCGTTTTTGGGTTGCGGTAGCCAAAAATACTGGCCGACAACTCACCCACCACGCCAGCAACGTGCCAACAGTAGGTTCTAAGGGCTGGCCAATCTAGGTAGCGGTTTTGGTTAAGATCCATTTCCATACCATCAACGATGGCAATTAAGCGTTCTGATGTAATGCCCATGTCATTGATAAACGGCTCTAATGCGCGCGTAACGGGATGATGCGGTTGGCCTGCAAACAAAGCTTCAATTTCGGTTCGCCACCAAGCAAGCTTGGTGCGTGCAATTGAAACCTCAGTGCATTCGTCGACGACATCATCAACTTCGCGACAAAAAGCGTACAGCGCTGTAATGGCACGGCGACGGGGCGCGGGTAAGAAAAGAAAAGCATAATAAAAGCTTGATCCACTTTTAACCGCTTTATTTTGACAATACTGTTCAGGACTCATAATTAAATCGCTCGCCAAAAGATGAGCAACCAATCAAATGTTTTGAGCGTTGGTCGCTTTTGAAATATATCGTATTGCACTGACTCAATTTTTTCTAAAACCCTTTGGCCACCTTGAATAATTAATCTAAGCTCAAGGCCTTTGCGGCCAGACAAAGCCCGACCTAAAGGTTGGCCAGATTTTAATAAGTTTCTGCAGTATGCAACATGTTGTTGCATTAGATGCTGTAAACCCGTTGTCATTTGACCCAAAGCAAAATCAGCTTCTGTGACACCAAATTTAAGCATATCGTCTTGCGGTAAGTAAATACGACCCTTTTCAAAGTCGATCGCGATGTCTTGAAGAAAATTGATCAGTTGCAGGGCTGTACAAATTTGGTCTGATTGTTGATTGCTGTGTGTCGAATGGTATTTAAATAAATGCAGCATCAATCGGCCAATGGGGTTGGCAGAACGACTGCAGTAATCAAGCAATACTTGATTGTTTGGGTAGCGTTGAACGTGAACATCTTGTTCAAAAGCGCTGAGTAAGTCGCTTAATAAACCAATCGGTAATTGATGTCGCTTAACCGTTGCAGCTAATGGCCTACAAATACGGTCAATTTCAGGGTCAGAAAAAGGGGGGGTAGCAGGTGAATCATTGCTAAGTGCCATGCTGTTAACCGCTAAATGCAAAAGCCGTAACTTTTGTATTCTTTGGGCTGGCGTATCGTTACCCTCGTCAGCAATATCGTCAGCATAACGGGCAAATCGGTACAAGTTTACGACATCTTGTCGAATGGCTGGGGGCATCAGTCGCGAGGCAACAGGAAAGTTTTCGTAGTGTTCAACTGCCATACATGATAGATACCGAAATTAAGGTAAAAAAATTAATATCAAATTGTAATGAATGTATTTCAAACATGAAGGTTTTCGTTACGCTGAGGTAGACTATTATCTTAAGGAATTTGATCATATGCCAAGACCCATTTTAGCGACAGTTCACCTCAGCGCCCTCAAACATAACTTGCTCACTGTTAGACGACATTTAATCGCTGACGCAAATATGGGCGAGTCATCTCTTTTACCACCCTCTTTAACGGCGCCCTTAATGGCTCACTCAACGGCCCCCTTAATATGGGCCGTTATCAAAGCCAATGCTTATGGTCATGGTATAGAAAACGCTGTTATCGGGTTTGATCAGGCCGATGGGTTAGCGATGCTAGATTTTGAAGAAGCGGCACGTTGTCGTGCAGCAGGGTGGCGCAAACCTTTGTTGATGCTTGAGGGTTGTTTTCAAGCCGGTGATCTTCACGAGATTGACACCTTATCATTAACACCGGTTGTGCATCGATTTGACCAAATTGAATGGTTAGCCCAACATGCATTCAAAAAACCGGTTGATGTCTATTTAAAAGTCAACACGGGTATGCAAAGACTAGGCTTTGCAACAACAGACTACGCGTTAGCATTTAAGCAAATGCAAGCACTGCAGGTTTCTGGCCAAGTCGGCCACATTACTCACATGACACATTTTGCGTGTGCTGATGAGCCTGACGGTGCATCGCTACAAATGCAGCTGTTTGACGGCGTCACATCACATTTGCCTGGTGGCGAATCTGTCTGCAACTCAGCGGCTTCTTTGCGCCATGCTGCAGTGGCCAGACGTGTTCGTCCCGTTCCAACAAAAATGCATAATTGGGTGCGTCCGGGCATCTGTTTGTATGGCTCTAGCCCCTTCGCTGACTTAACGGCGGCCTCTTTTGAGCTTGAACCAACGCTTACTTTAAGTGCAGAAATCATTGGTGTTCAGCAGGTTAAACAAGGTTTAGGCATCGGTTACGGTCACCGTTTTATTGCACCTCACGACATGCGTGTGGGTATTGTTTCGTGCGGGTATGCTGATGGATACCCGCGTCACGCCCCAGACTTCACCCCCGTTAGTGTTCAGGGCCACTTAACTCATCTGGTTGGGCGTGTTTCAATGGATATGCTAGCGGTTGATTTAACGCGCCTGCCACAAGCCCAAGTGGGCGCCCCCGTTGTGTTGTGGGGCCAAAATGGCCCAAGCGTCGACACTGTCGCTCACCATGCGGGCACAATTGGCTACGAGCTTTTATGTGCGGTCGCCCCACGGGTTAAGCGTCAGGTCAACCATGTCTAAAGCTAAAACCCGTTACGTTTGCATAGATTGCGGCGCAATTACCCCAAAATGGCAAGGCCAGTGTTCGTCATGCCAAGCATGGAATACGCTTGAAGAGTCACGTGAAGACCCAGCTGAAACGGCACACCGCTTTGCACCGTTGGCGCAAACGTCTGAAATCGTCAAACTGACTGATGTACAAGCCCGCGATCTGCCCCGCATATCTACCGGTATTGCCGAGCTTGATCGCGTGATGGGTGGCGGGTTGGTTTCTGGCGGTGTCACATTAATTGGGGGCGACCCCGGTATTGGCAAGTCAACGTTATTGCTGCAAGCTGCCGCAGCCATGTCGGGTCAGTCTCAGGTGTTGTATGTCACAGGTGAAGAATCTGCCGAGCAAGTGGCATTAAGGGCACGTCGCCTATCGCTGAATAATCCAAAAATTGATTTGTTGGCAGAAATTCGCCTAGATGTGGTTGAGGCTGCTTTACGCGACAACCCACCGGGCATGGCCGTTATTGATTCCATACAAACTATTTATTCAAGTGCACTGACTTCAGCTCCTGGTTCTGTGGCACAAGTCCGAGAGTGTGCCGCGCAGTTAACCCGATTAGCTAAACAAATTGGTGTGCCGTTATTTATGATTGGTCATGTGACCAAAGACGGTACCTTAGCGGGTCCTCGTGTGCTTGAGCATATGGTCGATACCGTTTTGTATTTCGAGGGTGATACGCATTCATCATTTCGCCTTGTGCGTGCGTTTAAGAATCGTTTTGGTGCCGTGAATGAGCTGGGTGTTTTTGCCATGACTGATCGGGGCTTGAAAGGGGTCAGTAACCCATCGGCCTTGTTTTTATCGCATCATACAGAGCAGGTGTCAGGCACCTGCGTCATGGCCACCCAAGAGGGCACAAGACCGCTGCTGGTTGAAATTCAAGCGCTTCTAGACGATTGCCAAGCGCAAACCCCTAAGCGTCTGGCTTTAGGTCTTGAAGGTCATCGTCTAGCCATGTTGTTAGCGGTCTTGCACCGCCATGCGGGCGTGGCCACAGCAGACCAAGACGTTTTCATCAATGCAGTAGGGGGTGTTCGTATTTCAGAGCCTGCGGCTGATTTGCCGGTTTTATTAGCTGTTTTGTCGTCATTACGAAATCGTCCCCTTCCTGCGGGTTTAATTGCTTTTGGTGAAATTGGTTTGGCTGGTGAAGTGCGCCCTGCACCGCGGGGTCAAGAGCGGTTGCGAGAAGCGGCCAAGTTGGGTTTTTCAACCGCAATTATTCCTTCAGCCAATGCCCCCAAAAACCCTATAGAAGGCTTAAATGTCATTCCAGTTGACCGCCTTTCTCAGGCTATTGATGCAGCGCGACATCTAAACGATTAAAGTGATTGGTAAGTTATTTTTTAAACGTTTAGAAGTCGTTAAGCCATAAAGGAATTTATAAGTGCATATTTTGCAACTTGCCCTCAGACAGTTTTGGCGAGACTTACGGTCACCTGATGTGCGTATGCTGGCACTTGCTGTTTTTGTTGCGGTAGCCGCTGTTAGCAGTGTTGGCTTTATGTCTGACCGCGTGGGGCGCGCGTTAGAGCGCGATGCAGCTCGCATGCTAGGCGCAGACCTTGTGCTTGAAACGCCCCAACAAGCAAATGACCCGTGGCTTGATTATGCACGCCAGCAAGGCCTTACCGTTGCTCGCAGTTGGCAATTTCCATCTATGGTGGGTAAAGCCACTGGCGACCTACAATTGGCATCGGTCAAGGCCGTTGATCAAGCGTACCCTCTTCGTGGCGAATTACGCACGTCCTTAAACGTTACCAGCCCAGATGAACCGACTCGTCAAGGCCCTCAGCCGGGCTCAGCTTGGGTTGACCCACAACTGTTGGCGCTGGCTGGCCTTAAAGTCGGTGACACCTTACAAGTAGGTCGTCTGCCGCTCAAAATTGATCGCATTATCACCTATGAACCAGATCGTGGCGCACAGTTCGTAAACGTCGCGCCCCGTGTCTTAATACGCTCTGAAGATTTGGCCCAAACAGGCCTTTTAGGCCCGGGCAGTCGGGTCAGTCATGCACTTTTAGTGGCTGGCGCTTCTGACAAAATTAATGCATATAAAGCTTGGCTTGAGCCGCAGTTATCAGGTTCGCAACGTATTTTGACGGTTGAGTCGGGCCGCCCTGAAGTGGGTCGTGCAATTGAACGTGCAGAGCAATTTTTAACGCTTGTCGTCATGATTGCCGTACTGATTGCAGCAGTTGCCGTTGCGCTGGGTGCGCGGCGATTTAGCCAACGTCAATTGCCCGCCGTAGCTGTTATTCGTTGTCTTGGGGCCACTCAGTCCATGGTGACAAAGTTATTAATCATTGAGTTTTTGTTGCTTGGGGTTGTTGCTACCGCTTTTGGTTTGATTGTTGGTTTAATGAGTCAGCATGGTTTAGTGCTAGCTATGGCGAGTTTTTTGGGTGAAGACCTACCCTTACCGGGTATGGTGCCAGCGTGGCAAGGTTTATATGCTGGGTTATGGTTATTATTTGCTTTTTCGTTGCCTCCCTTACAAGCCTTAAGTAAAGTGCCGCCAGGTCAGGTTTTGCGTCAACAAGTCGATACCTTTCCTTTGCAAAGTGTAGCGGGTTATCTCGTTGCGCTAGTTGGTTTTGGGGTGTTGATGTGGTGGGTAGCGGGCAACTTAAAGTATGGCTTTGGTTTAGCGCTTGGGTTCGCTGCGGCAGCATTTAGTTTTGCCTTAATTAGTATGGCTATGCTCTGGGTCATTAATCGTTTGCGCGGGGCTATACCCAACATGCCCACACTTCGTTTTGCGCTAGCAGGTTTGGTCCGACGCCGAGGCGCCACCGTTGCTCAAACCAGCGCATTAGCAGTTGGCATGATGGCTATTTTGTTGCTCACCATCGTTCGCACAGATTTGCTTGAAGGTTGGCAACGAACGTTGTCACCCGACACACCCAATCGTTTTTTAATTAACATTCAGCCTGATCAGCGAGAGCCGATTAAACAGGCTCTGCTTCAGGCAGGGTTACCGCCTTCAGACTTTTCACCCATGGTAAGAGGGCGTTTAATTGAACAAAATGGTCGTGCTTTGTCGGCAGACGATTTTGATGAGCCAAGGGCGCAGCGTTTGTTACAGCGCGATTTTAATTTGTCATATAACGACACTTTACAAGGGCAGGGCGCGGTGACACAAGGCCGTGAATTTGATCTGAAAGCAAACGAAGTTTCTGTCGAGGTTGGCCTCGCTGCATCATTGCGTCTTAATTTAGGCGACGATTTGGTGTTTGAGGTGGCAGGTCAACCTGTCAAAGTTAAATTAACCAGCTTGCGCCAAGTCAATTGGGACACCATGCGCGCCAACTTCTTTGCCATTACAACGCCTCAAACATTAGAAAATCAACCTCAAACACTCATTACCGCCTTCCATTTGCAAGATAATCAAGGCCAACTGTTGCAAGACTTGGTTCACCAATACCCTAATTTAACGATTTTTAATGTGGGCACCATTTTGGCGCAACTGCAGTCTGTGCTTGATCGCGTTTCGGTCGCGGTTCAGGGTTTGTTTTTGTTTGCTGTGGCTGCAGGCGCTTTAGTTTTAGCGGCAGCATTGATCGCTAGCAAAGACGAACGCATTAAAGAAGCGGCCTTACTCAGAGCGTTGGGGGCGACACATCAGCAGCTTCGCAGCGCACAACGTATTGAAATGATCTTGATTGGCATCTTGGCTGGCCTGATGTCTGCTGCCGGGGCCGTTTTAGTGGCATGGGGTTTAGTTCATTGGGTTTTTGAATTTGAAATGCAATGGTCTGTTTGGCCTTGGTTGCTTGGTGTAGGTATCTGCGTACCCGCCTCACTTTTGACAGGAAAATTGGTGCTAAATAGTGTTTTACACACACCACCATGGGTCGTATTAAGGCAAAACTAATAGCCATTTTTGGTTCTACAATGCGTGTCACCCTTATTCTTAACGATCGCCTGTTAGTACCCATTAGATGATTTCAACTGACCCTTTACCGATTTCGAAGCAGACTCAGGGCACCGATCTATATCTGTGGAACACAGCCCAATTACCTGCGTTAGACCCACAAATTTTTGACTCTAATTCTCAAGCGCTTGGTGCTAAAAGCGTAACAGATGGTGGTCGAAACTCAGCATGGTTTATTGAAATCAATGGCCTACCTGCAGTGCTCAAGCACTACCGCCGCGGTGGCGTCATGGCATTATTTAATCGTTCGTATTATTTTTGGTTAGGCCAAGCCCGAGCCCGTTCGTTTAATGAATTCAATGTCATGCGAAAAATGTTGCAGTTGGGCTTACCCGTGCCTGAAGTTGTGGCTGCAGTATGCTGGCGCAAAAGCGTTTTTTTCTATCGTGCCGCGCTTATTACTAAGCGTATTGAAGGTGCCATACCCCTTGCTCGATCGGTTGACACCGAAGACTGGTTCAAAGCAGGTCAAGTCGTCAAATCGATGCACCAGCATAATATATTGCACGCCGATTTAAACGTCTTTAACATCATGATTGATGTTGATCATAAAGTTTGGTTAATTGATTTTGATCAAGCGCGTACAGGCATTATTAGTCATGGTGAAAAATTTCAAAGCATTAATCGGTTTCACCGCTCAGTCAAAAAAGTTTTACATTTTCAAACAAGCAAATTCTGGCTTCACTTTCTGTTGGGTTATTCAGGTGTAGCACGTCAATAAAAGCCTGTAGTTTTTAAATGAATTCGGTTCTATACTATTTTTTTTGATGGGGTCAATGCATGTTTAAAAATTTGCGCACAGTGGGGTTAATTGCTTTAATGACTCTATCTTTTTCTGCTCTTTCGCAAGATAAAGTCTTAAATGTTTATAACTGGGCCGAATATACAGCGCCAGACACCATACCAGGCTTTGAACGCAAAACAGGCATTAAAGTGCGTTATGACGTTTATGATAGTAACGACGTATTGCAAGCAAAATTATTAACAGGTAAATCGGGCTACGATATCGTTGTTCCTTCAACGCATTACGCGTCTCGTCAGTTGCAAGCTGGCTTATTTCAAAAGCTTGATAAAGCCGCCATACCTAACTTAAGCAATCTTGACCCTGACATTATGAAGTTGCTTGATGGGGTTGACCCGGGTAACCAATACTTTGTGCCCTGGGGTTTTGGCACCAATGGTTTAGGCTTTAATGTCACTAAAGCCAATGAAATATTAGGCGCGAATGTTGACTTAGCCGACTGGTCTATATTTTTTGACCCAGAAAAAATTAAAAAATTCGAGGGCTGTGGTATTTCGGTTTTAGATGAAGCGACCCAAGTCTTTCCAGCCGCATTACATTATTTAGGCAAAAACCCAAATAGTAGCAACCCGCAAGATTATCGCGATGCATTAGCATTACTTAAAAAAATTCGCCCATATATTCGCCAATTTAGCTCATCTGGTTACATTGATGAATTAGCTTCTAGCGACTTATGTATGGTTTATGGCTATTCAGGCGACGTCATGATTGCAGCGCGTAAAGCCCGCGAAGCCAAACGCGATTACGTTATCAATTACTTTATACCCAAAGGCGGTGCACCCGCTTGGTTTGACGTGATGGCTATACCCAAAGACGCACCCAACCCAGTTGCTGCAAATGCCTTCATTAATTATATTGAAACGCCTGAAGTTCATGCTGCCATTACCAATAAAATGTTTTACCCCAATGCAAACAAGGCCGCACGGGCGCTAGTGGTGGCTGAAGTGGCCAACAACCCCTCAATCTACCCACCCCAAGACGCGTCGCAGACCTTATTTGTGATTCAAGCGCAGCCGCTTGATGTGCAACGTTTGCAAACCCGGCTGTGGGCTGAGCTTAAATCAGGGCGATAAGCTTATGAATGACGCAATGGGTTCACTGGCTTCACTTGGGGCTGATTCAGACGATTGCTTACGCATGGTCGACCTCACTAAAATTTACGCTGATACCGTTGCAGTACAGTCAGTAAACTTGTCAGTTAAGCGTAATGAAATTTTCGCATTATTGGGTAGTTCAGGCTGTGGCAAGTCAACCTTATTACGTATGTTGGCGGGTTTTGAAACCGTGACATCTGGGCAGATTTTTCTTGAGGGGGAAGACATCACCCACTTGCCCCCGTATCGTAGGCCAATCAACATGATGTTTCAGTCCTATGCGTTATTTCCGCATATGACTGTTGAGGCTAACGTAGCGTTTGGTTTGAAACAAGAGGGTGTCAAACAGCCCGAAATTCACGAGCGTGTTTTCGAAGCGCTTGAACTGGTTCAAATGTCGCCTTACTCAAGGCGTAAACCACACCAATTATCAGGCGGCCAGCAACAGCGCGTGGCGTTGGCTCGAAGTCTTGTGAAGCGACCCAAACTGTTGCTGCTTGATGAGCCGATGTCAGCGCTTGATAAACAAATACGTCACAACACTCAAATTGAATTGGTGCGCATCTTAGATCAGCTAGGTGTGACCTGTTTTATGGTTACGCACGACCAAGAAGAGGCGATGACCATGGCGCATCGCTTAGGGGTCATGACTGAAGGTCAAATTAAACAAGTGGGCACCCCACAAGACGTCTACGCTTTTCCAAATAGTCGTTTTGTAGCAGGCTTTATTGGTTCAACCAACTTATTTTCAGGCACCATCACGGTAGATGAATCTGACCATATCGTGATTGAAAGTGACGCATTGACCCGACCTTTATATGTTAGCCATGGCGTGAGTGAACCACTTGGTATGGAAGTGTCTATATCGCTTAGACCTGAACGTCTTGAAGTTTTGCGTCATCAACCTGTGGGTGATTTTAATTGGGCCCATGGTATGGTCAGTCACATGGCCTGGATGGGAAGCTACGCCCTTTATCAAATACGCCTTGATTCTGGCAAAGTGGTTGAAGCCAGTGTGCCCAGTCTATTGCTCACGAAATCTGAACCCCCCGGTATTGATGACGAGGTCTATATTTCTTGGCATCATGAGGCTGTGACGGTTTTAAGCGCATGATTCATTCGTTAGTTTCAAAACTTAAGCAGTCAGGTTTCTGGGCTGTGGCACCGCCATTTGCCTGGCTTATTTTCTTTTTGCTAGTACCTTTTTTGTTGGTACTAAAAATCAGTTTTGCCGATCTAAATTTTGGCATTCCGCCTTATACAGCTTTGGTTGACCTCAGTGAAAAAGCGTTAACGTTCACCGTTCATTTGCGTAGTTATGCACTATTATTTTCAGATAGTTTGTATTTAATTACCTATCTTAGTTCAATCAAAATGGCAGCCATCACAACCTTGTGCTGTATTTTAATTGGCTACCCTATGGCCTACTACATTGCGCGTACAGAAGGTTCATTACGCCATTTGCTTTTGCTTGCCGTCATTTTGCCATTTTGGACATCACTCTTACTAAGGGTCTATGCATGGGTGGGCATTTTAAGAAATGATGGCTTACTAAATAATTTTTTGATTTGGTTAGGTGTTATCAGTAGCCCATTAGAGATTTATCGTACAGATTTAGCCGTTTATATTGGCTTGATCTACGCTTATTTACCTTTTTTTATATTGCCGCTCTACGCCAACCTCGTAAAACTTGATATGCGCTTGCTTGATGCAGCCTATGATCTAGGCGCATCGCCTGTAAGGGCTTTTTTAGCGGTCACCTTGCCCCTTTCGCTACCAGGCGTTGTCGCGGGTTCAATGCTGGTTTTTATTCCCACCGTAGGTGAATACGTCATACCTGAAATGCTAGGTGGGGCCGACACCCTCATGATGGGTCGCGTCATGTGGAGCGAGTTTTTCACTAACGCTGACTGGCCTATGGCATCAGCTGTGACAGTCATCATGGTGTTGATTTTATTAGTACCCCTTGTGATTTTGCAGATCAATCAAAAGCGTAGCTTCTTATCGCAAGCACAAGGGCGAAATTAAAATGATGATGAAGCGTGCCCCTAATGCACCCAGTTCAGTCGGTCGAATCAGCGTCTTGAGTTTGGGTTATCTGTTTCTCTACATGCCCATTTTGACCTTAATGGTGTTTTCATTTAACGACTCATCAATGATGACCAGTTGGAGCGGCTTTTCGTTTCGCTGGTATATCACCCTTGCAAATGATCAAGCCCTTTTGCATGCCGCTGGCTTATCTTTGCAAGTTGCAGTCATGACGGCGACCGCTGCAGCAGTGTTAGGCACTTGGGCGGGTTACATTGTGGCGCGTAAGCCCCTGTTCAAAGGTTTTGGTTTGTATGTTGGCTTACTCACTGCACCGCTAGTGATTCCGGAAGTCGTGCTGGGCATTTCACTTTTACTGCTTTTTGTGGAAATGGGCAGCGTATTAGGCTGGCCGGGTGAACGTGGTTTATTCACTATTTGGGTAGGCCACACGACGTTGTGCATGGCATTTGTAACCATCATCGTGCAGTCACGTATTCGTGATCTTGATCGTGCATATGAAGAGGCGGCACTTGATTTAGGGGCTACACCACTGGGTGTGTTCTTTAAAATAACCTTGCCGTTAATTGCACCCGCTATCATCTCGGGGTGGTTACTTTCTTTTACCTTGTCGCTCGACGATGTCGTGATTGCATCGTTTCTATCGGGCCCCGGTTCGACCCTGTTATCACCTGAAATTTTCGCAAGAGTACGTTTAGGTTTGAAGCCTGAAGTCAACGCACTTGCTACTATTTTTGTTGTTATCGTGGGCATATTCGTTGTAGTCGTGAATCGCCTACAACGTAAACAAGATGTCATGGCGCCTTCATCATGATCACACTTTACGGCCTTAAAAAATGCAGTACTTGCGTCAAAGCATGCGCTTGGCTTGACATAAAAACCATTTCATACCAATTCATCGATTACCGAGACCGCCCCATTGCCCCAGACTTATTAATTACTTGGTCAGAGCAACTAGGTGGATGGGAAAAGCTTGTGAATCGAGCCTCTACGACGTGGCGTAATTTGAGCGATGCTGAAAAAATGCTTACTCAAGCGCTTAACCCAACTCAATATTCAAAACACGACCAGGTTTGGGGTGATTTAATTGAGCAATACCCTACGCTTATTCGCCGACCCTTAACGGTTTGGCATAACCAATCAGTAACAGTCGGTTTTAATGAAAAAAAATTTCTAGCCGAAATCAATAAACAATAAAAGGTATGGTTTATGTCGTTTCAACAAAATCAACTCAAACAAATGGCTGCTCAAGCTGCCATTGAATATATTACCCCGCACCTTCAAGCTGACATGATTTTAGGCATAGGTACCGGTTCGACTGCCGATTTATTCATTGACGCACTCGGTTCTTTGCGAACAAAATTTAAAGGCGCGGTAGCCAGCTCTGAACGCAGTGCAGCCCGGCTTAAAAGTGTGGGCATTGCAGTTTTTGATTTAAACGAGGTCTCATCATTGCGTTTCTACATTGATGGTGCCGATGAAATCAACACAAACCTTGATATGCTCAAAGGGGGTGGTGGCGCCTTAACAAGAGAAAAAATCGTAGCCTCAGTTGCCCAGCAATTTATTTGTATTGTTGATCAGTCAAAATGTGTTGAAACATTGGGCCAGTTTCCACTGCCAATCGAAGTGATCGAGCTGTCAGTGCAAGCTGTTATGCGTTGGGCCATCGCCCAGGGCGGTCAGCCCAGCATTCGGGCAAATTATAAAACCGATAACGGTCACCCGATTATTGATGTGAAAGGGTTAAAAATTACACACCCAAAAGACTTTGAGTCTTCGCTCGATCATGTCGCAGGTGTCGTGACCAACGGCATTTTCGCCTTGCGCGGGGCAGACATTGCCTTGGTGGCAAGCCATAATGGGGTTAAAACGTTGCTAAAGTAGTTACATGGTGGGTGCGTGGTAGTAGCGTGATTAACTTTTTAATAAATCTGTCACACTTCATGCGTAAACTAGAATTATTTCATCATGACAATATTCGAAACCATCACACTTCATGCGTAAACTAAACGTTAATATTGTGCATACTTATAAAAAAATGATCTGTCATGCTTTTAATTACGACCTACTATTAAATTAACGTCTTTATATTCACCCCCATCCCATTTAGGCTTCAGCTATGACTTCCCTGACCAATAAACAGTTTGCAGAAGATTTAGATTCAATTGCCAACGACCTGATTCGTATGGGTGGCATTGTTGAAACCATGATCGCCGACGCAATTGAAGCGGTGGGTAGTGGCAACATGGCCCTCGTAGAGCAGGTGCGTGAAAATGAAAAATTGGTTAATCGGTTTGAGATTGATCTTGACGAGCGTATTTCGCAAGTACTGGCGCGCCATCAGCCTGCAGCAATAGATTTACGTATGCTACTGGCTGTTATTAAAATGTTGACCGACATGGAACGATCTGGCGATGAAGCTGAAAAAATTGCAGCCATGGCTAAGCGTATTCATGAAGATGCGCATAAATTTACCCCTGACATGGAATTAAAGCACATGGCGTTGGCCGTGCAATCAATGCTGCGCGAAACGATGGACTGCTTTGTGAGGCGCGACAGTATGAAAGCCGCCGCGGTGGTGCGTAGCGACAAGTTAGTTGACCGCGAGTGGAAGTCATCATTGCGCAGTATTATTTCTTACATGATAAAAGACCCCCGCACCATTTCTGGGGGCATTGATTTACTGTTTGTTGCACGCTCGCTTGAGCGCATTGGCGATCATTGCAAAAACATGGCTGAACGTGTTATTTACATTGTGCATGGTGCTGATGTTCGGCACCAAGGCGTCAAAAAAACTGAGCGCCTTGTGCGCGATGAAAATCAGGCCGATGGGGGTACGTAACCCTGCGCTTCAACGTCAATATCTTCAAACAAATACTTTTCCATCTGCTCTTTAAGGTATTTTCTAGCCCTAACATCAGCTAAATTAAGACGGTTTTCATTAACCAAACGCGTTTGCGTGTCAACCCACATTTGCCAAGCTTCTTTCGAAATGCTTTGCCAAATGCGTGTACCCATTTCGCCAGGGTAGGGCGGAAAGTCAAGCCCTACCGCTTCTTTCTTTAATTTCACGCATTCAACCATACGGCTCATTTTGAGACCCTTATAAAAAAATCAATAAACTACGAGTGTAATGCGTTTGGGGGTAGTGCCTGCAAAAGCCCCTGAACCTATATTTATTTCTGAGGCTTCAAACTTTAACCACCGTATAGCTTCATTCGCTTAAGTCGACTGAGCAGACCTAACCCATGGTTAACTCTTTAAACCAAACGTTTGATAAATATTTGGCTATTACGTGAGCGATCGTAGGCAGAACGGCGCTCTTTAGGTAGATCAGTCACCCCGCCTTGAACAAAACCACGCTTCATAAACCAGTGAGAGGTACGCGTGGTTAAAACAAACATACGGTTGGCACCTGCAGCGTGAGCCCTCGATTCCATGTGGCGCAATAAAAGCTCACCTTCGCCCGTACCCTGCCATTCTGAATGAACAATTAAGCATGCCATTTCAGCCATTTTATCGGCAGGGTATTCATGCAAAGTCGCGCAACCGTAAATCACGCCGTCATGCTCAAGTACAGAAAAGTTTTCAACATCACGCTCCACAGATGCACGGCCTCGCGAAACAAGGGTGCCGTCTTGTTCAAGTGGGTCAATCAATTGCAAAATTGCACCGACATCATCAATTGTGGCGGGTCGAAGATCGTCTAGCGTATCTTCAACTACCATGGTACCCACACCGTCGTGGGTAAATATTTCTAGTAGTACTACGCCGTCCATCGAGAAGGGAATTAAATGGGCGCGGGCAACGCCTCTTTTAACTGCACGAGACGCGTAATGAAGATAAAAAGCGGTGTCACTATCAATAGAATTTGATGCCAGAAGAGCATCTGCGTCTAGGCGTGCTAATTCTGTATCAACTGTACCGTCTTCAGACACCACTCCCGGCGTTTCGGTTAAAAAGATCAACTTTTCAGCACGTAAAGAAATAGCTAGGCTAGTGGCGAGCTCTTCCATCGATAAAGTAAACGCTTCGCCCGTTGGTGAGAAGCCCAGTGGTGAAAGCAATAGAATTGACCCACTGTTAATCGCTGAACGAACCGCGTCAATATCAATTTTGCGCACTTTACCCGTGTGACGGTAGTCGACCCCATCAATCACACCAGCAGGCCGAGCCGTGACAAAGTTACCAGAAATGACACGAATCTGGGCGTGTGACATGGGTGTGTTGGGTAGGCCCTGACTAAAAGCAGCCTCAATATCAAGCCTAATTTCGCCTGCAGCTTCTTTAGCGCATTCAAGTGCGGCATCATCGGTAGGCTGTGAGGCACGATCAAACTGATGCGCGTAACCTTTGAGCCTAAGCTGTTCATTTACCTGAGGTCTAGACCCGTGCACTAAAACCAATCGAATGCCCAAAGCACTTAAAAGCGATAAGTCTTGCACTAAGGCGTTCAGTGCATTAGCCTGCACAAGCTCGCCACCAAAGGCCACGACAAATGTTTTACCTCTAAACGCATGAACGTAGGGGGCCACTTCACGAAACCATCGTACAAACTGTGGGCCCGCAAATTCTGGTGCTTCTTGAGCTGATACAGTCTCAGATGAACTATCAATTGCGATCAAACTAGATGGGTTGTTCATGGCCACGCTTTAAATATAAAACATTAAATAAAATTAATTTTATAATGGGAATGTCATTAGGTTTCAAAAAATGCCCCAAACAGAGAAATCAACCCTCAAATCGTCAACCTCCGTTGTCATTCCCCCACTGCCGTTGCCCATCATTGAGTTTCCAGAAGACTTACCGGTTAGTGCTCGGCGTGACGAAATTCAGTCAGCAATTGCGCTGCATCAAGTCGTTATTATTAGCGGTGAAACCGGTTCAGGTAAAACTACGCAAATTCCTAAAATTTGTTTGGCAATGGGGCGTGGGCAAAAAAAGATTATTGGCCATACCCAGCCTCGTCGCTTAGCAGCCAGTTCCGTTGCACGACGCATTGCGCAAGAGCTCAAAACAGAATTAGGTCAATGGGTTGGCTATCAAATTCGTTTTCAAGACAAAAGTAGCCAAGCAACAGCCATAAAATTGATGACTGATGGCATTTTACTGGCGCAAACCCAGCGCGACCCCATGCTTAAGCGCTACGACACCATAATTATTGACGAAGCGCACGAAAGAAGCCTCAATATTGATTTTTTATTGGGCTATTTACGTCAGCTTCTTCCAAAACGCCCCGATTTAAAAGTCATCATTACGTCAGCCACGATTGATGCAAATCGTTTTGCAACGCATTTTACCGATCAAGCAGGTCGTCCCGCACCTATTATTGAAGTGACGGGTCGGCTTTACCCCGTTGAAATTCGTTATCGCCCGGTCTTACCGCTCGAAATTGAAGGCTTACAGAGCCAAAAAAAAATAATAAATGACGATGACAACGACTTTGCGAGCAGCATCGTTGAAGCGGTTGACGAATGCATTCGCTTCGGTGCGGGTGATATCTTGGTGTTTTTGCCTGGCGAGCGCGAAATACGCGAAACCGCTGAATCGCTTCGCAAACATCATTCAGTCGGAACACAAGTATTGCCGTTGTTTGCGCGTTTAGCGCATGACGAGCAAGAAGCCATATTTAAGCCTACCAGCAATGTCAGGCGCATTGTTTTAGCAACCAACGTTGCTGAAACCTCTTTAACTGTGCCGGGCATTCGCTATGTTATTGATACGGGTGTAGCCCGTGTTAAACGTTATTCATGGCGTCAAAAAGTAGAGCAATTGCGGCTTGAACCCATTAGCCAAGCATCAGCTAACCAGCGAGCAGGGCGTTGCGGTCGAGTTGGCCCAGGTTTATGTATACGTCTTTATGATGAAATTGATTTTGCAAAACGTAAGCCTTTTTCAGAACCAGAAATTCTTCGTTCGTCTTTGGCCGGTGTCATTTTGCGCATGAAATCGCTCAAACTAGACGACATTGAGCAATTTCCGTTTGTTGACCCGCCAACAGGGCGGGCCATCGCAGACGGTTATCAGGCTTTACAAGAAATTGGTGCCATTAATGTTGACGCCAATCGCGGCAATGTGATGACCCGAATTGGCGATGCGCTTGCGCTGTTGCCGCTCGACCCGCGTGTGGGTCGTATGTTGTTGGCGGCCCATGAGCAACAATGTTTAACCGAAATGCTGGTTATTGCTTCAGCCTTGGCAGTACAAGACCCCCGTGAACGCCCACTCGCCTCGCGAGACGAAGCCGAGCAAGCGCATACCAAGTTTAGTGACAAGAAATCTGAATTTTTGTCATGGTTAAATCTTTGGCAGTGGTATCACGAACAGGTTAAACACAAAGCCTCACAGCGCAAGCTAGTTGCCCTTTTGCGACAACATTATTTATCACCCAACCGTTTACGTGAATGGCATGACATTCATACTCAACTGCATGTACTCGTTGGTGAACAAGGCTGGCGCTTGAACCCGTCCCCTGCAACCTACGAGCAAATACACAGCGCCCTAATGAGTGGCTTACTCGGTAATATTGGCTTAAAGTCTGAAGAATCAGGCTTTTATCAAGGCGCACGCGACATTCGATTTTTAATACACCCAAGTTCTAAATTGGCGCGTAGAGCTGGCAAGTGGGTGATGGCAGGTGAGTTGATTGAAACCACTAAACTCTATGCCCGTTGTATCGCTCAAATTGAACCGGTATGGGTTGAGCGCGTAGGTCAGCACATGATTCATAAGACTTGGGGTGACCCCCGGTGGGATCGTCGGCGCGGTCAAGTGGTGGCACATGAACGTGCAACACTTTACGGCATTCCTATTTACAGCGGCCGATCCGTTCACTTTGGCCCAATTGACGCCACAAGGGCTCGAGAGGCTTTCATCATGCAAGCCTTGGTACCGGCTGATTTTGACGTGCCCTTTGCGTTTCTTGCCCACAATCGCAAACTTATAGAACAAATTGAAGCGCTCGAACATCGCAGTCGCCGACCTGATATTTTGGTAGACGATGCGTTAATCTTTGCATTTTATGATCGTCTATTGCCCGAGCACATCAATCAACTCACAACCTTTAAGCAATGGTTCAAATCATTAAATGAAGTTGAATCAAAACCGTGGTTGTTGTCTCGAGATGACCTGATGCGGCACGAAGCTGCGGGCATTACAACTGATGTTTTTCCTCAAACTGTTGCGTTTCGTGGTACCCAACTCTCACTCAGTTATCACTTCGAACCCGGCTTACCGCGCGATGGCGTCACGTTAACCGTTCCGTTGTTGCTACTTAATCAATTGCAACCCGAACGATGGGACTGGCTTGTACCAGGGCTTTTGAAAGAGAAGGTGCAATTGTTAGTGCGATCATTGCCACAAAAAATTCGTAAACACTGTGTACCTATTCCTGACTATGCACAATCGTTTTACAACCGCTATTTTGACCAATTGAATGACCCAAAGGGCAGTTTAATTGATGCCATTGCCACCGATATGCACAATCAGTTTCGGGTTCGACCCCAAGCCAACGATTTTCGTGTGGAAACCTTGCCTGCCCATCTACTCATGGCATTTAAAGTGATTGATGAGCATGGCCGTATGCTCACCGCTGGCCGGCAATTAGCCCAGTTAAAAGCCGAGCTGGGCACACAGGCACAGGCATCATTTCAAACGATGGCAAGTGAATCGTCTGATGTGCAACGCGTGAGTCAAACAGAAATCATTGATTGGTCATTTGAGCCCTTGCCCGACATGATGGAAATTATGCGTAAAGGGCAATCAGTTGTGGGCTACCCAGCCTTAGTTGACCAGCAAACCCATTGCGCAATTGATGTCTTTGACGACCCCTATATTGCAACTGTTCAGCACCGAAAAGGTTTAGTGCGGTTATTTAGAATTGCATTACGTGAACCGATTCGCTACCTTGAAAAAAATATACCTAACATCACGCAATTGGGTATGTTGTATATGACTTATGGCACCTTAGATGATATTAAAAACCAAATAGTTGATGTTGCAATCGAGCGGGCATGCCTCGTTGACCCGTTACCTGATGGTAAAGAAAGCTTTGATATTCGCGTGGCACAAGGTAAGTCACGCCTTAACTTACTTGCACAGGAAGTTGCTCGTTTAACCCTAACCATTTTAGAAAATGCACAAATCGCAAGCCGTAAGTTGGTGACAGTTAAATCTGCCGAGGTGCTCTATGCTGATATGCATACTCAGTTAGTTGGGCTTATACATAAGCGGTTTATTAATCAAACACCTTATGAATCGTTAAGCCATTTACCTCGTTATTTGCAGGCGATGGTGATGCGTATTGATAAATATAAAACCGACCCCACACGCGACGCCAAACTGATGTCAGAGATAATGCCTTTGATCTCTCAGTTCCAACGGAAACATCAAAGCTTAAAAGGCGCTTACGATGCCCAGCTTGAGCAATTTCAGTGGCAATTACAAGAACTTCGGGTGGCACTTTTTGCCCAAACCCTGAGAACACCTTTTCCCGTTTCGGCAAAACGGTTACAGAAGGTTTGGGAAAGCTTTGACAGTAATCGTTAGATTGCGATAAACAAAAGAATCGCTAAGCCAATAAGTCCATATTTTGTCGCTTTATAAATCGTACGATTTGCATTTTTAAAGATTTTACGTTTTTCATCAATCACCCAATGCCAGTGGGTTAACTTGTTAATGAAGCCTGTTTGATCGGTTTCACTATTGGGTGATGCGGCCGCAGACATTAATACACGGCCAAACCAATGGTTAAAGCGAGCCGTCCATTTCCAAATCAATGGTCTTTCAACATCACAAAATAAAATAATACGATTTTGATCTGTTTTGTTGTGCGCTTCATGCACATAGGTTTCATCAAAAACGAACCCTTTACCGTCGCGCCAACTTTGGCGAATACCGTCAACATCTATATAACATTGATCAGCGTTGGGGGTTGATAAACCTAAGTGATACCTCAGTGATCCTGCGAAAGGGTCGCGATGACGGTTCAATTTGCCGCCTGGCGGCAATTCGGCAAACATAGCCGCTTTAATACTAGGTATTTGGTTAAGCAGGGCTACTGTTTTAGGGCAAAGCGCTTCTGCAGACGGGTGTTTGGCGTTGTACCATTTTAAATAAAATCGCTTCCAGCCATACTTAAAAAAAGAATTGAAACCAATATCATTGTGAGCAGTTGGGGCTTTAATCTCTTGGCTTTTAGCCATGCTTAGCGCTTCATCGCGAATGATTTCCCAATTGTCAGCTAGAAGCTGTAACTCAGGTAATCGCGATACAGGTATGTAGGGTGTCGTGGGCACTTTAGACGCGAGCACCATCATAGTGTTTATTGGTGCAAGAATAATTGAGTGATCAAGCATTTGCCGACCCAACGGTAAGCGAACTTGACCTCTAAAATGAGCAAACAATATGGCACCGAGCCATGCAAATAAAACAAACCATTTCATAATGTGACACCTACTCTGTTGAGTACAATTGCAAGTATGACTGATCAGACATTGCTACCTACTTTTGTTCACCTGCGCGTTCATTCGGAATATTCCGTCGTTGATGGTACGGTGCGACTGTCAGAACTGGTCTCATGCACATGTGCACAAGGTCAGCCTGCCGTTGCGTTAACTGATCTGTCAAACCTCTTCGGGTTAATCAAATTTTATAACTTGGCGCGCACCGCAGGGTTAAAGCCCATTGCAGGTTGCGACGTCTGGATCACCAACGAAGAAGAACGCGACAAACCATACCGTAGTTTACTGCTTGTTTCGACATCGGCGGGTTACCGACTACTGTGCCAGCTATTAAGTCGTGCTTGGTTGAGTAATACCTGGCGAGCTCGGCCAGAAATTAAACGAGAGTGGCTTGATGGTGCGCAAGGGTTAATTGTGCTGTCTGGGGCTCGTCATAGCGATGTCGGCCAAGCTTTAATGGCTGGCAACACCGCCTCTGCAGCAAAGCTGGTTCAGATGTGGCAGAAAATGTTGCCCAATACCTACTTTATTGAATTGCAACGCACTGAAAATGATGCTGATCAACAATACACAAGGCTTGCAATCGAGTTGGCAGCAAACGAGGGCATACCCGTTGTAGCGACGCACCCCGTTCAGTTTTTGGGGCGTCACGAATTTGCTGCCCATGAAGCACGCGTTTGTATTTCAGAGGGTGAAATACTGTCTAACCCGAACCGCCCTAAAAACTTTACGCCTGACCAATATCTTAAAACCACAGCAGAAATGGTTGAGGCATTTAAAGATGTGCCCTCTGCCATTCACAATGCAGTAAAAATCGCACAACGTTGTAATTTAACGTTACTGCTTGGGCAGCCTCAGTTACCTGATTTTCCTACGCCCGACGGTTCAAGCATTGATCGGTACTTAATTGACCTTTCTGAAGCGGGCCTTACGCAGCGATTAGTGCAGTGTTTTCCTCATGAGGCAGAACGTGCAGCAAAACAAACGCAATATGTTGAGCGCCTAGCGCTTGAATGCAAAACCATTAACGACATGGGCTTTGCCGGCTACTTTTTGATTGTGCAAGACTTCATCAATTGGGGCAAGCGTAATGGCGTGCCCGTGGGCCCAGGCCGCGGCTCTGGTGCCGGTTCATTGGTCGCTTTTGCTTTAGGTATTACAGATCTAGACCCGCTGCGTTACGACTTACTATTTGAACGCTTTTTAAACCCAGAGCGGGTTTCAATGCCTGACTTTGATATTGATTTTTGCCAAGATAATCGCGAACGCGTCATTGAGTATGTGAAAGACAAATATACGCGGCAGGCCGTCAGCCAAATCGCCACGTTTGGCACGCTGGGTGCAAAAGCGGTTGTCAGAGACGTTGGGCGTGTGCTTGATTTACCTTATTCGCTTTGCGACAGCTTATCAAAGCTTATTCCTCATAACCCTGCCGACCCCTGGACACTTGACCGCGCCCTTAAAGACGAGCCTGCCTTTAAAGCCCGCTACGAACAAGAAGAAGAGGTGCGCGCCCTAATCGATCTAGCTCGACCACTCGAAGGCTTAACCCGTAACATGGGCATGCACGCGGGGGGTGTGCTGATTGCACCTGGCCAACTCACTGATTTTTGCCCATTATTTTGTCAGCCCGGGCAAGAAGCCACGGCCGTCTCACAGTTTGATAAAGACGATGTGGAAGCGGCCGGGTTGGTCAAATTTGACTTTTTAGGCCTCCGCAATTTAACTATCTTAGATTGGGCCGTTCGCTACGTGCGTCGATTCAACCCAAGTATGGTTGACTTTGACATCATGAGTTTGTCGCTAGATGACCCCAAAGTTTATGCCTTACTTTGCGCAGCGAACACCACAGCTATCTTTCAGCTTGAGTCACGTGGCATGAAAGAATTGCTTAAAAAACTCAAGCCCAGTAACTTTGAAGACGTCATTGCTGTGCTTGCATTGTTTCGCCCAGGGCCGCTTGAGTCTGGCATGGTTGACGATTTTGTAAATCGCAAGCACGGTCGAGCTGAAGTCGATTATTTTCATCAAGACCTTGAATCAACCTTAAAAAGCACCTACGGCGTTATCGTGTATCAAGAGCAAGTCATGCTCATTTCGCAAATTATCGGCGGCTACTCATTAGGTAGCGCTGATTTATTACGGCGTGCAATGGGCAAGAAAAAGGCCGAAGAAATGGCCGAGCAACGGGGTTTGTTTGAACAAGGCGCCGCTCAAAAAGGCTACGATACTAAGTTAGCCGTCAAGCTATTTGATTTGATGGAAAAGTTCGCGGGTTACGGTTTTAATAAATCACACTCGGCCGCCTACGCCTTAATTGCCTATCAAACTGCTTGGCTTAAGGTCTACCACCCCGCTGAATTTATGGCAGCAACGTTATCGTCTGATATGGACGACACCGATAAAGTACAAATTTTTTGGCGTGATTGTCAACTCAATCAAGTGGCCGTATTGCCGCCAGATATCAACACGTCAAACTATCGTTTTGAGCCGGTTGAAGATGCATTTTCAGCCCAAGGCCTTGCGATGCGAACCATACGATATGGCATGGGCGCTGTAAAAGGCGCGGGTCAAAGCGCCATCGAAAATATTGTTACCGTACGTCAACAAGGCGGGCCTTTTAGCAGTCTTTTTGATTTTTGCCTTCGTGTGAACCGACAAATGGTCAACCGTCGAAGTGTTGAAGCGTTAATTCGTGCGGGTGCTTTTGACTTAATTGATGAAAATCGTGCAGCGCTTATTGCTTCGCTTTCAACCGCTATTGAGGCCGCAGAACAAGCCGAGCGTGCGGCCAGTCAAGTCTCATTGTTCGGTGACGACAGTACGCAAGCGCAAGAGGTTGTGGCCAATGCTTTATCTAAGGTTGCGCCCTGGGGTCTACGCGTCAAACTGGCGCACGAGAAAACAGCATTGGGCTTTTATTTTAGCGGCCATTTATTTGATGCTTGGCAAGCAGAAGTTCGTAGAGTGGTATCACGGCCTTTGTCGCGAATCGAGCCTTCGCGAGACCTACAAATGTTGGCCGGTGCTATTGCGTCAGTGCGAACGCAAATGACCCGTCGTGGCAAAATGATGGCTGTAACGCTAGACGACGGCACAGCTCAAGTTGAAGTGGCATTATTTAGCGAACAGATTGAAGCGCATAGCGCCAAACTTAGAGAAGACCAGCTTTTAATTGTTGCCGGAAAAGTGGTGTTTGACGAGTATTCAGGGGGCTTAAGGGTTACGGCCGAATCGCTTTACGACCTGTCACTGATGCGGCAATCAAAAGCACGTGCTTTAAGTATTCGTTTAAGTGGTCATGCCGATGCTAAAAAATTGCATCATTTATTGGCCCCTTATCGCCATGCAAACGGCCTGGTGGTAGAAGTTGAGTATGAAACAGAGCACACCCGCTGCCGCGTTAAATTGGGTGAAAGTTGGCGTGTATCGGTACCCGACGATTTGCTGATTACGCTATCAGATTGGGTGTCGCCGCAATGTATTGAAGTAAATTACTAATGCAATGCAGCTCATGACTCATGCAAACACCTGAACACCATGCGACACTTAAAGTGTTTTTACAGCGCTTACAAAAAGCGCGTGACCATATCAGACGAAAGGTTGCTTTATTTTTCTACGATCGTTTGCGCCTACCCAGTCTGCTTCAAACTTTTTCAACCCCAAGAAAACAAATCGTTTTTGTACGGTGGGACGCTAAACTAGGCGACACCATCGTCACATCATGGCTTTTTAGGGAAATAAAAAAATATGACCCGACGCTGCAATTGGTGGTCATCGCACCCGAGTCGTTTAAGTCAATGTTTATAAACGATATGGGGGCAGACCGAGTCATTGTTGCCCCTAAACGCATGACATTTGCTGACATTCGTCATATTGCTAACGCCGTCGGGCCAACCCAATATGTTGTGCATATGGCTGAACACTTGAAGCCTAAAGATGTGTATTTACTTTCTAAGTTAGACAGTAATTATGTCGTTGGCTTAGACGATGACGTAAAAAGTATCAATATCAAAGCGGGTGCCCTGACGCAAGGCCAACATTTCGCTGATAAAGTAGCCGTGCTGATGCAACATATGGGTGTGAAAGACTTTGATCAGTCTTACATTGTGCCCTTTGATGCCGCTGCTCAAGCCCGCACAGATGCATGGTGGCCAACACGCCCCGTTATTGCATTCAACCCGCTTGGTCGCGGTCATGCGCGGCAGCTCAGTTTAAAAACAGCCATTGCAGTCGTTGAGTACATATTAAAATCAACACAGGCCGACGTATTAATATTAATAGACCCCGTACAACGTGCTTTCGCTGAATCAATCAAGCGATCAATTAATCGTATCTTGTTGCCACCAACCGATCGATTGAGCCATACGCTGGGCGACTTGTTTGCCAGCGTGCGTTGTTGCCAAGCCATGGTGTCGGTCGATACCGCCACAATTCATATTGCAACCGGTTTAGGTAAACCCGTATTTGGTTTTTACAACCCACAACAACATGATAAAGATTTCAGTTTTGTTAATTGGTCACCAAACTGCAAGCATTCAGTTTCGCAGTTAGCAAAAAGGGTCGACCCACAAGTCGTTGACGCTATCGATATGAATGAATTTAAGGTGCTTTTTACACAATTTGTTAAAGATTACGACCTAAACCCTAAACCCTAAACCC
>Ga0105050_10000169_pt1 | contig 89350 bp, 78 predicted proteins | sample FRY01_FD_78088 | JGI IMG/M metagenome (GOLD analysis project Ga0105050, IMG submission 78088) | Freshwater microbial communities from Lake Fryxell liftoff mats and glacier meltwater in Antarctica - FRY-01 | ecosystem: Environmental > Aquatic > Freshwater > Ice > Glacier meltwater ... | reverse complement strand
GGAAAACGAAGCAACGCATCCCCTTCGCACACCAGCGCTTCAAGTCCGTCCGAAAACAACCCCGCAAACGCTACATCCGTCACGTCCAACCCCCCTGCAAGGCTTCCATACACCGGCAAAACCAGCTTGTCCACGCCGCGCGCAAAGCACCGCCGCCGCACCGCCCGCCCCTTATGCCGCACCGTCAATTTCGGATGATAATGCCCGGAAATCTCACCCCGGCGCTCCCCCAAAACCGCCTCATGCCGCAACACCAACCCCTCATACGCAAGTTCCTCAACCACTTGCCCTCCCAAAACCCCCCCAGAAATCCCATCATGATTGCCAGAAACCCAAAGCCATTCCACCCGCGCCGCCAACCCCGCCAACCTTGCCCGCGCGCCCGCTTCCAGCCGAGCCGGCCCGTCCGCATCATGAAAACTATCCCCCAGCGCGATCACCCGCGCCGCCCCCGTGGCGTTCACCGCCGCCTCCAGCCGCGCCAGTGTCACCTCACTGTCCCAGGGCGGCAAAGGCCAGCCCCGCGCCGCAAAATGACTAGCCTTCTCCAAGTGCAAATCAGCCACCAATAGTGCCGCCCGAGCCGGCCAAAACAACGCCCCACAAGCCAAGGGCTGAAAGCTCTGCCCGGAGAACAAAAGCTGCATCAGCTGCTTCGCACGCTAGCCAAAAACGCGCGCAAAAATCGTATCCACATGCTTCAAATGATAGCCAAGATCAAAGTTCTCAGCGATCTGCGCCGGGCTCAAAAACGCCGTCACCTCAGGGTCAGCCTCAAGCAGCGCCTGCAACTGCAACGCCCCATCCGCATCCCAAACCTTCATCGCATTACGCTGCACCAAAGCATAAGCCGCTTCCCGGCTCGCCCCCGCCTGCGTCAACGCCAAAAGCACCCGCTGGCTATGCACCAGCCCGCCCATCTTATTGAGATTCTTAAGCATCCGCTCAGGATAAACGATAAGATTGAGAATCACGCCCGTTAACCGCGCCAGCGCAAAATCCAGCGTCACGGTTGCATCCGGCCCAATCATCCGCTCCACACTGGAATGCGAAATGTCCCGCTCATGCCACAGCGCCACATTCTCCATCGCCGGCATGGCCATCCCCCGCACCAGCCGCGCCAGCCCCGTCAAATTCTCGGTAAGCACCGGATTGCGCTTATGCGGCATCGCCGATGAGCCCTTCTGGCCGGGGCTAAAAAACTCTTCCGCTTCCAGCACTTCAGTGCGCTGCAAATGCCGAATCTCAGTCGCCACCCGCTCAACGGAACTCGCGATCACCCCCAGCGTGGCAAAAAACATTGCATGACGATCCCGCGGAATCACCTGAGTACTCACCGGCTCCACAGAAAGCCCCATCTTATCGGCAACATGCGCCTCTACCCGAGGATCGATATTAGCAAACGTCCCCACCGCGCCGGAAATAGCGCAGGTTGCCACCTCAGCCCGCGCCGCCACCAGCCGCGCCCGGTTGCGGCTGAATTCCGCATAAGCCTGCGCCATCTTCAGCCCAAAGGTCACCGGCTCCGCATGAATCCCATGGCTCCGGCCAATACAAACCATATCCTTGGTTTCAAACGCCTTTTTATGCAACGCTGCCAAAAGCTCATCCAAATCCGCAATCAAAATATCCGCCGCCCGCGCCAGCTGCACCGCCAAACACGTATCAAGCACATCCGAGCTGGTCAGCCCTTGATGCAAAAACCGCGCCGGCTCCCCCACATGCTCCGCAACCGACGTCAAAAACGCGATCACATCATGCTTGGTCTCGCGCTCAATCTCATCAATGCGCGCCACATCAAAGCCGCCCTTCTCCCAAATCGCTTTGGCGGCATCCTCCGGCACCACGCCAAGGGAGGCCAAAGCGTCGGTGGCATGGGCTTCAATCTCAAACCAGATACGAAAACGAGCCTCTGGTTCCCAGAGAGCGACCATGGCGGGGCGGGAATAACGGGGAATCATGGGTTTGTTCCGGGGCAATAGAGGGGTAAAAACTGGTTAGTGCGGGGTAGTGGCGGGGTTGCGGCGGGTCAAGTCAGAGGCGTATTCGGGGTGGTTATGGGAGACCGAATCCGCGTTATAGTCATGCAAGCCGGCCTTGGCCCGCTGGATTATGCCGCGCCCGAACCATTGGAGCCGGGAACAGTCGTCCGCGTGCCGCTGGGCCCGCGCATGGTTGCAGGCGTGGTGTGGGATGGCCTGGACGGCCCAGAAATAGCCGCCACCCGGCTCCGACCTCTAGCAGCGGTTCTGGACCTCCCGCCTCTTGCTGCGCCGCTGCGCCGGTTATGTGATTTCGTCGCGGATTATTATGTCGCCCCGCTTTCGGCTGTGTTGCGCATGGTCTTGCCACAAGCCGCCCTTTTGGGGGAGCGGCAGCTGACCGTGTACCGCCTGTCCGGGATTGCGCCTGCGCGGCTCACGCCGGCGAGGGCGAAGGCCCTTGCTGGCCTTGCTGGGCACATCGGCACCTTACGTGATCTGGCGCGCCGGGCCGGCGTGTCTGAGGCCGTGCTGCGCGGGCTGGTGACAGCGGGCGCGCTGATGGCCGAAACACAGGCCGCCCCGGACGATCTGCACGCCCCCAACCCTGACCATCATGTGCCTGTGCTGGAGCCCGCACAGGCCGAAGCCGCGGCTGGCCTGCAAAGCGCAGTTGCAAGCGGCGGCTTTCAGCCTTTTCTGCTGGAAGGCGTCACCGGGGCAGGCAAGACTGAGGTTTATGCCGAGGCCTTGGCGGCTGCGATCAGAGCAGGCGGGCAAGCTTTAGTGCTGCTGCCTGAAATAGCCCTCACCGCCACCTTCCTCAAGCGCCTCGAAGCCCGCTTCGGCGCGCGGCCGCTGGTGTGGCATAGTGATCTTGGCACAGCGGCCCGCCGCGCCGCTTATGCCGCCATTGCAGATGGCAGGGCTCAGTTGGTGGTGGGCGCGCGCTCAGCTCTGTTCCTGCCGTTTCGGCAACTGCTCGTCACAGTGGTTGATGAAGCGCATGAGGCCAGCTTCAAACAAGAGGAAGGCGTGCATTATCACGCCCGCGACGTCGCTGTGATGCGCGCCCAGTTTGAAGGCGTCTGCGTTATTCTTGCTAGCGCCACCCCCGCCATAGAAACGCAGGTGCTGGCCCAGCGCGGTATCTACAAACACCTAATTCTCCCTGCCCGCTACGGCGGCGCGCAAATGCCCGATGTGCAGGCCATAGACCTGCGCCGCACGCCGCCTCAGCGCGGCCGCTGGCTGGCCCCGCCCCTCGTCACCGCCATGACCGAAACGCTGGCACGCGGCGAACAGGTGCTGCTGTTTCTTAATCGCCGGGGCTATGCGCCGCTCACCCTATGCCGAGCCTGCGGTGTGCGGGTGGAATGCCCGAATTGCACCGCCTGGATGGTGGAGCATCGTGCGGGCCACCGGCTGGCCTGCCATCACTGCGGCCATGAAATCCCGATGCCCAAAGCCTGCCCTGCCTGCGCCGAGCCTGATGCGTTGGTTGCCTGCGGGCCGGGCGTGGAGCGGATCGCCGAAGAAGTGCGCCGCGTGTTTCCCGAGGCCCGGCTGGCGCTCGTGACCTCTGATACCATTACCACCGCCGCCAAAGCCGCCGCGCTGGTAAACGCCGTTGAAGCCCGCGATATCGATGTGCTGGTGGGCACGCAGCTCGTCACCAAAGGCTTTCACTTCCCTGACCTGACCCTTGTGGGCGTTGTCGATGCCGATCTGGGCCTCGGCGGCGGCGATCTGCGCGCCGGAGAACGAACTTTTGCGCAGATTGTACAAGTCTCGGGCCGGGCTGGACGCGGCGAAAAACCGGGCAGGGTGCTTATCCAAACGCATCAACCCGAAGCCCGGCTTATGCGCGCGCTGGTGGCCGGTGATGCCAAAGCCTTTTACGCGGCTGAAACCGCCGCCCGCCAGGATCTCGGCCTGCCGCCTTTTGGGCGGCTGGCAGGGCTGATCGTTTCCAGCGAAGAAGAAGCCGCCGCTCGCAGCGTTGCCAAAGCCTTGGGCGAGACCGCCCCCCACCGCAGCGGGCTGGACATTCTGGGCCCCGCCCCGGCCCCGCTGGCACGCCTGCGCGGGCGCTACCGGATGCGGCTGCTGGTGCGCGCCGATCGCACCCTGCCGCTGCCCGCCATCCTGCGGCACTGGCTGGGCACGGTATCCGTGCCAAGCCATGTGCGGGTGGTGGTGGATATGGACCCTTATAGCTTTGTCTGAGCAGGCGAGTCGGCGTTGCTGTCGGCGGCCTCTTCAGGAAAATCCTTGCCGCGCAGTGACCTAGAAAACAGCAGCCGATCAGCCCCCTTGAACCCAAAGCGCCAGATTAGGCCCCCAAACACCCCCAATATCGCCATAAGACCCAGGGATAGCTGCACCGGTTCTGGCGTGCGCTGCACCAGCAGGCCCATGCCAAAGGCGGGGGCGCCTGCCAGCAACAAAGTCCAACGCCAGCCTGCCACGGGATGTGCAAACAAGCCTGCCAGCAGCCTGGACTTGGCTACAGACAGCACCAGCGCCGAAACCGCCAGCGCCGCCGCCGCGCCCTCCCCGCCAAAACGCGGCACCAGCAGCAAAGACAAGCCGGCCTGCAAGGTGATGCCAAACACCGACCATGCCAGATTTCGTCCCCGTGCCACATAAACCAGCGCGGCTTCCGCCACGGCTGCTTGCGCCGCAAACAGTTCTGCCAGAAGCAGCAGCGCCAACATTATGGCGCCGCCGGCAAACACCGGGCCAAACAGGCCCATCCCGGCTTGCCCTGTCATGCCCAATGCCAGCACCACGCCCAATTGCGCCGCGCCGACCCAAAAGCCGATCTGGCGGATGTGAAGCGCCGCTTTGGTGAGCCGGCCATCGGCAATATTGGTGGCCAGCACTGGTGCCAAAATCGGATCAAAGCTGGATTTTAAGCGCTGCGGCAGCGAGGCGATCTGCTGCGCCACATAATAAATGCCCACCACTTCGGGCGGTGCAAAACGGCCCAGAATGAAAATATCAAGCCGCCGCGCGCCCCATTCAGCGATATCAGCTCCGGCCAGCGCCATATTACGCCGGGCCAGCGCCCAAAGCTCGGCAGGCCGAGGCCGCCACCCCTGCGGCAAGCCGAAGCTGCTGAAGGCTGGCACAAGGCTGGCGATAGCGGCCGCGACCATAGACAATAAATAAGCGATGATGAGGCCATCAGCCTTGAAAGCGCCATAGGCCAGCGCCAGCGCCGCGATGCTAAGCACCCAAGGCTCCACAATAGATCGCGCCCGCACCGTGGCGCCGATATTAAAACGAAAAGCCAGCCCGGCCAGGCTGATATCAGACAAAACAATGGGCAGGATGATGAGCGGAAACCAGCGTTCCAGCGGTGCATATTCCGTGGCCGGAAACACGATCTGAGGCACCGCTATTAGCAGCGCCGCCCCCAGAATCGCCGCGAGAATAGAGACCAGCAGCCCCTCATAAAGCACATTGGCCTGCTGATCCGGGCGGGCGGCCATGGCTTCCGCCAGCCCGCGCTTCAGCCCCAACGTGGCCAGCATGGCGACCAGTTCCACCACCATGGTGGCATAAGCAAAGCGGCCCAGCGCCTCGGCGCCGTAAAGCCTGCCGGCAATAAACAGAAAGGGAAAACGGGCCGCGAGCCGGAGCACAAACCCCACAAAGCTGGTGCGCCCGCCGCGCGCCAAGGCTGCGGTTTCCTGAACAGACGGAATGTGGCTCTCAGGCGCTGACATCAAGGCAGCGACGGCAACTGCAAGCGCGGTCCGATGCTTTTCATCGCGTTAGCCTGTAAAGGGTCTCTGCAACGGGTTCAATGCCAGCAGCTTTTCGGAAGAAACCAGTCAGTCACCCTTATGCAGACGACGGTAACGGCCATGGAGATAGAGCAGCGAATCGGCATCAGGCGACATACCGAAACGATGGATCAGCCCGACAATGATGCGATGATCGCCGCCGTCATGATCCCCATAAAGCGTGCAGGCAAAAGCGGCCTTGGCCTCAGCCAAGACCGGAACACCCTCCCATTCAAGCCACTCAGCAGTTGCGAACCGATCCACACCCTTCATGGCAAAGCGATCAGCAACAGGCTGGCTTTCCGGGCTTAGAATATTCACTGCGAACCGCCCCGCTGCCCGCAAGCCTTGTAGCGCAGATGCCCCATTGGCCGGGCAGAACAGCAGCAACGGCGGATCAAGGCTCACTGATGAGAAGCTGTTGGCGGTAAGGCCAATGCGCTCGCCGGCGTCGGTTTGGCTGGTGATGACAGTAACGCCGGTGGCGAAGCACCCAAAGGCATCCCGCAGGTCGCGCGGTTCAAACGGAGGAAGAAGGGGCTGCATGAGGCTCTTTCCTAGGGATTACAGGGCCGGGGTCAATGGCGGAGGCTCTGTAAGGGCGTGGGCGTGAGGGGCGCGGACTTTAACGCCGTTTTCATTCGCCCTGTCGCAGCGCCGCCCAAAGACGAGGGGGCGGCAAAGACAAGGAATGTAAAATGTCAAATGAAGCTATGGGTGAACCGAACAGTTGATGATAAATGCAAAATCTGAAGCAATAATTTCAATGTATATATCACTTGGAGTTGACCATGCGACTTGCAGTTCTTGACGATGATAAAGAGCTTTGTGCCCAGGTAGCGACGGTGATGCGCGGCGCCGGGCATAATTGCTTTGAATTTCACCAAGGCGAGGCCCTGCGCCGGGCGCTGCGCCGGGAAAGTTTTGATCTGCTGGTGATGGACTGGGAATTGCCTGATATTTCCGGCGTGGAACTGCTGGCCTGGGCGCGGGAAAATCTCAACCCATCCCCGCCGGTTATCATGCTTACCGGGCGGACGGGTGATAGTGATATTGTGAAAGGCCTTGATACCGGCGCTGATGATTATGTCACCAAGCCGCTGGTGCCAGCCGTGTTGCGGGCGCGTGTGGAAGCGCTGCTGCGGCGACGTTATGGTGCCAGCGACGAACCCAAGGTTGAAGACTTTGGCGACCATAGTTTCAACCCTTTGACCATGACCGTTACCTTCAAAGGTGACCCTGTTACGCTGACCGCCAAAGAATTCGGCCTGGCCCTGGTGCTGTTCCGCAACCTAAACCGGCCGCTGTCGCGGGCGTATATTATGGAAACAGTCTGGGGACGGAACCCGGATATTCCGAGCCGGACACTGGATGCTCATGTCTCCCAAATCAGAGGCAGACTGGGCATGCGGCCAGAGAATGGCTTAAGACTCGCATCCGTCTATAGTTTCGGCTATAGGTTGGAAAGGTTAGAGAGTGTTGTTGATGTTCATTAGGAACTATTGATAACATCTTCACACCGCCTCCTGCCGGTTAATAACCGTCAGGTGGGGGCTTTAGAGGTGGTGAGAGATGGCCAAAGCATGGTCGATGTCCCTACTGTTGATGCTGCCGATGGCCGCGCCCGCGACCGCGCCGATTCCTGGCGAGGTCCGTTGGGATTCAGCGCCTGCGTTTTCGTATAAAATCCGCGCCGGTGACACGATGGCCAGCATTGCTGGGCGCGCCCTGGGAGACCCTGGTCAGGTTGCTGCACTTGCCGCCGCGAATGACCTCACGAGCCGGAGCGCTTTGCGGGCTGGTACGGTTATATCTATTCCGTCCAGCATGTTGCGCCGTGACATGCTGAAAGCTAAAGTTGTCAGCTTTGCTGGCGATGTGACATTGGATGATGGGCTTGCGCTGGCCTCTGGTAGTGAAATTGGAGAAGGCGATATCATCAGCATCGGGACCAATAGTTTCGTGACCCTAGACATGGGCATTGCCGGACGGGTGACATTGCCGTCACAATCCCGGGTCCACATTGCTGAGCTACACAAAGTAGCGTTGACCGGTGCAGTAAACCGTCGGCTGGAATCTTTGCCACTGCTGCAGTCATGGTTGCCGGGCGGACGCGAATCGGTTGCTTATGGTGCCGTATCAGGCTGATCTGCCGATGCGCGTTTACAAGTCTGAGACATGACCGCCCCCTATGAACCCGCTGAGCCGGGGGCCGGAGGAAGGCGAGTAGCGCCGCTGCTGCGCGAGTGGCTACTGGTGCTGACCCTGCTGAGCCTCGCCGTGATGGGGATGAGCGTAACCGGCGCGCTCGCCCGGTTGGACCAGGCTATCTATGATCTGACCGTGCGCTGGACAGCGCCCCCCCCGCCCGATCGAATCATGCTCATCACTATTGATGATGCGAGCCTTGAACAACTGGGGCCGTGGCCATGGCCCGAAGCCCGGCATGCCGAAGCGATTGATCGGCTGGTAGCGGCTGGCGTGGTGGCCATCGGCTATGATGTAATTTCAGACTGGCCCCAAGGAAACGGCCCGCTCTCCGGGGCCATTTCGCGTGCACGGGCGAAGGGCGTTCGGGTGGCGATGCCCGTCAAAATCCGGGTGCCGGGGCCAAATGGCCAGCCTTATCAAGCCGATGTTCCGCCAGGCGGTGCCCGGAAGGGCCATAGCGTCATCAGGCCAGATAATGATGGCGTCGTCCGCAGTGTGGTTTTGGCGATTGATAGTGAGGTGCGCTGGCCTGTGTTGGCCGCAGCTGTTGCCGGGCCTGGCGGAGATGCTGCGATAGCGGATTTGCCGCCGCTGAGGCCCCAGCCCAAAAGCGCCGGCTTGCGGGCTGTTGGCGAGCGTCTGATCGGATTTCGAGGGCCACCGGGAACTTTTCCAAGCCTGCCAATGATGGCGGTTCTGGCAGGCGAAACGCCGCGCGATCTGGTTTCAGGCCGAACCGTGATGATCGGCGTAACAGCCACCGGGCTCGGCGGCCAGTTCGCCACCGCCGCCTCTGGGCGATCTGGGGCCATGTCAGAAGTGGAAATACAGGCCAGCATAGTGGCAGACTTGATGCAGGGCCGGCGGCTGGAACGGGCAGGCGCATATCGCTCTCTCGGGCTCGCCATGGTGATGCTTTGGATGGTGATGGTGGGCATGCTTATCCTGCGGCCTGCTGTAGCGGGCATGTTCGGCATTGCCTTGATGGCGCTGGTTCTGATGACAGCAGCGGCAGCGCTTATTGCCGTTGGCCGCTGGGCAGAGCCCGCAGGCGCGATTGTAGCACTGCTGGCGGCGCCGCCGCTATGGGCTTGGCGGCGGCTCGCTGTGGTGAATGACTGGATGACCCGGGAGCTGAGTTCGCTGGGAGACCTTGGCTTGCCGAAACGCAAATCACGCGTGCCAAGTGATCCTGTGACCCGGACCACCGAGATGCTGGCGGCCACCATTGACCGCGTTGACGAACTGCGACGCTTGGCGGATGCGGCGCTGCGCGGCCTGCCGGATGCCACCGTATTGGTGAGCAACACCGGGCAGATTGTGGCAGCCAACGGTGCCGCTGAAGCGCTTTTTGGCCCCGATCCAAAGACAATGAATATAGATCTGGCCTTTCAAGCGGCGAACCTGCCGGCATTTGGGGCCCCTGCATTGGCCGCTATCGAAAGCAAATGGCGGGGTGAATTTGCCGCGACTGATGACAGTATTCGGGAGGTGCGGCACACCTCATGGCGCAACAGCCGCGACGAACCCCTTGGCTGGATTGTGCGCTTTACAGATATCTCCGCGTTGCGCCGCGCTGAGGCCGCGCGCGAAGAGGCCCTGCAACTTCTCACCCATGACATGCGCGCGCCGCAGGCCTCGATTCTGGCGCTGGTGGACCGCACCAAGAGTCTGCCGCCGGAAGTAGCGGACCGTCTGCGCCATCTGGCCCGCCGCACCATTGGGCTAGCTGATGGCTATCTCCAATTGGCCCGGGCCGAATCGGGTAATTACATCATGGAGGAAGTTGATCTGGCGGCGATTGCCACTGAGGCTGTTGATGAAATGTGGCCGCAGGCGCAGGCGCTGAAGATAGCCATTGATGGCGTGGGGCTAGAGCGCGAAGCTTTGCTTTGGGGCAACCACAGCCTGTTGATGCGCGCGATTGTGAACCTGATCAGCAACGCCTTGAAACATGCGCCGCGCGGCAGCCGGATCACGGTGCGACTGCGCGCCGATAATAAAGACTGGCGGCTAGATGTAGAAGATAAGGGCCAAGGGATTCCGGCACATCTCCAAGCCCAGTTATTTGGCCGGTTCCGAACTGATGGTATGGCAGATGGCGTAGGGCTTGGGCTGGCCTTTGTGCGCTCAGTGGCCGTTGGCCATGGCGGGCTAGCGCGCTGCCAGAGTGTCGAGTTTGAAGGGGCAACTTTCACGCTGTGGCTGCCGGGCCTTGAGGCCGGTCGAAAACTGGCGGCGGCGGCAGCATAACCGTTCTTATAGCTTGCGCGTCTCCAGCCAGCCGCGCACCGCCGGGCCAATATCCGGGCGCGCAAGGGCCAGCGCGATATTGGCGGTGATATAGCCGGCCTTGTCTCCGCAATCGAAACGCTCGCCGGTGAATGTAAGCGCATGAAAAGGCTGCACGCCAATTAACTTGGCCATAGCATCCGTAAGCTGAATCTCGCCGCCTGCGCCGCGCACACCTTCCCCCAGCAACGCAATGATATCCGGTTGCAGAATATACCGCCCAATCGCCGCCAACCGAGACGGCGCTGTGCCGGGTGCCGGCTTCTCAACAAGGCCTTTAACCTCGGTCAAACCACCATCCGTGCGCCCCGGCGTAACGATCCCATAACGCTGGGTATGCGCCTCAGGCACTTCCAGCACCGAGATTAAATTCCCGCCCAATCGGCTGTAAGCCTCATGCATCTCTGCCAGCGCCGGCGCCTCAGGAGACCAGAGCAACTCATCAGGCAGCAGTACGGCAAAGGCATCATCCCCAATCACATGGCGCGCACACCATACTGCATGACCAAGCCCCAGCGGCTCCTGCTGCCGTACCGTCAAAATGCTCCCTGGCGGCAGTAACGCTTCATCAATCAGCGCCAACTCCGCCGTCTTGCCCTTAGCCTGAAGGCTGGCGGCAAGCTCGGCGGCCACATCAAAATGATCGGCCATCGCCACCTTGCCGCGCGCCGTTACAAACACCATCCGCTCTATGCCGGCCGCCAGCGCCTCCTCCACCGCATATTGCAGCAGAGGCTTGTCCACCACCGGCAGCATTTCTTTCGGCACCGCCTTGGTCGCTGGCAAAAACCGCGTTCCCTGCCCCGCCACAGGAAACACCGCCGTACGAACCCGGGGAAATGCCATTACCGGGCCTCATCCTGAAGCCAAGGCGCTTTGGCATCCAGCGCCAGCATCACCTCTGGCAAATTACGCTGGGAAACAATCGCCCACTCATGCCCAGACACCATCACCTCAGGCACCAAAGGCCGGGAATTATAGGTGCTCGCCATGGTCGCCCCATAAGCCCCAGCAGTCATAAACGCGATCAGATCATCCGCGCCCACCACCTCAATCTCCCGGTCCTCGGCAAAGGTATCGCCAGTCTCGCAAATCGGCCCCACCACGGTCGCAATCTGGCGCTCACCTCTGGGCCGCAACGCCCGGATATCATGCCACGCATTATAAAGCGAAGGCCGCAGCAGATCGTTCATCGCGGCATCCACCACCACAAACTGCTTGGAAGCCCCCGCCTTGGTGAGAATCACACTGCTCACCAGCACCCCGGCATTGCCCACAATCATCCGCCCCGGCTCAAACATAAGCCGCCAGCGCCAGCCCTTTGTCGCCCGCGCCACCATAGCGGCATAATGCGCCGGGCTGGGCGGCGCTGGCTGATCAGACCGATAAGGCACCCCCAGCCCGCCGCCACAATCAATCCGCTGCAACTTATGCCCCGCCGCCTCAAGCTCATCGGCCAACTGCCCCAGCCGGCCAATCATATCTTCCACCGGCGACAAATCCGTAAGCTGGCTGCCAATGTGTGCCGCCAACCCGACGGGCCGCAAATGGCTCTGCGCCGCTGCCAAGGCAAACGCCGCCGGCACCCGCTCAAACGGAATCCCGAACTTCGCGTCCGCCCCGCCGGTGCTAATCTTGCCATGCGTCTTGGGATCCACCGCCGGGTTGATCCGAATCGCTACATCCACTTGCCTGTCCAACGCCGCCGCCTCTTCAGCCAGCATCAGAATCTCAGCCTCAGACTCAATATTAAACTGCAAAATCCCGGCCAAAACCCCCGCCCGAAGCTCCGCGCGCTGCTTGCCCACGCCCGAAAACACAATGCGATCCGCCGGTACACCCGCCGCCAACGCCCGCGCCAACTCACCGCCAGAAACCACATCCGCCCCGGCCCCCAACCGCGCCAACGTCGCCAACACCGAAAGATTAGGATTGGCCTTCACCGCAAAAGCTACCAGCGGATTCCCGTCCCCCAGCCCCGAAACGGCGGCCGCAAACACATTATAATGCCGCGCAATCGTCGCACTGCTATAACAGTAAAATGGTGTCCCCACCTCGCGCGCCAGCGTCTCAAGGTTGATATCTTCGGCGTGCATCACGCCATCTCTGATCTGGAAATGGTCCATGCAGGGGCTTTAGCGTGGTATGCTTGGTAAGTTAAGAGGCCTCTGGCGGCTGGGGCCTTGGCCCCAGGCCCCATTCAGTGAGCCTATACAAAACAGGGGGAAGCTATCGCATATGCGACAACCTAATAATGTGGGTCTGGGGACTTAGTCACCAGCCGCCGGAGGCCCTTTAAACCCTCAACGCGGCGGCGGCAGGTTAAACCGATCATCCGGGCGATCCTGCGAGTTAGACTGCGGATCATCAACGCGCAGGGGAATAGCCTCAGGCGGCAGCACCAGCATCTGGTCGGGCGTAAGCGTACGCAGCGCATCGGCAGGCTTTTGCGGCGGCGTGTTAGGCGGCACAGGCCGCAGCGCGCCTTGCTTCCCACAAGCGGCCAGCAGCAGCGCCAAGATGAAAAGCGCTCTCACAGCCGGGCGCGCACCGCAGCAATAGCCGCGCGCACATTGGCCGGCGCCGTACCGCCATAGCTGGCGCGGCTGGCCACCGAGGCTTCCACGCTCAGCACACCGCGCACCTCAGGTGTCAACCGCGAGTCAATCTCGGCAAGGTCGGCATCGGTCAACGCATCCAGCCCCACGCCCTTGGCTTCAGCCGCGCGCACCGCGCGCCCGGTAATGTCATGCGCGTCACGGAACGGGATTTTCGCTTCGCGCACCAGCCAATCGGCAAGGTCGGTGGCGGTGCTATAGCCAGACGCTGCGGCCGCCCGCATCCGGTCCTTGTTGAAAGTCAGCGTTTCCATCATACCGGTCATCGCGGTGAGGCACAGGGTGATACTGTCATGGCCGTTGAAAGCCGGGCGCTTATCATCCTGCATGTCCTTGGAATAGGCCAAGGGCAGGCCCTTCATTATGATCCCAAGCCGCTGAAACGCCGCCAGAAAAAGCGCAGCTTTGGCACGCACCAGCTCAGCTGCATCCGGGTTGCGCTTTTGCGGCATGATCGAGCTGCCGGTAGACCAGGCATCAGGCAGCGTGATGAACCCATAAGGCTGGCTGGCCCAGATGATGATCTCCTCGGCCATGCGCGAAAGATGCAAGCCGGATAGCGCGCAAACCGACAGATATTCCAGCGCAAAATCCCGGTCAGACACTGAATCAAGGCTGTTTGCGGTAGGCCGAGAAAAGCCCAGCGCTTCAGCCGTGGCCTGCCTATCAATAGGAAACCCCGTCCCGGCCAGCGCCGCCGCGCCGAGCGGACATTCATCCATCCGCGCCCGCGCATCCGCAAACCTTGAACGGTCCCGCAGCGCCATTTCCACATACGCCATCAAATGATGCCCCAGCGTCACCGGCTGCGCGATCTGCAAATGCGTGAAGCCTGGCAGGATTGTATCGGCATGCTCATCCGCCCGCGCCAGCAGCGCCTCGATAAATACCGTCAGCGCTGCTTCCGCCTCCACACACGCCTGCCGCACCCAAAGCCGGAAATCCGTCGCCACCTGATCGTTGCGCGACCGCGCCGTATGCAGCCGGCCCGCTGCCGGGCCAATCAGCTCCTTCAGCCGGGTTTCCACAGTCATATGTATATCTTCGAGCGCAATGATTTCCGGCACGCCTTGCGCCTCATACTCCGCCTCAATCGTCTGCAGGCCCGAGAGAATCAGCGCCACATCATCCGCGTCAACGATCCCCTGCGCCCCCAACATCGTCGCATGCGCGCGGCTGCCGGCAAGGTCCTGACGCCACAGGCGCTTGTCGGTAGCGATAGAGGCGTTTATCTCCGCCATTACAGCATCGGGCCCGGCATCAAAGCGCCCGCCCCATAGGGGATTTGAAGATGAGGAATCAGACATGATCGATAAACGGCTCCTGATGGCGGCCACGCTAGGGCTTTTGATAACAGGCTGTGAAGCCAAAGATGATACTGGCGATAAGGGAAACGCCACGGCGCCGCAAGCAACCGGCGAAAGCACTGAGGCACCCGCAACATCAGCCACCGCCCCACCAATCAACAGCATCGACCGCCGCTTCGCCGGCCAGCCCGCCCCCGACGTGAGCATGGAATCCGCCCCGAATGAAGCCGTAACGCTGGCCAACATACTCGCCGCGAACCGAGGCAAGCGCGTGCTGGTAAACCTTTGGGCGACATGGTGCCCGCCGTGCCTCGCTGAAATGCCCGAACTAGACAGGCTCGCCGCCGACGAAGCCCAGACCCTGACCGTCATCCCGGTCAGCCAGGACATGGAAGGCTGGCAGGCGGTCGAAGGCTTCTTCGCGCCGGGAAAATTTAAAACGCTGGTGCCGCTGCTCGACCAACCCGGCAGCCTCGGCGAACGCCTGAAAGTGAAAGGCCTGCCCGTATCGGTGCTCTATGATGCCGAAGGGCTGGAAGTTTGGCGTGTCGCCGGCGTGCCAGACTGGAGCAGCGACGAGGTGCGCGCGGCGCTTCGGGGCTGAAAAACAAGCCTCCGGCGGCTTCTTCGCCCTAGTGGTTCATCCCGTCGAAGAAGTCCTTGTTCGTCACTGAATCCTTCATCTTGTCGAGAAGGAATTCGATCGCATCCACGGTCCCCATCTGCATCAAGATACGCCGCAGCACCCACATTTTGGAGAGCGTGGTTTTGTCCACCAGCAGCTCTTCCTTGCGGGTGCCGGATTTGCCGATGTCGATGGCTGGGAACACGCGCTTGTCTGCAATCTTGCGGTCCAGCACGATTTCGGCGTTACCGGTGCCCTTGAACTCTTCGAAAATCACTTCATCCATCCGGCTGCCGGTATCGATCAACGCGGTGGAGATAATGGTCAGCGAGCCGCCTTCCTCAATGTTGCGGGCGGCCCCGAAGAAGCGCTTGGGCCGCTGCAGCGCATTGGCATCCACACCGCCGGTGAGCACCTTGCCGGAGCTTGGCACCACAGTGTTATAGGCGCGGCCGAGCCGGGTGATGTTATCGAGCAGAATGATGACATCGCGCTTATGTTCGACCAGACGCTTGGCCTTTTCAATCACCATTTCTGCAATTTGCACATGGCGGGTGGCGGGCTCATCGAAGGTGGAGGAAATCACCTCGCCTTTCACCGTGCGGCTCATGTCGGTCACTTCTTCGGGCCGCTCATCAATCAGCAACACGATCAGATAGCATTCGGGATGATTGGCGCTTATGGCGCGAGCAATATTCTGCATCATCATGGTCTTGCCGACCCGCGGCGGCGCCACGATCAGGCAGCGCTGGCCCTTGCCGAGCGGCGAGACGACATCGATGATCCGCCCGGTCTTATCTTTGATCGTGGGATCATAATTCTCAAGATTGAGCTTCTCGTCAGGATAAAGCGGCGTGAGATTGTCGAAGTTGACCCGGTGACGAACCGCTTCTGGTTCATCAAAGTTGATCTGGGTCACTTTTGCCAAGGCGAAATAACGCTCGCCATTGGCTGGTGATTTCATCTCACCTTCCACCGTGTCGCCCGTGCGCAGCGCGTAACGACGTACAATCTGCTGGGTGACGTAGATATCATCCGGGCCGGCCAGATAATTGCTCTGCGCCGAGCGCAAAAAGCCAAAACCATCGGGCATCACCTCGATGGTGCCGGTGCCCATGATCTCATTGCCGGCTTCAGCCGTGGCCTTGAGAATGGCGAATATAATGTCCTGCTTACGCAGTGTTGACGCGTTTTCAACGTCGAGCTCTTCGGCCATAGCTACGAGCTCAGCCGGGGTATGGCGCTTCAAATCCTGAAGATGCATGTGATTTTTTTACCTGAAATAGGAAGTTGGAATTCGGACCCTGGAGTCCCTGCGCAAAGCGATGATGGCAAACGAAATAAAAACAACGCAAGCGGCTCAAAGCGCGCAATATCGCGCACCAGGACGGGCGCGATGTGTTGCAAATAAGCCCGGTTGAGCCGGGAATCAAGCAGACTCTTAGCGTTTGCGTACAAACTCAGCCCGCAGCACCAAACCTTTGATGCCGTCAAGCTTGCAGTCAATTTCCTGCGCATCACCCGTCAGGCGGATCGATTTGATCACCGTGCCCCGCCGCAACGTCTGCCCGGCGCCCTTTACTGTAAGATCTTTGATAAGCGTCACCTGATCACCATCCGCCAGCAAATTGCCCACAGAATCGCGGACCTCCACGGCCGTGTCTGCTGTAGCCTTGGCATTTACCTCAGAGGCTGGCAGCCACTCGCCGCTGACCTCATCGTAAATATATTCGTCATCGGCCGGGTTTATATCAGACATGGAATAGGTTTCCTTTGACGAGTCAGGCTACATGGGAAGCCATGGCCTGTTGTGCCTGCAAACGCCACAATGCTATTTCGCACCCGGTCAGTATTGAGGAGCAATCTAATGCCCGTCGAAGCCTTAGGCGCTTATGACCAAAACAACGTCTTCGCCCGTATCCTGCGCGGCGAGCTTCCCGCAAAACAAGTCTATGCCGATGACCATGCGCTGGCCTTTCACGATCTAAACCCCCAAGCTCCCGTCCATGTGCTCATCATCCCGCGCGGCCCCTGGCGCAGCTGGGCAGACTTTTCAGCACAAGCCAGCGACACCGAAATCTCCGGCTATATCCGCGCCATCGGCCATGTCGCCAAGCTGCTAGGGCTGGAAACGCCCGGTTACCGGCTGCTCGCCAATGCAGGGCTAGAGGCCGGCCAAGAAGTGCCACACCTTCATGTCCACCTTTTCGGCGGTCAACCGCTCGGCCCTATGCTGGCGTCATCTTGAACGCCGCCCGCATGAAGCGGATCGTCTCGCGCTCAATCCGCGCATGTTCGGCAGCATCCGTAGTGGCAAACAGCCGGTCGATCGCCTCGCCGACGATATGATGCGTAAACGCCGCCGCAAGATCAGTCTCGATGCCGGTGATGGCGCGCTTGGCAAACATCGCCCGCATCTGCCGCTCGGCCCATACCACCACCGTATCCTTGGCGGCATGGTAAAAAGGCTCCACCTCGGCATTGTTCGCAAAGGTCTTCCGCGGGCTGGCCTCCTTGCCGTCCCCGCCCATTGCTTCCCACAAGCTATTGGTGCGGCAAAACTCAAACGCTCTTGGCACGGTGATTCCCGGCTCCAGATCAGCCAGATCATCCTCGCCCTGCATATGCTCGATAATCAGCCGGCCATGGCGGATACCAAGCTCCGCCAGCAGCTTATGCTTGGAGCCGAAATGATAAAATATTGAGCCTTCCGAAACCTCAGCCTCGCGGGCAATGTCCGCGGTGCCGGTGTTGGCAAACCCATGTGTGGAAAACAGCATATAAGCCGCATTCAACACCCGGCTCTTGGTTTCCGCGGGATCATAACGGCGCACACGGCCGTCTCCGCGCGGCCCCTGCTCCCCTGCAGGGGCCGGGCCAGAGGGCGTTACCCTCGCAAGCGCATGTGTCGCCAAAATGATGCTCTTTCTCTGGTCGATTGCTAACAGCTTCTATACATTTTCACCCAAACACGAGTCAAAAATTTGAAACACAAGCACGAGGCGGCGGGCATGACGTCTGCACAAGATGGCTGGTATTGGTCCGCAGACGGTCTGCGCCTGCATTATCTTGAATGGCCCAACGCCGCTAACACCCCCCCTGATAGGCCCACCTTGCTATGCCTGCCCGGCCTCACCCGCACCGCGCGTGACTTTGAGGCCCTTGCCGCACGTCTCGCCGGCCACTGGCGCGTCATCGCCGTTGATCTGCGCGGGCGCGGCGACTCGGCTTGGGCTAAGGACTCCCTCACCTATGTGCCCCTCACCTATCTTCTCGATCTCGGCCGGCTGATAGAAACCGCCGGGATCACGCGCTTCGTGGTAATCGGCAATTCCCTCGGTGGCCAGCTCGGACTGCAACTCACCACGGGCCACCGCGCCGCCATGGCCGGCATCATTCTCAATGATTGCGGGCCGGACCTGACAGAAGAGGGCCTCGCCCGCCTCCGCGCCAATGTGGGCAGAGGCGGAAACTGGCCCACCTGGGTCCATGCCGCCCGCGATCTGGCAGCGCGCAATGCCGGTATTTACCCGTCATGGCAGCTGCCAGACTGGCTGGCCTTTGCCAGGCGGCTATGCCGGCTCAGCGCCTCGGGACGAATAGTCTTTGATTATGATCCCCGTATCGCTGAACCCTTCAACCTGCCCCGCCGCGATGCCCCGCCGCTTTGGGCGGCTTTTGAGGCATTGGCGGGGCTCCCTGTACTCAGCCTGAGAGGCGCGCTCTCTGATATCGTCTCAAAAGCCGCGCAAGCCGAGATGCAAACCCGGCTTCCGGGCCTGCGCTGTGCAACAATATCCGGCGTCGGCCATGCCCCCAGCCTTGCCGAACCAGAGGTTGTAACCGCTGTTGATCAATTGCTTGCAGCGGTGCTAGCCGCCCAACCCGGAAACGGCAGCACCGCTGCATAAGCCGCCAGCGGCGCCTGCCGCAAAACCCCGGCGCGCGCCAAAAACGCATCCGCCACAATACAAGCTTGCTGCTCTATCCCATAGCGATGGAAGGGCTTTCCGGCTTTAAGTTCATAGCGGTACCGCGCAAACGGCAACCGCCGGAACACCAGATTCAAACCGCTTTGGTGCTGCCAGACATGGGTCATCTCATGGATGAAAAACGCCTGTGTCGCCAAACTATCGTCGGCAAAACACGCACGCCACACATCGCCGCCGGGATGGCACCAGATATGCCCATCCGGCGCCATGGTGATATGGCGCGGCTGAAACCAGAACCACGCGCGGCGGCGCACGGTAACCGCAGCCGGATCGAGCACCGCGCCAAAAACGCTGCCACATAGCGCCACCTCAGCGGCGCTTAAGCCACGAACCTCGCTCAAGGCGCCGCCGGCGCAGCAAGAGCCGCGCTGCGAACCTCGGCATTGGTCGTAATCTGCGCGCCAGAGCTGAACACCAAGGTGATTGGCACCGCTTTCACACCCGGCTTGAGATCAAAAAGCATCAAATGATAGCCGCCGGGCTTAAAAATCACCGTCTCCCCAGCTTCAACCGCCAACCCCTCCAGCTTCTGCATGCGCATCATGCCCTTTTCCATGTTCACGCTATGGATTTGCACGCGCGCATCTTGCGCCCGCGCTTCCAGCAACCGATCCGCCCGCGCGCCATTTTTGAAGCTGAAGTATCCCGCCGCCGGGCGGCCAGGCGCCGGATTAACCCGGACCCATGCCCCCTTGATTCCATCAGCGGCAGGAGCGGCAAAAACCGGCCCCGCCACTAACCCCGCCACCACCGCTGAAAGCAGGGCCGAAGCCATCAAGGGGGTAAGCAAAGCTGAGCGGCTCATAAATAAGACTCCAAATGGGGTTCTTGCAGGCGGAAAACCTGCTTCCTATATCCGCTTCACCTGAACAACACATGTCGGACGATGAGTTACGCTGCTGCATAGGGCGCTATCTCAAAATCCGAAACAATAAGGATACGACAATGGCCAAAGTTATCGGGATTGATCTGGGCACCACCAACAGCTGCGTGGCTGTGATGGAGGGCAGCCAGCCCAAGGTTGTGGAAAATGCTGAAGGCGCCCGCACCACGCCAAGCCAAGTGGCTTTCACCAAGAGCGGGGAACGTCTTGTTGGCCAGCCCGCCAAGCGCCAGGCCGTCACCAATCCGGAAAACACGGTGTTTGCCGTGAAACGCCTCATCGGCCGCCGTTTCGATGACCCGCTCACCAAAAAAGATGCCGCCTTGGTGCCTTACACAATTTCCAAGGGCCCCAATGGCGATGCCTGGGTGAATGCCGGCGGCGAGGATTACAGCCCCGCCCAGATTTCCGCTTTCATCCTTCAAAAGATGAAGGAAACCGCCGAGGCCTATCTTGGTGAAACTGTGACCCAGGCCGTCATCACCGTCCCCGCCTATTTCAACGATGCACAGCGGCAAGCCACCAAGGACGCCGGCAAGATTGCCGGTCTGGAAGTCCTCCGCATCATCAATGAACCAACTGCTGCCGCCCTCGCCTATGGGCTGGACAAGCGCAACGACGCCAAGACAGTCGCCGTATATGATCTTGGCGGCGGCACCTTTGACGTGTCGATTCTCGAACTTGGCGACGGCGTGTTTGAAGTGAAATCCACCAGCGGGGACACCTTCCTTGGCGGTGAAGATTTTGATGCCAAGATGGTCGAGTTTCTGGCCGCAGACTTCAAAAAGGCCGAGGGTATTGATCTTACCAAGGACAAACTTGCGCTGCAGCGGCTGAAGGAAGCTGCCGAAAAAGCCAAGATTGAGCTGTCCTCATCCGCCTCCACCGAAGTCAATCTGCCGTTCATCACTGCAGATGCCAACGGTCCCAAGCATCTGGTCAAGCCGATCAACCGCACGGACCTTGAAAAACTGGTGATCGATCTGATCGAGCGCACCCGCAAACCTTGCGAAGATGCCATCAAGGAAGCCGGTGTTGCCAAGTCAGAAATCGATGAAGTTATTCTGGTAGGCGGCATGACCCGCATGCCGCGCGTGCGCCAGTTCGTGAAAGAGCTTTTCGGCAAAGAACCTAACACCAGCGTTAACCCGGATGAAGTAGTCGCCATGGGCGCTGCTGTTCAGGCCGGCGTGCTGCAAGGCGATGTGAAAGACGTGCTTCTGCTCGATGTCACGCCGCTATCGCTGGGCATCGAGACGCTGGGCGGCGTGTTCACCCGGATGATCGATCGCAACACCACCATCCCCACCAAAAAGAGCCAGACCTATTCAACCGCTGACGACAACCAGTCCGCTGTCACCATCCGGGTCTTCCAAGGCGAGCGCGAAATGGCGGCTGACAACAAGATGCTCGGCCAATTCGATCTCGTCGGCATCCCGTCCGCGCCGCGCGGCGTGCCGCAAATCGAAGTCACCTTTGATATCGATGCTAATGGTCTGGTCAGCGTTAACGCCAAGGACAAGGGCACCGGCAAGGAGCAGCAAATCCGCATCCAGCCGTCCGGTGGCCTGTCGTCGGACGAGATTGACCAGATGGTCAAGGACGCCGAACGCTTTTCCGAGGATGACAAGAAGCGCCGCGCTGTGGCCGAAGCGCGCAATCAGGCTGATGCCATGGTGCATCAAACCGAGCGTCAACTCGCCGAACATGGTGACAAGGTGGACGCCGGCACCAAGGCCGAGATTGAAACCGCCATCGCTGATGTAAAGTCAGTGTTGGACGGCGACGATGCTGAAGCTCTTACTGCCAAAACCAGCGCCTTGTCTGAAGCCGCGATGAAGCTGGGTGAGGCCATTTACAAGGCCGAGCAGGACGCCAGCGCTGCCACGCCGGAGGCCGAAGCGCCTAAGGATGATAATGTCGTGGATGCCGAGTTCTCGGACGTAGAAGCAACCGACGACGACAAAAAGTGAAGTCCGCACAGCGCCCTGGCAGCAATGTCTGCCAAGGCGCTGACGGGCGGCGGGGGCTGCTGCTGATATGACCACTGAAATTGACTATTATGAGCTGCTCGAAGTCGAGCGCAGCTGCGATGATGGCACGCTGAAAACCGCCTATCGCCGCCTCGCCATGCGCTGGCACCCGGACAAAAATCCTGGCGATGCCGCCGCCGAACAGCGTTTCAAAGCCATCAGCGAAGCCTATGAATGTTTGAAAGACCCGCAAAAACGCGCTGCTTATGATCGCTTCGGCCATGCCGCCTTCCAGCAAGGCGGCGGCGGCGGCGGCCCCCAAGATTTTGGCGGCTTTTCCGACATTTTCGAAAACATCTTCGGCGAATTCATGGGTGGCGGCGGTCGCCAGCGCGGCCGAGGTGGCCCCACACGCGGTGCCGACCTTCGCCATGACCTAGAGCTTGCGCTGGAAGACGCCTTCGCCGGCAAAAGCGCCTCGCTAGAGGTTGAAACCGCCGTCAACTGCGAGCCCTGCAAAGGCAGCGGGGCCAAGCCCGGCACGTCGGCGCGCCCCTGCACCACGTGCGGCGGCCAAGGCCGGGTCGGCATGCGCCAGGGCTTGTTCATGGTCGAACGCGCCTGCCCGGCCTGCCACGGGGCCGGCCAGATTATCGCAGACCCGTGCGAAACCTGCGACGGCGCCGGCCGCGTAGAAAAGCGCCGCACGCTGGAGATCAACATCCCACGCGGCGTTGATGACGGCACCCGCATCCGCGTGGCGGGCGAAGGCGAAGCCGGCACCAAAGGTGGCCCCGCAGGAGACCTTTACATCTTCGTGCACATGAAGCCGCACCAGATCTTCAAGCGCGACGGGGGCACCTTGTTGGCGATGGCTCCTATCTCCATAACCACCGCCGCGCTCGGCGGTGAAATCGAAGTCCCCGGCCTTGATAGGGACGTTGCGGTCGTCCGCATCCCGCACGGCACCCAGACCGGAAAGCAGTTCCGCGTGCGCGGGCGGGGTATGCCGGCCTTGAACGGCGGCATGGCCGGCGGCGGCTTCGGTGATCTGGTGGTTCAAATTGAGGTTGAAACGCCGGTAAAGCTGACCAAACGCCAGCGCGAAATCCTCGAAGAATTTCAAACGTTGGAAGCCGCAGAAGGGGGCCGCAATACGCCGCGCCAATCCGGATTTTTTGATAAGCTGCGCGGCGTCTGGAGCGAGCTTACCGACTAATCATGCCAGCTCACGCCATCGCGTTCCGTGAGCGCGATGGCGGCATTTGGCCCCCAGGTGCCCGCCGCATAAGGGCGCGGCGTCATGCCGGTAGCGGCCCAACCCGCCCGAATCCCATCAATAAAGGCCCATTGCGCCTCCACCTCATCGCGGCGCACAAAGAGCGTCTGCCGGTCCTCGATAAGATCAAGCAGCAGCCGCTCATAAGCAATCCGCCGCCGCCCTTCCGCAAAAGCATTATCCAGCCCAATATCCAGCGGCACGGCGCGCAGCCGCAGACCGTCCCGATCAAGGCCGGGGCTTTTGGCCATCATCTCCAACCGGATATTCTCCTCCGGTTGCAGCGTGATCACCAGCTTGTTGGCCTGCAACGGTGCGGCCCCAAAAATACTATGGGGAACGCTACGAAACTGCACCACAATCTCCGAACTGCGTTCTGGCAGCCGCTTGCCGGTGCGCATATAAAACGGCACGCCGTTCCAGCGCCAATTATCGATATGCGCTTTCAATGCCACAAAAGTCTCGGTGCCAGAGGCTTGCCCCAGATCATCGGCATAGCTCGGCACCGCAGCCCCCAAAACAGCCCCCGCCCCATATTGCCCCGGCACACTATGGCTGGCGGCACTGGCACCATCGATCGGCCGCAGCGAGCGCAAAACCTTCACCTTTTCATCTCGCACCGACGCCGAATCAAGCTGCGCCGGCGGCTCCATGGCGATAAACGCCAGCAATTGGAGCATATGGTTCTGCACCATATCGCGTAGCGCCCCCATGCCATCATAATAGTCCGCCCGCCCCTCCAGCCCTACCGTCTCGGCAATGCTGATCTGCACATGGTCAATGTGCGCCGCATTCCACAGCGGAACAAACAATGTATTGGCAAAGCGAAACCCGATCAGATTCTGAACGGTCTCCTTCCCCAGATAATGATCAATGCGGAAAATCTGCGCCTCAGTATAAGCACGGGCCACAGCGTCATTGATATCCCGGCTCGCCGCCAAACTGTCCCCAAGCGGCTTCTCCAGCGCCAGCCGCGCGCCCGGCCCGGCCAACCCCGCCGACGCCAGCCCCGCTATCGTAGGCTCAAACAACGCCGGCGCCGTAGATAGAAAGATGGCTAGATTGGCCTTGTCCGGCACTGCGTCGCCCAGCGTCTCGAAGCCCGTAAGCGTGGTGGCATCCAGCGGCACATAGCTAAGCCGATTCAAAAACCGACCCAGCGCCGGATCAGCCAGCCGCCCCGGCTCAATAACCCGCTTCAAAGCTGCTTCTGTGAGCGCCCGATACGCGGCATCATCATGCCCCGTGCGCGCCGTCGCCACAATCCGCAGGCAATCCGGCAACAGCCCCTCGGCATCCAGATTGAACAAGGACGGCAACAGCATCCGCCGCGCCAGATCCCCCGTCGCGCCAAACAGCAAAAGATGCGTGCAAGGGTCAGCCATAGCCAAACATGGAACCAGTTTCACAACTTGGGAAGCCCGGCTATGCGCCCGCGCTACCTTATTGCGGCATTATTTTAAGCGCCCCCTCGCGCCCTGCCGCAAGGCTCCCTAGATACAGTCCATGTATTCGCGCCTAATTTTGTTACTCGGCCTTTTGGCTACGGGGGCCAGCGCAGCCCCTCACAAAGACCCGCGAAGCCTCATCCCCGACGCGCAGCCAAACCGCGCGGGCGCCTGCACGCCGGAAAAAACCGCCCTCACGCTTGCAGACGCCGTCTCGCTGGCGCTCTGCCGCAACCCGCGCACCGCCGCCGCCTGGGCCGCCGCGCAGGCCGGAGCCGCGCAGGCCGGAGCCGCTCGCGGCGCGCTGCTCCCTCAAATAGACGCCCAGATCGGCCCCACACTCAATCGCTCGGAAAGCTTCGGCGGCACAGGCTTTGTGGATGGCAATGGCCAGCTCATCGGCGGCGGCGCGTCCGTCACCACCAACGTCACCACCACCGCCCGCCTCGGCCTGTCATGGCTCATTCTCGATGGCGGCGCCCGCAGTGGCCGCATCGCCGCCGCCGATGCCAACGCCCAGGCCCTACGCGCCCAATTCGATGAAGCCACCCAGGCCGTCATCCTCGAAGTGGTGCAGGCATGGAACTTGCTGAACGCCAACCGCGCCGTAGAAACCGCCAACATTGCAAATCTCAATTTCGCCCAGCTCTCGCGCGATCTCGCCGCCGGCCGGTCCCGCGCCGGCGTCGCCACCAGCGCGGACCGCCTGCAAGGCGAAACCCAAGCCGCCCAAGCCGAACTCACCCTCACGCAGACGCGCGGCAATGTCAGCAGCGCCGCCGCGCGCCTTGCTGTCGCCATGGGCCTCCCGCCGGGCCAGCCCCTCAGCCTCGCCCCCTTGCCACCGCTAGAAACCGCCGCCGCCAGCACCGATGCCGAAGCGCTTATCGCCCAAGCCGAACGCCTCCGCCCCGATCTCCGCGCCGCCCGCGCCCAGCTCGAAGCCGCCGATGCCAACATCAAAGTCGCTCGCTCCGCTGGCCGGCCAAGCCTTGGCTTCTCCGCCTCAAACAGCCTGCAAGCGCTAGACCAAAGCATCGACCGAAACCTCACCAGCGCCGGCCTAACCCTCTCAGTCCCGCTTTTCTCCGGTTGGAACACCCGCTATCAAATCGCTCAGGCCAGCGCTCAAAAAGCCCAACAAATAGCCAGCCTTGAACAAGCCCGCCAAACGGCAGGCCTCGCCGTCTATCAACAATATGTAGCCCTCGAAAACGCGCTCGCCGCTCTCATACCCGCTCGCGCCCTCATGGCCAGCGCCACAGAATCCGCCGATCTCGCCCAAGGCCGGTACAAAGCCGGCGTCGGCATTTTTGCCGATCTCCTAAACGCCCAAGGCGCGCTCGCCGTCGCCCGCCAACAAACCGTACAAGCCGAATTCAACGTCCGAAACGCCCAAGCCCAATTGGCCCGCGCCGTCGGCGATATGGACGTCTGGCAGGAACCTACACCATGACCAAACAACGCTGGATCATCCTCATCATCGCCCTCGCCGCCGTTGCCCTCATCGGCTGGCGCGTCACCAGTAGCGGCGAAGACACCCCCGCCTATGAAACTGAGGCCGCAAAACGCGGGCCCATCACCGACGCCATTACCGCCAACGGCGTGATTAACCCCACCTCCATCGTAAACGTCGGCACCCAGGTCTCTGGCACGGTCATAGACCTGAACGCCGACTTCAATGACCGCGTGGTCAAAGGCCAGGTCCTCCTCCGGCTAGACCCCGCCCTGTTCGCCACCCAGCTCGCCGCCTCTGAAGCCCAAGCCGCCAACGCCCGCGCCCAAGCCCAGCTCCAGCGCGAAAATGTCCGCCGCGCCGCCGAGCTCGTCGCCAAGGATTATATCAGCCGGCAGGAATATGAAACCATCCAAGCCGCCAGCCGAGGCGCCGCCGCCCAGCTCCGCCAAGCCGAAGCTGTCATGGCGCAAAACCGCGCCAATCTGGATTTCTCAGTGATCCGAGCGCCGGTCGCCGGCGTGATCATCAGCCGCGAGATCGATCTCGGCCAAACCGTCGCCGCTGCCTTCTCCACGCCGGTATTGTTCAAAATCGCCCCCGATCTCTCCGCCATGCGCATCGAAGCGGCGGTCGCTGAAGCCGATATCGCCCGCATCAAGCCCGGCCAACGCGTCACCTTCAGCGTCGATGCCTATGACGACCGAAAGTTTGAAGGCAAAGTCAGCCAGATCCGCCTCAACCCGGTCACGCAGCAAAATGTCGTCACCTACACCGTGGTCGTAGACGCCGCCAACAACGACGGCGACCTGTTGCCGGGCATGACCGTAGACGCCAGCTTCCTGCTCGAAACCCGCAAAGACGTGCTGCTCCTGCCCAATGGCGCGCTCGGCTTCCGGCCCAAAGATTATGTGGCAGAGCGCGGGCTGGCCATCGATGAAGCCGTGGTGTTCGTAGCTATCGGCACGCCCGCCAAGCCCGAAGCCCGGCGCATCCGCCTCGGCATCACCGCTGCTGATGTTACCGAAGTAAAGTCCGGGCCGCTCAAAGCCGGAGACAAGATCATTACCGGCCTTGATACAACCCCCACCGGCATGTTCAGCGGCCCCCCGAGCGGCCGCAAGGAAGACGGTAAGAACGGCGAAGGCTCCGCACCCCGCGCATCGGGTGCCCAACACGGCCCCTTGGCCCCATGAGCGCCGAAATGTGCGCGCCGCTGATCTCGCTCTATAACGTCACCAAGGATTATGTCTCCGAAGCCGGCAGCTTCCGCGCGCTGGACGGTGTCTCGCTCAGCATCGCGCCTGGTGAACTCGTCTCCATCATGGGTCCCTCAGGCTCAGGCAAATCCACCTGCATGAACATCATCGGCTGCCTAGATACCGTCACTGGCGGTCAATACCGCTTCGAAGGCCGCGACACTGCCGGCCTTGATGAAGACGCCCTCGCCCTGCTGCGCGGCCAAGGCATCGGCTTCGTCTTCCAAGGCTTCAATCTGCTGCCCCGCCTCTCGGCGCTGGGCAATGTGTCGCTGCCCATGGTTTATGCCGGCAAGGACGCCGCCGCCCGCCGCGCCCGCGCCGCCGAACTTCTGGCCGGTGTAGGCCTCGCCGACAAACTGGACTCCCGCCCCACCCAGCTCTCCGGCGGGCAGCAACAACGCGTGGCCGTCGCCCGCGCACTCGCCAACAGCCCCGCGCTCATCCTAGCCGATGAACCCACTGGCGCGCTGGACACCAAAACCGGCGAAGAAGTCCTCGGTTTGTTCCGTACGCTGAACCGTGAACGAGGCGTCACCGTCGTCATCGTCACCCATGATCCCAAAGTCGCCCGCGTCACAGACCGCGTCATCCGCATCCAAGACGGCCGCATCGTACACGACGGCCCGCCGGGTGAAGCCGCCCTTGGTGACGTGCAGGCGCCGAACGCATGATGTCCGGCCTTCTAGGCGCCATGCTCGCCGAAGCCTGGAGCGCGCTGCTGGCCAACCGCCTACGCTCGCTGCTCACCATGCTGGGCATGATCATCGGCGTTGCCGCTGTGATCCTGATGCTGGCCATCGGCGGCGGCGTCCAAAAAGAAGTCGCCAAATCCATCTCCGGCCTCGGCTCCAACCTGCTCATCATCACCGCCGGCAGCGGGCGCTCGGGGGGCATCTTCGGCGGCGCTGGCTCCGGCGCCACCCTCAAAATAGATGATGCCGAAGCCATCGCCCAACTGCCCAATGTGGTCGCCGCCGCCCCCTCCAGCGGCGTCCCCGCCCAGGTCGTCGCCGGCCCCACAAATTGGGCCACCAACGTCACCGGCGCCACGCCAGACTGGTTCATCGTAAACGATTGGCCCGCCAGCGAAGGCCGCATCTTCACCGCCCGCGAAGAACGCGCCGGCGCCCGCGTCGCCGTCATCGGCCAAACCGTCTCAGACAATCTCTTCGGCGCCCGTGATCCCATCGGCGAACAACTCCGCATCAAAGGCGTCACCTTCACCGTCATCGGCCTGCTAGACCCCCGAGGCCAAGGCTTCGGCGGCCAAGACCGGGATGATCAACTCGTCGTCCCTCTCACCAGCTCCAGCCGCCTCCTCCAAGCCAATGAATTCCGAGGCACCATCCGCAACATCTCGGTCAGCATCACCACACCCGAAGCGCTGGACCCCGCCACCGATGATATCTCCCGCCTGCTCCGCCGCCTCCACCGCCTGCGCGCGAACGAACAAGATGATTTCCAAGTCGCCAACCTCACCGCCATCACCGAAACCCTCACCGTCGTCACCAGCGCCGTCTCCATCCTCCTCGCCGCCATCGGCTCCATAAGCCTCGTCGTCGGCGGCATCGGCATCATGAACATCATGCTGGTATCAGTCACCGAACGCACAAGGGAGATCGGCATCCGCATGGCCATTGGTGCAAGCAGACGCGCCATCCGCCTGCAATTCCTCCTGGAAGCCCTGATGCTCTCCCTCATCGGCTGTGGCATCGGCGTGCTCGCCGGCATCGGCCTCGCCAGCCTCGCCGACGCCTTCATCAGCTTCAAAACCGAAATCACCCCCACCGCCGTCAGCCTCGCCTTCGCCGTGTCCGCCGCCATCGGTATCTTCTTCGGCTGGTGGCCCGCCACGCGCGCAGCGAAGCTGTCTCCCATTGAAGCGCTGCGAAGTTAGAAAAGGGCCTCCGGCGGCTGGGGCCTTAGTTCTCCCGCGTCAGCCACCAAAACCGCGTCCACAGCAGCGAAGCCGCAATCAGTGAAGCCGCCACAATCCCCCACACCAGCCCTTCAACCGCCAGCTCCATCGGGATCGCCAGAAACCACGCCAGCGGCATCATCACCAGAATGAAGCTCAGGATATGCGTCGCCGTTGGCAGCCATACATCAGACCGCGCCCGCAGCGCCTGCCCCGCCACAATCTGCAAGCCATCCGCCACAAAAAACAGGCAGGAGAGCAGCAGCGCGGACGCCACCATTACCTGCACCTCTGGATCAAGCGTATACGCCGCCGCCAGCTGCTCATTCCACAGCGCAATGCCAACACAAATCGCCAGCTGCACCGCAAACGTAACCGCAAAGCCCAAGCGCCCCACGCGCCGCACGCCGTTCGCATCCCGCGCCCCATGCGCCCGGCCCACCATCACTGCGGTTGCGGTGCCCAGCCCCAGCGGGATCATGAAAATCACCGCCGCAATGTTCAGCACAACCGCCCAGGTCGCAATCGCCAACGCGCCAATCCAGCCCGCAAAAATACTCATGGATCCAAACGCCAAAGTCTCGACAAAATAGCTAGACGCCGTCCCATAGCCGATCTTGCGCTGCGCCGCTGCGGCCTGCGGGTCATCCGGCGTCGGCGCAAAAACACCATATTCGCGGGACCGGTGCCAGCGCCAGATAATCACCCCCACAAACACCATCAACGCCAAGCGAGACAGCGCCGTAGACACCGCGCTCGCCACCGCACCATCGACAGGAAACCCCGACGTTCCCGGCACCAGCCACAAATTAAACACCAGATTAAGCGCGTTCGCCGCCCACATCGCGATCATACCGGGAATAGGCCGCCCATGCGCCTCCAGCCAAAACATCCCCGCATCCGCCAGCAAAATCGGCAGCAAAGACAGCGCAAATATCTGCACCACAGGCGTCGACCCGTCCGCCAGCGCTGCATCTAGCCCAATATTATGCATCAGCGGACCGCCCAGCCCGGCCAAAATCAATGCCGACGCAATGCCAATCCAAAACGCATACACCAGCCCCCGCCGCAAAATCGCGCCGGTATCGGTAATCCGCCCCTCACCAATCGCCTGCGCGGTCATCACCTGCACGCCGTAAAGCAGCCCCAAAGCCGTCGTTAGCACTACGCCGGTCGGCGCCCAGCCCAGCGCATGATAGCCCAGCTCCGTCGCCGAATAGCGGCCCACCACCACTGTATCGACCACCCCCATCGCCATGATGCCAAGCCGCGATACCACAACCGGTCCTGCCAGCCGCAGCAACGGCGACAATAGGGGAGTATCGGCGGCAAGCACCGGTTTGGAAGAGGCAACAGACATGGCTTAGGCTCGTATCAGGGGTGGTGCGTCTAGGCGAGGCAACAACGAAAGGCAATTCAGCGCAGATACAATGACCGCGCTACCCGGCTGGTAAAATAAGCCCCAAACAAATACCCGGATCCATCTGGCTTCCATCCGGCCGGCGCGCAAAGCCACTAAGCACCCGCGCCGCGCCGCCGCCCGCAGGCGGATAGAGAAAAACATCCAGAACGCACACAGGGCGAATAAATTGCAGTTGCCGCGCCGGCCCTTCATCGCGTGCCATGGAGGCGGGGCCGAGAACGGCCAGCACTTGCGCCTCCCCTAGCCCCTGCAACCGCGCCAGCGCCGGCGGCAGCACGCTCTCCGGTGCCCGCACCAGCGGCGGCCCCCGATCCGGCGCAGCGCAGGCCGCAAGCAGCAGAACGAGCAGGAGCGGCAAACGTCTCATCATAGCCGCCCTTATGCGACGACCAGCCCGCCGAGGCCAGCCTCGCCACACACAGCACTTCCCTGTTCCCCAATCCAGCGCTAAGCCACGCGCATGAAATATGATGTTCTCGCCATCGGCAACGCAATCGTTGATGTAATCACCGCCGCCGAGCCGGCCTTCCTCACCACCCATGACATCGCCAAAGGCTCGATGCGGCTTATCTCCGCGCCGCAAGCCGAAGCCTTGTACACCGCCATGGGGCCGGGCCGGGAAATCAGCGGCGGATCAGCAGCCAACAGCGTCGTCGGCGTTGCCGCGCTGGGCGGCCGTCCCGCCTTCATCGGCCGCGTCGCAGATGATCAGCTAGGCCAGGTTTTCCAACATGATATCCTCGCCGCCGGCGTGCATTATGCCACACCAGCCTCGGCCAGCGGCGACCCGACCGGCCGCTGCCTCATCCTCGTCACCCCAGACGGGGACCGCACGATGAACACCTATCTCGGCGCCTGCCAACAACTCACCGAAGCCGATATCAACCCCGAGCTGATAGCCGCCAGCCAAATCCTCTATCTCGAAGGCTATCTCTGGGATCCGCCAGCGCCGCGTACCGCGATGCAAAAAGCCATCGCTATCGCCCGCGCCCAGGGCCGCAAAGTCGCCTTCACGCTCTCCGATGTTTTCTGCGTGGAAGGCCACCGCGCCGCGTTCCAAACCTTGCTAGCGGACCATGTTGACCTGATGTTCGCCAACGAAAACGAAGCCCGCGCCCTCTACCAAACCGACGATCTGGACGTGGCCCTCACCGAAATGGCCAAACACGCCTGCACCAGCGTCATTACCCGCTCGGAAAAAGGCGCTATCGTCCTTGCAGGCGGCACCCGCATCGAAGTTCCCGCCGCAAAAGTCACCAAACCCATAGACACCACCGGCGCCGGCGATCTCTTCGCCGGCGGGTTCATGGCCGCCATGGTGCAAGGTCAGGATCTCGCCACCAGCGCCCGCACCGGATGTATCGCGGCGGCAGAAGTCATCAGCCATTACGGCGCCCGCCCAGAAGCCGACCTCAAAGCATTGGTCGCCAAGAGCCTTGCATAGCCTGCCCCAGTGTTTTAGGCTTGAAACATCGGCCATGATCTTCATGGCCGTCCCATGCCTCGACACGCGGATGCACCATGACCTTCGTTCAGGATGATTTCGCCAAAAACGCCGTGCCCGCCGCCGCTGCGCAGCCCGAATTTCTGTTTACCCTCCCCGATCTGCAATACCCCGCCCAGCTAAACGCCGCGGCCCATCTCCTAAACTACCAAGCCGCCGAAGCTCTCGCCGTCATCAACGACGCCGGCCACTGGACCTATGGCGAGATGAACGACCTCTCAAACCGCATCGCCCGCCTGCTCCGCGAAGAAGAAGGCCTCATCCCCGGCAACCGCGTCCTCCTGCGCGGCCCCAACACTGCCATGCTCTTCGCCGCCTGGGCCGGTGTCCTCAAAGCCGGCGGCATCGCCGTCACCACCATGCCGCTCCTGCGCGGCGGCGAAATCGCTCCCATCATGGCCAAAGCAAAAATTACCCACGCCCTCATAGATGCCCGCAGCCTCAAAGACTTCGACCAGCAAGCCGCCACCTTCCCCACCCTCCACTCTCTGCTGCGCTACAACGGCGACACCGGCGAAGGCCCGCTAGAAACCCGCCTCGCCAACACAGCCCCCGGCTTCCCCCCTCATCCCACCAGCAAAGACGATGTCGCCATTATCGCCTTCACGTCAGGCACCACCGGTCAGCCCAAAGGCTGCCTCCACTATCACCGCGATATCATGGCCTGCGCCGACAGCTTCTCCCGTCACATCCTCAAACCTAAGCCCGGCGATCGCTGGGCCTGCTCCGCCCCCATCGCCTTCACCTTCGGCCTCGGCCAGCTTCTCATCTTCCCCTGGGCCAGCGGCGGCACGGCCGTCACCATAGAAGCCCCCGGCCCCAAGGCGCTGCTGGATGCTCTAGGCAAGTTCCAAATCAACATCCTCGCCACCGCCCCCACCGCCTACAAAGCCCTGCTCACCCAGCTCGAAGGCCATAACTTAGCCTCCCTCAAAACCTGCATCTCGGCGGGCGAATTTCTCCCCGCCGCCACGTCGGAAGCATGGAGCGCCGCCACCGGCCACCAGATCGTAGAAGGCATTGGCGCCACCGAAATGATGCACATCTTCATCTCCGCCAGCGGCAAAGATATCCGCCCCGGCCGCACTGGCAAAGCCGTCCCCGGTTACACGGCCTGCGTGCTAGATGACGAAAACCACCCCCTCACAAAAGGCACAGGCCGCCTCGCCGTAAAAGGCCCCACCGGCTGCCGCTACTTGGATGACTTCCGCCAAAGCCACTACGTCATCAACGGCTGGAACGTCACCGGAGACCATTACCGCCTCGATGCCGATGGCTATTTCACCTACATCGGCCGCTCAGACGATATGATCGTCTCATCGGGATACAATATCGCCGCCCCCGAAGTAGAAGCCGCCCTCGCCAGCCACGCGGCAGTTCTAGAATGCGCCGTCATCGGCACCCCTTGCGAGGAACGCGGCCAAAAGGTAAAAGCCTTTGTCGTCCTAACCCCCGGCACGCCTGCAACCCCTACCCTCATCAAATCCCTACAAGATCATGTAAAAGCCACCATCGCCCCCTTCAAATACCCCCGCGACATCGAAATCGTTACAGCCCTCCCCAAAACCGCCACCGGCAAAATACAACGCTTCGCGCTGCGTCAATAAGCGCTATTTCTCGCAAGCCATGGCATCCGCGCCAAATACCAGCTTGCCGCCGACCATCGTCGCCACCACCTCGGTCTTGGCCAAGGCTGCATCCGGCACCGTCATAATGTCCTGATTAAGCACCACCATATCGGCGAGCATCCCCGGCGTCAGTCGGCCCTTAATATCCTCCTCAAAGGTCAGATACGCATTCTCGATAGTCGCAATCCGCAGCGCCTCCGCCCGCGTAATTGCCTGATCCTTGCCCAATACCCCCGCCGAGGCGGTATCGCGCGTTACCCAATGAATGAAAGTCAACAACGGGCTTTCCGGATAATAAGGCAGCTTATTGTCCGTGCCGCCGGCCACATGAATCCCCGCATCAAGCCAGTCCCGCACCGGCGCCACCGCTTCAGCCCGCGCCCGCCCCCAATATTCAATCAGGCTAGAGCCGGCCAAATACAGATGGGACTGCGCCGATATAACAATCCCCAGCCGCTTGATCCGTTCAATCTGATCAGGCCGGGTAATAAATGCGTGCTCAATAGACCAGCGCCGATTGCCAATCCCGCGCTCTTTGTCAGCAGCCTCATACGCATCCAGCACCAGATCAACCGCCGCATCCCCCACCGCATGAGTAGAAGGCCGCAAATCCAGCTCATTCAACATCTTCACCACATCGCCAAGCAACGGACCCGGCACCGTATTCAGCCCGAAATATGTGCCCCCCTTCCCATAAGGCTCAGCATAAGCCTCGGTCATCCAGCCGCCTTCATAGCCGCCATCTACGCCCAGCTTGATGCCATCCAGCCGCACCCATTTATCACCAAACCCAGAAATCGCCGGCCAGGTCTCCAGCTCCTTCCTGTAAATGCTCGCCGGCGTCTTGCGGTCCCAGCGGATCAACACAGACGTCCGCACCGTCGCGTCGCCGCGCCGCGCCAGCTCCTGATAATCACGCATATCCTCAAGGCTCGCACCGGGATTGCGCACACTGGTCACCCCCAAAGAATTATAGCGCGCCTGCTCAGCCTTCAGCATTGCCACCCGCTTATCCAGCGTCAGCGGTGGTCGCTCTGGCATAATCACCAGATCGCGCGCCCGGTCCACCAGCTCGCCGTTGATATCGTCGCGGTCCTTCGCTCGCACAATCGCGCCGCCCGGCGGGGACACCGTCGCCTTGGTAATATTCCATTTCGCCAGCGCCGCCGAGTTCAGCACATATTGGTGCCCGCCCCGAATAACCACCACCGGCGTCTTAGGGCTAACTTTGTCGAGGTCCCAGCGGCTCGGCAGGCGTTGCTCGGCCAGCTGCGCCTCATGCCAATCGGCAGTGGTTATCACAATCTCGCCGGGCGCCGATTTCTTCACCTGCGCGTCAATCCGCGCCAAAAGCTCCGCCAGGGTCTTCACCGGCGTCAAATCCACCGTCTCAGGCCGGATGGTCTTGGCTTTGCTATGCACATGGCCATCAGCAAACCCCGGCACAATCGTCATCCCGCGCGCATCTATCACACAGCTTTTCGCGCCCTTCAGCGTCAGCATCTCGCGCTTGCTACCGGCCGCTAAAACCTCATCCCCGCGCAGCGCAATCGCCGGCACCACCTGGTCCGCCGCGTCCTGTGTCACAATCCGGGCATTATGAATAATCACATCCGCGGTCACCGTCTGCGCCGAAGCTGCACTCCCCGCCAGCAGCCCCGCCAGCCCCAAAAGCCGCACGCTCATTCGCCTGCGCCTGAGGAGGCTGTCCCGGCCATCATCGGATCCGCAAACACCTGCTTGCCGCCCACCCAAGTGCCCAGCGCCTTCAGTTCCTTCACGCCGGCATCAGGAATCGTCAGATAATCCGCCGAGAGCACCGCAAAATCCGCCAGCTGCCCCGGCGCAATCCGCCCCTTAACAGCCTCTTCCCCCGTCAATTCCGCGTAGCCCGCCGTCATCAGCCGCAACAACGCGCCCCGGTTACTCACGCGTTCCTCCGGCCCATAAACCCCATCAGACGCCGTATCGCGGGTGATATAATGATACAGATTCCAAAACGGATTAACGGGAATAACCGGCGCATCAGTGCCCAGCGCCAGCTTCACACCCGCATCCATATAGGTCTTCAAAGGCGTAATATTGGCTGCCCGCTCCATGCCCAGATAATTCTTAAAAGCCGGCCCCGCGATATAAAGATGATCCTGCACAGAAAGCGTTAAATCAAGGTTCTTCGCCCGCTCAATCTGCCGATCATTGCTCACAAACGCGTGTTCAATCGCCCATTTTCGCCCCTCAATCGGCTTGTCTTTTGCCGCCAGCGCATAGGCATTCAACACCTGATCAATCGCCGCATCACCGCAAGCGTGCGTCGCCACTGTCCAGCCGTTCTTGTTCAAAAGCCGGATAATCGCATTGAACTTCTGCTTGGGCACCGTCTCCAGCCCAAAAAACGTCCCGTCATTGCCATAAGGGTCGGCATAATGCTCATGCATATTGCCCCCCTCAAAGCCGCCATCCACAGCCATTTTGATGCCGCCAATCCGCACCCACTCATCGCCCTGCCCCTGCTTTAGGCCGGGCTTTTCCAGCACATTCACATAGGCCTGCGCATCAGAAGTATCAGCATTCGTTCGCAAAAAGACATTATATCTCAGGCTCAACTGCCCTTTGTCCTTGGCCTCTTTAAACAGCCGCCAGGCCGTAACCGTATCGCCCTTATAATTGCCAATCACCCGCGCCGAGGTAATGCCATAGCTGTTCAAAACTTTCTGCGTGGTAATCACATCATCCAGCGTCACCGGCTTGGGCTTAGGCAAGGTCACCAGCGCCTTGGCATTGTCCATAATCTCGCCGGTAAGCTTGCCGTCCTTGTCCCGGCTGATCTGGCCGCCTGCAGGCACCGGCGTCTCCTTGCTAATCCCCCATTTCTGCAAAGCCGCCGTATTCAAGATAATGCTGTGCCCGCCGCGCACCACCACCACCGGATTATTCGGCGCCGCCTTGTCCAGCTCTTCGGCTAGCGGCAGTCTCTGGTCCTTCAGCTGCATCTCATGCCAATCGGCATTGGTCAAAATCAGCTCACCCGGCGCCGCCGCCTCAGCCGCCGCTGTAATCTTCGCAAACAGTTCCGCAAGCGTTCCCACCTTGGACAAATCCACAAACGGCCCGCCGCCTTCCGCATGGAAATGCGCATCCGTCAGCCCCGGCGTCACAAACCGCCCTGCCAAATCAACAATCCGCGTGTTCGGCCCCGCCAGCTTTCGCACCTCAGCATCGCTCCCCGCCGCGGAAAACTTGCTCCCCTCCACAGCAAAGGCCGTTACCGTGCGCTTATCATTATCCGCCGTGAACACCTTGCCATTCACAAAAATCGCATCAGGGGCCGCCTGCGCCGCCATCGGCACCACGAAACAAGACGCAAACAACAAAGAACGGGTCAACATCACAAACTCTCCTGAGGAATAAGAACCGGCACATCGCGCGCCGCATGAACACGAGCAGCACGGGCCATCACCAAAGTGCCGACAGCACAAACCAAAGGCGGCACCGCAGCCGCCGCAAAGGTAAAGCTAGATGTCCAGCCCGCCGCCAACGCATAGCCGCCCGCAATCGGGCTAATCACCGCCCCCATCCGCCCCACGCCCAGCCCCCAGCCAATGCCCGTAGAGCGCAAAGACGTCGGATAAAGATCAGCCGCCAGCGCCGTCATCGCCAGCTGTGCCCCCACCACGCCAAAACCGGCAATCAACACCACCATCAGCACCAACGCGCCATTGTCAGTGCTGTCCACCGCAAGGCCGATTGCGGCCGTACACGCCGCCGCCACCACGAAGCCCGGAACCAACACCCGGTAAGCCCCAAACCGATCAATCAACGCGCCCGCCACCAGCCCGCCAAAAATCCCGCCCAGCCAAAACCAAGACACCGTGCGAATAGCCTCGGCCATCTCCCAGCCGATCCCGCTAAACACCGTCGGCAACCAGGACGCGAGCACATACATTCCAAACAGCGAGAAAAAGAATACCGTCCACAGCATCAACGTGAGCAGCGCGCGCGCCTCTGTAAACAACTCCCGTACTGAACCCTTGCCGCCGCCGCCTCCCGCCACAAACTGCGCCCCCACCGGCGCCTCAAACCCCGGCTCAATCTTCGCCAATAGTGCGGCCACTTTCGCCTGCTGCCCCGGCTGCCCCGCCAAAAACCGCACCGATTCAGGCAGCCCCAGCGCAATAAATCCGCCCAGCAAGAGCGGCCCCGCGCCGCCAGCAAAAAACACCGCCGGCCAGCCATAAGCCGCTATCAACGGCCCCGCCAACCACCCGCCCAGCACCGCCCCCAGAGGCACCGCCGAATACATCATCGTCACAAAAAACGCCCGCCGCGGCGCCGGCACATATTCAGATGTCAAAGACGTCGCATTGGGCAAACACGCCCCAATCCCCAGCCCGGTCGCAAAGCGCAGCAGCATCAGCTCTGTCGTATCGGTCGCAAACCCCGTCGCAATCGCCGCCACCCCCACCAGCGCTAGCCCCGCCAATAACAAGGTCCGCCGTCCCAGCCGGTCGCCAAAAGGCGCAAGCCCCACCATGCCAATCATCATCCCGGCCAAAGACGCCGAAAGCACCGGCCCCAGCGCCGTCACCTCCAGCCCCCAATCGGTTCTCAGCGTCGGCGCCACCAGCGCCATCGCCTGAATATCAAAGCCATCAAATAACGCCACCAGCGCGCACAGCGCCACCACCCGCCATTGAAACCCCGTCACCGGCGCCGCATCAATCCGTGCGGACACATCAATCGTCATGCTTTCGTTCACCGTGCTGACGTAGCCGTGCGCCACACTGGCGCCGGCAAGCCCGGAATTTGCCCCCACACCGGCTTTCCGCCCAATAATGTCGCCTTCACCCTGATGTCCTTAATCCGGCTTTCCGGCACACTCAGAATATCATCAGACAGCACCACCATATCAGCATATTTCCCCGGCTCAATCGAGCCTTTCATCTGCTCCTCAAAGCTGGTGTTCGCGCTGTTAATGGTCACCGAGCGAATAGCATCCTCCCGGCTCAAGCCCTGATCCGGCCCCAGTTTGCCGCCCCACAACGTCTCGCGCGTCACCGAGCCATGGATCATCAAAATCGGCTCGGAATGATAAGACACCGGCCCATCAGAACCATTGGCAAACATCACGCCATTCTTCACCCAGTCGCCATAGCGCTCAGACTGGTCCGCCAAGGGCCGCCCCCACGCCGCCAAAATAAGCTTTCCCAGCTGCGCATTGTGCATATATTGCGAATTGATAATCATCCCCAGCGCCTTCACCCGGGGATAATGATCAGGCCGCAGCAAAAACGCATGGTCAATCATCCAGCGCCGCCCCACGATGGACTTGTCTTTGTTCGCAAGTTCAAACGCATCAAGCGCCTTATCAATCGCCGCATCGCCTACCGCGTGCGGCCGCAGACGCCAGCCATAAAGATTGGCCAGCCGCGCAAACGCCGAAAACTGCTCGGCAGACACCAGCTGCAGCCCGCGGTAGCCCGGCTTGCCCGGATAATCTGCCCGCAAATGCGCTGTCTGCTCGGCCCCGTCCAGCCCGGTTTCAGACAGGCTATCAGCCCGGAAAATGCCCTCACCCCAGCGCCGTCCTGGCGGCCCCAGTGCCACCAGCTGCGCCTCCACCTCATCGAGAGGTTTGTTCACATCAACATTAAAGCCATAATCAACCCGCAGCGTCAGCTTGCCATCATCATAAATCTGCCGAAGCATCGCCTCATCGGCCACCGATCCAGACGTCTCGCCAATGCTGGTCACCCCATTAGACGCCGCCCGTGCCAGCAACATCTCCACACCCTGCCGCTGCTCGGCGGCGCTAGGCCGAGGCTGCAACGCCACGACCGCCCGATACGCCCGGTCCATCAATAGCCCATTAGGCTCACCGGTTTTCGCATCCTTCCAAATCTCACCTCCCGGCGGATTCGGCGTGTCCTTGGTAATCCCCGCCAGCGCCAACGCCCGGCTGTTCACAATCTGATAATGCGGCCCCGGTATCGCCACCGGATGGTCGGGCGCTGCCGCATCAAGGTCAGCCCGCGTTGGCAGCCGCCCGTCCGCCAGCTGATATTCCCACCAGCCGCGCGTGCCGGTAATCCACTCGCCTTTTGGCGTCGCCGCAGCCCGCGCCCGGATCAGCTTTTGAATATCGGCAATAGATGTCACCGGGCTCAAATCCACTGCCACAGCAAAGTTCCGCCCCTTGCCCACAATAGATTGATGGGTATCGGCCATCCCCGGCATTATTGTCTGCCCGGCCATATCAATCACCACCGTGTCAGGCCCGGCAGCCTTCAACACGCTCGCATTTTTCCCCACCACCAAAATGCGGCCCTGCTCAACAGCCACCGCCTCGGCAAGGCTGAAATTCGCATCGACCGTAATGATCTTGGCATTGTGTAATATAAAGTCCGGTGCCGCCTGCGCCGCGCTCCCCATCAGGCTCCCCGCAACAGTCGCCGCAACGGTCGCCGTCAGCAGAGCGCCGTAGGGGCGCCCCTTCATTTCGCCGCGCTCCAGGGTCCCAGCTCGCCAAATACCGGCTTGCCCGCCAGCACCGTAGCCTTCACTTTCACATCCTTGATAGCATCAGCCGACACCTTCAAAATATCATCAGAAAGCACCACAAAATCGGCATATTTCCCCGGCTCAATCGAGCCTTTAACATCTTCCTCAAAGCTCGTGTAAGCGCCGTTGATCGTAACCGAGCGAATAGCCGCCTCCCGGCTAATCCCCTGATCAGGTCCCAGCCGGCCGCCCCAATCCGTATTGCGCGTCACCGAGCCATAAATCTGCAAAATAGGCTCAGCATAATAAGAAATCGGCCCGTCCGACCCATTGGCAAACATAATGCCATTTTCGGTCCAATCCTTAAACATCTCGCTCTGGTCCGCCAGCGGCTTTTCCCACGCTGCCAAAATCAGCTTACCGAGCTGATAATTATGCATATATTGCGAGTTGATAATCAGCCCCAGCCGCTTCACCTCCGGGTAATGACGCGGCACCAGCAAAAACGCATGGTCAATCATCCAGCGTCGCCCGATGATGGATTTCTCCTTATTGGCCACCTCAAAGGCCTCCAGCGCCTCATCAATAGCTGCATCCCCCACCGCGTGCGGACGAAGCCGCCAGCCATATCGATTCACCAGCGCCGCAAATTTGTTGAAATGATCCTGCGGCACCTTTTCTAGCCCGCGATAGCCAGGCCGCGTCGGATAATCCTCAGAAAGCAGCGCCGTCAGCTCCGCCCCGTCCAGCCCGGTTTCGCCAAGCTGGTCCGACCGAAACATCCCATCGCCGGTCGAAAAGCCCGGCGCCGGCAAGGCCTTCAATTCGGCCTCAATCTCATCAAGCGGGGCCGCCGGGTCAACGCTGTGGGAAAAGTCGACCCGCACCGTAAGCGCGCCCAGCGCGTGCATCGCCCTGAACATCTGGCCCTGCTCCGCCGAGCCACCCGGATCACCAGCACTGGTCACGCCATTGCTGTTCACCAACTGCAACACCCGCTTCAAACCCGCCATCTTCTGCGAAAGTGTCGGTTCGGGATAGAATTTCCGCACAAACCGCCCCGCATTGTCCATCAACAAGCCCGTCGGCTCGCCCTTGTCATCATGATAAACCTCGCCGCCCTGCGGGTCCTTGGTATCCCGCGTCACTCCCGCCAGCTTCAACGCCAGACTATTCACAATCGAATAATGCGGCCCCGGAATAGACACCGGATTGTTAGGTGCCACCTTGTCCAGATCATAGCGCGTCGGCAGCCGCCCGTCAGAAAGCTTATATTCCCACCAGCCCCGCGTGCCGATAATCCATTCACCGGGCTTGAAAGCCTTCACCCGCTCACCAATCGCCGCCTGAATATCCGCAATCGAGCGCACTTTCGTGAGGTCCACCTGAACCTCCAACCGCTCACCAGACGTCAAATGCACATGGCTATCATTAAAGCCCGGCAACACCATCTGCCCGCCCATATCAATCTTCTGCGCCTCAGGCCCGGCCGCCTTTAAAACGTCCGCCGTTTTGCCTACCGCCAAAAACTTGCCGTCCTTGATTGCGGCCGCTTCTGCCATCGTGAACGCCTTATCAACGGTCACAATTTTGGCATTATGGATCACATAAGTTGCAGCACTTAGTGAGGAGGCAGACAATAAAGCCGCTACAGCCAGCCCAAAACGAAATCTCGTCATCGTCCATCCTCCTCAATTTGATCCAGCGTCAGAATTTCAACCGCGCTCCAATCCGGAAATAGCGGCCGATCACATCATAAAAAGCCGCATTGGTGCTGCTTTCACGAATACCGCCCGCAGCACCCGCCGGCACATACGCCGGATCCTTGTCGAGCAGGTTATTGATTACCCCAAACAGCTGCACATTATTGCCGTCCCCAAACGGCACATTAATGTGTCCAGACAGGGTGAAATACACAAACGCTGGCACAGAGTTATCGTTAATCGTGTTCGCCGCACCGGCACCCTCGGTCAGCAAGGTCGAATACACGCCGCTGCCGATATACCGCGCTTGCAAATTGACCATCCAGCCGGGCGTCCAATAGCCAATATCGGCATTGCCCGACCAGCGCGGCACGCCATTCACCCGGTTAAACTCAGACAATTGGCCCAACCGATCCTGCGGCCCATTCTGCTGAATCTGAGTTAATTCAGTCACATAGTTGACCAGACCACGAAAGCGAATTTCGCCATCGCCCTTACCCGGCCGAAAATTATACCGCAGCTCGGCATCAAAGCCGGCCGTGTTGAAAGACGCCAGATTGAGCCTCGTATTGGTGATGAAATCAATCTGCCCCAATGAATCAAACGTAATCGAGTCGCAGAACAACGCATTGCCATCAAAACACCCCTGCGCCAGCGTTGGCGCGCCCAAGGTGGTGATCACATCATTGATCTTGATGTTATAATAATCGAGCGAGAAGGCGAGGCTCGGCGCAAACGAAGGCTGCACAATACCGCCCACCGTCCAAGTGTTCGCCGTTTCCGGGCGCAAATTCAGATTGCCCTGATTAAGCTCACGAATCTGCACCACAAAGCCACGCACCGGATCAAACACATTGGTGTTGGAGCTGCCGCCAGCCTCAAACAGTTCAGAAAAGTTCGGTGCCCGGATATCGCGGGACCGTGTCGCCCGGAACCGCAACCCATCCACCGGCACCCAGCTGCCGCCGATCTTCCAAGTCGTCACCCCGCCCGAAGTGCTGTAATTGGTATGCCGCACCGCGCCGCTAAGGTTCAGCTCGCGCGCAAAGGCCATGTCAGCGGCCAGCGGCACCAAAACTTCACCATAAACTTCGTTCACCGTGATCTTGCCATTAAACGGCAATTGATTGCCCAAAATCCAGCCGCCCAATGAGCCATTCGGGTTAATCTGCTGCGAAATCGGATCAGTGGTGCCCACGGCGGTATCGCTGCGATGCTCATACCCCACACCCACTGAAACCGGCCCGGCCCAGGTCGAGAAGGGCGTGCCCTGAATATTCGCCGCCGCCACGTGCTGAGTCTGCACCGCGTCAAATTCAGCGGTCCCAAACACATAATCATTGGTAACCAGATTGCCGTCGCCAAACACATTCAGCGGAATACAACCATTGCCCGGCGACGTCAGTGAGGACCGGCAAACAATCTGCCCGGCGCCATTACGCACGGCATCAACCGCCTCCCGGTAGCGCGCCTGATTGCGCATATTCGGGCCAAAATCCAAGGAGAAGTCGTTACGGCCATATTGATAATAAGCATCCCAGCTCCAATTGTCGCCCAGATTGCCCTTTAGCCCGATAAGACCGCGAAATAGCTTATTCACCCGGTCCAGCCGGATCTTACCAACATCATTGGCCACCCGGCCAATGGTTACGCTGCTCAAGCTATTTTGCTGCATCAACGCGCGCACACCATCAGGAAGATACGCATTATCCACAGCTATAGGCAGGTTGCCCCGGTCACGATTTTCTTGGCTCGCGCCTCCCGTCCGGGACCAGCTGCCCGTAAATTCCGTAAACAATTCGATGTCGTCAGATAGCTCATAGGTGGCAGAGAGCAGCGCGTTCACCGATTCAACCGGCACACCCAAATTGGCGAGAAGATTCTCATTCTGGTTCGCCCCGTCGCCGCCAATCATCGCCGAGCCAAACACCTGGCCAAAATTATAGGTGGCAAAACCACCATCCGGCGTAAACTGAATGCCCCTTAGCGGCCCCGACACAATTAACCCGCCTGGTGTCGTATTCGCAGAGTGCACATTTTCCGAAATAATCCGGTTCGGCAACCCATTGGTCGCAAACGCCGGATTGGTAATCAGCCCCACATCCCGCCGCCCCCAGTCACGGGTATTCTGCGGGCCAATCTCGCCGATTTTTACCCAATCAACCCCGAAGTTCACCTGACCACGGCCGCCGCCAAAACCCGTTCCTGTCGCCAGCGAAACGCGATATTCCTCAGCGTCGCCCCCCTGCGACAAGCCGGCCTGCGCGCTCAGCTCCACGCCTTCAACCTTGTCTCGCAAAATGAAGTTCACCACACCGGCAACCGCATCCGACCCATAAGCCGCCGACGCCCCGCCGGTTACCACTTCAACCTGCTGCACCATCAGCGTCGGGATCAGCTTGATATCGACATTGCCATTGGTTTCCGACGGCACATGCCGCCGTCCGTTCAGCAAAACCAATGTCCGCTGCGAGCCCAGCCCGCGCAAATCAGGGTTGATCTGGCCACCGCTACGCGACGTCACCCCAGCCGTATTAAAACCGTTTGAGCGAATGCTCGGTAGCTGCGCCAGCACTTCACCAAGGTTGGTCGCGCCGCGCTGCTCAATTTCTGCCGCGCCCACCGTTGTCACAGGCGTCGGCGCAATAAAGCCCGTCGCCAGCCGTGAACCGGTCACCACAATCGCCTCGGCATCATCAGTAGCAGCATCCGCCTGCTGGGCCAGCGCCGCACTCAATGCCAAAACAGACGTAACCCCCAGTGCCGCCCCCAGTGCCGCCCCAAAACGCATCGCCCCAAAAGCGGCCCCAACAAAACGAGTCTTATCAGACATATCGTCCCCCTTTTTTGACGCCCACCCAAGGAGCATCTTCTAAACTTCGTTCAAGAGCAAATAGTTCATCCTTGAAGTGTTATGCATCAATGCGCGGCTGTCAAGCTCACTAGACGAATGGCGAGGGATCGGGCAGGTCTATGCGTAGTATCATAGTGTTTGTGGTGAAATTAACCGTGCTTTTTGTCAGTCACTGTCGCCCCGTAAGACGGGCCTATCTGCGGCTGAAACAAAGGCTGCGACAAAAGCTGGGACAAAGCGTAAGTCTTGGCGCATTAATTTTCATTCTTCCGGCCGCTGCCACGGCCATGCCGCAAATGCCGCCAACGCCCACAAACGCAGATCAAGCCGCCCAAGCCGCAGACATGGCCGCGGATCCCGGCCTCAGTATTGAAGATGTCACGCGAACTGATGATGAAATCGTCGTAACCGCCAATTATCAACGCGGCACCGTACCCGGCGACATCAAACCAGAAATACAGCTCGGCGAAGACGATATCCGCGCCTTTGGCGCTTCCAACTTGGCCGACCTTTTGCAAGAACTCGGCCCGCAACTGCGCTCAGGCCGGGGCCGGGGCGGCGAGCCCCCGGTGGTTCTGGTCGGCGGCCGCCGCGTCTCCGGCTTTGCAGAAATACGCAACCTGCCGCCCGAAGCGCTGGAGCGGGTAGACATCCTGCCCGAAGAAGTGGCCCTCAAATATGGCTATAAAGCTGATCAACGCGTCATAAACTTCGTCCTGAAAGACCTTTTTACCGCCACGACCGTAGAGCTAGAGCCCGGCTTTGCCACCGATGGTGGCCGCGGCAGCTTTGAAGGCAAAGGCAATTTTCTGCGCCTCGCCGATGGCGGTCGTCTCAGCCTTGAAGGCGAATACACCCGAAACGGGCTGTTGCTCGAATCAGAACGGCGAATCACCACCCCCGCCCCCGCCCAGCCCTTCTCACTCGGCGGCAATCTCGCCGGCGGCCCTCTCGCCGGCGGCGGCTTCGCCGAAATTGACTCCGCCCTTTCAGCCTTCGCCGGCGCGCCCGTATCCATCGTGTCCGTGCCGGCAAGTGCGGCCACATCCGCGCCCAGCCTCGCCCGGCTGGCCGCAAGCGCCGCCGCCTCCCTTGGCGCCCCGGCCAGCACCGCCGATCTCACGCCCTTCCGCTCGCTGCTACCGCAAACCACAAACCTCAGCCTCGGCGCCACCTTGAACCGCGAAATCGGCACCGTCTCAGCCACCTTGAGTGGCCGCTTTGAAGCAACAGACAGCGAATCCCGGCTCGGTCTGGCTGGCGTCACGCTCGGCCTCCCCCCCCAAAGCCCCTTCTCGCCGCTCGCCTCCCCCGTCACGCTCTATCGCTATGCCCAATCATCCGGCCCCTTGCTGCGCAATCAAGAAAACCGCAGCGGACGCGCCGCCCTGGCCCTCAACTGGGACAAAGGCTCATGGCGCTGGTCGCTCAACGCCAGCTACGATCGTTCTGAATCCAACACGTTGGTCGATCGCAGTCTTGACAGCACTGCCCTGCAAGCCCGGCTGGATAGCAATGATCCGGCCTTCAATCCCTTCGCCGCCGGCGCCATCGCCGGAGATTTTCGGCAAGATCGGGCACGCTCCATCAACGATCTCGGCAGCTTTGAGCTCGTCAGCTCAGGCAGCCCGCTCTCGCTCCCCGCCGGCCCGGTGGTCAGCACCATAAAAGCCGGCTTCGACATGCTGCGCCAAAATGCCTTCTCAGATCGCGGCGGCTTCATTCAAAACGTCGCGCTGGGCCGCGATCAAGGCCGCGTGCAAGCCAGCTTCGATGTGCCGCTCACCTCGGTTCGCAACGATGTGCTGTCCGCAGCCGGAGACATCTCCCTCAATTTCAACGCCAGCCTCGATCAATTGTCCGATTTCGGCACCCTCACCAGCATCGGCTATGGCCTAAACTGGGCCCCCAGTTCGCGTCTCAGGCTGCTTGTCTCGGTAAGCCATGAAGAAGCTGCCCCCACCATCCAGCAGCTCGGCAACCCGCTGGTCGTCACCCCCAATGTCCGCATCTTCGATCTCGTAAACGGCGAAACCGTAGATATCACCCGCCTCGATGGCGGCAACGCAGCCCTGACCGCAGACAGTCGGCGCGTGATCAAAATCGGCGGCAGCTGGAAGCCCTTTGCCAGCGAGCTAAACCTCAGCATGAACTTCATCGACAGCCGCCTCAAAGGCCAGGTCGAGACCTTCCCCACCGCCACGCCAGAAATCGAAGCCGCCTTCCCGGATCGCTTTGTCCGCGATGCGGGTGGCCGCCTGCTGCAAATCGACAACCGACCCATCAATTTCGCCGGCGCTGATCGTCAGGAGCTCCGCACCGGCCTGTCCCTGTTCCAGTCGCTGAAGCCGACGGCCAAAGAGAAAGCTGAAGCCGAACGCCGACGTGACGCCTTTGAAAAACGCAAAGCCGAACGTGACGCCGCTAACGGTGAAACGCCTGCGACCAATGCAGTGCCTCCGCCGCGCGGCGGAAGAGGCGGCGGCAGCAGTGGCCGCATCTTCGTCTCCCTGTTCTACACGCTGCACACCATAAACCGCATAAACATCCGAGACGGCATCGCCCCTCTCGATCTGCTGAACGGCAGCGCCACGAGCGGTCGCGGCGGTCAGCCCCGCCATGAAGTGGAAATGCGCATAGGCGCCAATAAGGCCGGGCTCGGCGGGCGCTTAAGCCTCGATTGGCGCTCAGGCAGCACCATAAAAGCTGACCCCAGCATCGCAGCACCCGGCAATGGTGACCTTATTTTCTCCGATTTCGCCACCCTAAACCTGCGCCTGTTCGCCGATCTCGGCAGCCAGCGCCGCCTGCTCAAAGCCGCCCCCTTCCTGCGCGGCAGCCGCGTCAGCCTCAAAATAGATAATATCACCAACGCCCGCCTCAACGTAAGAAACCGCCTCGGCGACGTGCCTTTGGGCTATCAACCAGACCAGCTCGATCCGCTGGGCCGCACCATCGGCATCCAGTTCCGCAAAGTCTTCCTCGCCCGCCCCCCTGAAGGCGAAAGGCGGGGCAAATGAGCATGCGCCAGCTCCTCCTCGCCGCTCTCACCGGAGCTATAATGATGACCACCGCCTCCAGCGCCGCCCCCCTCCCTAAATCAGCCCGAGCCGGCCCGCCGCCCGCGCCGCCGCTCATCATCGCCCATCGCGGTGCCAGCGCCGATCGCCCGGAACACACCATCGCCGCCTACACCAAAGCCATCGAAGACGGCGCAGACTTCATCGAGCCAGACCTTGTCGCCACCAAAGATCACCAGCTCGTCGCCCGCCACGAAAATGAAATCTCCGCCACCACCAACGTCAAAGACCACCCCGAATTCGCCAGCCGCAAACGCACCCAAATCATTGACGGCGAAACCTTCACCGGCTGGTTCACCGAAGACTTCACCCTCGCCGAACTAAACACCCTCCGCGCCCGAGAACGCATCCCCCTGCTCCGCCCCGATAACGCAAAATATGATGACCAATTCAAGGTCCCCACCCTCGCCGAAATCATTGCGCTGGCCAAAGCCGAAACCATCCGCACAGGCCGCCCCATCGGCATCTACCCCGAAACCAAACACCCCAGCCACTTCGCCAAAATAGGCCTCCCCCTAGAGCCCAAACTCCTGGAAGCCCTCGCCGCCGCCGGCTGGACCAAAGCCACAGACCCGGTCTTCATCCAGTCTTTCGAAGTCGAAAACCTAAAAACCCTACGCACCCAAACGGGCATCCGCCTCGTCCAACTCATAGACACCGGCACCTCCGCCGACGGCCACGACTATACCCAAATGCTAACCCCCCAAGGCCTCGCCACCATAAAAACCTACGCGAACGCCATCGGCCCCTCGCGTGATCTCATCTATCCCCGCAGCGCCCTAGGCAAGCTCGGCCCCCTCAGCAGCCTCGTCGAAGACGCCCACAGCGCCGGCCTCGACGTCCACCCCTGGACCTTCCGCCCTGAAAATTACTTCCTCGCCGCCCCTTACCGCAGTTCCCTAAACCCCCGCGCCCGAGGCAACGCCGCCGAAGAAATCCGCCTCTACCTTGAAGCCGGCATAGACGCTCTCTTCACTGATAACCCCGCCGACGCCATCACTGCCCTCGCCGCCCCAAGCGAGTAATGAAACCTCAGGCCCCAAACCCCCTATATTTTCGTCCCGCTAAACCGTCCTCCGAAACCCAAGCGCCGCCGCCCTTCATGGGGTCTGGGGTCTTCGAACCCAGCCGCCGGAGGCCCTTCTGACCGCCGGAGGCCCCGCTACCCCGCCTGCGCCAACGCCCCAATCCGCGCCACCATAGACGCCAGCCCCTGCGTCCGATTGGACGACAAATGCCGAGACAGCCCCAGCCCGTCCATCCGCGCCCGTATCTCTTCCACATCAACGTCCGCTGCCGCCCGCCCGTCGGCCAGCATCAGCACCAGCGCCACCAGCCCCTTCACAATCGCTGCATCGCTATCCGCCTGAAAATGCAGCTTGTCGCCGTCGCGGAGCGCATGTAGCCACACCTGAGACGCACACCCCCGCACCCGCGTCGCGTCGGTCTTCAGCGCGTCGGGCATCGGCGGCAGGTCACGCCCCAGCTGAATAAGCAACCGATAGCGGTCATCCCATTCGTCAAACGCCTCAAACTCGGCTTCCACATCATCAAAGCTGCTAATCATACCCCCGACATGGCCACCCCCCGCCCCCCGGTCAACCGGCAACAAGAAGATGCGCTGTTGCGTTCCCCCCGCAACCAACCCAAATAAAAACCATGCCGGATGCACGCACCATCATTGCCCAAGCCTATGAAGCCGCCGGCGGCGAAGCCTGGGCCCGCGCCAAAACCCTCACCCTCAAAGGCCGCGCGGTATTCTACGGCCCCGACGCCGCCGCCCCGCGCGCTATCGCCGATGATTACACCATGGCTAGAGAATTCGAAGACGTCCGCACAAACGCCCACGGCGAAGCCGGCAAAGTCCTCATCCACGGCAAGTCAAACGGCAAGACCCTGTTTCTCGTCGGCTCAAACGGCGCGCAAAGCTTCAATGAAAAAGGCATAATCCCCAAAGCCGATGCCGAAAAATTCTGGGCAAATAACTTCGGCTTCGGCGTCATTCGCTCGGCGCTGGGCCCCGGCTTCACCCTCACCCGCCTCCCCGATGACAATGTCGGCGGCCACCCCAGCTACACCGTGCGCGTCACCGATCCCGCCGGCACCACCACCCTGTTCGGCATCGACCAAACCAGCCATTTCATCCGCATGGTCGGCTTCTCCACCCCCAGCGGCTGGCACGCCCGCAATTACGATGATTTCGTGGCCCAGCCCGGCTGGACCCAAGCCCGCACCGTTACGCTTTATTATAACGGCGTCATCGCCAATCAGGTGTTCTGGACCGAATGGGCGGTCAATCCTCCGCTGGCGGCGTCTCTTTTTGATCCGCCCCCCCCGATCCAGCACCGTGCCGCATCATCATAGGTGCCTGAGAAATCGCAAACAAAAACGTCGCCGCCGTCACCCCCCAAACCTTAAAGCTCACCCAATCATCAGTAGACAGCATCTGCCGCGCCGCCTCATTAGCCCCCATCAACACCAGAAAAAACAACGCCCAATTCCGCGTTAATTTCGTCCAGCCCGCCTCATCCATTCCCGGCATTGCATCGCCTAGAACCAGCCGTAAATAAGACCGCCCCCGCGCCAGCCCAAACAGCAAAGTCCCCGCAAACGCCCCGTAAATAAGCGTCGGCTTCAGCTTGATAAACGTCTCATCCTGCAACCATAGCGTCAACCCTCCAAACACCGCCACAATCACCCCGGTAAACAACAGCATTGCCGGAATATGCCGCGTCCGCGCCCAGCTAACCGCCATAGCCAACGCCGTAGCCGCCATAAAAGCGCCGGTAGCCACAAACAGCCCGCCATATTTATTGCCCAGAAAAAACACCAAAAGCGGCCCAAAATCGACCGCCAGCTTCAAAGGTCCAGCAAGTTTCGGGCGCTCTATCATGCTCATGCTCCGCCCATACAGGCTTTGCCCGTCTACTGAAACACTTGGCGTAAACAACCGGCCTCGCTAGCGTGCGCAGCGTGACGGACACCGCCTCCCTTGTCGTAGAAAACCTCGCCTGCCTACGCGGCGACCGCCTGCTGTTCAAAGCCCTGTCCTTCACCCTCGCCCCCGGCGGTGCCCTCCATCTCACCGGCCCCAACGGCAGCGGCAAATCCAGCCTGCTCCGCCTCCTCGCCGGCCTCCTGCGCCCCTTCGCCGGCACCATCACCGCCCCCCCGCTCAGCTATCTCGGCCATGACGTAGCGCTCAAACCCCGCATGAAGCTCGCCCAGGAACTCCAGCATTGGGCACGCCTCGATGATGCCGAGTCCCGCCTCCCCGCCGCCATGGCCGCCATGAACGTCGCCAGCCTCGCCGAAGTCCCCTGCCGCCATCTCTCCAGCGGCCAACGCCGCCGCGCCGGCCTCGCCCGCGCTATAGCCTCAGGCGCGCCGCTCTGGCTGCTAGATGAACCCACCGCCGGCCTCGACACCGCCTCCACAGACCTATTAGCCACCGCCATGCACACGCACCGCGCCTCAGGCGGCCTCATCGTCGCCGCCGTCCACACAGACATCGGCCTCAAAACCCCCCAAGTCATCCGGCTCGGCTAATGTTCCTAACCCTCGTCCGCCGCGATCTCACCCTCATCGCCCGCTCGCCGGCCGTCTGGATGCCGGTCATGTTCTTCATCCTAACCGCCGCCCTCTTCCCCTTCGCCGTCGGCCCAGACGCCCGCCTCCTCGCCCGCATAGCCCCCGGCATCATCTGGGTCTCCGCGCTCCTTGCAGCCCTCCTCCCGGTAGAAACCCTCCTCACCCCAGACCTTGAAGACGGCACCCTCGATCAACTCATCAGCCGAGGCATCGCGCTGGAAACCATCGCCGCCGCCCGCATCCTCGCCCATTGGCTAGGCTTCGCCCTCCCCCTCCTCGCCGCCCTGCCGCTGGCCGCTATCCTCGTCGGCCTCGAATCCCCCAAAACCCTCGCCCTGGCCCTTCTCCTGGGCACCCCCGCCCTCGCCGCCCTCGCCACCGTCGCCGCCGCCCTCACAGCAGGCCTACGCGGCGGCGGCGCGCTTGCCGGCCTCATCATCCTGCCGCTAGCTCTGCCCATACTCATCTTCGGCGTCGGCGCCGAAGCCCCCGGCGCGCTAAAACTCCTCACCGCCGCCAGCTTGGTCCTGCTAGCGGTCGCGCCTTTCGCGGCGGCAGCAGCCCTGAAACAAGAGTAAAGGGCCTCCGGCGAGCAAAAGAGATACTGGGGTCGAAGACCCCAGACCCCACACTTTCCCGTCATACCGGCGAACGCCGGTATCCATGGCCGAGCAATCACCGCCCGCGCCCGTAAATCACAGTCCTAAAAATCGGGGTCTGGGGCCAAGGCCCCAGAAACTTCTTGCCCGCCGGAGGCCCTTAAGGCCTTAAATCGCCACAACCTGTTCAGCCAAGATCGTCAGCCCTTCAGGCGTAACCTCAGCAAACCCGCCCTCAATCTGATAACGGGCAGACGGCACCGTGCCTTCGCTCGTATAAATCTCAATCACGCCGGGCCGAATCGTGCTCATCATCGGCGCATGGCCGGGCAGCACGCCAAAGTCGCCTTCGGTGCCCGGCACCACGACCATAGCCACCTGCGCCGAAGCGAGTTTACGCTCCGGCGACACCAGTTCAAATTGCAGCGTCGCGGCCATCAGGCAGCGTCCGCCGCCAGTTTCTGGGCCTTGGCAACAGCGTCTTCGATGGTGCCAACAAGGTAGAAGGCCGCTTCTGGCAGATGGTCATATTCGCCGGCGACAATGGCTTTGAAGCCCTTGATGGTGTCTTCCACAGCCACGAACACGCCGGGCGTGCCGGTGAAGATTTCGGCCACATGGAAAGGTTGCGAGAGGAAGCGCTGAATCTTCCGCGCCCGGCTCACCACCAGCTTATCCTCTTCGGAAAGCTCATCCATGCCCAGAATGGCGATAATGTCCTGCAAGCTCTTATACTTCTGCAAAACTTCCTGCACAGATCGCGCTACGCCGTAATGCTCTTCGCCCACAGTGCGCGGCTCCAGCACACGGCTGGTCGAATCCAGCGGATCCACGGCGGGGTAAATCCCCAGCTCGGCAATTTGGCGGGACAGCACGGTCGTCGCATCAAGGTGGGCAAAGCTGGCGGCAGGGGCCGGATCGGTCAAATCATCGGCCGGCACATAAATCGCCTGCACAGACGTAATCGAGCCCTTGTTGGTAGAGGTAATCCGCTCCTGCAACTGGCCCATGTCGGTTGAAAGCGTCGGCTGATAGCCCACAGCGGAAGGAATGCGGCCCAAAAGCGCCGAAACTTCCGAACCAGCCTGGGTAAAGCGGAAGATATTGTCCACGAAGAACAACACATCCTGGCCTTCCACATCCCGGAAATATTCCGCATTGGTCAGGCCCGAAAGCGCCACCCGCGCCCGTGCGCCAGGAGGCTCATTCATCTGGCCAAACACCAATGCCACCTTGGAACCTTCAGAAATCGGGTTGCCATCAGCATCAGAGGCGATAACGCCCGCTTCCAAAAATTCATGATAAAGATCATTGCCTTCGCGGGTCCGCTCGCCCACGCCGGCAAACACCGAGGTGCCGCCGTGCCCCTTGGCAATGTTGTTGATCAGCTCCTGAATAAGCACCGTCTTGCCCACGCCGGCGCCGCCAAACAGCCCAATCTTGCCGCCCTTGGCATAAGGCGCGATGAGATCGATCACCTTGATGCCCGTCACCAAAATCGAGCTTTCTGTTGATTGGTCCACAAACAGCGGCGCTTCGGCATGAATAGGCGCGGTCATATCGGTCTGAATCGGCCCGCGCTCATCAATCGGTTCGCCAATCACGTTCATAATCCGCCCGAGCGTCGCAGGGCCCACCGGCACCCGGATCTGCCCGCCGGTATCGGAAACTTCCTGCCCGCGAACCATGCCGTCGGTGCTCTCCATCGAAATGGTACGCACAGTATTCTCGCCCAGATGCTGCGCCACTTCGAGCACAACCCGCACATCGCCAATTTTGGTCTCCAGCGCCGAGAGAATCGGCGGCAGATCGGAATCAAACTGCACATCGACAACCGCGCCGATGATCTGGGTCACACGCCCAACGTTATTGGTATTGAGGCTAATGGCCATGTTATGCTCCTAAAGGGCTTCGGCGCCGGAGATGATTTCAATCAGCTCCTTGGTAATAGCGGCCTGACGGGTTCGGTTATAGGTAATGGTTAGCCGGTTTATCATGTCGCCGGCGTTGCGCGTGGCGCTGTCCATGGCGGTCATGCGGCTGCCCTGCTCGGAAGCGGCATTCTCCAGCAGCGCCCGGAAAACCTGAACAGCCAGATTGCGCGGCAACAGCTCAGCCAGAATAGATTCCTCATCCGGCTCATATTCCACCGCCGCCGGCGCATCGCCGGGCTTGCCGGTTTCAACCACAGCCGGAAGCGCCGCCGGAATAATCTGCAGCCGCGTCGGCTCCTGCACCAACGCCGAGCGAAACCGGCTGAAAAACAAATGCGCCACATCAAACTCACCGGCCTCAAAGCGCGCGGTAATATCATCCGCCACAGCCTTGGCATCCGCAAACGTCACAGACTTGATATGCGTCTGGTCAATGGTACCGATAATCAGCTCTTTATGCGTCCGCATAAACGGCGCACGGGCTTTCTTGCCCACAAACAGCAGCTTCACGGTCTTGCCCTCAAGCAAAAGCGCTTCCAGCTTCTTGCGCGCCAGCCGCACGATATTGGTATTAAAACCGCCCGCCAAACCGCGCTCGGAAGACGCAATCACCAGCAAATGCACCTTGTCCGCGCCCGTCCCCGCCAGCAACTTCGGCGACTGCGGGCCAACCGTCACCCGGCTGGCCAAAGACGCCATCACCACCGCCATCCGCTCGGAGTAAGGCCGCGCCGCTTCCGCCGCCTCCTGCGCCCGGCGCAGCTTTGCGGCGGCGACCATCTTCATCGCCTTGGTGATCTTCTGGGTCGATTTGACCGAGACGATCCGATTTTTAAGGGCCTTAAGGCTCGGCATCAGTCAATCACGCAAACGTCTTGGCGAAATCGCCGATGATAGATTTCAGCTTGGCATTGGTATCCGCCGAAATATCCTTGGACGTGCGAATGTCCGTCAGAACACCCGCATGATCCGCCCGCACATGCGCCAGCAACGAAGCTTCAAACCGGGTCACCGCATCAGCAGGAATCGCATCCAAATACCCGTTCACACCGGAATAAATGCTCACAACCTGCTCTTGAAACGGCATCGGCTTAAACTGCCCCTGCTTCAAAAGCTCGGTCAAACGCTTTCCGCGATTAAGCAATTTCTGCGTAGAGGCATCCAAGTCAGACCCAAATTGCGCAAACGCCGCCATCTCACGATATTGCGCCAGCTCCAGCTTGATAGTCCCCGCCACCTTCTTCATCGCCTTGGTCTGCGCCGCAGAACCCACACGAGAAACGCTCAAACCCACGTTAATGGCCGGCCGAATCCCCTGATAAAACAGCTCGGTTTCAAGGAAGATCTGCCCATCGGTAATCGAAATAACGTTGGTCGGAATATAAGCCGACACATCGCCCGCCTGCGTCTCAATAATAGGCAGCGCGGTCAAAGACCCGCCCCCATTGGCATCGTTCATCTTCGCGGCCCGCTCCAGCAAACGAGAGTGCAAGAAGAACACATCGCCCGGATAAGCTTCACGGCCCGGCGGACGGCGCAGCAACAAAGACATCTGCCGATAAGCCACAGCCTGCTTGGTCAAATCGTCATAAACAATCACCGCATGCATGCCATTGTCGCGGAAAAATTCGCCCATGGTGCAGCCGGTATAAGGTGCCAAAAACTGCAATGGCGCGGGCTCCGATGCCGTCGCGGCCACCACAATCGAATATTCCATCGCGCCATTTTCTTCCAGCGCCCGCACAATCTGCGCCACGGTGCTGCGCTTCTGGCCGATCGCCACATAGATGCAGTAAAGCTTCTTCGATTCGTCGTCGCCGGCGTTCACCGTCTTCTGGTTGATGAACGTATCAATCGCCACAGCGGTCTTGCCCGTCTGCCGATCGCCAATAATCAACTCGCGCTGACCCCGGCCCACAGGCACCAGCGCATCCAGCGCCTTAAGCCCCGTCTGCATCGGCTCATTCACCGATTTACGCGGAATAATCCCCGGCGCCTTCACTTCCACGCGTGAGCGCGTCACGTCAGTAAGCGGCCCCTTGCCATCAATCGGATTGCCCAAGCCATCAACCACCCGGCCCAGCAAACCCCGGCCCACCGGCACATCCACAATAGTGCCAGTACGCTTAACCGTGTCACCTTCGCGGATATTGGCATCAGACCCGAAGATCACGATCCCCACATTGTCCGTCTCAAGGTTCAGCGCCATGCCCTGCACGCCGCCGGGAAACTCCACCATTTCGCCGGCCTGCACATTATCAAGGCCATGCACACGGGCAATCCCATCGCCCACGCTAAGCACTTGGCCCACTTCCGAGACCTGGGCTTCAGCGCCAAAATTGGCGATCTGATCTTTGATGACCCGCGAAATTTCAGCGGCATTGATATCCATGGTTTAGCCTTTCAGTGCCTGACCCAGCGTTTCCAGCCGGGTCCTGAGCGAAGAATCAATCATCCGTGAACCAACACGAACAACAAGCCCACCAAGAATGGCAGGGTCGGTAACAAGATCGAGCGCAATTTCCTGCCCAAGGCCGGCCTTGAGCTTCTTGATCAGCGCCGTCTGCTGCGCCTTGGAAAGCGGATGCGCGCTGGTAACTTTCGCCGTCACCTCACCGCGCCGCGCCGCAGCAAGTGCCCGCACATCAGAAATAATCGCTGCTATGCTCCCTAGCCGGCGATTCTCCGCAAGAACCCCCAGAAAGTTCGCCGTAAGCGAATCAAGCTTCAACACCGGAGCCAACGCCTTCACCGCCGCCCCTGCTGCGGCCCGACTCACCATCGGGCTGCTCACTAACGCCTTCATATCATCAGACGCCGCAAGCCCGTCCGCCAAAGCGTCAAGGCTAGACAGCACAGCCGCAAGGCTATCCTGCTCGATCGCCAGATCGAAGAGCGCAGTCGCATAGCGACCAGATAAACCCTGAGCGATGTTCGCGCGGGCGGTGCCAGATGAAGGGTCCAAGGGTCCGGGTTCCGGCTGTTAAAAGGTTACGGGCTTGTAGAGCCAAAAGCTCCGCAAGAGACGCGGCGCGGCTAGCACGCGTATCGCCATGTTGCAAGACAGCATGAACGTCAGGACTTGAACCAAAAGCCCCAGTTGCGCATGAAAAGCCATGCCCTCGCTCTTCCATATCTTCCTCGCCGTCCATATCGGCGCCGGCGCGGTCGCCCTCCTCAGCTTCATCGGCGCCGTCGCCACAAGGAAAGGCGCCGCCTCACACCGCCGCTGGGGCCACATCTTCAGCGCTGCTATCTACGTTGCCGCCGTCCAGGCCCTCGGCATGGGTATCCTCTCCCTCATATGGCCGCTCGCCATGCACAAAAACCTCACCGACGAAACCCTTTATCGCGGCATGTTCGGCACCATGATGGTCTATCTCGGCATCCTCGTCATCTCCATGACTCGTTACGGCCTCACCATGGTGAAAAACCGCCAAAACCACGCCGCCAACCGTCACTGGTCAATGCTTGCCCTGCAAACCACCACATTCATCGCCGCCCTCATCTGCCTCACCCACGGCCTCATCCTGCTACGCTCTCACGGCCCGCTTATGGAGCCCATATTGATGGTCATGGTCGCGCTCCTAGGCGTCGGCACCAGCCTCACCTATCTGCGCTACCTCCTCACCAAAAACCCCCGCCCCGCCGCCTATATCCCCGAACATTTCAAAGCCATGGTCGCCTGCGGCATCGCCGCCTACACCGCGTTCCTATCCGTCGGCCTCGTAGACATGTTCCCAGATCACGCCTTCAACCCCGCCATCTGGTCCATCCCCACCTTCTTCGGCATGTGGATCATTATCCACCACCTCCGCCAACAAAACGCTCGCCACCCCCATCAAGGCCTGATCAAACCAGCGAACGCATTTGACTCTCTAAAATAATTTTAATAAAGAATTAGTAATTATCGAGGGGGCAAAATCATGCGCAGTTTCTTCATCATGTCAGCAGCCGTAGCGGCCTTCTCAGCCAGCGCCGCAAATGCCGTCACTGTCGCCTGGACCGATTGGCAATCCTCAACCACCACTACCGCCAGCGGCCAAATCACCAGCGGCCCCAACACCCTAGACGTAACCTTCTCCACAAGCGGCGAAGCCCTGAACTTCGTCCAAACCGGCACTGGCACCAACTATTGGACCGAAGGTAGCCCCGCGCCTTACACGGGCGGCATCGTTGAAAATGCTCCCCCGGCTTCCGAACTAATCTCGCTTAGCGCAGGCGGCACCAAGACCATCACCTTCAGCCAAGCCGTCATCAATCCCTATATCGCCTTTGTCAGCTGGAACGGAAACTCCGCTACCTTCAGCCAGCCCTTCGAAAAAATCAGTGAAGGCCTCGGCTTCTGGGGTTCCGGCACCTTTTCTCTAGGCGCAAACAACAGCTTCGTCGGCACCGGTGAAGCCCATGGCATACTTCGCTTCCTCGGCACCTTCGATACAATCAGCTTCACTGATACGTCCGAGAATTGGCATGGCCTCACTATCGGCATCGGGGCCGTAGCGCCGCCTTCAGGCGCCGTGCCAGAACCTGCCAGCTGGGCGATGCTAATTGCAGGCTTTGGCCTCATCGGCGGCGCTATGCGTAGACGCCGGGCCACACTCACCGCCTAATCCTTCAAAAGCGCCGCTGAAATCTGGTCGATGGTCCCCGCCATCGTCGGTAGATGCGCCCGCTCGGCCTCGAGAATCGCCAAAAACGCCCGCGTTTTAAGCGCCGCCAGATCCGCCACCGGCCGCGCACTTGCAGACGCCACAATATCAATCAACCGCTCCGCCCCCTGCAGCCGCCCCCACAAATAATCATGCTCCCTATAACCCCGGCTAAAAAATGCCCCAAAAGCCCGCAGCCGCGCGCCCTTCAACTGCGTGCCGCCAAACCTTGCCAGACCAGGCGCATCGTCAGGCGAGAGCCGGTCCACCTTTATCTCGTCAAACTCATCCGAGCCATCGCCCGCCAACAGCGCAAAGGTCGCTATGTCGTAAAAAGGAAACCCCAGATATGCATTCAGCAGCTTCCGCCTGAGCGCGCGAGACATAGGCAGGCTGAACAGCCCCGCCAATTTCGCATCGGTGTCCGCGTCCAGCACTCTGAGATCAAGCGCCTCGGCCAACGCCTCCAGCGTCTCAGCCATCTTACTAGCACCAGCTTCAGCAAGCACCCTTAACGGCGCATACACGCCCAACGAGTCAACCTGCCGCCGGGCCAGACAGGTCTCGAGCACAGTATAAAGCCCGGCTTTCACAGCCTCCAAAGTCGCCCGGTCCCGGGCCTCTTGGGTATTGGCTGTAAACCCATTGATACGCCTAATCACAAACCGCAGCCGCCTGATCCGAAAATCCAGATCAAACTTCCGCAAAAACAATATCCAAAGCGCGCCATCCCCTCCCGCGCCCAAACCGCCCGCCCCCAGTCCCTGCGCGGCAAGGCTCGCCGCAATCGCCCGCTCCAACGGCGCCGCCGTCCCGCCTCCCAACTGCGAGAGCAGCACCGCCATAGATTCAACCAGCCGCGCCAGCTTCAGCTGGCCATAAGCCGCATAGCTGAAGCCCGCGCCCTTCGCCGCCGCCGCTTGTCCCTTGGCGCGCAACTCCCCCAGCCGCTCTGCCGACAAACCAAACAGCAAAAACCGCCGCCCCACCGCCTTTTCAATCGCCGCATCCACCTCAGCAGCCATCCCGTCCGTTACCTGCCGGAGCCGCCGCACCCGCGCCGAAAGCCCCTCAATCATATCCAAGCTGTCACTAATCGGCTGCTGACGCGGAATGTCAGACAAACTCCGCAAAATCATACTAAAAAATCCCGGAAGCGGCTTCTGCCCATCGCTTGCCAAGCCCGTATGCATGTCATTTGTATGCATGTCATTTGTATGCATTCCGGGCCTAGGGTCCACATACACAAACCGCCGGTCCACTTCCCTATGCGCCCGGTGCCGCCCCAGCGCCTCAATCGCCGGCCCAAACGGCCGCCCATTAATCACCGAGCCATCAATCATCGTCACCCGCGCCGCATCATCAGCCTTGGGAAACTGCCGCGCCAGAAAATCCCCCCGCCCCGGCCAGTTCACGCCCTTGGCGGCCAACATCGCATCCAGCTCCCCCACCCGAAACGCCGGAAACGCGCCCGGAAAACTCGCCGTCGCCCGCGCCGCAAACGTCAACTCTGGCAAGCCTGCCAACTGCCGCTTCCCCGCCGCATCCGCCGCATCGCTGCCAAACGCCAAAATCAACCGATGGTCAGTCTCAGAAATCTCCGCCGGGCTATGCAGCGCCAGTCGCACCCGCGCGCCCTCATAATCCGTCACCGTCACAAACAGATCAAACGCCTGCTGCGGCCCCACCAGCGGCGGCGTCACCGCCGGGCCGTCCATCGCCTCCAGAGCATCATAAACCAGCCCGGCAAAACTAATCCCGGAAAACGGCGGACGAAACCAGCGCGAGCGCATCAATCTGGAAAGCTTCGCCGAAGCCTCCGCCCGCGCCGCCGGCTCATCCATCTCCTCAAGCCCCAGCCCTTTGCGGCGCGTGTACCAGATCAGCGGCAGCGCCCAGAGCTTGGAAAAGGGCCTTGAAGCCGCTTCTGGGTCCAACATCCGGTCGCTATCGGCGGTTTCCAACCAGAGATGCCGCAGCGGCTCCATGCTCTGCCCGCTCACAATCGCCTGCGCGAGCATAATGCCATTAATCCCGCCCGCAGACGCGCCGGCCACAATGTCAGTGCTCACCGTCAAATCAAGCTCAGGCATCAGCGCCTCAAGCAGCGCACCGTAAATCACTTCGCTATCATCCGCCGGCGGCAAACTGTCAGGATCGCCGTGGTGCCGCCGCATAGACGCCCGGCACAGCTTCCACACTTCCTTGGTGATTCCATGCATGTAGACAGCAAGGCTCACCCCGCCATAACAGACGAGCGCTAACCGAAGCTCCTTTTCCACCATACCCCAGTCTGGCAACTTCTCCCGAAAATAACTAGCCTTTTCCCAATTGCGCCCCCGCGCGCCCCCTGCTAATGTTCGCTTTCTGTTCACGGAGATAAAATGGCCCGCACCGCCACAAGATACGTCTGCCAAGCTTGCGGCGCCGTAGCGTCCCGCTGGCAGGGCCAATGCGGTGATTGCAATGAATGGAACACCATTCAGGCCGAAGCCACCGCCGCCGTCACTGCTTTCTCCGCCAAACACTCGCTCGTCAGCGGCGGCCGCAAAATCGCCATGGCCAGCCTCGCCGATGATGTCGCCCTGCCAGACCGGCTGTCCACCGGCATCGCCGAGCTAGACCGCGCGCTCGGCGGTATAGGTGAAGGCCCCATCGTCAAATCCGGCCTCGTCCCCGGCTCCGTCGTCCTCATCGGCGGCGATCCCGGCATCGGCAAATCCACCCTCCTCCTGCAAGCTGCGGGCCGCATGGCCGCGTCGGGTCACAAAGTCGCTTATGTCTCCGGCGAAGAAGCCGCCGATCAAGTCCGCCTCCGCGCCCGGCGACTGGGCCTCGCCCGCGCCGATGTTGCGCTGGCTGCCGAAACCAACGTCCGAGATATCCTCACCACTATGGCCTCAGGCCCACCCCCCGCGCTCCTCGTCATAGATTCCATCCAGACCATGCATTCAGACACGCTCGAAGGCGCGCCCGGCACCGTCAGCCAGGTCCGCGCCAGCGCGCAGGAGCTTATCCGCTATGCCAAATCCAGCGGCTGCGCGCTCATTTTGGTCGGCCATGTCACCAAAGACGGCCAGCTCGCCGGCCCCCGCGTCCTCGAACACATGGTCGACACCGTCCTCTATTTCGAAGGCGAACGCAGCCACCAATATCGCATCCTGCGCGCCGTCAAAAACCGCTTCGGCGGCACCGATGAAATCGGCGTCTTCGCCATGGGCGCCAGCGGCCTCGAAGAAGTCGCCAACCCCTCCAGCCTCTTCCTCACCGCCCGCGAAGAGGGCCGCCAGGTCTCCGGTGCCATCGTCTTCCCCGCACTTGAAGGCACGCGCCCCGTGCTATGCGAAATCCAGGCGCTCGTCGTCAAACTTCCCTCCGGTGCCACCCCCCGCCGCTCCGTCGTCGGCTGGGATTCGTCCCGCCTCTCCATGCTACTGGCCGTGCTGGAAGCCCGCTGCGGCATGAGCTTTGCCAATCATGAAGTCTATCTAAACGTCGCCGGCGGCTTCCGCGTGCAAGATCCCGCCGCTGATCTCGCCGTCGCCGCCGCCCTCATCTCGGCGCTCACAGATAAACCCGTGCCCACAGATTGGATAGCGTTCGGCGAAGTCGCGCTCTCCGGTGAGCTCCGCCCCGCCGGCCTCGCCGCCCTGCGCCTCAAAGAAGCTGCAAAACTCGGCTTCGCTGGCGCGTTCGTCCCCGCTGGCACCAAGTCCGGCAGCATGCCTATCGCTGCGCTCAGCACCTTGGGCGCGCTGGTAGACCGTCTGACGCGTTGACCGGCTTCTGCGCGCCGCTTATGCCGAAAAAATGGTAACCGCTTACACCGCCTTTGATGCTCTCGTCGTCGCCCTCATCGCCCTGTTGGGCGTGGTCGGCCTAGCGCGCGGCTTCGTTGGAGAACTCGCCAGTCTCGGTGCCTGGATCGCCGGCGTGCTGGCCATCCGCTTCTTCCACGTCCCCGCCAAATCCTTTATGCAAACCATGGTGGAAAGCGAAACCATGGCCGCCGCCTTAGCCCTCATCGGCCTGTTCCTCGCCGCCTTTATCGCTGTCCGCCTCATCGGCAACGCGCTGTCGCGCAGCACCAAAAGCTCGGTCATCAGCCCCATAGACCGGCTGCTAGGCCTCGGCTTCGGCCTCGCCAAAGGCACCGTCGCCGCCGTGCTCATGTTCCTGCTCACCAATATGAGCCTGGAGTTCCTCGGCCCCAAACAAGATCAACCCATATGGTTCGCAAACTCCCGCAGCGCGCCGGTCCTCGCCATCTTCTCCCGCGCGCTTGTAGATTTCGTCGATGAGCAACGCCGCACCAATGCTGATGTGGCTAGCGAAGACCCCCACGCCGGCCTTGGCTTCCCCGCCCGAGATTCCCAAGGCTATAACCGCAGGCAACGCTCAGCCTTGGACGAACTGCTAGACGAGCAGGAAAAGACCACTCCCTCCACGCCGATCTAATGCCCATGCAACTGCGCCTCTACAACACCCTCACCCGCGCCAAAGACCCGCTAACGCCCGCTAACCCCGAGCGCGTCACCCTCTATGTCTGTGGCCCCACCGTCTATGATCGCGCCCATATCGGCAACGCGCGGCCCGCCGTCGTCTTCGATCTGCTCCGCCGCGTGCTAGGCCATATCTACGGCGCAAAACACGTCCTCTACGCCCGCAACATCACCGATATTGACGACAAGATCATCGCCAAAGCCGGCACCGCCCCAATAGACCAGCTAACCCGCCACTATGAAGACCTGTATCTCGCAGACATGGCGGCGCTCGGCGTAACCCCTCCAGATCTCGCCCCTCACGCCACCACCAGCATCCCCGCCATGATCAGCATGATCACCACCCTCATCCAAAAAGGCCATGCCTACGAGGCCGAGAGCCATGTCCTGTTCGAAACCGCCACCGACCCCAATTACGGCCACCTCTCGCGCCGCCCCTTGGAAGACATGATAGCCGGCGCCCGCGTAGAAATCGCGCCCTACAAACGCGCCCCGCAAGATTTCGTCCTGTGGAAACCCTCCACCCCCGATCAACCCGGCTGGGACAGCCCCTGGGGCCGAGGCCGCCCCGGCTGGCACATAGAATGCTCCGCCATGATCGCCGAAACCTTGGGCACCACCATAGACATCCACGGCGGCGGGCTAGACCTGCAATTCCCCCACCACGAAAACGAATGCGCCCAATCCGCCTGCGCCCATGACGGCGCACCCTTGGCACAAATCTGGATGCACAACGGCTTCCTCACCATGTCAGGTGACACCAAAATGTCGAAATCGCTGGGCAACGTCATCACCGTAGAAGCCCTGCTCGCCCAAGGCTGGACCGGCCCCGTCCTGCGCCTCGCCCTGCTCTCAGCCCATTACCGCCAGCCGCTGGACTGGAGCGAAAAACTCCTCACCGAAACCAAAGCCCGCCTAGACCGCTGGACCCGCGCGCTGGCCAACACGGCCCCCAGCACGCCGCCCCCAGCCCTGCTCGAAGCCCTGGCCGACGATCTAAACACCCCCCAAGCCCTGGCCGCCCTCTCCGCCGCCCTAAAAACCGACCCCGCCGCCGCCGCCGCCGGCCTCGCGCTGCTAGGCATCACCCGCCCCCAAGCCAAAACACCAGACAGTAAAATAGACGCCCAAATCGCCGCCCGAACCGCCGCAAGAGCCGCCAGAAACTGGGCCGAATCAGACCGCATCAGAGACGCCCTGCTAGAACAAGGCATCTTGCTTGAAGACACGCCGGGAGGCACCACATGGCGAAAAGCTTGATCCTCCTCCTGCTGGCCCTGCTCCCCGCGACGCTGCACGCCCAGCCCAAAAAGCGCCCCCCCGGCCCCGCGCCCGTATTGGCCCGAGAACTCCTCATCACCCAATCCGACACCGCCCTAGACTGGCGCTGGCGCACCCCGCCGGAAGCCGGCCTCGAACCAAATCTGCTGCGCGCCATGCGCGGCGAAGCCCTCACAGAGGCCACCAAAGCCCGCCAACGCGCCCGCAAAGACCGCACCCAAGCCGAAACCGCCGGCTTCCCGTTCCGCAAACATGATTATTGGACTGACTGGACCGTCGCCGCCAACACCAAACGCCTGCTCGTCCTCCAAGGCACCAGCTGGCAATTCACCGGCGGCGCGCACGGCAACACCGGCTACGCCGCCCGCCTCTGGGACAAGCAAACCGGCCACACCATACCCCTAGAAGCCCTGTTCACCGACTGGCCCCGCGCCCGCCGCCTGCTAGAGCCCGCCTATTGCGCCGCCCTAGAACAACAGCGCCGCGAAAAACGCGGAACCACCCGCCTGATGGACGATTTCGAAACCTGCCCCCCCTTGGCCGAACAACTCATCCTCCCCGCCAGCGCCCCCGCAGACCGCACCGCCAGCAGCGTCCGCATCCTCCTCGCCCCCTATGTCGCCGGGCCCTTTGCGGAAGGCACCTACGAAATCAACCTGCCATGGCCCCCCGGCACCGCCGCCCTCGTCGCCCCGCCTTGGCGCGGCGCCCTCGGCCTAGACTAAAGCCCATCTCGCACCTGCACCAAAAATACCCTATATCCCCCCCATGGCAGACCAACTCTACAACCAGCAGATCCTCCGCCTCGCCGCCGATGGGGGCCTCGCCGCGCGCCTCGCCCCCGCTGCTGGAACCGCCGATGGAACCGCCGCTGGAACCGCCGTAAAAGTCTCGCCCATCTGCGGCAGCCGTGTCACCGCAGACATCCGACTCACCCCCCAAGGCAAGATCAGTGCCCATGGCCAAGAAGTCCGCGCCTGCGCGCTCGGCCAGGCCGCCGCCACGCTGGTGGCGCAAAACATCATCGGCACAGATGAAACCACCCTCATAGCCGCCCGCACCCAACTAGCCGACTGGCTCTCAGGCATCAGCGACCAAGCCCCAGACTGGCCCGGTATGCACGTCTTCGCCCCCGCCCGCCCCCACCGCGCGCGCCACCCTTCCATCCTTCTGGCCTTTGACGCTGCCATCGCCGCCACTAAAGCCGCCAAAGCCTAACGATGGCGTCAGCCGAAACCCCCGCCTTCCTGCCCGAAGCTGTGGTCTATCTCGGCGCCAGCGTCGTCCTCGTGCCGTTGTTTGTCCGCCTAAAACTCGGTGCCGTGCTGGGCTATCTCGCCGCCGGCATCCTCATCGGCCCCTCAGTCCTCGGCCTCATCAGCAGCCCAGACCGCGTCCTCCAATTCGCCGAATTCGGCATCGTCCTCCTGCTTTTCGTCATAGGCCTGGAGCTGCAACCCTCCCGCCTCTGGGCCATGCGCCGAGATATTTTCGGCCTCGGCAGCGCCCAAGTCCTGCTCTGCGGCCTCGGCCTGTTCGCGCTGCTTGCACTGACCACAAACTTCACCCCAGAAGCCGCCCTCGTAATCGCCCTGCCGCTCGGCCTCTCCTCCACAGCGCTCGTCATGCAACTCCTGCAGGAACGCGGCCTCACCGGCACCAGCTTTGGTGAACGCAGCTTCGCCATCCTGCTCTTCCAAGATCTCGCCATCGTCCCCATGCTCACCATCGTGGCGGCGCTGAGCCGCGTGCCAGACCCGAACGCCGTCCCCGGCTGGCAAACCGCCGCCATGACCGCCGGCGCCCTCACCGGCCTTGTCCTCGCCGGCCGCTATCTGCTGCCGTCGGTGTTCCGCCGTATCGGCAGCCTCGGCGCGCGTGAAGCCTTTGTCGCAGCCGCTCTGCTCTCAGTCCTCGGCAGCGCCTATCTCATGGCCTCGCTCGGCCTTTCCATGGCGCTGGGCGCGTTCGTCGCCGGCGTCATGCTCGCCGAAAGCCCGTACCGCCACGCGCTTGAAGCCGACATCGAACCGTTCAGAGGCCTCCTCCTCGGCCTGTTCTTCATCGCCATCGGCATGACCCTAAATCTCACCCTGCTAGCCGACAAATGGCCCCTTATCCTCGCCCTCGTCGCTGGCCTCATGATCGCCAAAACCCTCATCATAGCCGGCCTCGCCCGCCTCGCCGGAACCCCCTTGCGCCCCGCCCTGCAAATGGGCCTCCTGCTCTCCCAAGGCGGCGAATTCGGCTTCGTCCTCTTCGCCGAAGCCGAACGCGGCCTCTTGCTGGCCAGCCCCGCCGTCCAGCTCTTCTCCGCCGTCGTCACCCTCTCCATGGCGCTCACCCCGCTGCTGTTCATCCTCGCCCAGCGCCTCAATCCCAAAGCCGATACCCTGCCCATGCCAGATGGTCCCGGCGCCGCCCCCCACAACCCCGAAGCCGCCCGCGCCATCATCATCGGCATGGGCCGTATGGGCCAGGTCGTCTCGCAAATGCTCCGCGCTCGCGGCATCGAAGTCACCGGCATAGATCTCAACCCCGCGCTCATTCGCACCGCCGAAAGCTTCGGTTCAAAGGTCTATTTCGGCGATGGCCGCCGCATCGATATCCTGCGCGCCGCCGGCATCGAGCAAACCGGCCTCCTCGTTTTCGCCGCCAACGGCCCTTGGGACCCGGAGCTAACCCTCGCCCCCTTACGCAGCGCCTTCCCAGATCTCCCCATTCTCGCCCGCGCCCATGACCGTCTGCACTGGATAAAGCTCCGCCGCGCCGGCGTAGAAATCGCCGTTCGGGAAACATTTGATAGCGGCGTGACGTTAGGCAGAAGCGCGCTGGCCATGCTGGGAACCACCGAAACCATGATAGACACTATCGAAGCCGAATACCGCCGGCGCGACACGGAGCGCCTCGATCTACAACTCTGCAGCAACGACCCCTACACCGGCCTCGATCGCATGATCAAAGGACCGATAGACCTTGATCCTCTCCCAAAATGACCCGCAATACTGACCCGATCTGGCTCCCGCAAACCCAGCCCCGGCACAGCGCCTATGGCCCCGGCTTTCCCCTGCGTGACCATGGCAAAGCCACGCCCCTCATTCTCGCGTCCGAAATGTATCCCGCGCTTGAAGAGCTGGCACTCGGCGCCAAAGACACCCTGTTCCTCGCCTTCCGCATCTTCGATCCGCTCACCGCCACCCGCTCAAAAGCCGCCAAAGCCCTTGGCCTGAGCAATTGGCTCGATATCCTTAAACACCGCGTCGAAGCCGGCGTCACCGTCCGCCTCCTGCTCACAGACTTTGAGCCCAGCTTCGCCGAACCGCTTCACTCAGGCTCATGGACCAGCTTCCAGCTGCTCAGAAACATGGCCGCCACGCTCCCCGAAGCCAGCCTCGAACGCTTCGAAATCATCGTCATCCCGCACGTAGGCGAACTCGGCTGGCTGGCGCGGCAGATCTTTCGCCTGCCCGCCGGCATCGCCATCCGCCGCGTCTTCGCCGCTTTCGCCAGTAAAACCCCGCCCGAAGAGGATCCGCTAGCCGTCCGCCCCGGCCTATGGCGCTATGCGCAAGGGGAGCGCGCCAGCCCCCGCTATAAAAGCGGCCCCGCGCCGCGCCTCTGGCCCGCCACCCACCACCATAAATTCGCCGTCGCAGACGCCAAAACCGCGATCCTCGGCGGCCTCGATGTCAATGAACGCCGCTGGGAAACCCCGGCCTATAACCAACCCGCCTATGACAGCTGGCACGATCTCAGCCTCCAGATCGAAGGCCCCGCCGCCGGCGATGTCGCCGAACATTTCCGCCAGCTCTGGAACCTGGAGCTCCCCCGCTACCGCGACATCACCCGCGAATGGATGACCGGCGCCGACCGCAAACTAACCGTCGAACCCCTCGACACCATGCCCACCCCCTTCCCCCCCGCGCCAGCCCTCGGTGAAGCAACCGCAAAAATCCAAATCGCCCGCACCCTCTCCCGCAAAAACCGCCACCCGCTCGCCTTTGGCCCCCGCAAAGACGTGCGCGAACTCATGGCCGCACACCGCAAACTCATCCTCTCCGCCCGCCGCCTCCTCTATATCGAAGCGCAATTCTTCCGCTCCAAGCGCGCCGCCCGCTGGATCGTCGAAGCCGCGAAACGCAGCCCCGCCCTCCAAATCATCATCGTCCTCCCCCAAGCCCCGGATGAAGTCGCTTTCGGCGGCGAGACCAAAAACCCCGCCCATCAACACGGCGAATGGCAACAAGCCCGCGCGCTCGGCCTGCTCCGCCGCAAACTCGGCACCCGCGTCGGCCTGTATGCGCTCGGCCGCCAACAGCCGCTTACCGAAAAAGAAAAACCCCTCATCGCCACCCGCGGCGCCGCCTTCGGTGCCGGCGTCATCTATATCCACGCCAAGCTCCTCATCGCCGATGATGAACGCGCCCTCATTTCCTCGGCCAACATCAACAACCGCAGCTTCAACTGGGATTCGGAACTCGGCTGCCTCTGGGAAGAACCAAGCGCCGTCCTCGCCTTCCGAAAGCGCCTATGGAAACAGCTCATCCACAAAGAGCTAGACCCCGAAACCGCCGCCCAAAACTGGCGCGACATCGCCAACGAAAACATCCAGCGCGACCCCCAAGACCGCCAAGGCCATATCCTGCCCTATCGCTATGCCCGCGTCCGCCGCTTCGGCCGCCCGTCATGGTTCGTGCCTGATGATCTGGTGTAAAGTAGAGGCCTCCGGCGGTTGGGGCCTCAGGCCCCAAACCCCAATGTTAGGGCGGCTAACGCCCCATAACGCCCGGCTTTAGCTAGCGTGACCAAGATCAAAAATACCCCCACCGGCTCCCGGAACACGCCCGCCACCACCGTCAACGGATCACCCACCAGCGGCAGCCAACTCCCCAACAAAGACCAGCGCCCATAGCGCCGATACCAGCCCTCCGCCCGCGCCAGCTGCGCCGCCGAAACCGGAAACCACCGCCGCCCCTGAAACCGCAAAAGATACCGCCCCAAAACCCAATTAATCACCGACCCCAGCACATTCCCCACTGTCGCCACCAAAACCAACGCCCCCACCGGCTGCTCGCCCGCCAGCAAAAGCCCCACCAAAACCGCCTCAGACTGCAACGGCAAAATCGTCGCCGCCACCAGCGCCGATGCAAAAAGAACCAAGTAAGCTATCATCGCCGCCGAAGCATAAAATTCAATTAAATCATGGCCTCACTAATCATCCGGATGCTCAGGCCGGCGCAACGTCTCCCAAGGGTCAGACACATCTTCCACCACCAAATCCAGCACTTCACACGTAGCTCGGAGCGCAATCCCCTCGCTAAACCGCAGCGTCAAAAACGGCGCCGCCCATTCGAGCGCCAGCAAATTCAGCACCGCCTCGCCTGAAGGCCAGCGCAGCCGCTGCACAGCCCCCACCGTCTCCACCCGCAACGCCGCCCGCACCCGCGAAGGCCCCCCTGCTGTCTCGTCAGCCTCCCACCGAAACCGGTTCACCATCAGCACCAGCCGCCGCCGCTCATGCGCCACATCCTGCACCCGCAAAACCGCATCCTGCAAAAGCGCCGAAACCGCCGGCAAGTCCGCCTCAGTCTGCGCTAACAAACATAAGCGGCTCATCCGTCAGAGAGCCGTTCAATATCCGCGCCGACCGCCTGCAACTTCTCCTCCAGCCGCTCATAGCCCCGGTCCAGATGATACACCCGGCTCACCACGGTCGTCCCCTCCGCCGCCAGCCCGGCGATAATCAGCCCCATCGAAGCCCGCAAATCCGTCGCCATCACCGGCGCGCCGGTCAAACCCTCCACGCCGCGCACCACCGCAGACCGCCCGCGCACCGCAATATCCGCCCCCATCCGCGCCAGCTCCGGCACATGCATATAGCGGTTCTCAAAAATCGTCTCCGTCAGCAGCGAAGCCCCTTCAGCCCGGGTCAGCATCGCCATAAACTGCGCCTGCATATCGGTCGGAAACCCCGGATAAGGCGCGGTAGAAACATTAATCCCCTGCAGCCCCTTCTCCCGCCGCACCCGCAAACCGCCAGGCACCTCCGTCACCTCAACGCCGGCCTCCCGCAGCGAAGAAATAATCGCCCCCATATCCGCCGCCCGCGCGCCAACAAGCTCCACATCCCCGCCGGTAATCGCCGCCGCACACGCATATGATCCCGCCTCAATCCGATCCGGCATCACAGCATAGGTCGCCCCGTGCAGCGCCCGCACCCCCTCAATCGTCAGCGTCTCAGTGCCAATCCCGCCAATCCGCGCCCCCATCGCCACAAGGCAATTGCACAAATCGACAATCTCCGGCTCCCGCGCGGCATTCTCCAAAACGCTCGTCCCGCGCGCCAAAACTGCCGCCATCAGCCCATTCTCGGTCGCCCCCACCGAAACGATCGGAAACACAAACCGCCCGCCCGGCAACCCGCCCGCAGGGGCTGATGCCTTCACATACCCCGAAGCCAGCTCAATCTGAGCCCCCAGCGCCTCCAAAACCTTCAAATGCAAATCAATAGGCCGATTCCCGATCGCACACCCGCCGGGCAAAGAAACCGTCGCCTCGCCCGCTCGCGCCAGCAGCGGCCCCAACACCAAAATCGAAGCCCGCATCTTCCGCACAATGTCATAAGGCGCCACCGTGCTGGTAATCCGGTTCGCCCTAAACGTCATCACCCGCCCAAATTCCTCCGGGCGCGTCCCTTCAATGGTGGTCGAAACCCCATGGTTGTTGAGCAGGTGCCCAAACGTATCAATATCCGCCAACCGAGGCAGATTTCTGAGCGTCAAAGGCTGGTCGGTCAGTAGTGCACAAGGCATCAGCGTCAACGCCGCATTCTTAGCCCCGGAAATCGGCAGCCGCCCCTGCAAAACACGCCCGCCACGAATAATAATCTGATCCATGCAATCCCCCTAGAACATACCCCCACCCAAGGGAACCTGTTCGCACCTCACAGCTTCGGCAAAGTCACCCCGCGCTGCCCCATATATTTCCCCGCTCGGTCAGCATAGCTCACCTCACAAGGCTCATTGCCCTGCAAAAACAGAAACTGGCACGCCCCTTCATTGGCATAAATCCGCGCCGGCAGCGGCGTCGTATTGCTAAACTCCAATGTCACATGCCCCTCCCAGCCTGGCTCCAGCGGCGTCACATTCACAATAATCCCGCACCGCGCATAGGTAGATTTCCCCAGGCAAATCACCAAAACATCCCGCGGCACCCGAAAATATTCCACCGTCCGCGCCAACACAAAACTATTAGGCGGAATCACACAAACATCGGTCTTCCGGTCCACAAAGCTGTTAGGATTAAAGTCCTTAGGGTCCACCACCGCCGAGTTCACATTGGTGAAAATCTTAAACTCATCCGCCACCCGCGCATCATAGCCATAAGAGCTCAGCCCATAGCTAATGCACCCGTCCCGCTGCTGCCGGTCCAAAAACGGCTCAATCATGCCATGCTGCAAAGCCTGCTCACGAATCCACCTGTCAGACTGCACAGACATAAAAACCCTTCAAAACAATCAGCCCCGGATATGCAGCACACAGATCAAAGTAAACAGCCGCCGCGCCGTATCAAAATCCACCACCACCTTCGGCTCCAGCCGCTCCTTCAGCGCGTCCGCGGCATCATTATGCAGCCCCCGCCGCGCCATATCGATGGTCTCAATCTGCATCGGCGTAGATTGCCGTATCGCCTGATAATAGCTGTCACAAATCGCAAAATACTCCCGCACCGTCCGCCGAAACGGCGCCAACGGCACCACAATCTGCTCCCGCAACACGTCATCCACCGAAGAAACAGCCATCGTAAGCCGCCCCTCCTCAACCCCCAAAACAAGTTTATACGGCCCCTGATCACCATAATCCCCAGCCCCCACCGGCTGAAACAAATTCCCCTCCAACAAATCAAAAATCGCCACCCGGCGTTCCTGCTCAATATCGGCATTGCGCCACAAAATCGTGCGCTCATCCAGCTTGATATCAACAATCCGATAATCAGATCCCGACATCAAAGCACCATCGCGCAACAAAAGGCATGTCCAATCCACATCATCAGCAACCTTTATGCGCAAGCCCCCCAAATGCAAGTCCCCCAAGCAAGCCATCTGCACAAGAAACAATTAGCCCCCTCCCCCAATCCCCGCTACCCAAAAATATGGCCTCAAAACTCGTCCACAGGCACAGCCTCATCGTCCGGCTTTCCCACTGGCTCAGCGTTATCGCCGTCGCCCTCCTCATCGGCACCGGCCTAAACATCTTCAACGCCCATCCCGCCCTCTACTGGGGCCACAAAGGCACTAATATAGATACAGGCGCCCGCTGGCTCCAAATCGGCGCCATGCGCGCCCCAGACGGAACCCTAACCGGCCAAACCATCATCGGCACCGCAAGCTTCAACACCACCGGCATCCTCGGCCTCTCAAAAACCGCCAGCGCCGCCCCCCAAATGATCGCCTTCCCCAGCTGGGCCACCCTCCCCAGCCGCCGCAACCTCGGCCTTGCGCGCAACTGGCATTTCTTCGCCGCCTGGCTCCTCGTAGGCACCGGCACGCTTTATCTCACCTACGGCCTCCTAAGCGGCCATCTCCGCCGCCTTATCCCCACCGCCAAAGACCTCGCCCCCAAAAACATCGCGCACGACATCAAAGATCATCTCCGCCTGCATTTCCCCAAAGGCGAAGCCGCCCTCTCCTACCAAGTCCTGCAAAAAATCGCCTATGCCGGCGTCGCCCTCATCCTGCTCCCCCTCATGGTCCTCTCCGGCCTCGGCATGTCACCAGGCATGGATGCCAGCTGGCCCGTCATCGTCGATGCGTTCGGCGGCCGCCAATCCGCCCGCTCCGTCCATTTCATCGCCTGCACCCTCATCCTCGCCTTCATCGCCGTCCACATGCTCATGCTACTCGCCGCCGGCCCCTTCCGCCTCCTGCGCGGCATGATAACCGGCTGGCAAAAGGTCACAACATGACGCTTCTCACCCGCCGAACCCTTGTGGCCAGCTCAGCCCTCCTCCTCCCCGGCTGCGACGCGCTAATTGAAAACCCCCGTGCCCGCGCCATCGCCAAAGCCGCCGAACAAGCCACCCTGCGCGGCCAACGCCTGCTGGGCCAAGACGCCCTGGCTAGAGAGTTCTCCGCGTCAGAAATCTCCCCCCTCTTCAAAGCCAATGGCACCATCAACCCCGAAGAACCCGCCTACCAAGCTCACGCCGCCACAGCCTTCAAAAACTGGCGCGTAAAAGTCAGCGGCCTCGTCAAAAACCCGCTCTCCCTCTCTCTCACAGACCTGCAAAATCTCCCCGCCCGCAGCCAAATCACCCGCCATGATTGCGTCGAAGGCTGGAGCGCCATCGGCGGCTGGTCCGGGCCCCCTCTGGCCCTCCTCCTAAAAGCCGCCGCCGTCAGCGAAGCCGCCCGCTACGCCGTGTTCCTCTGCGCAGACACCTACCACAGCACCACCCGCTACTATGAAAGCATAGACCTCATAGACGCCTGGCACCCCCAAACTATCCTCGCGCTCCGGCTCAACAACGCCCCGCTAGACATCGCCCACGGCGCCCCCGTCCGCCTCCGCGTCGAACGCCAACTCGGCTATAAACACGCCAAATACATTGAAGAAATCATCCTTACGGACACCCTCGCCCCCTACGGCCAAGGCAAGGGCGGCTATTGGGAAGACCGAGGCTATGAATGGTACGCCGGCATCTGATGTAAGCGCCAAAGAGCCTCAGGCCCCAAACCCCAAACTTTACCCGTCACCCCGGCGTACGCCGGGGTCCATCGTCCCGCCAACACAACCGCTCAAAACCCAAGCACCGCCCCCACAGCAGGGGTCTGGGATCATAGACCCCAACAGCCGGAGGCCCTTAACGACCGCCGAAGGCCCCTTCCTAAATCTCCACACCCTCGACTTCCCGTCCCCTCCCAGATAGGACAATAATCAGCCGGTCTCGCAAACGCGTAGGCCAGAGCTTCAGGTCAAGAATAAAGAGATTATCCCCGCAGATGCGCCTCCGGTGAACACAAACGCAAGCCCCGCCATCCCCACAACATGGGCAGAGCAGACCTTCGCGCCGCTAGGCAACCCGGTGTTCCGCCGGATCTGGATCGCCGGCAGCGTCAGCTGGATCGGCGGCATGATCCAAAGCACGTCCGCGGCATGGCTGATGACCAGCATGACCGACTCGCCGCTGCTGGTAGCCCTTGTGCAAACTGCCGCCACCCTGCCCTTCGTGCTGCTCGCCCCCTTGGCCGGCGCGCTCGCCGATATCTACGATCGCCGAATGCTCATGCTCATCGGCAACAGCGTCTGCGCGCTGGCCGTGCTAATCTTGGGCCTGCTCACGCTCCAAGGCCTCACAACGCCTTGGGTGTTGCTGGCCCTCACGGCAGTGCTCGGCGGCGGCACCATCATCGCCATGCCGGCATGGCAAGCCAGCGTGCTGGAAATCATCAGCCGGGATAAGCTCACCGCCGCCATCTCGCTAAACAGCTTAAGCTTCAATCTCGCCCGCTGCATCGGCCCTGCGCTGGGCGCAGAAATCATCATCATCGCGGGCGTCGCCATCTCCTTCCTCACCAACGCGCTCACCTATCTGGCCATGATCGCCGCGCTGCTGGCATGGAAACGCCCCAAGACAATCTCCACCCTCCCCGCCCAATCTATGGCTCAGGCCGTCACCGATGGCTTCCGTTTCGCGTGGCAGTCGCCGGCCATCAGCCGCCTCATCGGCAAGGGCTTTTTGTTCAGCTTCTGCGCGTCCGCCGTGCTGGCCATGCCGCCGCTTCTCGCCGTAGAGCTAGATGCTGGCGCCCGGGGTCTCGGCTTCATGCTCGGCGGTTTCGGCGTAGGTGCTATGGCCGGCTCGCTGATGCTGTCATGGGTGCGCACCAAGCTATCGGGTGAGCGTATCGTGCTGTTTGCCGCCATCATGCTTAGCGTCACCATCGGCGTGCTAGCGCTCAGCAACGCGCTCTGGCTCAGCACGCTGGCGCTGGCCCTGTCCGGCAGCGCCTGGATCCCCGCCCTGTCTACGCTGCAAGTCGAAGTGCAAATGTCCTGCCCCAAATGGGTCGCAGGCCGCACAATTTCGGTGTTCAGCATGGCGTTTGCGCTGGGCATCGGCGCGGGCGCTGCCATGCTCGGCTGGATCGCCAGCATAAGCAGCGTCTCTTGGGCGGTAACCGCCTCCTGCCTCGCCATGCTTTTGGTCGCCGCCACCTCGGTGCGCATGCGCTTTGCCCAGCCCAGCGCCGATGAGCTGCAAGTCTCGCCCGTCGTGGAAAGCTTCGTGATGCCAGACATTGATCCTCGCAGCGGGCCTGTCTTGGTCACCTTCGAATACCGCGTACCGCCAGAAAACACCCCAGCCTTCCGTCAGGCCATGCAAGCCTTGGGCCGCATCCGCCGCCGAGACGGCGTCCGCACCTGGCGGCTCTCGCAAAACATCGATGATCCAGAGCTTTGGGCCGAAACCTTCCAAAGCCCGAGCTGGCGTGATTATATCCACCGCACTTCGCGCCGCCTCGTCGCCGATGAGCCCTATCACGCCGCCGTCATGGCCTGCGTCACCGGCGAAGTCGTCCGCCGCCGCCGCGTCTCCCGCGCGCTGCAAGATCCTGATCTCAGAGCCCCTGATCTCGGAACATGGGACAAAACCGAAACCACGCCCACAGGCCCTCTTGACTGGAACGCCAGCCTCCCCAGCTAATCTTCAAAGGAACAATCGTGACCACCAAACCAAATTTTGACACCAGCCGCTTCAAGCTCGATCATTTCTACATAGATGGCGGGTGGGTCGCGCCCGCCAGCAAGGCCAGCATCCCGCTCACCTCGCCCAATAGCGAACAGACCTTTGCAACCTCAGCCAGCGCGAACAACGAAGACGTGTCCCGCGCCGTCGCCGCCGCCAGAAAAGCCTTTGATACCGGCCCGTGGCCCCGCCTCACCATGGCGGAACGCGGTGACTGGCTCCGCCGCCTCTCTGAAGAACTCGCCCATTGGAGCGACGACCTCACGCTGGCCTGGACCGAACAAATGGGCGCACCCCTTACGCTCTCCAAAGGCGCCACCCCTTATTTCCTGATGACGCTGGATCCCTATGTGGCGCTGGCCAAAACCTTCGCCATGGCCGAAGAGAAGCCAGTCATGCCCGGTGCCGGCATCCTCGCCTATGCCCCCGTCGGCGTCGTCGCCGCCATCGCGCCTTGGAATGTGCCACTCAGCATCATGCTCAACAAAGTCGGCCCCGCGCTTATCGCCGGCTGCACCGTCATCATGAAACCCGCCCCCGAAACCCCCATCGAAGCCTATATCCTCGCGCATTGCGCTGAAAAAATCGGCCTCCCCGCAGGCGTCTTCAACGTCATCGCCGCCGAACGTGATGCATCGGCCTTCCTCGCCGCGCACAAGCACGTAGACAAAGTCAGCTTCACCGGCAGCGCCGCCGCCGGCCGCAATATCGCCGCTGCCTGTGCAGATCGCATCGCCCGCGTCAGCCTGGAACTCGGCGGCAAGTCTGCCGCCATTATCCTTGATGATTATGACCTCGACGAAGCCGCAAAATCCCTCGTCAGCAGCCTGTGCATGCTCGTCGGCCAAAATTGCGCCGCGCTCACCCGCATCATCGTCAGCCGCCACCGTCACGACGCCATGGCAGCAGCCCTAAAAACCCAATGCGAAGCCATAAAAGTCGGCAACGCCTATGATCCTGAAACCAACATGGGCCCGGTCGCCATGGAACGCGGCCTGATCCAAATCGAAAAATTCATCGCCATCGGCCTCAAAGAAGGCGCGACCCTCATCACCGGCGGCAAACGCCCTCAGAACACCGGCCCCGGCTACTTCATCCAGCCCACCGTCTTCGCCAACGTAGATAACAGCATGACCATCGCTCAAGAGGAAATCTTCGGCCCCGTCCTCTGCCTCATCGCTGCAGACAGCGAAGCCCATGCGATAGAAATCGCCAACGACAGCCGCTATGGCCTCGCCGGTGCCGTCTACACAAACGACGCCCAAAAAGCCTATGACATCGCCCGCCAAATGCGTACCGGCACCATCGGCCAAAACTCAGGCCGCGCAGATTTCTCCATCGGCTTCGGCGGCTTCAAACAATCCGGCCTCGGCCGCGAAGGCGGCCTCCAAGGCCTGATGGCCTATCTGGAGCCGCAAACCATCCTGCTAGACAGTCTTCCGAGCCTCTAATGCACATCACCAACCCCCACACCGCCCCCACCCACACGCACGAAAACGGCGTGCAAAGCACTATGCTCCATACAACAGATAATGGCCCCCACAGCAGCATCCTAAAAGCCCCCCCGCGCGAACCGGGCCTATCCCGCCCCCATTCCCACACCGCCACTGAAGAAATCTTCAACCTCGGCCCCCCCTTCACCTTCGACAAAGGCCGAACCCTCCCCCGCTACGGCTATACAAAATACCCCGCCGGCATGGTCCACGGCGCCGACGTAGATCTCCCAGAGGGCTATCACCTCTACGTCCGCATGAGCGGGCCGTCCGAAATCCACTTCCCAGAAATCAACATCAACGACCCCCAGCCTTTCACCCCGCTAGAAGGCTATACCTTCGTCGCCAGCGCCGACGAAAACTGGCCCGAAAACCCCGGCCCAAATCTAGGCCAAAACATCCAAACCCGAACCCTCTCCTACAACCCAAAAACCCAAAAAGGCGCGTTCCTCGCCCGCCTCCCCGCCAACACAACCCTAAATCTCCCCCCCGCCGCCACAGAGCTCCTCATCGTAGAAGGCAGCCTCACCCACGAAAACAATACCCTAACCCCCGGCACCCACATTCACACCGCCCAAGGCCTAAACCTAACCGCCAGCGCCCCCAGCCTCGTCTTCATCCACCAGGACTAAACGAAACCCCGAGCCACAATGTCCGAGGCTGCCCCAAATCCCGCAGCCCACTACTGCTAATCCCGCTCACCACCTCAGAATCCGTCAGATTCTCCGCCCGGGCCACCACCGAAAACCCCCGCCCCAAGGCCAGCCGCGCACTCATATCCACCGTCACCACGCCGGGCAGCTCGCGCACATTCAAATCATCCTCAAACGCCGCCGCCACATAGCGAACCCGCGCCGTCATCCCAAAACCGTCAGACGCATAGCCAAGACCGGCCGCCACACTCAAATCCGGGCTCTGCGCCGGCCGCAACCCGTCCAGCCGCACATCCCTAACTCGCGCATCCGCATAAGCCGCCGAGAACGTGCCCGTAAACCGCCCCACCTCCAGCCCCGCATCCACCTCAATCCCGCGCGTATCAATCCGGTCCAGGTTCAACCGCTGCCGAAAAACCCCCGCCCCGCTCACAAAGCCCACCTGCGGGAAAACCCCCGGCCCCCGCGCCAACGTCACATTCGCAATCGCCCCGTTCAACCGGTTGGCAAACACCGTAACCCCCAGCCGCGCCGCCGGCAGCGGCCGCCAGTCAAACCCGGCCTCAACCCCGTCCGCCCGCTCCAGCCCCAAATCCGGATTAGCCGCCGTTGCATCCGGCCCCACCCGAAACGGCCGCACCAACTCATTCAACGTCGGCAACCGAAACCCCCGGTACAAAGCCCCCCGCAACCCAAACGCCGGCACCGGCTTCCATACAAACCCGCCGCGCGCCGTCACCTCAGTCCCGCTCCGCCCCGGCGTCACCAAAGCCTGCCCTTCGCGCCCACTCGCAAATTGCTCCAAAAGCCGCGCTTCCCCAACCCGCCACCGGTCAACCCGCCCCCCACCGGTTAAAACAACAGTCCCCAGCTCAAAACTCGCCTCCCCATAAACCCCCATCAAATGGCTCGTCGCGCCTGCCTCCCGCAACCCATCAAATTCCCCCCCCACAAACCGAAACCGCTCATTGGTAACGCCCGTATTCCGCCGCCAATCCACCCCCAGCTGCAACTCAAACGGCACCGGCGGCCTAACCTCCAGCCGCGCCCCCACACCGGTCGCCGGGGTGCGAAACTGATCCAAAACCGGCGACGCCGCCGCCCGCCCCGCCGCAATCGACGCAAACCGGCTGCTAAAAACCCGCGTCTGCACATAAGCCAGCGCATCCACCCCCCAAGCCCCGCCCCGATCTCCTCTGCGCACCAGCCGCAAACTCGCATCAGCCCCAGAATTGCCGCTATCTATAATCTCCACGCCCCGCGTCCGCGCATCCACAAAACCCCGAAATCCCGCCTGCACCTCGGTCTCATCGCCCGCCGGCAACACTATCCGCAAGCTCCCCCCAGAGCTGCGATACCGCGCCTGAATATCCACAGGCCCCCGGTCCTCCGCCCGCACCAAAAACGCCCCATCCCCCTCATCATGGCGAAAACTCGCCGTCACAAACCCGCCCCCCAACGCCGCCGCCAGCCCAGCCTGCGCCTCCACAGAATCCCGGCTGCCATAAAACACCGCGCCAGATACCAAAGACAAACTCTCCGGCCCCGCACTCACCAAATCCAGCGTCCCCGCCACAGCCCCGTTGCCAAACGCCCCGCCGCCGCCGCCGCGCACCAGCCGCGCCGCCGCCAACCGCGCGGGATCGACCGCCGCAAACGGCAGCCACCCCGCAAACGGATCCGCCAACGGCACCCCATCCAAAAGCACCAACGCCCTTGAAGCCGCATTCCCCCCCAGCGCGCGCAATGTAAGCCCTTGCGAGGTCGGATTAGCACTCCGGCTATCCGTCCGCCGAAAGCTCGCCAGCCCGGCCATGTCGCCCAGCGCATCCTCCAGCCGCCCCGAAGCCGTCGTCCGCAGCTGCCCCGCCCCCAAGGTCACACCAGAATAAGCCGCCGCCCCCGCCGGCAACGGCAACGCCCGTCCCGTAACAACAATCTCTGCTACAGGCGGAAAAGTAACATGTGGTGGCATAGCCATACCCCCTATTGGACACGCAGCCCCCCCAATGGCAAGAGCAAGCAAAACCCATAGGATGCCCGCCCCATGCCCGCCCCCCTGCAAGAAGCTGTCATCGTTGCCACCGCCCGCACCCCCATCGGCAAAGCCTATCGCGGTTCGCTCAAGACCATAGACGGCCCCGGCCTCGCCGCCCCCCTCATCCAGGCCGTCCTCACCCGGGCGAACCTCGCCCCCGAAGACATCGAAGACGTCCTCCTCGGCGCCGCCCATCCCGAAGGCGCGGTCGGCAACAACGTCGCCCGCATCGCCGCCCTCACAGCCGGCCTCCCCAGCAGCGTCCCCGGCATGACGCTAGACCGCAAATGCGCCTCCGGCCTCCAAACCATTGCGCTGGCCGCTCAGCGCATAATCGCCGGCGAACCCGGCATTTACATCGCCGGCGGCCTCGACTCGGTCAGCACCGTCATGCCCCACAAAAACCTCACCGGATACCGCTCACCCGCCGCCGAACACATCCCCGGCCTCTACTGGTCGATGATAGAAACCGCCGATTACGTCGCTCAAAAATACCAGATCACCCGCCTTGCCCAAGACGAATACGCCCTCCAAAGCCAACAACGCACCGCCGCCGCCGGGGCCGCAGGCCGGTTCGACGCTGAAATCATCCCACTCCCTACGCTCACCAAAGACGAAGGCAACCGCCCCAACACCACCCTAGAAGCCCTCTCCGCCCTAAAACCCATCACAGAAAACGGCACCATAACCGCCGGTAACGCCTCCCAACTCTCTGACGGTGCCAGCGTCTGTGTCGTCATGTCCGCCGCCGAAGCCCATAAACGCGGCCTAACCCCGCTCGGAACCTTCAAAGGCTTCGCCGTCAGCGGCTGCAACCCCCAGGAAATGGGCATCGGCCCGGTCTTCGCCGTCCCAAAACTCCTCGCCCGCCACGGCCTCACCGTGGCCGACATAGACCTATGGGAACTAAACGAAGCCTTCGCCGTCCAAGTCATCCACTGCCAAAAAACCCTGAACATCGATCCCGAAAAACTCAACGTAAACGGCGGCGCCGTCTCCATCGGCCACCCCTTCGGCATGTCCGGCGCCCGCCTCACCGGCCACGCCCTCATAGAAACCCGCCGCCGCGGCGGCCGCTACGCCGTCGTCACCATGTGCATCGGCGGCGGCATGGGCGCAGCGGCGCTTTTTGAAGTGTAGGCCTCCCGCTGTCAGAAGGGCCTCCTAAATCTCGACCTGAGACCCAAGCTCCACAACCCGGTTCGTCGGCAGCTTGAAAAAGTCCATCGCGCTTTCAGCGTTGCGCATCATCCAGCTAAACAGCACTTCGCGCCACACCGCCATCCCCGGCCGGCTGGAGGCGAGCAACGTCTGGCGGGAGAGGAAGAAGCTCGTCTCCATCATTTTCACCTGCGGACCGCAATTTTCAACGCGTTTCAAAATCCCCGGCACATCAACCTTCTGCATAAAGCCGTAGCGGATGATAATCCGGTAGAAATCCTGCCCCAGTTCAAGCGTGCCAATCCGGTCTTCGTCAGACACATAGGGCACTTCATCAATTACCACAGTCAGGATCATGATCCGCTCATGCAGCACCTTATTATGCTTCAAATTATGCAAAAGTGCAGGCGGCACCCCGGAGGCCGATGAAGACATGAACACCGCTGTGCCCGCCACACGGGTAGCGGCAGACGAAGCAGATTTGATAAACACTTCAATAGGCATGGCGCTTTCGCGCAGCCGTTCCTGCATCAGCCCCCGCCCCCGCGCCCACGTCGTCAGCAGGGTAAAGCCCACAAGACCAATCACCAGCGGGAACCAGCCGCCATCCGGCACCTTGGTCAAGTTGGAGGCAAAATAGGTCATGTCCACAATCAGGAAGACCGCCAGCAGCGGCACCGCCCACCAGCGCGGCCATTTCCAAATGGTCAAAATCGGCACCGCCACCAGCAGCGTATCAATCAGCATCGTGCCGGTCACCGCAATCCCATAAGCCGCCGCCAGATTGCTGGAGGAGCGGAAGCCCAGCACGAGAAGCACCACCAAAACCAGCAACGTCCAGTTGAGAAACGGAATATAAACCTGCCCCTCAGCCGCTGCCGAGGTGTGAATAATCCGCAACCGGGGCAAAAAGCCCAGCTGAATGGCCTGCCGCGCCACCGAAAAAGTCCCGGAAATCACCGCTTGGCTGGCGATAATGGCCGCCATCGTCGCCAGCGCCACCAGCGGCAGCCGCGCCCAGTCCGGCGCCATCAAAAAGAACGGGTTAGCCGCCGCTTCCGGCGTATTCAGCAGCAGCGCGCCTTGCCCCAGATAGTTCAGCATCAGCGCCGGCAACACAATCCACATCCAGGAAACCGTAATAGGCCAGCGACCGAAGTGCCCCATATCTGCATAAAGCGCTTCCGCCCCCGTCACCGCCAGCACAATGGAACCAAGCGCTAAAAACGCCAGCGCCGGATCACTGACCAGAAACACCCCGGCCCAATAGGGGTTGAGGCTCAGAAATATCTCCGGGCGCTGCACCAGATTAAGCACCCCCAATACGGCCAGCGTCGCAAAATAAAACAGCATCACCGGGCCAAATATCGCCCCCACCCGCGCCGTCCCCCGGCTCTGGATCACAAACAGCCCAATCAAAATCACAATCGCAATCGGCACCACCAGCGGAGACAGCCCCTGCTGCACCACAATCAGCCCTTCCACTGCAGACATAACCGTCATCGCCGGCGTAATCATCGCATCGCCAAAAAACAGCGCCGTCGCCAGCACCCCCAAAAGCGCCAGATAGCCCGATCGCCTGCCGCCGGGTGATAATCTTGAAATCAGCGCCACCAAGGCCAGACTTCCGCCCTCACCGCGATTGTCCGCCCGCATCACAATGGTCACATATTTGATGGTAACAACAAGAATGATCGACCAGAAAATCAGGCTGACCACGCCATAAACATGCATTTGGTCCACCGGCATCGGGTGATGGCCAACAAAGGTTTCCTTAAACGCATAAAGCGGACTGGTGCCGATATCGCCAAACACAACGCCCAGCGCCCCGACGGCAAGCCGGGGCACACTTTGTTTGGGGTGATGACCAATCTGGGCCCCGTCTGCCGGCGCCAAGGCCTTGTCAGTGGACATTTGTGTCAATGGTCCCGTTCGGAAAGACCAGCGGCGTTACCACAGCGCCAAACGTGCCGCAATGCAGCAAGCCCTCCTCACCCATAGTATCTCAACCAGAGTGCCGCCGCATAAAAGCAATGATCGTCAGCCCCGGCGCCAGCCCAAAAAGCGAAATCCCCGCATCCAGAATATAAAGCGCCGCCATCCGCCCCGCGGTATCTGCCGCCGCGCCCAGCGCTATGCTGAGCAAGCTCAACAAACTATACGCCATAATGAGCAATGAAATCAATCGGTCCTGCCGAGGCCGCACCATCCGCCACCAGCGCCAACTCGCCCCCACCGCCCCCAAAAACAACAAAAGATACGCCAATTCCAACGGCGGCAAAAATCCCGCCACCCCCGGCGCCGCGCCGCTCGGATCAAGAAATCGCAGCACCTGCCATTGCCCCAAATACACCCCGGCCATGACGATCTCCGCCAATAGCCACACCTTGATAAGACCAATCGCCACCCTCATATTCCAATCATGCGCAGGTTTTCAAAACCCTGCATCTTTTTTCCGCCATCTCGGTTGTCCCTATGAACTTCATGAACTTCCAAGGGAGAAAATAACAATGCCCGGCATGTTAGGACGAACATTAATAGGCTTCGCCGGCCGCAAGCTCGGCCGCACGCTGGGCGGCGCCTCAGCCGGGCCTTTGGGCATGGCCGTAGGCATCGCGCTCCCCACCGTCACCCGCGCCCTTGGCCCGGTAGGCGTCGTCGGCATGTTAGTCGGCAGTTGGGTCATCAAGCGCGCCCTCGATAAGAAACAGCCTAGGCAGCAATCTCCCGCAGAACCGCATCCACCAACGGCTGCCCCGCCAACGTCAGCTTGAGGCTGTCGCCGCTGTCGTCCAACAACCCCGCCGCCACCAAAGCCTGAACCCGCTCAGCCCGCAAAACCTCATCCAGTCGCGACCCCGTTTGCTGAAAAAACCAATTACGGTCAATGCCTTCCCCCAAGCGCAGCCCCATCACCAAAGCCTCGGTGGCGCGTTCAGCAGGGGTAAGTGCCGTATCCGCCGCCATGCCCTGCCCAAGCCTCTCAACCTGCGCCAACCAAAGCTCCGGCTTCTTCAACCGCTCACTAGCGAGCCCCAACCGCCGCCCATGCGCACCCGGCCCGATGCCCGCATAATCACTATAGGTCCAATATGCGATATTATGCCGTGATTCCTGCCCCTTGGCGGCATAATTACTAGTTTCATAAGCCGGCAGCCCCGCCGCAGCGGTCATGCTTCGCGTCAGGCTGAAGAGGTTAGCGGAGGTCTCGGCATCAGGCAATTCGATCTGGCCTTTAGCATGCAGCACCGCGAACCGCGTACCAGGCTCGATGGTGAGTTGATAAAGCGAGAGATGACTGGTGCCAAACCCCAGTGCCCGGCCGAGTTCAGCTTCCCAAGCCGCTTCGGTCATGCCCGGCCGATCATAAATCAGATCAAAACTCACCCGCCCAAAATTGTCCTGCGCCACCTCCAGCGCCGCCAAGCCTTGCGCCAGATCATGTGGCCGCCCCAGCAGCTTTAAGTCCGGATCATTAAGCGCCTGCAGCCCCAGGCTGAGGCGATTGATCCCGGCGGCGGCAAAGCCGGCAAAACGCGCGGCTTCTACAGAGGAAGGATTGGCTTCCAGCGTGATTTCCAGATCAGGATCGCTTGGCCAATGGCTGGTAGCGGCCTCGATGATGGCGGCGACCGTGGCGGGGGGCATGAGAGAGGGGGTGCCGCCGCCGAAGAAGATGCTGGCCAGCCGGTGATGGGGCAGAAGCTCGGCTTCATAGGCCAGATCGGCGAGAAGGGCTTTGGTCCAGGCCGCTTCATCCACTTTTTCGCGGACGTGACTGTTAAAATCACAATAGGGGCATTTGGTGACGCAAAACGGCCAGTGCACATACAGGGCCAGCGGCGGCTTCACACCCGATCTGGCAGCAGCGGCATCAGCAGGCGGAAGGCGCGGGCGCGGTGGTTTTCGGCTTCTTTTTCTGCGCGGGACATTTCGCCATAGGTCTGGGTGCGATTGTTCATCAAGAACATCGGATCATAGCCAAAGCCGCTGGTCCCGCGCGGCGGCCAGACGAGGCTGCCGTCTACCCGGCCTTCCACGGTTTCGGTATGGCCATCGGGCCATGCGAGGCTTAGCGCGCAGATGAAATGGGCGGTGCGGGGGCCTTCGCTGCCCATCGCTTCCTGGACTTGCGCCATGGCGGCGGTGAAGTCTTTTTCTGGTCCGGCCCAGCGCGCGGAATAAATGCCCGGCGCGCCGCCCAAGGCATCTACGCACAGGCCGGAATCATCGGCGAGCGCCGGCAGGCCGGTGGCGAGGGCGGCGGCCAAGGCTTTCAGCTCGGCGTTGGCGATGAAAGTTTCGCCGGTTTCTTCTGGCTCGGGCAAATCTAACGTGCCGGCGGAGACGACTTCCAGACCGTAGGGCGTGACCAGCTCTTGCAGCTCGGTCACCTTGCCGGGGTTATGGGTGGCCAGCACCAGCCGGCCCGGTTCTAAGCGGCGATGCGTCAGTGGGGGGGCCATCAGCGGCCTGTGGCCTTGCGCTGGGCGGCGAAGATTTCTGTGCAGCCGATGCGGGCGAGGCGCAGCATCCGCAGCAGGGTTTCTTCGTCATAGGGCGCACCTTCGGCGGTGGCTTGTAGCTCGACCATGCCGCCGTCGCCGGTCAGCACGAAATTGGCGTCGGTGTCGGCGTTTGAATCTTCGTCATAGTCGAGGTCTAGGACGGGCGTGCCTTTGTAGACGCCGCAGCTGATGGCGCCGACTTGCAGGGCCAGCGGGTCCTTAGCGAACGGCGTTTTGGCGTGGATGCCGTCCAAGGCGAGGCGCAGGGCCACCCATGCGCCGGAAATGGCGGCGGTGCGCGTGCCGCCATCGGCCTGGATGACGTCGCAATCCAGCGTGATCTGGCGTTCACCCAAGGCCACCATATCAGTGACGGCGCGAAGGCTACGGCCAATCAGCCGCTGGATTTCCTGCGTGCGGCCCGATTGCTTGCCCTTGGCGGCTTCGCGGCTGCCGCGTGTGTGCGTAGCGCGGGGAAGCATCCCATATTCGGCGGTGACCCAGCCTTTGCCCTGGCCGCGCAGCCACGGCGGCAGGCGCTCCTCAACCGACGCCGTGACCAGCACATGGGTTTGGCCGAATTTCACCAGACACGAGCCTTCAGCATGAGCCGAGAAGCCGGGGATCATCTCGATGGTGCGCATCTGATCGGGGGTGCGGCCTGAGGGGCGCATAGCGTTTTCCTTGGGAAAGAGTGTGAGCGCGGGTTAGCGGCTTGGGGGGCGCTTGTCACGCCTGAGGATTGTCAGCGCTGCGGCCGCGCCCTATCTATTCCCTTATGCAATCCCCCACCGTGGCCGAATTGACCGACCGCGCCCGTCATGTGTTTCGGGATATCGTCGATTCCTATTTGAACACTGGCGCGCCGGTGGGCTCCCGCACGCTCTCCCGCGCCGGCGGGCTGGGGCTTTCGGCAGCCTCCATTCGCAATGTGATGCAGGACCTTGAGGAGCTGGGGCTGCTCGCTGCGCCGCATGCCTCCGCCGGGCGGCTGCCGACCGAGCTTGGCCTGCGGATGTTCGTGGACGGGCTGATGCAGACCAACGAGGCATCTGAAGAAGAGCGCGCCGCCATCGAGAAAGGCCTCGCCTCGGGCATGGAGCGCGGCGGGCTGGAGGAGATGCTGGGGCAGACCATGGCGGCGCTCTCCGGGCTCTCCCAATGCGCCGGGCTGGTGCTGGTGCCGCGCACCGATATGATCATCCGGCAGCTAAGCTTTTTGCTGCTCGCCCCGCGCCGGGCGCTGGCGGTGCTGGTGGGCGCGGATGGCAGCGTAGAAAACCGGGTGGTGAACGTGCCCGAAGATATGCCGCCGGGCGCGCTGGAAGCTGCCGCCAATTATATCAACGCCCGCCTCGCCGGGCTAACGCTGACAGACGCCGCTACACGGCTGGCTGAGGAAATCGCCGCTGACCGGGCCGCGCTGGACGCGATGACGGCAGATGCGGTGCGCGCCGGCCTCGCGGTCTGGTCTGCGGACGGCGCGCAGCGGCCTGTGCTGATCGTGCGCGGGCAGGCCCGGCTGGTGGAGCCGAGCGTGGACCCCGAACGCATCCGGCAGCTGCTCGGCGATCTTGAGGACAAGGAGGAACTGGTGAAGCTGCTGGAACTCGCCGGCAACGCCGACGCGACGCGGATTTTCATCGGCGCTGAATCGCGGCTGTTCTCGCTCTCCGGCTCCAGCGTCATCGCCGCGCCTTACCGGGGCCAAGGCGGCCGCGTGGTCGGCGTTGTGGGGGTTATCGGCCCCACAAGGTTGAACTATGCGCGGGTCATCCCCATGGTGGATTATACCGCTAAAACATTGAGTAGGCTTGTTGCATGATTGATGCTGAAACTCCTGAAAATGCCCCTGAAGAAGAGGCTGAAACCGCGCCCACCGAGGCCGAAGCCTTTCTGGCCGATCTCGCCGCGCGTGACGCCGAGATCGCCGATCTGAAAGACCGGCTGCTGCGCACAGCGGCCGAAATGGAAAACACCCGCCGCCGCCTCGAACGCGACAAAGCCGACACCGCCGCCTACGCCACCACCGGCTTCGCCCGCGATCTCCTCGCCGTCGCCGACAACCTCCGCCGCGCCCTGGAAGCCCTCCCCACCGCCGGCGTGGAAGGCGTGCAAGCCGGCATCGAAGCCACCGAACGCGAACTCATCGCCGTGTTCGGCCGCCACGGCATCACCCGCGTCGAAGCCATCGGCCAACCGCTCGACCCCAACCGCCACCAAGCCATGCTAGAAGTCCCCACCGCCGACGCCGCCCCCGGCACAATCGTCTCAGAACTACAAGGCGGCTGGACCATCAAAGACCGTCTGCTGCGCCCTGCACTGGTGAGCGTGGCGAAGGCTGCGGAGTAGGGGGTCAGGAAGAGGCCTCCGGCGGCTGGGGTCGAAGACCCCAGACCCATAGAATTGGGTAAGCATGGATATTGCTAACCTGCCGCTCTGAATGACGTGAATTGGGTGGCAAGCGGAAGGGCGGGTTTCAGGCTTGCAAAGGGCGACAGCAGCCGCTCACAGCCCATCCGTTGTCGTCCAAAGCGTTCGAAACTCCAGATGCTTCGCGATCACGATTTGAATCGCGTCGGACGGCAGCCCGAGGCGGCGAAGAAACAGAACGGTCAGTAGCAAGATCAGCCGCCGGCTCGCCGTGTACATTTCGGCTCCAGTCAAGAGATTCGACGGCTTTTCACCGTGGTGTGTTTCATGATTTCGCGTTGCGACAACCGCGTCGATAAAGCTTTTGCCGTAAGCTGGCATAACATCGCTGCGTCCATCACGCGCGAAGGCGATCAGCGCGTTGAGTCGGCGGCGAAGGCTCGGCTCGTTGATCCATTCGAGTGTGCCCTTTAACTTGTCGCGCATCGCCTTGGGCGTATCGGGCGGGATTGCAGCCGTCAGCGCCTTCACAATGGCGGCATGGTCTTCGGCGGGCACGATCGTGCTAGGGCACGCCTCGCGATGGAATGTCTCGACGGCTTGCGCGGCCAACAAAAAACGCACGTTGATGAACATTCGCCGGTCAGAAGCGACGGTCGATAGCAAATATAACGCCGCACTAAGTGTTTCATATTGCGCGAACCATTCGGCGAGTGCGTTTGGCGCTGCTTCAATTAACGCGGGCGCGGTTAACATCGGCGGGCGATCGACGGGCGGCAGCCTATCGTCGCCGCCGATCGTCCGTGCGTAAATTTCAATGTCTACATAGGGCGGATGACTTTCTTTCGTCGGGTCTGCCGGCAGCTCTACCTTCAGCTTGGTCAGGTGCAGCGGCCGCCCGTAAAGCAATTCAGCGAGCGCCCGTAGTTTCGACGTTGCAGCGAAATGCCAATTAAGCGTCTGCGGTTCATCAGCGTCGATCGCAATCATTGCCTCTGACGTCGAGGCCCAGCCTTCGTCACCGTCGCGGCCGCTGCGTATGTGTGAATCGGTGTAAAGTTTGGCGCCGGGGATAGTTCCTAGC